>ERZ761602.5749-NODE-5749-length-14432-cov-5.166933_pt1 | contig 14432 bp, 8 predicted proteins | sample MGYA00512165_ERZ761602 | MGnify/ENA primary metagenome ERZ761602 (study PRJEB28899, sample SAMN02445085) | bioreactor sludge metagenome | biome: EBPR sludge; isolation source: Thorneside wastewater treatment plant | place: Australia: Brisbane, Thorneside...
CCTCCCAGCCATGAAACCCTCCCCAAACAAGGGCGCCCGTCTCGCCGACGGCCCCATCGACAGAGCCATCTTCTCGCTCATGCTGCCGATGATGCTCGGCATGCTCGCCATCGTGATCAACGGCGTGGCGGGCGCGTTCTTCGTCGCGCGGGTGAGCACGGACCAGCTCGCCGCCGTCAGCTTCACGTTCCCCGTGAGTTTCATCGTGGGCGCCATCGCCATGGCGCTCGGCACCGGTACGTCCGCCGTGGCGTCCCGGCTCTTTGGCAGCGGCAACCGCGACGAGGTGAAGCGCCTCACCGCCCACGCGATGCTGCTCGGCGTGCTGTGCGGCGTGGCCGTGCTGGTGGCGGGGCTCCTGACCATCGACCCCCTGTTCCGGCTGCTCGGCGCCGACGAGAAGGTGCTGCCGCTCATCCACCGCTACATGCAGATCTATTACTGGGGCGGCATCTTCCTCGTGGTACCGATGATCGCGAATTCGGTGCTGCGCGCGGCGGGCGATGCCAAGCGGCCGGCCATGATCATGACCACCGCGGCGGTGCTGAACGTGATCATCGACCCGATCCTGATCTTCGGGCTGTTCGGCTTCCCGCGCATGGAGATCGACGGCGCCGCGCTGGGCGGCGTACTGTCGAATGCACTCACGATGTGCGCCTCGGGTTTCTTCGTGATCCGCCGCGAGAAGCTGGTCGACTTCCACAACCTGGCGCCGGGCCTGATCGGCGACTCGTGGCGCCGGATCCTGCACGTGGGGCTGCCGTCGCTCACCAGCAGCCTGGTCGCGCCGGTGACCACGGCCTTCATCACCCGCCAGATCGCGGGCTTCGGCCCGGAGGCCGTGGCAGGCTTCGGCATGGCCTCCCGGCTCGAGGGGCTCACCCTGCTCGCGATGATGGCGCTGTCGGCGGCCATGACGCCCTTCGTCGGCCAGAATTTCGGCGCTCGGCGGCTCGACCGGGTGCGGGAGGGCGTGTACTTCGCCTTCCGCTTCTCGCTGATGTATGGCGTTGGGGCCGCCGTGGTGCTGCTGGTCTTCGGCGGCTTCATCGCCGACCTCTTCGGGCTCGCGGGCCAGGCACGGGACACGGCCCTGCTCCACATGCACATCGTGCCGCTGAGCTATCTCGCCCTTGGCTGCGCGATGACGGTGAACGGCGCCCTGAACGCGCTCGGCCGGCCGATGGCGGCCATGTGGGTCTCGCTGTCCCGGACCATCGCGGTCTACGCGCCGCTCGCCTGGGTGCTGTCCCAGTTCCTGGGGATCGTGGGAATCTTCATCGCGGCGGCGGCCGCCAACGTGATCTCGGGAACGATCGGCTTCCTGTGGTTCCGCTTCGCCCTGAAGGACACCATGGCGAAACAGCCCCCAGCGCCGGAACCGGCAGGCCAGCGGGCCTGAGTCACTCGTCGGCGGGGGGCTCGGCGTCCTTCTTCTTGCGACCCGGCGCGCCCTGGTGGACGCGTCCGCTCTTGCCGAGCCGGCGCTCGTTGAGCTGGTCGATGATCGTCTTCACCGCGCGTTCGGCGCTGGCGCGGCTGCCCTGGAGCTGGCCGACGATGGTGTTGTTGCCCTGGGTGATGACGTAACGATGCCAGTTGTCACTGTCCGCCCCGGCGGGCGGCTCGGAACGGGCAAGGGACTTCAGGGCGAAGGGCTCGTCGAGGGACGGGCCGGTATTGCGGCGTGGGCCGCCAGCTTGGACCATGCGTCACCATACGCCGTTTCCGGGCCCGTGGCCAATTCCGGACCCCTGGCACAGTCGCTTCCGCACCGCCCGTTTAACATTTTCAGCCATGGAAAACCGCCGCAACCTCTACCGGATCCTGCACGTCCAGCCGGACGCGCCGGAGGAGATCATCCGGTCGAGTTACCGCACGCTGATGACCAAGCTGCGCCGGCACCCGGATCTCGGGGGCGATCATTTCACGGCCACCCTCATCAATGAGGCTTACGCCGTGCTGAGCGACCCTGAGAAGCGGGCGGCCTATGACAGGGCGCTGGCCGCGGGGGGTCCGGAGTCCCCGGCGGAGCCGATGGCCCCCGGAGGCGGCCGGGCGGCGGGCGGTACCTGCCCGTTTTGCGGCGCCGCCCACGGCCTGGCCGGCCGGATCCACGCCACGGCCACCTGCACCACGTGCAACGCGCCGCTGGCGCCGGCCGTGCGGGAACGGCTGGACGCCGGCCAGCGGGCGATCAGCCGGATGCCGCGCCGCATGCCCCTGACCTACTTCACCGGATGGCCCGGCCAGGGACCCTGGCCGGGCGAGACGCGTGACCTCTCCCCCCATGGCATGGGCTTCGTGGCCAACCAGTCCCTGCCGGTCGGCCGGGTCATCAAGGTGGACTGCGAGGCACTGCTGGCGCTCGCCCGGGTGGTGGCCTGCGCGGAGAACGACCAGCGGGACTGGCGCTGGCTGGTCCGGGCCGAGTACCTGACCCTGCGCTTCAGACGCGTGCGCGGCAGCTTCTTCGGGGGCCATGCCTGATTCTGGCAATGCCAAAATCAGGCATGTCCCCAATTCACCCAATTCATTCCATGGCGAGCAGGGCGTTGAGGGTCGCAGTGACCACCAGGTCATGCTGCTCGGCGGGGCCGATACGGGCGGCCCACTCCTCCTCGTAGGTACCGCCGACGAAGGAGCCGAACTGCATGTGGTTGCCCCCGGGCAGCGGCACCCAGGTGCTGCTCACCGGGAAGAGCTCCCGGTACTTCGCGAACTTGGGCGGGGGCTGTCCGTCCGGGGTCGCCCGGTGGATGTGCCACACGGGATACTGCACGTCGACCAGCGTGGCACTCTCCGCCGGCCGGGAATCCCAGATGACGAGACCGTCAAGCCCGGCCGGATGCTCGTGGGCGTAGCTCGCGGCCATGGCGCCACCCATCGAGTGCCCCAGCAGCACCCAGCGCGAGACCTCCGGGAACGCGGCGCGGACCTCGTCGATGCGGTTGATGCCGAAGATCGCCATGTTGAAGGGCATCGGCACGGCCACCACCAGGTAGCCGCGCCGGGCGATCCGGCGCAGCACGGGAGCGTAGCCGCGGACGTCGCACCCGGCCCCCGGATAGACGACCACGCCCAACGAGGGCGGCGGACCCGCGGGGCGAAACACCACGTAGTCGCCGTCGGTCACCGTGACCGCGTCGTCGGAGACCAGCGCCTCGATGGCAGCCGGGGCTGGCGCGGCCTCGTTCGCCACCGACCAGGCCAGGTAGCCACCCATGGCGAGCACGATGGCCGCCAGCACGCCGCCTGTGCCGTACTTGAGGAACTTCAGCATCGGCGGCGGCCCGCAGCCACGACGAGCAGCAGGATGCCCGTGAACGGGTCCACGGCCGAGCCACCCCCATCGCCGGCAAGCACCGGAACGGCCAGGTAGATACCAGAGGTGTCATTGACCCTGCTGGCCCGGAACGTGAATGCGCCGGTATTCGTCACCGCCTGGGAACCGATGTCGAGCGCGGTGATCGCGAAGCCGTCCAGGCGGTCACCCACTGCCGTGGCCTGCTCGTACACGCGCGTGCTGCCGGCGAAGATGGCGTTGAGTCCGAGGTCAAGCTGGGCCCGGAAGGCAACGGCCGCCGACTCGGCCACGGAAACGTCACCGAAGGTGTCGAACGCGCCGGCCGTGTTGGCGAACTGGACCGGCCCTCCGGAGGCATTCGTATACAGGCGGTCTATGCCGAGGTCGTCCCGGACGAGCCAGGTCACGGCGCCGTTGTTGTCGAGGTCCAGTGCGCGCTGCTGCTGGACCGGCCCGCCCGGACCCGTCTCGGTAACAGTGGTCACGGTGCTGCCATCAGCAGTGGTATATACGCCCGCAGCACCGGCACTGGTGGTGGCATCGAATACCACCATGCCATCGTCATTGATGCCGGCCACGCGTAATGGATCATAGAGGCCGGTACTCGCGAGCAGTACGGCGGGGGCTGCGGCTCCTGTGCCCGTGAGGATCACCCGGGCGCCGTCGCTCGCGCGCACGCCTCGTACGGCGACGACGCCGGCGTCGCTGATGAAGGGATTGGCGTCGAGGGACGTCAGGCCGCTGGTCTGCGTGTTGGCCACCGTCACCAGCCCACCACTGCCCCCCACCAGGACCGACGTGGAGCCGTTGTCGAGGGTCGCCGCCACCGCCACGAGACCGGCGGCGTTGATGGCCGGCCTGCCGACGAAGCCAGTGACCGCACCGTCGGTCGTCGCTATCACGGTCAGCACGCCCGGCCCGTCGTAGCGATACAGCGCCTGGCCTTCGTCCGGGTCGTCGAAGGTGGCGACGAAGGCTACCTGTCCGGCGTTGTTGAGGGCCGGGACGCCGAAGGACGCAAGCTCGGCGGAGGAATCGGCGAGCGCGGTGTACTCCCAGTCGACCTGGGCGTGGGCGGCAGTGGTCGCCGTGGCGGCCAGCAGCAGGCCGGCAAGCGGCAGGAAGCGTGCGACGGGCATGGGCGACGGCCTTGGATGGGGTGCCGCAAGGATAACCCAGGACTTCGCGCCGATTCGGCGTGCCCGGCGCGAATCCCGCGAAAGACCTGCCTTATCCGCGTCGCGGGTGGGTACCCATGGTTGCTTTCATACGCCTCCGCACCCCGCCCCGGAGGCACCATGCGCCACTGTCGCCATCGCCCGCTCACGCTCGCCCGCCGATTCCTCGCGGTCATCGTCGGGACGACGGTCTCGGCGGCTGCTGGCGCCGTCGCCGTGGGGCGCGTCGCCGCGGAATTCGCCGTGGACCCGCTGGGCGCCGCCACCTACACCGTGCCGATCAGCGTCGCTGCAGGCCGGGGTGGCCTGCGGCCGGACATCGCCTTGCGCTACACGAGCCACGAGCCGGACGGTGGCGCCGGCGCCGGGTTCGGCATCACCGGGCTGTCGCGTATCACCCGCTGTCCACGGACCCTGGCGGTGGACGGCGCGGTGCAGGGCGTCCGGTTCTCCGCCAGCGACCGCCTGTGCCTCGATGGCCGGCCCCTGGTGCTGGTGGCGGGTACCCACGGCCTGGACGGCGCCGAGTACCGCACGGAGGTTACCAACCTGCAGCGCGTGTTCGCCCGCGGCCGGCAGGGCACGGGGCCGGCCAGCTTCGAGATCCAGCACCCGGACGGGCTGACCACCCGGCTGGGGAACGATGCGGACTCCCGCATCGAGGCGGACGGCACGGCCGGCGAGGTGCGGGAGTGGGTCGTCAACCAGGTGAGTGACAAGTTCGGGAACCACGTCAGCTTCAGCTGGCAGGACAATGAGTCCACCGGCGAGGCACTGCCCGCGGAGATCCGCTGGACCGGCGACGCCGCGGGCAATGGCGCCCGCTTCCGGCTGGTGTTCGATTACGAGGCGCGGCCGCTGGCCGACCAGCGCCACCTGCACCGCTGGGGCGCCAGCTGGCTGCGCACCCGGCGCCTGGCCGCCGTGCGCTACGAGTTCGATGGCGGCACCGGCTTCGGGCTGGTGCACCGCTACCGGCTGGGCTATGAGGCGTCCAACCCGGGCAGCGGGCGCAGCCGGCTCGCGAGCGTCGAACAGTGCGGGCCGGCCGAGTGCCTGCCACCCACGATCTTCACGTGGCAGTCCGGTATGCAGGACTTCGGACCGGCGGTCGCCGGTCCCACGGACCACCTCGCGGCGGAAGCCTTGCTGGCGGACCACGATGGCGACGGAGACTTGGACATCTACGTCCCCGTCAACGTCGGTGGCACGCCCCGATGGCACGTGCGGCTCGCCAGCGGGACGACTCCCGGCATCTACGCCGCCACGGCCCAGAACACCGGGGTCGCCCAGTACTGGAGTGGCCACGTCCTCGAGTACGACGGCGACAGCCGGCGCGACCTTCTGGCCCAGGGACCGGGCTCGCCGGCCACCTGGTTCGTGCACCGGTCCACGGGGACCGGTGCATTCCTTCCGGCCGTGGACACGGGGCTCACCACCGCGACGGTGCCCTCCCCGTTTGTTGCCGACGTGGATGGCGACGGCCTGGACGACCTGGTCTACACGCGCGAATTCCGCATCCGTATCCGCCGGAACACGGGCAACGGCTTTGGCCCCGAAATCGTATCTGGCATCGACACCTCGACGGCCAGCGGAGCCTCGCTGATCCCGGTGCTCACCGGGGCGGGTGGCGCGCCCGACTTCGATGGTGATGGTCGCCAGGACCTCCTGATCATGCGGGGCACCTTCGGCCTGAATGCCGACCCCTGGTACTACGAGGGATTCCTGTCGACCGGCACCGGCTTCGAACCGCTGTTCACCACGCCGCCGGCGTGGGATGTCGTGGTGCTCGATTTCAACGGTGACGGGATGTCCGACCTGGCATACCGTGACCGGCAGACCGGCTGGCAGACCCGGCACAGCCTCGGCAACGCCCTCGCGGCGCCCGAGGCCACGGGCATCTCCACCACGGTCGGACAGGTGGTGCGGGCGATCGACCTGGACGGGGATGGGCGGGACGACCTGCTCCGGCGGCTCGACGCCGCCACCTGGCGCGTGCACCTGGCCGGCGGCGGGCCGACGGGACCCGTCTTCAGCAACAGCGACGCCGCGCGCTACGTCGACATCGGGGGAGCACCCTCACCAGCGCAGACTGGCCGGCTCGTGCCCCTGGACGCGAACGGGGACGGGCTGCCCGACCTCATCTTCACGGACCTCAACGGGCGCTGGCACGTGCGCAGCCACGGCGGCCCGCGCCCCGACCTGCTGGCGAGCGCGACGGACGGGCTCGGCAACACGTTCCGGCCGGCCTACCGGACGCTCGGCACCTACACCGGTTACTCCCGCACCGGCACGGCCGCCGCCGGCGAGTACGTGCTCCGGGGCGGGCCCCTGCCAGTCGTCACCGCCTATACGGCCAACGATGGCCGCGGTGGCACCTACACGATGAGCTACAACTACTGGAACGGCCGCATGAGCCGGGTGGGTCGCGGCTTCCTGGGCTTCGAGAAGGTGCGTGCCACGGACTCCCGGTACGCCCCGCTCCACGGGGTTGCCGTGTACAACGAGATCACCTTCCGCCAGGATTTCCCCTTCGTCGGGCTTCCCTCCCTGGTGAGCAGCCGCCGCAGCGACGGGCGCAAGCTGCGGGAGAAGTCCTCCACCTGGGCGTCGCGCACCCAGCCGACCGCCGCCGGCGAGCCGGCCGCCGACCACCACTTCCCGCACCTGCAGGTGGAAACCGAGGACGAATACGAGTCCGACCCGGACGGGGGAGGCCTCGGCCAGCTCGCGCGGAGCAGCCGGCGCACGCTCACCTGGGACTTCAACCACGGCGCTCCCGTGAGGGAGACGACCGCGGTCTCCTCGCCCGCATCGCCGGCCGTCATCAATACCACCGTCACGCGGGAATTCAGCGAGGCAGCCCGAACGGCCCAGTACTGCCTGGGCCTTCCGCTCCGCGTCGACACCACCCGGGACATCTCGCTGGCCGGAGCCAGCACGCGGTCCGTGCAGTTTGGCTGGTCCACCGCGACCTGTCGCCAGGTCCTGGAGATCTCAGGCCCCGTCGACAAGCGCCTCGTCACGTTCCGCAACTGGAACGGCGGCGGCCAGCTTGCCGGGGTCGTGCGCACGCCCGCCGACAGCTCCATGCCTGTGCGGCGCACGAGCTGGACCTACGAGGCCTGGAGCGACCGCCCCCTCACCGAGACGGTGCACGTCGACGGCCAGGTGCCCGTGGTCGTGCGCTCGAGCTGGAACTTCGGACTCGACGTCGAGGCGACCCGGACCTCGCCCCGCGGACTCGTGACCCGCTGGCGCTGGGACGAGTTCGCCCGCCTCAGCGAGGAGGTCCTGCCGGATGGCCCGGGGAGCAGCTTCAGTTATGGGGGGTGCGGGGCCGACTGCTTCAGCCCCGCAGCGGCATTCCGGCTGCGCGCGGTGCGCACGGACGGCCACGTGACCACCACCCTGCACGACTCCTACGGCCGCACGGTCGGTCGTGAAGCCAGCCTGGCCGGGGGCCGGCAGAGCCGGCAACTCACCCAGTACGACACCCTCGGGCGGGTTGCCCGCGAGACCGTGCCCTTCGTGGCGGGCGAGCCGGAGTTCTGGATCGACTATCGTCACGACGTGAACGGCAACCGTCGCGCGGAGGAACGCCCGGCGGACGAAGGCGGTGGCTCGGCCAGCACCCGCTGGAATTCCAACGTTCTCGAGCGGGTCCACCGGGACGCGGAGAACCGGGTGACGACCCGGGTCCTCGACGTCGAGGGCCGGACCCTCAGCATCACGCCGCAGGGAGGCGGTGGCGCCACCTACACCTACACCGCGTTCGGTGAGCTGGCGTCCATCACCGACGCCAACGGCACGCGGACCACCATCAGCCATGACGACCGGGGCCTGCCGCTCGTCGTGGATTCCCCCGACAGCGGGCGCCGGACGTCCGCCTACAACGCGTTCGGGGAGCTCGTCACCCAGCAGGATGCCGCCACCCCAGCCAACACCATCCGCTTCAGCTACGACCAGCTCGGCCGCCTGGTCCAGCGGGACGATGCGGGCCAGGGGACGACCCGCTGGGAGTTCCACCAGGGCAGCGGGCCGCTGCTCGGCCTGCCACTCCGGGTGACGGGGCCGCTGGGAACCAGCCCGGCGGGCTTCAGCGAGGAATACGCCTACGACGCGGTCGGGCGGCGGGTCGCGACGACCACCACACTGGACGGGACTGCCTATGTCACCAGCTACGGGTGGGACGCCCTCGGCCGGGTGGCTACCATGACCTACCCGGCCACGGTGAACGGTGCCCGGCTGCACCTGGGCTTCCGCTACGACGCGGGACATCTCACGGGCGTCGACCAGGACGTGTCCGGCGGCGGGGGCATGTGGCTGCACCTCTACCGGCTGCGCAGCCAGGATGCCCGCGGGCGCGAGCGGCTGGTCACGCTGGGCAGCGTCGCCACCGTGGACGAGCAGCACGACTACGACCGGGCGAGCCTGCGGCTGCGGGCGCTGCGCACCGGGCCGGCCCTGGGTGCCCAGCGCCAGGACTACGCCTACGCGTGGGACAAGGTCGGCAACCTCCTCCAGCGGCACGATGCCGGCCAGGGCCTGCGGGAGGACTTCGGCTATGACGACCTGGACCGCCTGACCAGCGCCTCCCTGAACGGCGCGCCCACCGTCGCCATCAGCTACGACGCCGGCGGCCGCATCCGCTCGAAGTCGGACGTGGGCACCTACACCTACGCGGACGCCCGGCCAAATGCGGTGCAGGGTGTGGCCGGCGGGCCGGCCGGCCCGCGCGCCTACGGCTACGACGCCAATGGCAACATGACTTCCCGGGCTGGCAAGCCGATCACCTGGTATCCGTATCCCCTCCCGAGGCGCATCGAGCATGGCAGCGGGGACTACACCGAGTTCTCCTACGGTCCTGACCGCCAGCGGGTGCGCCAGGTGGCCCGGACCGGCGGAAATACCGTCACGACCTGGTACGTGGGGCCTCACTTCGAGGTGGAGGTTCGGGGCACGGAACGCCGCTACCGGTCCAACGTGTTTGCCAGCGGCGAAGTCATCTATTCCCAGGTGGAGCAGGCGCAGCCCGCGACGTTCGACGCCTATTTCCTGCACCGGGACCACCAGGGCAGCGTGGACACGCTCACCCGGGTCGTCGGTGGCGGCGCTGCCGTGCTCGCCCAGCGCTTCGATGCCTTCGGCAAGCGGCGCAACGCCAACTGGACGGCGGACCCGGCCGACCTGCTCCCGGGCGCCCCGCAGTTCACCGAGCGCGGGTATACCGGCCACGAGCACCTGGACAACGTGCGGCTCATCCACATGAACGGGCGGCTGCAGGACCCGCTGGTCGGCGTGATGCTCTCGCCCGACCCCGTGCTGGGCGACCTCCAGCGGCCCCAGACGCTGAACCGGTACGCCTACGTGGCCGGCAACCCGTCGACCCTCGTGGACCCGAGCGGCTTCTTCCTGGGTCGGATCGGCAAGTTCTTCAAGCGCCTCATCAGCGGCATCGGCAGCCTGATCCGCCGGGTGGTGGAGAACTACGGTCGGGAGATCCTGGCCGCGGTGGCGGGCTTCTACACGGGCGGCGCAGCGAGCCACTGGTACCTCACGTCGGTACCGGCGGCCACGGTGGGCGGCGCCGCCACCGTCGGCGCCATGGCCGGCGGGGCAGTTGCCGGCGGCATCGCCACGGGCGAAGTGCGTGGCGCCGTGCTGGGCTCCGTGGGCGGCGTCTGGATGAGCGGCGTCGCCACGGGCTTCGGCGGAGAGTGGAGCCTCGCCCGCATCGGCGCCTCCGGGGCGGTCGGCGGCGTCGCGGCGAAGGTAGGTGGTGGCAGCTTCCGGGACGGCTTCTACCTGTCGGCGGGCTTCGCCGGCTTCGGCTATGCCTACGACCGGATCGTGAATTACAGTGCCACCTGGTCCCCCGGGGGCGAGGCCCAGGGCAAGCAGCGCTTCGACCTGCCCATCGAGGGTGCGAACAACTTCGCCGAAAGCCGGCCTGTGATCGACCCGGACACCCTGAGGGGCGAAGGCGGACGGCTGAGCCGGTTCATGAACCGCATCCCGGGCATGAATGCCATCGCCGGCATGCACGACGTCTTCCAGGTTCGCCTCGACCAGTTCGGCGGCGACCGGTTCGGCAGCCTGCTGCGGACCTCGCTGAACTACCCGGGCATGCCGGTGGCCGCGGCGATGACCTATCCGGCCCTCTTCGACGGGTTGCCGGCCGTGGCCCTGTCGGGCGCCGCCGATGACTGAGGAGCGCGTCGTGCACCGCCTCGTCCCGCCGATCTTCGCCCTCATCCTGGCCGCCTGCAGCAGCTCCCAGGTCCCGGACCTGCGCGACTACGCGGGCAGCCTCGTGGGGCGGGACATCGACGTGGTCCGCCAGCTGGTCCGCCGGCCGGGCAGCCACGCCGACACGGTCGGCTGGCAGGAGCGCACCTACACCCTGCCCAACGGGCACTGGGTCTACGTGGAGCCGGACCGGGCCAACTGCGAGATCCACTATGAGGTGGACGGGCAGGACGTGATCGTGGACTACACGCTGGTTGGGCGAGGCTGCCTCCACCAGTAGGCGGCCGCCACCCGGGCCTGCCGGCGCGGTTACACTGGGCCCATGGAATCCCCGGCCCTTCTCACCGCCGCCCTGGCCCTGCTGGCGCTGGCCGCCGGCTTCGGGCTCGGCTGGCTCGTCGCCGGGCGGCAGAAGGCGGTGCTGGAGGAACGCACCCGGGCCCGGGACGGGCAGCTGCAGGAGTTGCGCGCGGCGCTCACCGAGGCCGAGATCCAGGCCCGCCAGCAGATCCGGGACCTCACCGGGGCGCTCGAGGCCCGGGCCACCCGGCTCGGCGAGCTCGAGGCGGAACTCGAGGCTGCCCGCCGCGGCCAGGCCGAGAACGACGCGCGCCTCAAGGAGTTCCTCGCCGGCACCCAGCAGCGCTTCACCGATACCTTCCAGAGCCTGGCCAGCAAGATCCTCGACGACAAGTCCGCGAAGTTCAGTGCCACGAACGAGGCCAAGCTCAATGAGCTGCTGAATCCGCTCAAGGAACGGCTGAAGGAATTCCAGAGCAAGGTCGAGGAGACCCACCTCACGGACATCCGGGAGCGCAGCTCGCTGAAGCAGGAGCTGAAGCGCCTCATGGATCTCAACCAGCAGGTGAGCCAGGACGCGAAGAACCTCACCACGGCGCTCAAGGGCGAGACCAAGACCCAGGGCACCTGGGGCGAGATGATCCTGGAGCGGGTGCTGCAGGCCGCGGGGCTGGTCCGGGACCGGGAGTACGTCGTGCAGGAGAGCCTGGTCGCCGAGGACGGCAGCCGGCTGCAGCCCGACGTGCGCATCTGCCTGCCGGACGACCGCAGCCTGATCGTCGACTCGAAGGTCTCGCTGGTTGCGTACGAGCGGTATGTCAGCGCCGACAGCGACGAGGCCCGGCAGGCCGCCCTCTCCCAGCACCTGGCCTCGCTCCGGACCCACGTCAGGGCGCTCAGCGAAAAGAGCTACCAGTCCCTGTACGGCCTGGCCTCCCTCGATTTCGTCCTGCTCTTCGTGCCGGTGGAGCCCGCCTTCCTGGTGGCAATCCAGGCCGATCCGGACCTCTACGACGCGGCCTGGCGTCGCAACGTGATCCTGGTGAGCCCCACCACGCTGATGGCCACCGCCCGGGTGGTCGACAACGTCTGGCGACTGGACCGGCAGAACCGCAACGTGCTGAAGATCGCCGAGCAGGCGGGGGGCATGCATGACGAGTTCGTGCTCTTCGTAAAGGAACTGGAGAAGGTCAGCACCCAGTTTGCCGGTGCCCGGGAGGCGCTCGACAAGGCGGTGACGAAACTCAGCACCGGCCGCGGGAACCTCGTGCGGCGCACGGACGAACTGCGCAAGCTGGGCGCCAAGACCAAGCGCGAGCTGCCCACGCCTTTGCTGGAAGCAGCCAGCGGCGATGCCGGGGACGAGGAAGCCGATGCCGGCACCGCGGCCGATCCGTCCGTCCGGCACTGAGGAATGACGCCGGCCGGGCTCGCCGTGGAGGCGCTGTCGCGCGGGTACGCCGGCCGCCCCATCCTGCGGGACCTCGCGCTCACCGTTGCCCCCGGCGAGTTCGTCGCCATCGTGGGCGAGTCCGGCTCGGGCAAGTCCACGCTGCTGAACCTGGTCGCGGGCCTCGAGGCGCCGGAATCGGGCGTCGTCTGCATCGGCGGCACCGACCTCGCCGGGCTCGACGATGACGCCCGCACCCGGCTCCGCCGCGAGAAGGTCGGCTTCGTCTTCCAGTCCTTCCACGTGCTGCCGCACCTGACGGTGGGGCAGAACGTGGAGCTGCCCCTCGTGCTGCTCGGCACCCCGGTCGGGGAGCGCAGGGCACGCACCGCCGCCATGCTCGCGGCCGTGGGCCTCGGCGACCGGCACGACAGCGCGCCGCGGGAACTCTCCGGCGGCGAGCTGCAGCGGGTGGCGGTGGCCCGGGCACTGGTGCACAGGCCCGCGCTGCTGCTGGCGGACGAGCCCACCGGCAACCTGGACCCGGACACCGCCACCACGGTGCTCGACCTGCTGGTGGCCGAGGTCCGCGCGGCGGGTGCTGCCGGCCTGCTCGTGACCCACTCCGCCGCCGCGGCCGCCCGCGCCGACCGGGTGCTGGAGCTGGACCACGGGCGCCTGCGGCCCGCGGCCCCGCGCCATGGCTGAGGCGGGCTGAGCGCCGTGGCGCCGGGCCTCGGCTGGCTCTGGTGGCGGGTGTTCGCCGGCCACGCCCGCGCCCACCGGCTGCGGGCGATGGTGCAGGTGTTCGCCATCGCCGTGGGCGTCGCGCTCGGCTACGCGGTGAGCCTGGTCAACACCGCGGCGCTCACCGAGTTCGGCGCCGCCATCCGGGAGGTGAACGGCGAGGCGGACGCCAGCGTCGAGGGCTCGCGGGCCGGCTTCGACGAGCGCGTGTTCGCCGCCGTCGCCCGCCAGCCGGGCGTCGCGCTGGCGAGCCCGGTGCTCGCCACCGACGTGCTCGTGCCCGGCCGCGAGGCGCGGCTCAGCATCCTCGGCGTCGACGCGCTCCGCGCCGGGCGGGTGGCGCCCGGGCTGATGCCTGAGCCCGTGCGGCCCGGCGAAGCCACCGACGGCGCAGACGACCGCTTCGCGCTGTTCGCCGACGGGATCTTCCTGTCCCCCGCCGCGCTCGAGCGGTTCGGCGTGCGGCCCGGCGACGCGCTGACGGTGCGCGCCGGCGACCGGGACGTGGCGCTGAAGGTCCGCGGCCGCCTGCCCGGCGTGCGCCCCGGTCGGGTGCTCGGCCTGATGGACATCGGCCAGGCCCAGTGGCGGCTCGGTCGACTGGGGGTGATCTCGCGCATCGACCTGAAGCTGCGCCCGGGCGTGACCGCCGCGTCGCTGGCGCGGGACCTGGCCCGGGATGGGGCGCTGCCGGCCGGCGTCAGCGTCGCCGGCCCGGCCGAGGGCGAGGCGCGGCTCGAGTCGCTGTCGCGGGCCTATCGCGTGAACCTGGACGTCCTGGCGCTGGTCGCGCTGTTCACCGGCAGCTTCCTCGTGTTCTCGCTGCAGGTGCAGGGCACGCTGGCGCGCCGGGCGCAGCTCGCCTGGCTGCGGGCCGCCGGCGTCACCGCCGGCCAGCTGCAGGGGCTGCTGGTGGCCGAAGCCGCCACCGTGGGCGTGGCCGGCAGCGCGCTCGGGCTCGCCATCGGTGCCGTGATCGCCCGGGGCCTGGTGGCGGTACTCGGCGGCGACCTGGGCGGGGGCTACTTCGGTGGGTTCCAGCCCGGGCTGGTACTCCCCGCGGCGACGACCGCCGGCTACGGCGCTCTGGGCGTGCTCGCGGCGGTGGCGGGCGGCCTGGTTCCCGCGCGGCAGGCGGCCCGGTCGGCCATCGCGCCGGGCCTGAAGTCCGGCGCCGAGGAGGACGCGCTCGCGCCCCTCGGCAGGACGGGCCCCGGCCTCGCGCTGGTCGCGGCGGCCGCGGTGCTGGTGTGGCTGC
>ERZ761602.5751-NODE-5751-length-14429-cov-400.746139_pt1 | contig 14429 bp, 13 predicted proteins | sample MGYA00512165_ERZ761602 | MGnify/ENA primary metagenome ERZ761602 (study PRJEB28899, sample SAMN02445085) | bioreactor sludge metagenome | biome: EBPR sludge; isolation source: Thorneside wastewater treatment plant | place: Australia: Brisbane, Thorneside...
ACCTCGTCCTGTTCGACATCGCCAGCCGCATCGAGGCCGTGATGTGGGAGCAGAAGCGCATCTTTCCGAACGTCGACTGGTTTTCGGCAGTCGCCTACCACATGCTCGCCGTGCCGACGCCGATGTTTACACCGCTGTTCGTCATTGCCCGCACCAGCGGCTGGTCGGCGCATGTCATCGAACAGCGGATCGATGGCAAGCTCATCCGGCCCTCGGCCAACTACGTCGGGCCGGAGGTGCAGGACTTCGTCCCGCTTGCCCGGCGTAGCTGACAAGCTGCCAGGAGGAAGCGAGGCCGCGCGATGACGACACGAATTCCCGCCAGCCGCCCCGATCCCGACCGCGTCCTGGTCGACATCGCCGACTACGTCCTCGACTACCGCATCGACTCGCGCGCTGCCTTCGAGACGGCGCGCTACTGCCTCATCGATGCGCTCGGCTGCGCGCTCGAAGCGCTCGACTACGCGGCCTGCAGCAGGTTGCTCGGGCCGGTCGTTGCCGGCACCGAGGTGCCGCACGGCGCCTGCGTCCCCGGTACGGACCATCGGCTCGATCCGGTGCGGGCGGCCTTCAACATCGGCACCATGATCCGCTGGCTCGACTTCAACGACACCTGGCTGGCCGCCGAATGGGGCCACCCTTCCGACAACCTCGGCGGCATTCTCGCCACTGCCGACTGGCTGTCGCGTACTCGGGTGGCGCAGGGCGAGGCGCCGCTGCTGATGCGGCAGGTGCTCGAGGCGATGGTCAAGGCCTACGAGATCCAGGGAATCCTGGCGCTCGAAAACAGCTTCAATCGCGTCGGCCTCGATCACGTGGTCCTCGTCAAGGTGGCGACGGCGGCGGTGTGCACCTGGTTGCTCGGTGGCGATCGCGGTCACATCATCAACGCGGTCTCGCAGGCCTTCGTCGATGGCCAGCCGCTGCGCAGCTACCGCCACGCGCCGAATACCGGCTCGCGCAAGTCCTGGGCGGCCGGCGACGCGACGGCTCGCGGCGTCTTTCTCGCCCTGCTGTCGCGGCAGGGCGAGATGGGCTACCCGGCGGTGCTGACGGCACCGGGCTGGGGCTTCTATGACGTGCTTTTCCGTGGCCAGACGTTTCGCCTGCCACGCGCCTACGGCAGCTACGTGATCGAGAACATCCTCTTCAAGATCAGTTTTCCGGCCGAGTTCCATGCCCAGACGGCGGTCGAGTGTGCTCTCGAACTGCACCCGCAGGTCGCCGGGCGGTGGGAGGCGATCGAGCGCGTGTTCATCCGCACGCACGAGTCGGCGCTGCGCATCATCGACAAGCGGGGGCCATTGCACAATCCCGCCGACCGCGACCACTGCCTGCAGTACATGGTCGCAGTCGCCCTGCTCAGGGGCCGCCTGACGGCTGCAGACTACGAGGACGACGTGGCGGCGGATCCGCGCATCGACCTGTTGCGGGCAAGGATGGTCGTGAGCGAAGAGCCGAGGTTCTCGGCCGACTATCTCGATCCGGGCAAGCGTTCGATCGCCAACGCGCTGCAGGTCTTCTTCGCCGATGGCGGCCGGACGCCGGAGGTCACCGTCGAGTACCCGCTCGGGCACTGCCGGCGGCGCGCCGAAGGCATTCCGGTGCTCGTCGACAAGTTCATGACCAATCTTGCCCGCCGCTTTCCGGCTGCGCAACAGGCACGCATCCAGGAATCCTCGCGGGATGTTGGCCAACTGGGGGGAATGGCGGTCAACGCGTACCTCGATCAGTATGTGCCCTGAGCGACGGCTGCTGCAGCGTCGGCGGGCGAACGGCCTTCTTGCCGCCGGCGCGTCGGCGTCGGTCTGGCTGCTACCGGAGAATCGAAGATGAGGGGAAACTTTGGCGCCATCGCACTGATCCTGATCGGTGCACTCGCTCTGGCGATCAATCTTGGCCTGCTGCAGGTCGATTTCGCGCGCCTGCTGAGCACCTGGTGGCCCTTGCTGCTGATCCTGCTCGGTATCGGCATGTTTCTTGCCCCGGGTACCGGCGATCGTGGCCGGGGGCAGCGCTAGTGGCGGGGCCGGCAGAGCTCGACCGCGGCAGCGGCAACGGTGGGCCGGCGTCGTTGCCACCGCTGCCGCTGCCGGGCTGAGCCGCCACCATGCAGCTTGCCGTCCGCTCGACCCTGGCGTCTGCCATGCAGCGCCTGCGCGGCCGTCGCTGGCAACTGGCGCTCGCCGGCCTGCCGGGAGTCGCGGTGGCGGCTGCCGACGTGCGCACCCTCGCCAGCCCGGCCGACTTCCGCAGCGCGCTGCTCGAGCACATCGCACTGGCGCGCCGGCGGATCATCCTGGCAGCGCTCTACCTGCAGGACGATGCCGCCGGGCGCGAGGTGCTCGAGGCGATCTACGCCGCGCGGGCGGCGCATCCCGAGTTGCAGATCGCCATCTTTGTCGACTGGCACCGGGCGCAGCGCGGACTCGTCGGCAAGGCGGCCAGCGCCGGCAACGCCGCGCTGTATACCGAAATGGCGCGTCGGCATGGACCGGGGGTGCCGATCCACGGCGTGCCGGTGCAGGCACGCGAGTGGATGGGCGTCATGCACCTGAAGGGCTTCGTCATCGACGACAGCGTTCTCTACAGCGGAGCCAGCCTCAACGACGTCTACCTGCATCGCGGTGATCGCTACCGGCTCGATCGTTACCACCTGATCAGCAGCCGCGCGCTGGCCGACAGCATGGCGGCCCTGATGACGCGCGTTCTCGGCAACAGCGCGGCGGTGTCGCCGGTCGATTGCGAACCACGGCAGAAGACGGCTGCGCTGCGTCCTGCGATCAGCCGTTTTCGCCGCGTGCTGGCGAAAGCCCGCTACAGCGTCGTCGCTTCGGCGGCGGGCGAGGGGGAACTGCGCATCACGCCGCTGCTCGGTTTTGGCGCGCGCGACAACGAACTCAATCGCGTCATCCTGCAACTGATCCAGCGTGCGCGACGGGAACTGCTGCTGTTCACGCCCTATTTCAATCTTCCGGGCCAGCTGCGCCGGGCGATCGAAGCCAGAATCGGCCAGGGCTGCCGGGTGACGATCGTCGTCGGCGACAAGACGGCCAACGACTTCTACATCCCTGCCAACGAGCCCTTCACGACGATTGGCGCGCTGCCCTATCTCTACGAGGCCAACCTGCGTCGCTTCTGCAAGCAGCATCAGGGAGCCGTCGACCGTGGTCTGCTTGATCTGCGCCTCTGGCGGCACGAGAACCACACCTATCACCTCAAGGGGCTGCTCGTAGACGATGACTACGCGCTGATTACCGGCAGCAACCTCAACCCGCGTGCCTGGCGTCTGGACCTCGAAAACGGCCTGCTGATCCACGATCCGCAGGGCTCGCTGGTCGGCCAGCAGCGGGCGGAACTCGAGCGAATCCTGCTGCATTGCCGCCGCCTCGACCATCACCGTTCGCTCGAGCCGATCGCCAGCTACCCCGAGCCGGTGCAGCGGATTCTCAAACGACTGGCGCGCACGCGCGCCGACCGGCTGCTCAACCAGGTTCTGTGAACGGCCTGTTGCCGTTCAGCTCATCGCGGCAGAACTGCGCGGCACGTTTGCCACTCCGCTTGCGCCGTGCCTGGCCGGCCGCCGTTCACGGCCACCGGCCAGCAGGCGCATGGGAGATCATTTCTTGCGGACGTCCGGCGCCGGTGAACTCGATGCCGACGATGTCCCACCGAAAGGCGTTGTCGGCGCAGCGGGTTTCTGCGGCTGCTTCGGTTTCTTTGCTTCGCGGTTGCCGCGTAATTGACTCTTGGCCATGGATTGCTCCTCTTGCGTTGCTGCAGTTGTTTGCCGGATGTGGCCCGCTCGAGCATACGCGCTATTGCGCGTGAAAAGGCGATGGCGATGCGAGATAGCGGCAAGTTCGCGGTTCGCGACGCCGCAATCATCCCGCTGCCACCGGTCCGCCTCGAGCAGAGCGGCGTCAGCGCTGCCGCAGCGGATCGAGCAGCGAGGACAGTCCGTTGTGGTCCAGTTCGTGCATCAGTGCGAGAAGCTGGCCCAGCTTGCCCGGCGGAAAGCCCCGCCGGGCGAACCAGTTGAGGTAGTTGCCGGGCAGGTCGGCGAGCGGCCGCCCCTGATACCTGCCGTAGGGCATGCGCCAGCTCAGCAGCAGCGGCAGGTCGTCGCTGTTCATCGCGGCGGTATCGCCGGCACTGCCGCGCCAGCCGGCGCCGCGGCGATGGCGGCGAGAATCGCCGTCAGCAGCCGCCAGGCATGACCGACGGAGGCGATCTCGACGCGCTCGCCGGGTGCGTGTGCGCCGCGGATCGTCGGCCCGAAGGAAAGCATGTCCAGCTCCGGGTAACGGGCGCCGATCAGGCCGCACTCGAGACCGGCGTGGATCACCTGCACCTTCGACTCGTGGCCGAACTCCCGCTGGAAAACTGACCTGCAGAGGGCCAGCAGCGGTGATCCGGGCCTTGGCTCCCAGCCCGGATAGTGGCCCGTCTTCGCGGCGGTCGTTGCGGAGAGGGCAAAGAGACTGACGATCTCGTCGGCCAGCGCATCACTGCCGCTGTCGAGCAGCGAGCGCACCATGAAGTTGCACGCAGCCTCGTCGGCGGTGATCGCCACCATGCCGAGGTTGTTCGACGTCTCGACGACGCCCGGCAGGTGCAGGCTGTACCGCCGGACGCCGTGCGGCGCAGCGTGCAGCGAAGCCAGCCAGATCGCCTGCTCGGCGGTGTCGAGCGTCCGCTCGGCAGCGGCAGCAGCGCAGTCGATTCGCAGGCCCTCATCGACGCCCAGCAGTTCCTGGCGCAGCACGGCCTGCCAGTCGTTCAGGCTGGTGGCCAGCGCATCGCCCAGCCCGGCCGGCAGCGCCAGTGTCGCCGATGCTTCGCGTGGCAGCGAGTTGCGGGCCGACCCGCCTGCCAGTTCGACCAGATGCAGCGGCCAGCGACGCTCCAGGTCGCGCAGCACGCGCACCAGCAGCTTGATGGCATTGCCCCGCTGGAGATGAATGTCGACCCCCGAGTGCCCGCCACGCAGGCCCTGCAGTTCGATCCGCCAGATCTCGCACGCAGCCGGCAGCCCGCGTGCCTTTCCTGGCCGGCGCACGTTCACGTCCAGCCCGCCGGCGCAGCCGACGAAGAACTCACCCCACTCCTCGGTGTCGAGGTTGAGCAGCAACCGTCCGCGCAGGAGGCTTGGCGCCAGGCCATGCGCGCCGCCCATTCCGGCTTCCTCATCGACCGTCAGCAGCGCCTCGAGCGGCCCATGCTGCAACGACGAATCCGCCAGCGCCGCGAGGATCAGCGCGACGCCGATGCCGTTGTCGGCGCCGAGCGTCGTCTCCTCGGCGACCAGCCAGCCGTCGCGACGGCGTGGCCGGATCGGGTCGCGGGCAAAATCGTGCTGGCTCAACGGCGTCTTCTGACAGACCATGTCGAGGTGCGCCTGCAGGACGACGCCGGGCGCCTGCTCGCTGCCGCTGCTCGCTCGCTTGCGGATCAGGAGGTTGCCGGTAGCGTCGACGATCGTCGTCAGGTCCCGGTCGCCAGCCCATTGCCGGAGCCGGTCGCGCAGCCGCCCTTCGCACTTGGGCTGGCGTGGCGTCTGGCAGAGCGTTGCGAAGTGCTGCCAGACGGCCGCCGGTTGCAGGTCGGAGAAAGTGGTATCGATGGAGTCGATCGTTGCAGGCCTCATGCGGCGGCTCCCTGGGTTGGGGACGGCAGCTGCCGGCTGCCGAGCAGCATACGCAAAAGCGTGCTTCACTGCCACCGTTGCCGTTGCCGCGTGGCCGCTTGCCGGGCGGCGCGGATGGTGATGAACCCGGCAGGGCGCTGTGTCGCAGCCGCAGTCACCATCCTGCCGCGGCTTGTGGCAACATTCGCTGCCCGGGTCGACGCTGGTGGTCGCTCCGGGCCGTCGTCCTGCGCGGCTGTCGGTCCGCCATCCGCCATGTTCCGGAGCCACTCTTGCCTTCCAGCGTCTCGCTCAGCAGCACCTCGTCGGCCGGCAACATTGCGCGCCAGGTCTGGGAGCGGCTGGCTCCGTCCGCTCATCCCTTCCTCAACGCCGACTACCTGCGGATTCTCGAGGCGCACGGAGCGGCTGCCGGCGGTGGCTGGACGCCATGCCACCTGCTGGCGAGCGATGCCGGCGGCACCGTCGTCGGCCTGCTGCCGCTGTATGGCAAGGGCCATTCACACGGCGACTTCATCCACGACTGGGCATGGGCGGCGGCGTATCGCCAGCTCGGCCGCCCCTACTACCCGAAGCTGATGAGCTGCCTGCCGCACACGCCGGCCGCCGGGCCGCGCCTGCTGCTGCGCGACGATGCGCAGGCGCCGGCCGTGCGGCAGGCGCTCGTCGCCGGCGCGAAGACGCTGGTCAGCCGGCTCGGCGCTTCCTCATGGCACGTCGCGCTGCCGGGCGAGCAGGAGGCAAGCCTGCTGCAGGACGCGGGCCTCCTGCTCAGTCACGATGTCCAGTTTCACTGGCACGATCCCGGCTGTGGTGACTTCGACGGCTATCTGGCGAGCTTCAGTTCTGCCAAGCGGCGCAAGGTACGCGCCGAACGCCGGCGTGTGGCAGAGAGCGGGCTGACGATCGAGACGCGCCACGGCGACCAGATCGAAGCCGCCGAGTGGCCGCTCCTGCACGCCCTCTATGCCGGCACCTTCGACCGGTTCAACAACCACGCCGCCTTCTCGGTCGCCTGCTTCGCCGATCTGGCGGCGGCGCTCGGACAGCGGATGGTCGTCTTCATCGCGCGCGCGCAGCGTGTCCCGGTCGCCGTGGCGATCTGCTTTCGCAGCGATCAGGTCCTCTTCGGTCGCTACTGGGGCTGCAGCGGCGACCACCCCGGCCTCCACTTCGAGCTCTGTTTCCACCAGGGAATCGACTACTGCCTACGGCACGGACTGCGATCCTTCGAGCCGGGAGCCGGCGGCGAGCACAAGCTTGCGCGTGGCTTCGAGCCGACCCTCGTCCGTTCGGCGCACTGGATCGCCGACCCCGCGATGCGCCGCATGCTGGCCCGCCATCTGGCACAGCAAGAGGAAGCAGTTGCCGCCTACCGCGACGAGGCCGCCACCCACCTGCCGTTTCGCCGCGACGCCCCGCGGCAGCAGGACGGCTGAGCGCCGCTGCGTGGCGCCTGCGGCGGTGCAGGAAAGCCGCAGTCGATCTGCCTGCCGTCGCCATCGAGGCGGCAGCGGCTGATCGCCCTGCCGTCGGCATCGATCAGCGTGCCGTCCCAGCCGTCGGCCGCACGTTCCAGCAGCAGGAAGCTGTAGCGGTTGAGGACGATGCCGCTGCTGGCGGCGATGCCATCGTGGAGCCTGCCGTCGGGCTGCGACTGCTCCCTGCTGCCCGGCGTGGCACCTTCGTACAGTGGCGACTCTGGATCGAAGGCTTCGAGCTGCGTGCCGCTGGCGCCGACGATGACCTGCGCCGGCCGCCCAGCGCTGGCGGCGAAGTTGAGCGTCGCGAAGGCGTGCTCGTGGCCCGCGAAGACGAACTGCAGGCTCGCCGGTAGCCCGCTGCGAGCGAAGGTCTGCAGCGCGTTCGGCTGCGCTGCCGCTGGCAGCAGATCGTACCAGAGCGGCTTGTGGATCAGTAGCCAGAGCGGCCGCCCGGACGGCGCCGTCGTCAGCGCCCGCAGCGTACGCTGCAGGATGGCGAGATCGTCCGGCGTCTGTGCCAGCGGCAGGTAGTCGGCGAACGCGGCGTTGTCGGCGACGACCAGCGTCAGCCGCTTGCCAAGCTCGACCCGGTATGCGTCGGCAGTCAGATTGTTGCCCAGTACCGACTGGCTGGCGGTCTTGTACGCCTGGTTGCCGCATTGCCGGTAGGGCACCGGCGACAGGAAGCGCATCCACCCCTCGCCGCCGCGGTCGCAGTTCTCGTGGTTGCCGCGAACGACGATCCACGGCGCCGCCGCCAGCAGAGGCGTCGCCGGGGCAAGGAAGTCGGCCTGCCAGCCCGCCCAGCCGTAGCCGACGACGACACCCTGATCGCGCAGCGGCTGGCAGCGCGCCGGATCGTCGCAGTACTCGCGGTAGTGGTAGTCGCCGACATGAATCACCAGATCGGGCTGCGTCGCTGCCGCTGCGGCAGCGATCCGCGGCCATGGCCAGTCGCTCGTGCCGGCACAGTTCTGGATCGGGTCGGCGGGGCCGCTGGCCGGTACCTTGATGCGGCAGCCGGTGTCGCCGACGATGATGATGCGGCGCGGGTCGCTCACCGGCATCGGCAGGGGATCGCCGCCGATGCTCGCCTGCCGTGCCGTCGCCGGCAGCGTCGCCTCGCAGGTGGTGACGGCGAAGTCCGGCCGGAAAGCCGGGTTGTCCGGCGACGGCCGCGGCGCTCCGGTCACCGTGGCGGCGGCGCGCACCTGCAGCGGCACGCGGGCGCCGTCCACGACCGCCGTCGGGCAGTCGCCCACACCGTCGACGATGCTGCGCAGGCTGATGCGGCCGTCCGGTCCGAGCTGCGTCCAGCGATGGCGGGTGGCGCCTTCGTCAGCAGCCCGCGTGGCGCAGCCGGCAAGCAGGCAGAGCGCCAGCAGCAGCGTCGCGCCGCGGCAGCCCGGAGGGTTGGCGGCAAGCGGCCGCGGCAGTTTGGGGAGCTTGCGCATGCGGGGTTCTCTCGGGTGCTCGCAGTGGTGGGGTGGCAGCCGGCGTTGCGGCTATTCCAGGCAGCCGGCGATGGCGCGCAGAGCGACGAGGCCACCGGCAGCGAGCGACACGCCCCTGCCGGGCGGCAGTTGCGGCTCGCTCGGGTTGATGCGGATCAGCCTGCCGCGGCTCCGTTCGCCGAGCATGCGCACCGTCGGGATGTTGGTACCGGCACCGATCTCGATCACGACCAGGCGGTCGACTTCGCGCAGCCAGTCGCGCAGGCGCGTTTCCTGGGCGTCGGTGCGTCCGGCCAGCCATCCGCAGTCGCCGAACATGAGGATGTTCGGCCGCGCGATCGCCCGGCAGCGCGGGCAGCGCGGAAAGTCCGAGCGGAGCAGGCACTCCTCCTCGTCCACCTGCGGCTGGTAGTCGTCGGCCGGCCAGATGCCGTCGTGACAGGCGTCGAGGCATTGCAGGTGATGGATCGATCCGTGACACTCGACGATCCGCTCGGCGGCGAAGCCCGCCTTCTGGAACTGGCCGTCGACGTTGCTGGTGAACACGAAGGCACCCTGCGGCAGGCCGTCGCCGATCCGGCGCAGGATGGCGAAGCCGGCGTGCGGCACGGTGCGGCGGTAGAGGTTCAGGCGATGGCCGTAGAAACCCCAGGCGAGCGCTGGTCGGGCGGCAAAGGCGGCCGGGTTGGCGATCTGTTCGAAGCCGATGCGGGCGCGGCCGAGTGCCGGGTAGGCGCCCCAGAATCCCTGCGGCCCGCGAAAATCCGGCAGACCCGAATCGACGCCGATGCCGGCGCCGGCGGTGACCAGTAGCCCGTCGGCCTGGCGGATCAGTTCGGCACAGGCGGCAGCGGCTTCCATCTACAGCCCGCGCGCCGACGCCGGTCGCAGCGGCGCTGCCGCCGGGTCGGCGATCGCCTGCCGCAGCTGGCGCAGCAGGCGCGGCTTGTCGGCGTCGAGGGTGCCCCTGAGCGCCAGCCAGTTCGATGCGTGATCGCTGCGAAACACCGTTCGCTGCAGTTCCAGCCGTTCGAGAAAGCGCTCCATCTCGACGAACAGTTCGCGCTGGCTGAGTGGCCGCCAGTCCGGGAAGGCGCTGCGGAAGCGTTCCTCGCCGAGTGGAAAGCTGACCACCAGCGTCGCCAGGTACTCGGGCTGCGTCGCGTTCGCCAGGCGCGCCGAGTTCTCGGCGTGGCGCAGCGAGAGCTGTGGTCCGGCGAGGCCGTTGAGGATCATCACCGAGCGCGTGATGCCCGCCTGGCCGAGCCGCTCGAGCGCGTCTACCGTCGAGGCGAAGGTCTCGCCCTTGTGCACGCGCTCGAGCACCTCGTCGTCACCCGACTCGGCGCCGACATAGGCGATCGACAGCCCGGCGGCAGCCAGTTCGCGCAACTCGTCGGTCGACTTGCGCCGCAGATTGCGCGGCAGGCAGTAGCTCGAGACGCGCCGGACCGCCGGCAGATGCCTGCGGATGGCCTCGAGGATGCGCAGCAGGCGACGGGTCGGCAGCACCAGCGCATCACCGTCGGCGAGGAAGACGCGCCGCACGGCATGACCGCAGCGCTCGCCGGTGAGCCGGATGCTCTCCAGGACTTCCGCCTCGGCGCGGGCGCGGAACTGCTTCTGCGGCGCGGTGTACATCTCGCAGAAGGTGCAATGGTTCCACGAGCAGCCATCGGTCACCGGCAGGATCAGCGACTCGGCTTCGCTCGGTGGCCTGTAGACGGGTTCGACGTAGCGGATCGGGATGGGCGGCAGCATGGTCGGCGGTTCCGGAAAACGCGGCAACAGGCGAATACTAGCGCGCTTTCGCTGCCTGGCGGGGTGCCGCAGCGGCTCGCCACGACGGCCGGCGATTGCCGGCCGCAGCGACGCCCGCCAGCGAATCGGGCGCTCAGTCCGCTGCCTGTGGCTTCGGCTGCGGCGCCGCCTCGGGTCCTGCACGCACCAGCGCATAGTCGGTGCTGCGAACGCCGCGCAGCAGCATGCCGGTCTCGCCCGACGAGACGCCGAGCGCTTCGAGGCTCTCAGCCGCCAGGCGCAGGCTGGCCTCGAGCGTTTCCGGATAGGCCAGGGTCACTCCCGCCTGCAGCAGCGCGTCGCAGGTGCTCAGGTCGCGTGCGCGAGCGACGATCTTCGTCGCCGGCGCATGCGCGCGGATCAGCGTTGCGGCGAGCAGGGCCGTGTGCGGGTCGTCGATCGTCAGCACGAAGAGCTCGACCTGATGCAACGAGGCGCTGGCCAGCAGTTCCGGATTGCCGATGTCGCCATAGAAGACGGGGTGACCCTCGCCGCGCCACTTGGCGACGAGTACGGCGTCGGCGTCGAAAGCGACGAAGGGGATGCCCAGCGACGACATGATCGTTCCCACCGTGTGGCCGACGCGGCCGTAGCCGGCGATCACCACTCGCGGCGGCGACTCGTACCCGCCAGTGGGGTAGTCGGGCTGCTGGTCGGCGGCGGGCGAGCGGTCGTCCATCCGCTGCGCCAGCCGGTTGCCGATCTTGACCAGCACCGGTGTCAGCAACATCGTCAGCGAAATGACCGCCACCGCCATGACGAAGACCAGGTCGTCGATGACTCCCAGAGCCTTGGCGGCGCCGAAGACGACGAAGCCGAACTCGCCACCCTGGGCGAGCATGAAGGAGACTCGCACCGCGGTGCCGCGGCCGCTGCCGAAAACCCGGCACAGTCCGTAGAGCACGACCACCTTCAGACTGACGATCGCCAGCACGTGCAGGGCAAAGGTGAATGGGTGCCGCGCGAGCGCCGCGAGGTCGACCGACATGCCGACGGCGACGAAGAAGAGGCTCATCAGCAGCCCCTTGTGCGGTTCCAGCGTCGCCTCGATCTGCAGGCTGTAGCGCGAGGTCGACAGCATCATTCCCATCAGGAAGGCGCCGAGCGCCATCGACATGCCGGCGCGGTCCATCGCCATCGCCGCCGCGAAGACCGCCGCCATGGCGGCGAGGAAGAAGGCCTCACGGTTGTTCTCCCGCGCCAGCCGGTCGAGCAGCCGGGGCACCAGGTAGCGTCCGGCGACGATCACCAGAAACACCATCGTCACCGCCACCGCGAGCTGCTTCCACAGCGCCATCTCGCCGGGCAGCGGTCCCGTGTCGGCGAGTATCGGTACCGCGGCCAGCAGCGGCACCACCGCCAGATCCTGCATCAGCAGGACGGCGAAAGCGGTCTGACCGTGGCGGCTGGCGAGCTCGCCCTGATCGCGCAGCATCTGGATGACGAAGGCGGTCGAGGAGAGGGCAAAGCTGGCGCCGAGGAGCAGCGCCACCGACCAGCTTGCCACGAACTGGCTGAAGTAGGCGGCGATCACCAGCGCCGAGACGACGATCTGCAGCGATCCGAGCCCGAACAGCGTCCGCCGCAAATCCCACAGTCGCCGCGGCTTCATTTCCAGGCCGATCAGGAAGAGCAGCAGCACCACGCCGAGTTCGGTGAAGTGACGCACATCCTCCACCTCGGTGGTGACGAATGGACCCGGCGTGTGCGGGCCGACGATGACCCCGGTGACCAGCAGCCCGAGGATCGACCCCAGACCGAAATGCCGGAAGACGGCGACGGCGATCGACGCGACGATCAGGAGAAGCACCGCGGAATAGACGAACGATTTCGGGTCCATGCTCCCGTCTCCTATAAAGTCGGCGCCGCGTCGTTCAATGCACCTCCTGTGCGACGCAGCCGCTCGTTGCTTCGACGACGATGGTCGATCCAGATCGAGGTGTCGACGACGATCACTTGCCTGGGGAACAACCCGGCTTCGCCCAAGCTCACTTCGTCGGCGGAATCGTCCTCGACATCACTGTAGCGCGGGTCATTGAGTCTGCGTTGGGCGGCGTATTCGTCCTGATAGCGAAACTGATAAAGGTGTTCGTTATCGAATTCGAAGGCCTTGAGGATGAATCGCGCGAGATCGTCGAAGCTGCTTGTCGCCGGCATGACGATGCGACGCCAGACCCTTGCGCCGAGCGAAACCTTGAACGTCACACTGCCTCGGAACGGTTCGGCGGGGGCGGGTTCGCCAAGGGAATTCTCCCACGCGGGAAAGAACGGGTTCACCAGGTCAGCCCAGGCAACGAACGGTGAGCCATCCATTTCGTCTTCGCCTCGTTCTGCCGCTGCACCCGGAGCCTGGCGCGCAGGATAGAAGATACGCGCCAGCAAGTTGGCCGAAGTGCAGCGGAATGCCTCCAGGTACGTCGCGCTGGCCGATAGGCCCCACGCGGTCGCGACCATGCGCCTGGCCTGCCAGCCTTTGCCGGGAACGGGGGGCTCCGAAGCGATGTCGAGCAGACCGAACAATTGCATGAGGGCGATCTGCTTCATGCCGAGCAAGCGGAAACTCGCCTCTTGCTGCTTGTTGTCCATCCTGTTCGAACGGTTGTCAGGGCGGTGACCCTGCAACAACTCCTGCCGGTACAGTGCCATCCTGCCGTCGAGGGCGGAACGTCCCTGCTCGATATCGGCGAAACCCCACCAGAATTCGAGCAGGCTGAAATAGCGTTCTGTCGGATTGAGCCGTTGCCACTGGAAGAGCATTTCCGTACTGTCGAAGTCAGGCACGATGGTGCCAGGGGGTGCCTCTGCGTTGGCAACGGCAGCCAATGCCGCACGGTCGGCGGCACTGAGAGCGATAGCGGTCATGTCGGTCCTTTCAGATGCGGGGAACTCGCAGCCAGGCGATCTGCCATTCTACGCATCACCCCGGAAGGAGGAAGATGATCCGCTGCCACCTCGCCAAACTCACGAGCCGAGAAAGACTTCGCATCGCGGACGTCGCGCGGCGCACGACAGACACAGGGACAGTATACTAATTTCTCCTTCGCGGCCGAGCACGCTTCGGGGAACAATGCAGCGCAAAGGGGCAGCCGGCGGCGATGCCGGCTCCTTGAGGGCGCTGTGCCCGATTTGCCACCGGCACAGCATGATGCCGGCGTGCGCGCTGGCTGGCGCGTCGGGGCTCAGCCGCGATTCGCCGCCTTCAGGCGGAATTCCTTGCGTGCGCCGTCGGTGTCGCGCATCTCGAACAGGCCGGCGGCGCTCAACGCCTCATGCAGTGTCGCATAGCCACTGTCCTTGAGCTCTCGTCCCATTGCCTTCAGCTGTTTCCCAATGGCTAGAGCGGACGACCAGCCGTCGGGTCCCTGACTCCTGCTGACCGCCTCGCTGAGTGCCTGGACGTAGTCCGCTGCCACCGCGCGGTCGAGGTGATGCGCTGCGATCGGCTGCGTCAGGCTCTTCTTCGGCCGGCAGAAATGGGTCTGCCCATTGCCTTTCGTACGGACGACGACATCGAAGACGGCGGTGGCCTCGAGCAGCCGGGAGAAGCTGCTGGCACCATGGTGGCGCGGATCGAAATCGCTTTGATTGGCCCGCACGTACTGGGCGACGCGCGCCATGAGAGCCCAGCCATCTTCCTCGGCGACATTGGCATGGGCGCGCAACAGCTGGGTCTGCAGCCGCAGAGGATCCAGCGGCGCGGCCGCGATGGCAGCGCCGGTGCCGGGCGGCCCCGCGGCAACCGCTGCTGCGGATGCCAGTCCGGCGGTCGGCAGCGGGGCAGGCTCGACTGTTTTCGAGGAGCCGCGCAGCGGACCATGCGAGCGCTGCGGGGTCGTGACGGCGATTCGCCAGCAGACGCACGAAGGGCCACGGCAGCGCCCGTCGGCGCCGGCACTTGCTCCAAGCCTGGTGACCGCGCCGATCATCGGCACCGGCACCGTCGTTGAGGATGCGCGGCAAGTGAACGCGCCGTTGCTCAGCTATGCCGTCACGGTCCGTTACGAGGATGGCACCTACGCCTTCATCGAACAGCACGACGAG
>ERZ761602.5752-NODE-5752-length-14426-cov-4.814766_pt1 | contig 14426 bp, 10 predicted proteins | sample MGYA00512165_ERZ761602 | MGnify/ENA primary metagenome ERZ761602 (study PRJEB28899, sample SAMN02445085) | bioreactor sludge metagenome | biome: EBPR sludge; isolation source: Thorneside wastewater treatment plant | place: Australia: Brisbane, Thorneside...
GCCGCAGCCGAGGGACACGAGCGGGACGAGGGTGAGCAGGGGCTTCATGGACGACCTCGAACGATGTCTAGCATTCTGTGCATCATTTGTCTAGATACCCAGCACCACACGTCGACACACCGACGTAAACACCTGAAAACAAAGAGATACAAATTTAGACAACTCCTTAGACACGTGGCTCCTGCGCCTACGAAGCGCGCTCTTGGGGCTCCCTTCGGCCGGGCTGGGTCGGTGCCTCGCGAGGGTTCGCGTGACTTCGCGTGCGCGTCGCCCTTCCGACCCGCGCGCGCTTGCCCCACCCTTGTCGTCGGGGTCGGCGGGGTCAGCCGCCGACTTGTCGAGTCGGAGGTCGGAGCTTGGAGCAGCTCTCAGGGTTGGACGCGGCGTTCCTCTACTTGGAGACGCCGCAGATGCACATGCACGTCGCGCTCTGCGCCGTGCTGGATCCCAAGGACACGCCGGGCGGGTACCGCTTCGAGGCGCTCGAAGATCATTTGCGCGCGCGGCTCCAGCTCATGCCGCCTTTCCGCAAGAAGCTCCTCGAAGATCCGCTCGGTCTCGACCATCCGCACTGGGTCGACGATCCCGACTTCGATCTGATCCACCATCTCCGCCGCGTCACCTGCCCTTCTCCCGGCGGTCGACGCGAGCTCGGCGCGATCGTGGGCCGCATCACGAGCCGCCCGCTGCCGCGCGATCGTCCGCTCTGGGAGATCTGGGTGGTCGAGGGTCTCAAGCACGGGCGCGTGGCGATGGTCGCGAAGATCCACCACTGCGCGGTCGACGGGATGATGGGCGCGGGCCTGCTCGCGAGCCTCTTCCACATCGACCGTGGTCGCTCGATGGAGAAGCCGACCCGCACGGTGGAAAGCCTGCCGCCACCGCCGGACGGTGAGATGTTGCGGCACGCGGCCCTCCAGCGGCTCGCGCAGCCGCGCAAGCTCTTCGATCTCGCCAAGCGCACCGCGAAGGCGATGGGCGCGGTGGTGGAGAAGCGGCTCGATCCGGAGAACGAGACCAAGGGCGGCACGCCCTTCACCGCGCCGCGCACGCACTTCAACCACGCGATCGGCGCCGCGCGCGACGTCTCCCTCGGGCGGCTCTCGCTGGCGGAGCTCAAGCGCGTGAAGAACGCGGTGCCGGACGCGAAGCTGAACGACGTCTTGCTCGCGGTGATCGCGGGCGCGCTGCGACGGTACTTGGAAGAGATGCACGATCTGCCTGCGGAGCCGCTCGTCGCCACGTGCCCCATCTCGACGATGAAGGGCTCGGGCAACAACAAGGTCTCGGCGATGTTCGTGCCGCTGCCCACGCAGCTCGACGATCCCCGCGCGCGCCTCGAGCAGATCATGCGCGCGACGCGGGGCGCGAAGGCCGAGCACGAGACCCTCGGGGGCGTGCTGATCCAGGAGTGGGCGCAGCTCGCGCCGACCTCGACCTTCAGCTTCGCGAGCAACCTCTACACGCGCCTACGGCTCGCGGAGCGGCATCGACCGATCCACAGCCTCGTGATCTCGAACGTGCCGGGGCCGCCGGTGCCGATCTACCTCGCGGGCATGGAGCTACTCGCCGCCTACCCGATGGGCCCCGTGATGGACGGCGCGGGCCTGAACGTGACGGTGATGAGCTACCGCGGCGACGTGGACATCGGGCTCATGGTCGCGAAGGACGCGGTGCCGCACCCGTGGGCGCTCGCGCTGCAGATGCAGCCCGCGCTCGACGAGCTGGCGCACGCGGTGCTGGAGCTGCGAGAGACGAACGACGCGAGCCCCGTCGACGACGTCGTCGGACCGACGCGCGCGTGATCGAACGACGCGCGCGTGCTCGAACGACGCGCGCGTGATCGAACGACGCTCCGCAGAAGCTGCGATCAGACGCCGCGCTCTTCGGGGCGCAGCTCGACCATGCGTTCGGAGAGCGCCCACAGACGACGCGCGTCCTCCACCGAGGTCGCGCTCTTCGCGGGCTCCTTCTCGGCCGAGTCGGCGAAGTAGCGGCCGCTCTTGCCGCGTACGCTCGGATCGCTGGCCACGAAGAGCGTCGTCGCCGCGCCCTCTTCGGGCGTCTTGAGGATGCCGGTGACGAGCTTCTGTCCGAACGCGAGGAGCGGGCTCTCGCGCGTGACCTCGGTCGCGACACTGCCGGGATGCACGGCGTTCGAAGTGACGCCGCTGCCTTCGAGTCGACGCGACAGCTCGTTCGAGAAGAGGAGCTGCGCGAGCTTGCTGCGCGCGTAGGCGGCGAGGCCGTGGTACTCGCGGCGCATCGCGAGGTCGTCGAAGTCGAAGCCGGGCTGGCCGAGCGGCGGACGCGGGAGGTTGAGCACGCCCGCGAGGTGCACGAGGCGACCGGCGAGGGTGCCGACGTTGCCCGCTTGTTCGTGCAGACGCGAGCTCACGTGGACGATGCGCGCTTCACCGTTCGAGCCCGCGTGTGAAGACGCGCGCGCGCCCTCGCGCAAGCTCGGCAACAGGAGGTGCGTGAGCAGAAAGGGCGCGAGGTGGTTCACCGCGAAGGTGTCCTCGAAGCCCTCCGCGCTCTCGTGACGCTCTTGGTGCCAGAGGCCCGCGTTGTTCACGAGGCCGTGCAGCGGGCGCCCGGTCGCGCGGATCTCGGCCGCGAGGCGCCGCACGTCCGCGAGCGACGAGAAGTCGGCTCGAAACGCGCGCGCGTCTCTCGCTCCCGCCTGCTCCAGCAGGGCGCGCACGCGCTCGGTGCGTTCGGGGTTGCGACCGACGATCCACACGTCCGCCCCGCGCGCCGCAAGGCCTTTGGCGGTCTCGGCGCCGATGCCGGCCGACGCGCCCGTGACGAGGAAGAGCCGTCCCTTCATGCGCGGCGGGTGTAGCAGGTCGAGGCGCAGGCGTCGTGAGCCGCCTCCGAGCGATCGGGCGCTCGCGCCCTCGAGAGCGAAGCGAGGTCAACAGTCTCCGGGCCGCGGTACGAACGTTGCTCAGTCGTCCATCCAGCTCGAACGATGGTGTTCGAAGACCCCACCGACTCGAGCGAAGACCCACCCCGCGGAGGAAACGAGATGCGACGTTTGGCCCTGATCCTCAGCCTGCTCTGTGTGACCGTCCTCGGCGCGGCCTCGGTGTCCGCGCTCGACGAGGGACAACGCGCACCCGAGATCGGGCTGCGCACCCCGGACGGCCAGACGATCCGGATGGCGGATCTGCGCGGCAAGGTCGTGGTCGTCGACTTCTGGGCCTCGTGGTGCGCGCCGTGTCGCGAGGAGCTGCCGGTGCTGCAGCGTCTGCACGAGCAGTACGCCTCGCGCGGCGTGGTGGTCGTGGGCGTGGGCATCGATCGCAACGAACGCGACTTCCGCGCGTTCAAGGACCGCATGGGTCTCACGTTCCCGGTGGTGCACGACGGCGCGCACCAGGTCGCCGGTCGCTACGAGCCGCCGCGCATGCCCTCGACGTTCTTGATCGATCGCAACGGCGTCGTGCGACACGTGCACGAGGGCTACCGCGCCTCGAACGCGCGCGAGCTCGAGCAGCAGATCCAAACGCTCCTGCGCTAGTTCTTCCCGCCCGTTGACCCCCTCTCTGAACGTTCGATCGGCGTTCCCTTTTCGGCGTACGTTCGCGCGCGATGAAGAGCCGTTGGTCCGACGACGAGGCGCGCGCGTTCGTGGCGCGGTACGCGAGTCTCCCGAACAGCAACGAGGACGTCGCGCTGCGCGTCTACACGTCGCGCCTGATCGGGAGCGAAGCCGCGCTGGTGCTGCACGGCGGCGGCAACACCTCCGTGAAGACCCGCCTCGTGGACGACGCGGGGGAGCTCGTCGACGTGCTCTGCGTGAAGGGCAGCGGCTGGGACCTCGACGCGATCGAGCCCGCCGGTCTGCCCGCGGTGCGGCTCGACGGGCTCCGCAAGCTGCGCGCGCGCGCGGCGATGGACGACGAGGCGATGGTGAACGCGCAGCGCACTCGGCTGCTGGACGCGAGCGCGCCGAACCCTTCCGTCGAGACGCTGCTGCACGCGTTCCTCGCGCCGAAGTTCGTCGACCACTCGCACGCCGACGCGATCCTCGCGCTCGTCGATCAACCGAACGCGGAGTCGATCGCGCGCGAGGTCTTCGGCGACACCTTCGCGATCGTGCCCTACGTGATGCCGGGCTTCGCGCTCGCGAAGCTCGCGGCGGAGGTGCACGAAGCGCATCCGCGCGTGTTGGGGCTGCTGCTCCTCAAGCACGGGCTCTTCACCTTCGGAGAGACCGCGCGGGAGTCGTACGAGCGTCACGTCGACGCGGTCACGCTCGCCGAACGCTTCGTGCAGAAGCACCGCGCGACCGTGGTCCCGCGCGCGCCGAAGCCGACGCTCGACGCGACGACGATCCTCCCGATCCTGCGCGGCGCGCTCGCGAAGACGCGGCCGACCGTGCTGCACGTCCGGTCGAGCGACGCGATCGAGGCGTACCTGTGTCGCGAGGATCTCGAAGACGTCTCGCAACGCGGCACTCCGACCCCGGATCACGTGATCCGCACCAAGCGTGTACCGATGGTTCTCGCCCTCGACGGCGCGATGGACGAAGGCGCGATCGCGCGCGAGGTGGACACGAAGCTCGACGCGTACCGCACGGCGTACCGCGAGTACGTGGCGACCGAATCCGCCGCGAAGAACCGCACGGTGAAGCCGCTCGATCCGGATCCGCGCGTGATCCTGATCCCGGGCCTCGGGCTCGTCTGCGCGGGCGCGTCGCCGAAGGACGCGGCGATCGCGGCCGATCTGCACGAGCACCTGATCGACGTGGTCGAGATGGCGGAGACGATCGGGCGCTACGAGGTGCTGCCGCTCGGCGACGTCTTCGACATGGAGTACTGGTCGCTCGAGCAGGCCAAGCTTGGGAAGTCGGCGGCTGACCCCGCCGACTCGGGTAGCAAGTCGAGCTCGAAGCCGCTCGACGGACGTGTGGTGATCGTGACGGGCGCGGCGAGCGGGATCGGCGCCGCCACCGCGCGACGCTTCGCCGCGGCGGGAGCGCAGCTCGCGCTCTTCGATCGCGAGCAAGACAAGCTCGCGGCGGTTGCGGCGCCGCTGAAGGCGCACGCGGTCGCGCTCGACGTGACCGACGCCGCTGCGGTGACCCGCGCGATCGACGACGTCGTGCGCCGCTTCGGAGGCGTGGACGGGCTCGTGAGCAACGCGGGCATCGCGCCGCAGGGGACGATGCACGAGGTCGACGACGCCACCGTGCGCGCGAGCTTCGAGGTGAACTTCTTCGCGCACCAGAGCCTCGCGGCCGCGGTGACGAAGGTGCTGCGACGCCAGGGCGCGGGTGGCTTCTTGCTCTTCAACGCGTCGAAGGCCGCGTTCGATCCGGGACCGGGTTTCGGTCCCTACGCGGCCGCGAAGGCAGCGCTGATCGCGTTGATGAAGCTCTACGCGGCCGAGCAAGGCGCACACGGCATCCGCAGCAACGCGGTCAACGCGGATCGGATCCGCACCGCCCTGCTCCCGCCCGACTTCGTCGCGCAGCGCGCGGCCGCGCGAGGGCTCGACGCCGACGCGTACTTCCGCTCGAACCTCCTGAAGCGCGAGGTGACGGCGGACGACGTGGCGGAGGCGTTCTTGTTCCTCGCCCTCGCGAAGAGCACCACCGGCTGCACCGTCACGGTCGACGGCGGAAACCCGAGCGCGTCGCCACGCTGAGCCGGACGCAGCCCTCAACCAACCTTCGGCGCGAGCGTGCGGTACCCGCCGTCGAAGTAGAGCAGCGGCTCTCCTTCGCGCACCACCACGTCGAGCACCTCGCCGATGTAGATGCTGTGCGTGCCTTCGAGGTGCGCGCTGCGGACGCGGCACTCCATCTGCGCGAGGCAGCCGTCGAGGAAAGGCACGCCCGTGCGGCCTTCGCGAAACCCGACGCCCTCGAAACGTGTGGTGTGATCGCCGAAGGCGAAGCGCGAGGAGAGCTCGGCCTGATCCGACGCGAGCACGTTCACGCCGAAGACGCCGCCCGCGAGAATCACCGCGTGCGTGGTCGACGAGGTGTTGGTGCAGACGAGCACGAGCGGCGGGCTCGCGGAGACGCTCGCGAACGCGGAGACCGTCATGCCGTGGATCTCGCCGTTGGCCTTCGAGGTCAGGATCGTGACGCCGCTCGCCCAACGCCGAAGGGCCTGCTTGAAACCGTCCGCGCTCACCAGATCGCTCATGGGCGTCCTTTGTAGCAGTTTGCTGGTCGGCTTCGCCGACTTGTCGCTCGAGTCGGCGGGGTCAGCCGCCGTCGGCGAACGAACCGAGGAGTCGTCAGGAGGGGCGGCGCGCGCGACCCAACGCGGGCGAGAAGCCGCGTCGGTGCAGATAGAGCAGCGGGAGCACGATCGGCGTCGCGACACCCGCGTAGAGCAGACACACGTAGAGCACCTGCGCTTGTTCGGGCTGACCAGGGAAGAAGCGACCCACGAGGAGGAGCGCGATGCTGGAGTTGCGCACCGTGACCTCGACCGCGAGCGCGATTTGATCCGCGTCGGTGCGGCCGAGCACGCGCAGGAGATGCGGCGTCGCGTAGGCGTGGATCGTCGCGTAGGTGATCACCGCGAGCGGCGGCACGATGCCGTAGTCGAAAGGTTTGATGCGCCCCGTGCCGAGCGAGCTGCCCGCGATGAGCACGATCGCGAGGATGCTCAGCCGCACGCTCCAATCGCAGACCGCCTGCGCGTGTTTGGGCCACACGCGCTGGATCACCATGCCCACGAGGAGCGGCGCGATCAGATACGCCGCGATCTCGATCGCGAGGCGGCCGATCGGGAGCGCGAAGTCGGTCGGCAAGAACTCTGACGCGAAGAGGCGCAGCACGATCGGCGCGGTGAGCGCGCAGCCGAAGGTGCTCACCACCGTGACGGCGATGCTGAGCGGCACGTTGCCCTTGCCGAGGAAGGTGAGGAGGTTGCTGATCGCGCCGCCGGGCACGGACGCGATGAGCAACATGCCGACCGCGAAACCGGGGGTGAGCCCGAACGCGAGGGTGAGCGCGACCCCGAGGAGCGGGACCATCACGAGCTGGAGCGTGAGCCCGAGGAGCACCCCCGTCGGATGACGCGCGACCTGCGCGAAGTCGGCGACCCGGAGCGTCGCGCCCATGCCGAGCATGGCGAGGATGAGCTGCGCGGGGACCAGGTACTGCTCGGCGAACGCTTGCACGGGATTCGAGAGGTCACGCGTCGCGAGCGGCTCGAGGGCGTCGCGGGCGGTCGATGGAAGGCGCGAGAGTAGCCGTTCGAGCCGCCGAAGGTCGTGCGATCGTCGGCATCCACGGGCCCCGGTGGATCCATCGAGAGGCGCTCTCGTCGGACCTCGATGGCTCGAACGAACGCCGTCGAATCCGACGAGGTGTCTTTCGCGAGGCGTCCGGTCGTGGTGAAATCCTGCAGTGAGGCTCGGCACCCGGGCTCGCTGGGGAGGTTCGAATGCGCACGTCGCCGATGCTCGCGGCTCTGTCGTCTTTGCTCGCGCTCGTGGGGTGCGACTTCTTCGACAAGGGCGATCCGCCGCCCATCGTCTCGGGGCGTGGCGTCGGCGAAGCCTGCGAGAACGTCGGCCAGTGTCGCTCGGGGCTCGTGTGCGCCACCGACGGCGCGAGCGCGGGCACGTGTCAGCCGAGCGGTAGCGGCATCGAAGGCTCCGTCTGCTCGCTCACCGGCGACTGCGGCGAAGGGCTCTTCTGCGCGGGCGACCGCACGTGCACGCCGTCGGGCGACGTGACCGAAGGCGGCACCTGCGCGTCGACCGCCGACTGCGAGCGTGGGCTCTCGTGCGAGGTGACGGGCTTCTATCCGACCTGCGAGGCGACCGGCACCGGCGATCTCCAGGCGAGCTGCACGAACAACCGCGATTGTTTGGCGGGATTGAGCTGCGTGACCTCCACCAACGGCATGCTCGCGTGTGTCTCGCCGCCGCCCTTGCCCGCCGGCACACCGACGCCGCCCACGATCCCCTTCTGGCCGGGAGTCGACTGCGGCACCGACGTCGCGACGCCGACCGCGTACTTCCGCGTGCCGCGTGCGGAGAGCACCGACGACTTCTTCCGCCTCCCCTTCCCCAACGACGCGCGGCGCAACGCCGACGGATCGTTGAACCTCAGCCCCTTCCCGGGACCCGGCGAGACGCTGCCGCTCGACGTGCTCGGCCGCTACGTCGAGGTCGCCGAAGAAGACCTCGACGGCTTCGGTCGCAACACCGCGATGCACGTGCGCTTCAGCGCGCCGTACGACTGGGAGAGCGTGGGCGGCGCGCTCCACCTGGTCGACGTCGATCCCGACTCGCCCGATCGCGGCGCGCGGCGCGGGCTCGGCTGGCTCACGACCGCGGGACCGATCTCGCGTTACCTCTGCGAGAACTGGCTCGGCGTGCGCACGGGTCACGGCGATCCACTGCGCGCCGGCACGACGTACGCGCTCGTCGTCACGCGCGACGTGGTGCCCGCGGCGGGCGGCTCGTTCGCGCGCGACGCGGATCTCGACGCGCTCTTGTCCGAGAGCGCGCCGAGCGACGCCGCGCTGACGAACGCATGGAACGCCTACGCGCCGCTGCGGAGCTTCCTCGCCGACGACGCGACGCTCGGCTTGGACGACGTGCTGGTCGCGACGGTCTTCACGACGCAGAGCGCGCCCGATCACGGCGCGTTGCGCGCCGCCGTGCACGCGGCGCCCTTGCCGGCCGCGAGCGACGTGGTGGCCTGCGGCGCGGGCGTGACCTCGCCCTGCGACGACGGCAGCGATCAGCGGAGCTGCGTGGGCGCGGACGGCGCGACCTACACGGAGCTGCACGGACGCATCGCGTTGCCTCGGTTCCAGCGCGGCACCGCGCCGTACCTGCAGCCGAGCGACGGGGGCGACATCGTCTGGAACGCGGGAGCTCCGCAGGTCGCCGCGACCGACTCGGTGTGCTTCGCGCTCACCGTCCCGAACGGCACGATGCCCGAAGCAGGTTGGCCGCTCGTGATCGTCGGCCACGGCACCGGCGGCTCGTTCCGCAACGCCGCGCGCAACGGCTTCGCGGGCGTGCTCGCGACCGCGACCCACGAGGGCGCGCCGCTGCCGATCGCGACGCTCGCGATCGATCTGCCCGCACACGGCGCGCGGCGCGGGACGAGCACGGAGAGCCCCGACGTCTTGTTCTTCAACGTGCAGAACCCACGCGCGGCGCGCGACAACGTGGTGCAGGGCGCGGCGGATCTCTTCGCATTGATCCGCTTCGCGACGGAGAGTGGCCTGCCGACTTCGCCGGTCGGCGAGGTGCGCTTCGATCCTTCGGCCATCGCGCTCTTCGGGCATTCGCAGGGCGCGATCCACGCCGACCTCGTGGTGCCCTACGAGAGCGCGCTCGTGGCCGCGGTCCTGAGCGGCGCGTCGGGCGATCTCACGCTCTCGCTCTTGAACAAGACGTCGCCCACCGACATCGCGTCGATCGTTCCGTTCGCGTTGCTCGACGCGGACGGAGGCGGACGGCTCGCGGCGGGCGACTTCCACCCGGTGCTCTCGCTCTTCCAGATGGTCTTCGACGCCGCCGATCCGGTGAACCACGTCGAGCTCTACGCTCGGCGTCCGATCGAAGGCGTGGTCGGTCGCCACCACTTCACGACCTACGGCGACGGCGACACGTACACGCCACGCGCGGTCCAAGAGGCGCGCGCGGTCGCGGCCGGGTTGCCGCACGTGGCGCCGCGCGCGGTGGAGCTGCCGCTCGTGCAGGTCGAGCCGGGGCTCGCGGGGAACGTGTCGATCGAAGGAGCGCCCTACACCTTCGGGCTGCGCTCGTACGTGCCGCCGGTCGGCGTCGACGGACACTTCGTGGCGTTCGAGAACGAAGACGGGCGCGCGGACGTGCTCGACTTCCTCGTGGAGTCTCTCGCGGGGGCCATGCCGGTGATCGACTGAGCTCGTACACGAGCGGCATGCTCGAGCACGGACTCCGCGAGCCACGGACGCCCGTATTCGAGGACACGAGAGCGACGTTCCGTGCGTGAGGGGTCCCCCGGCTTCGGCATGCGCGATGCGCGCACGACTTGTATGGTCCCACTCCTATGCGCTTCCTTGCCCTCGCTTGTGTGTCGCTCGTCGCCTGCGCCGAAGGTGGCGGAACCTCCGGAAAGACCGACGCCTCGTTCGACGCGTACTTGGAGCTGCCCGACACGGGCACCGACGACGACGGCGGAGAGGACGGCGGTCTCGACGACGGCGGCGGCGAGGACGTGATCGTCGTGGAGCTCGACGGCGGGGACCTCGACGGCGGAGATCTCGACGGTGGAGTCGACGGTGGAGTCGATGGCGGGGTCGACGGCGGCATCGACGCGGGCGACCGCTGCCTCGGCGTCGACTGCAGCGGCATGGACGGCCCCTGCGTGGTCGGCGTGTGCATGCCGGGCACGGGCACCTGCACGACGATGGCGCGCACGGACGGCACGAGCTGCGACGTGGACGCGATGGACTGCGTCTCGTCGACGTGCATGGCGGGCGTGTGTCGGAGCACGAACGTCGCGGAGTGCACCACGTGCGCGACCGGGGTGTGCTCGGCGGACGGAACGTGCGGCGCGGAACCCACCACGCGCCTGATCGAAGGCTTCGAGAGCGGCGCGTTCGCCGCCGGCTGGACGCCCGGCGGCGCGAGCGGCTGGATCGTGACGTCGGGGGATCGGAACAGCGGGACGTTCTCCGCGCAGAGCGGCAGCATCGGAGGCTCGCAGACGTCGACCCTCACCGCGTCGATCACCGCCCCCGTGGCGACCGGGCTCAGCTTCCACAGCCGCACCAGCACCGAGACCAACTACGACTGGCTCGAGGTGCGCATCGACGGAGTGCTCGGAGGTCGGTGGTCGGGAACGACGCCGTGGACGGCGCGGGTGATCCCGATCGCAGCCGGCGCGCACACCGTCGAGTGGCGCTACACGAAGGACGGCACCACCGACAGCGGCCTCGACACCGTGTGGATCGACGACGTCCGCTTCGTGCCGGTCCCGGCGGTCGAAGGCGGATTCGAGAGCTCGCTCGCGCCTTTCACGTCGGTCTCGCCCGCGTGGACCCGCGTGACGAGCGGTCAGCGCACCGGCACCGGCGCCGCACGTGCGGGCGCGATCTCGGACAACGGGGTCACGTCGATGAGCACGCCCTTCACGCTCGACGCGACGCGCACGATCTCGCTCTGGTACCGGGTGAGCAGCGAGTCGGGCTACGACTACTTCGAGATCTACGTCGACGGCACGCGGCAGGCGCGGTTCTCCGGCGAGGTGCCGTGGACGCAGTGGACGATGAGCCTCGGCGCGGGCAACCACACGCTCGAGCTCCGGTACGACAAGGACGGCAGCTTCGCCGACGGATCCGACACCGTGTGGGTGGACGACGTCGACCTCGCGTGGCCTCCCGCGAGCAGCGGGCTCTGCCCGGATTGATCATTCCGACGAATCTTTTGGATTGATTTATCGCATTGATTTCTCTGGCTGATTTCTCGGGCTGATCTTTCGAACGAATCTCTCGAACCGACCCACCGGCTTCGAACCACAGATCCGTCGAGTCGGCGGCTCCAGTCGTCGAGACGACTCAGTCGACGGAGCCCCGTCCCGTGAGCCACGGGCGCTCGAAGCCGATCGGGCTCGCCCACGCGCGCGCCACCACCTGCTGGTCCTGGGTGATCGTCTCGACCTCCACCACGAAGCGCGCTCCTTCGGGCGGCACGTCGACCCACGCGCGGTAGGTCCCGCGCGGGAGCGGCGACGTGAGGTAGGCCGGCGTGACGTCCTCCGGTCGCGCGCGCGGCGTCACGCGGTGGATGCGGATCCGAAAACGTGCGCCGAGCGTCTCGCGGTCTTCGAGCTTCACTTGGATCATCGCGCGCTCGGCGCCGGTCTCGACCACACCGCCCATGAAGGCCCCGCGATCGCCCGCGCCCGCACGCACGTCGAGCCGCAGCGCGCCGCCGTGCCGCACGAAGGTTCGACCGCGCTCGACCACGCGTTCGATCGTGTCGCCCTCCCCGAGCACCGCAACGGCCTCCCACTCGCCGCGCGCGAGAAACGTCGGGACGATCTCGCGGCTCGCCGTCGCCTCCACGACCTCCGCGCGCAGCTCGACCGGCGAGCTCGCGCCGATGCGCACTGCGACCTCGTCGTCGTGCGTCGCCGGCACCGTCTCGAAGCGCACGTGCGAGGACGGCGCGCGCTCGTCGCATCCGAGAGCGAGGGTCAGCGTCGAGAGCGCGAGAACGAGCGGGAGCGCGACCCACCAAGGAGCGCGGTCTCGAACGTTTGGGCGATGCGACGTCATGGGAGCTCGCGAAGAACGTCACGCGGCATCACGGCTCGCGCCGAGCTCAGGCGCCGCGCACCTCGCGCACCATCGCGAGCAGCGGCTCGTGGAGCGCGCCGTTGCTGACGAGGAAGTCGTGCGCGTGGATGGTGTCGCGACCTTCGAAGTCCGTCAGACGCCCGCCCGCTTCGCGCACCAGCACCGCCACGGGCGCGACGTCGAAGGGCTGCACCGCCGGCTCGATCACCGCGTCGACGCGCCCTTGGAGCAGCTCGCGGTAGCTCGCGAAGTCGCCGAAGCCACGCTGGGTGTACGTCTCGCGCGCGAGCCGCGGCAGGAGCGCGTCGAGCTTCGCGTCCGCGAACTGCGAGAGCGCGCCGTGGCAGACACACGCGTCCTCGAGCGCCGAGATGCCCGAGACACGACACGGCCGCCCGTTCACGTGCGCACCGTGACCTCGCACCGCGACGAAGAGCTCCTCGCTCGCCGGCATCGCGGCGACGCCGATCACCGGCTCGCCGTCGACCTCGAGCGCGAGCAGGATCGACCACGTCGGGATGCCGCGAAGAAACGCGCGAGTGCCGTCGATCGGATCGAGGATCCACCGCATCGACGAACCTTCTTTGCTGCCGCTCTCTTCGCCGAGAAACCCCGCTTCTGGATAGTGCCGCTCGACGTAGCCGCGCAGGCGCTCCTCGATGCGTCGATCGGCTTCGGTGACGGGGCTGCGATCGGGCTTCTTCTCCGCGCGTTTGCCGACGCCCGCGCGGTAGAGATCGAGGCCGAGCTCTCCGCAGGCGAGCACCTCGTCGAGCAGCGCGTCGAGCGCGCGCGGGCCGCCGATGCGGTCGAGATCGAAGGTCGTCATGGGCGCGGAGCATCCCACTTCGGGCGCGGCGGATCGAGGGCGGTGAGGTCACGAACGCGGAGCGCGAACGCGGCTGCTCCGCTCCTCGCCGCGACGGTGCGATCGCGGCGCTCGACGAACCGCGATCGTCAACGCTCCGCGCTCGCCCGCGCGAGCCGGTCCGCGATCGCGACGCCGAGACCCACGCGCGCAGGCGGCGTGGTGGCGACGAGGAAGTCCGCGCGGGATGCGTCGAGGCGACGAAGCGCACCGAAGAGCCCACGCGCGGCCGCGTCGACGTCGACGCCGAGCGCTTCGACCGCGACAGGCGCACCGAAGGTCGCCTCGAGTGTGCTCGTCGCGGTCGGATCGAAGACCAAGAACGCCGCGCGACCTTCGAGGGGCATGACGGCGATCGAGCTCGCGGGATCGACGAGGAGGAGACGTTTGCGCGGCGCGTAGTGGCTCGCGAGCATGCCGGGCGCGTGGGGGGCGGCGGTGCGACGCGGAGGCTGCAGCGCGCGACCGAGCGCGGCTTCGATGCGTTCGATCGGACACGCGCCCGGTCGGAGCAGACGCGGCGTTCCGTCGTCTTCGAGCCCCACGATGGTCGACTCGACTCCGAGCGCGCAGGGACCCCCGTCGAGCACCGCGTCGAGGCGGCCGTCGAGCTCCTCGATCACGTGCGCGGCTTCGGTGGGGCTGATGCGCCCGAAGCGGTTGGCGCTCGGCGCGACCACCGGCGCACCGAGCGCGTGGATCACGGCGCGCGCGAGCGGATGGGCGGGCACGCGCACGGCGACGGTGTCGAGGCCGCTGGTGGCGAGCTCGGGGACCCGCGCGCCGCGGGGAAGCACCAGCGTCAGCGGCCCCGGCCAGAGCGGGAGCAGGCGCTCGACGTTCGCGCGCGCTTCGGACGAGAGGCGCGCGCCGTCGATCACGCCCGCGTCGATCGCGGCGTCGAGCGAGGGCCCCGCGAGGTGCACGATCAGCGGATCGAACGCAGGTCGCTCCTTGGCGCGGAACACCGAGAGCACCGCCTCCGGATCGAAGGCGTGCGCGGCGAGGCCGTACACGGTCTCGGTGGGCAGACCGAGCAAGCCACCACGCGCGAGGATCGCGGCCGCGTCGCGGACGCCTTCGTCGGTCGGAGGGAGCGTGCGAGTCCGCGGCACCGCGGAGGTGTAGCAGCAGTCCGCGGGTCGGCTGCGCCGACTTGTCGACCGGGTCGGCGGGGTCAGCCGCCGACTTCTGGGGAGTGACCTCCCCAGCGCCCCAGCCCCGTCCCTCCTCGGAGGCCTCCCTCCGCTTCGCTCCGGTCGGTCTCC
>ERZ761602.5755-NODE-5755-length-14417-cov-7.079307_pt1 | contig 14417 bp, 9 predicted proteins | sample MGYA00512165_ERZ761602 | MGnify/ENA primary metagenome ERZ761602 (study PRJEB28899, sample SAMN02445085) | bioreactor sludge metagenome | biome: EBPR sludge; isolation source: Thorneside wastewater treatment plant | place: Australia: Brisbane, Thorneside...
CGTCTATTCCTTGCGCGGCGACGACGGCAGCGCCTATTACCGGCAAATCCGGGACGATTGCGAGCGGTTCGTGGATTTATCGACCGCTGATAACACCGCCGCCGCAAAGCGGATTCGGGCCGATGGCGTCTATATCCTCGTCGATTTGATGACCTACACCAACTACGCCCGCCCGGAGATTTTCGCCGCGAAACCCGCGCCGATCCAGACCGGCTGGCTCGGTTTTCCGGGTACCAGCGGGGCCGCTTATCTGGATTATCTGCTGGCCGATCCGGTGGTGTTGCCGGCCGAGCAAGCCCGGTATTGCACCGAGCAGCCGGTCTATCTGCCGGAGTGCTATCAGGTAAACGACCGCTGGCAGGAGATCGCCGAGACCGGTTGTCGCCGCGACGAGCACGGCTTGCCCGAACGGGGTTTCGTGTTCTGCTGCTTCAATCAGATCCAGAAACTCGAACCGGTCATGTTCGCGGTTTGGATGCGCGTTCTCGGCCGGGTGCCGGGGTCGGTGCTCTGGCTGTACTCCCGCAGCGAGGAAGCGCAGGAGCGGTTGCGGGCGACGGCGGACGCGCACGGCATCGCCGGCGAACGGCTGGTGTTTGCCGGTCCGCTGCCCAAAGCCCTGCATCTGGAGCGTCACCGGTTGGCCGACCTGTTTCTCGACACCCGCCTTTACAACGCCCATACCACCGCCAGCGATGCCTTGTGGGCGGGTTTGCCGGTGCTGACCTGTCCGGGCGAGACGTTCCCCGCGCGAGTCGCCGCCAGCCTGCTGCAAGCGGTCGGCTTGCCGGAACTGATCGCCGGCTCATTGGAGGAATACGAGGATCGGGCGGTTCGGCTGGCGACCGCGCCGACCGAACTGGCGGGATTGCGGGCGAAACTGGCGGATAGCCGCTTGCGGGCGCCGCTGTTCGACACCGAGCGCTTCGCCCGCCATCTCGAACAGGCTTACCGGTCGATGTGGGAACGTCACGCGCGAGGGTTCCCGCCCGGACCGATACGGGTTGCACCGTTGCCCGGCACTCTTTGACCTGATGGTGGCAGGGTCCGAAGCGGTCGGTGGACAGGGCGGGGCGCTTTACCGCGCTCTGCGCCAGTCATGGCTCCAGCGGCAACTGTTTTTCAAGCTGTTGCGGCGCGATTTCGCCGAGCGCTATCGCGGCTCCTACTTGGGCGTGTTGTGGTCCCTGCTGTTGCCGCTGCTGTCCCTGCTCGTGTTCACCTTCTTTTTCGGCGTGATCTTCAAGACGCGCTGGGCCGGTCGCGGCGATGGTTCGCTCGGTGAACTGGTGCTGATTCTGTTTGTCGGCTTGGCGCTTTATAATTTTCTCGCCGAATGCCTCGGTCGAGCGCCGAGCCTGATTCTGAGCCACCAAAACTACGTCAAGAACGTCATCTTTCCCCTGGAGATGCTGCCGGTGGTGATGGTGGCGTCCAGCCTGCTGACGCTGGCGGCAACCCTGCTGGTGATCCTGTTGCTGCAAGTGCTGGGTGCCGGCTTGACCTGGACGGCCTTGCTGCTCCCGGTCACCGTGCTGCCGCTGGTGTTGTTCGTGCTGGGGCTCGGTTGGTTTCTGAGTTCGCTGGGCGTCTACATCCGCGATATCCAGCAACTGATCGTCCCCTTGGTGCAGTTGATGATGTTTCTGAGCCCGGTGTTTTATCCGATCGAGGCGCTGCCGGAATCCGTTCGCCCTTGGTTGCAGCTCAATCCGCTGGCTTTGGTGATCGAGCAGAGCCGGAGCGTTGTCCTGTTCGGCCAGCCGCCTGCCTGGTTGCCCTACCTGCTGTGTCTCGGCGCCTCCGCGCTGACGGCGTTGCTGGGCGCTTATTGGTTTGTCCGCACCCGCCGAGGGTTCGCCGATGTCCTTTGAAGCCGCCAGCGCGCTGCTCGACCGGCGGGATAGCGCGATCGAGGCGAACGGTGTCGGCAAGTGCTATCAGATCTACGAGCGGCCCGAAGATCGGCTGAAACAGATGCTGTGGCGCGGGCGCCGCCGCTACTTTCGCGAATTTTGGGCGTTGCGCGACGTGTCGTTTTCGGTCCGGCGCGGCGAGACGGTCGGGGTGATCGGCCGCAACGGTTCCGGCAAGTCCACCCTGCTCAAGATGCTGTGCGGCACCTTGGCGCCGACCACGGGAGCATTGGCGGTGCGGGGCCGGGTCGCGGCGCTGCTGGAGCTGGGAACCGGCTTCAACCCGGAATTCACCGGCCGGGAGAACGTCCACCTCAACGCCGCGATTCTCGGCCTGAGCGACGCCGAGATCGATCGCTATTTGCCGGAGATACTGGCGTTCGCGGACATCGGCGAGTTCATCGACCAGCCGGTGAAAACCTATTCCAGCGGCATGGCGGTGCGTTTGGCGTTCGCGGTCGCGGCTCATGTTCGCGCCGAGATATTGATCATCGATGAAGCCCTGGCGGTCGGGGATGTGTTCTTCGTCCAAAAATGCATGCGATTTCTCCGCAAATTTCAGGAGAGCGGTACGCTGTTTTTCGTCAGCCACGATACCGGGGCGGTCGTGAATTTGTGTGATCGGGTGTTGTGGCTGGACCACGGACAGATCCGCGAAATGGGGCCGGCCAAAGAGGTTTGCGAGCATTACCTGTCGATTTTGCGCGAGTCCCAATCCGGCGTCGAACCGGAAACCCCCAAACGAAAAACCGAACCCGCGATACGCTCTCTGCCAACCGCTGCCGTCGATCAGCGCCTCAAGTATCTCAATCAAACCTCTTTTCGCAACGATCTGGAACTGTTCGATTTCCGGCAGGAGATCGATGGATACGGGACTGGCGCCATCCGCATTCTGGGTGCCCGCTTCGAAGACGAGCGGGGGCAACCGCTGAGCTGGATCGTGGGGGGGGAACTTGTCGCTTTGGTCGTCGATGCTGTGGCGCGGGCGGATATCGACAGCCCGATCATCGGCTTCTTCGTCAAGGACCGGCTCGGCCAAAATTTGTTCGGGGACAATACCTACCTGACCTATGTGACCGAACCCCGGCCCGTGCTCGAAGGCCAGCGGCTGACCGCACGTTTTTCTTTTCGCATGCCGGTGCTGCCGGTCGGGGATTACGCGGTGGATATCGCGGTGGCCTCGGGTACTCAACAGGAGCATGTCACTCATTGCTGGGTTAACGACGTGCTGATTTTCAAATCCCACGCCAGCAGCGTGCATCAGGGGTTGGTGGGTATCCCGATGCTCGATATCGCCATGACCATCACCGACCCCATACCGAAGTCGCTTTTGGAGCCCGCTCAGTGAGCGCCGAACTTGCCACCTCCCCTGCGGGCGCCGCCGTGTTGGCCCGCTCTACTGTCGTTGATGTGATCATTCCCGTGTATGCGGGTCTGGAAGAAACCCGGCGTTGCCTTGACAGCGTGCTGGCGTTTCCGCAGCAAACCGCTCATGAAATCGTGGTGGTCGATGATTGCAGCCCGGAACCGGCTATTTCCGCTTGGCTCGATGATTTGGCCGATAGCGGCGCTATCACGTTGCTAAAAAACCCGATCAACCTTGGGTTCGTCAATACCGCCAACCGGGGCATGGTCCTGCACCCGGATCGCGATATCGTCTTGTTGAACAGCGATACCGAGGTGCATGGCGATTGGCTGGACCGCCTGCATCACCATGCTGCCAGCGACCCGATGGTCGGCTCGGTAACGCCGTTTTCCAACAATGCCACCATTTGCAGCTACCCGCGCTTCATGCAGGACAATCCGCTGCCCGAGGATTGGCCGCTGGCGGCGTTGGACGCGTTGTTCGCCGAGATCAACGCCGAGCGGAGCGTGGAAATGCCGACTGCGGTCGGGTTTTGCATGTACATCACTCGGCGCTGCCTGGAGCAGGTCGGTTACTTCGATGCTACCCTATTCAAGCGCGGCTATGGCGAGGAAAACGATTTTTCGATGCGTGCGCTGGACATCGGATTTCGGCATCTTCTGGCGGCTGACGTGTTCGTGTATCACCGGGGCGGCGTCTCTTTTGGTGAAGATGGACCTGAACTCTGCGAGGAAGCGCAGAACATTCTGAAACAGCGGCACCCACATTATTTGGCTTTAGCCAGCGATTATTGTGCCCGCGATCCGGCTCGGGTACTGCGGCGACGAGTGGATAGTGCCCGGCTAGCGCGGTCGCGACGCCAGCGTTTGCTGTTCGTCATGCATAGAGGCGGTGGCGGCACCGAAAAGCATGTGCGGGAGCTGGCGGCGCTGCTGGAACCCGATTATGAGGTTTTTATACTGCGACCAACTTACAATGCGACGACCGTGGCGCTGGAGTGGGCGCGGCGTAGCGAAGAGTTTAGTACATGGTTTCCGTTACCTCACGCTTATACGGATTTACTGGATTTACTGCGGAAACTGGCGATAACCCGTGTCCATTTTCATCATGTGCTCGATTTGCAACAGCAGTTGCTGCGCTTGCCCCAAGATTTGGGCGTACCTTACGACTTCACGGTACACGATTATTATCCGATCTGCCCGCAATACAATCTAGCGAAGACCGATGGTCGCTACTGTGGCGAGCCGGATACAGAGGGTTGTACAGCCTGCTTGGCGGAGCGGCAGGCACTTTGGGGCTTGGATATTTTATCATGGCGAACTTTATTCAGAAATATTTTAGTTGGCGCCGACAGAGTATTTGTTCCTTCCAGAGACGCCTTGTCGCGGGTAAAAGCCTACATTCCTCAAGCAAACCTCGTATTATTACCGCATATGGAAACTATTGATTCCGTGTCGGTATCAAATAAACCTTTCTGGGGTTCAGATATAAAGGTGGTCGTATTGGGGCAGCTTTCTTTGGCGAAGGGTATAAAATTATTAGAAGCTTGTGCAATTGATGCAAAAGTAAGAAAACTTCCAATTTTCTTTAAAGTCATTGGTTTTACAGAAGAAAAAGTCAGGCAATATCCGGAAATTCCCTTGTCATTTTACGGGCGCTACGAAGACTATGAGTTAGCATCATTGATTGCTCACGAACGGCCCGATCTTATTTTTTTTCCGGCTTTATGGCCAGAGACGTATTCGTATACACTGAGTTCTGCAATTAATTCTGGCTTGCCAATTGCTGCTCCTCGTTTGGGGGCTTTCACTGAAAGATTGTTGGATTATCCATTGGCTTGGTTAATGGACTGGGATACCACTGCCGAGTATTGGAATAATTTATTTGCATCACTTAAGGAAAATATCCAAGCAACTTCAGTTATTAACGGTTGATCGATCAATGAACCCTAAAGATTATCTTAAAGAGTATACCAAGGTTTTTTCTCAAAATAATGGGGCTTTAGATGGCAATTTATCTATTGATAGTATTGGATTTTCTGAGTATTATTATAAAAACCTTTTTTATCCAGAATGTTATATCGATACAATGAGTCGATCAGCATTATTAGAGTTTATTAAAGTATTAAATATATCTGGTTCAGATAAGCGTCTTACCCCACAGCAATTTGTGTCTTATATTGAAAATTTGAGGAATGAACGAGCTGGGCAGAAAGCTGAAGCAGCGCGTTTGTCCGCCGAGTTAACCAATTTGATCGGCCAACATCGTATAGAAATTGAGAAACAGCAAGCGACGATTGAATATTTAAATAACAATACCGCAGAGAAAAATGCAGAAATTGATCGGTTAATGCTTCAAATGAATGCTGAAGTTCTGGCATTGCAGACAACTATTATGGAGTTATATAATTCTACCTCTTGGCGCATAATGGCACCAATGCGGTTATTGAGCAAAGGCATGGCAAATTTAAAAAAAGCAGTGATTAACGCGAAACTTACAAGTTGGATATGGAATAAACTCAATACAACTTCGCGCCATATTTATCAGTCACTGCCTATCTCATCTAAGCACAAGCTACGGCTTAAAGATGCTGTTTACACCGTATTTGGTTCAATGATTCGGCATACACGCTCTTACCAGCACTGGGCTGCTGGACGAGGTTTGCACACGATAAAATTAACAGAGCCAAAAAGCTTAGTGGTTGATGGGGATAGACACTCAAATCAAGATCATATGCCAACATGGTTTTATGAAGAGCAGACCATTTGTTATGTCGATTATCGCCCGCAATCATCCATTCAAACGGGTATAAAAATTATTGCCTTTTATCTTCCACAATTTCACCCTATTCCTGAGAATGACCAGTGGTGGGGAAAAGGTTTTACTGAATGGACTAATGTTTCGAAAGCGAAACCCCAGTTTGCTGGACATTATCAGCCCCATTTGCCAGGAGAATTGGGATTCTATGATCTCCGTGTCCCGGAAGTGCAGCGACGCCAGATTGAACTCGCTAAAGAATATGGAATTTATGGATTTTGCTATCATCATTATTGGTTCGGTGGAAAACGTCTGCTTGAACGCCCGTTTGCCCAAGTTTTATCGGATAAAACACTAGATTTTCCTTTTTGCCTCTGTTGGGCCAACGAGAATTGGACGCGTCGCTGGGACGGGCAAGAGCATGAAATACTCATGGCACAAGATCACTCCCCAAAGGATGATATTGAGTTCATCAAAGATATAGAGCCCGCGCTACGAGACAGTCGCTATATCCGCATCGAAGGTCGCCCTGTATTGATTGTTTACCGTGTGACGCTTTTGCCAGAACCGCGAGCAACAGCTCGCCGCTGGAGAGATTACTGTAAAAGCGTAGGTATTGGAGATCTTTATCTTGTCGTCGCCCAATCATTTGGCATCACCGATCCACAGCCATATGGTTTCGATGCAGCAGTCGAGTTTCCTCCCCATGGAGTGTTGGCGCCGTGCATCAATGAGAGTCTGTCAATATTCAACCCGAATCATAAGGGCTTTATTTATGATTATCGGTATATGGTCGATTTTGCGCGACAACGAACAACGCCAAAGTACAAGCTTTTTAGGACAGTAATGCCTTCTTGGGACAATGAGGCTCGACGCCCGGGTCAAGGCAATGTATTTCATTACTCATCGCCAGCTTTATACCAAAACTGGCTCAAGTCAGTATGCGAATATTCGGAAGCCGTACATAATAGCGAAGAAAGGCTAGTTTTTGTGAATGCATGGAACGAGTGGGCCGAGGGAACGCATCTCGAACCGGATCGGCGATATGGTTATGCTTATTTACAGGCGACCGCTGATACGCTAAGCACGCTCGTTGATATCTGCGAACAACCTCTTATATCGGTAGTCATGCCAGCATACAATCATGACAAATATATTGCCAAAGCTTTGGAATCAGTTGTATCACAGACGTATCAAAATTTGGAACTCATCGTTGTCAATGATGGTTCAACCGATAAGACTCAAAACGTCATAGATGATTTTTTGTCAAAACATTCAAATCTGCGAGTTAAAATTGCTCGGCAAGCAAATTCAGGCTCTCCGGCAGCAATCGAAAATGGAGTTCAGCTTGCATCCGGCGATTACATTTCGTTAATCAATTCTGATGATATTTTCGAGCCTGCTCGCATTGCTTGGATGTTCCGCTCAATGAGGCGAGCGAATGCCGAGCTATCTTTTACTGGAGTTAAGCTTATCGATGATGAGGGTATTGAATGTGGGCATGATAACCAAGTTGCAGAAACGATACGATCTAAGCTGACTTTGATAAAAGACTATCCTCACCTCATTTACGCGCTATTAGACGCTAATATTGCAGTTTCAACTGGAAATCTGATGTTTACCCGTAAACTTTATCTCGATATAGGGGGATTTAGAGACCTTAGGCTATGTCATGATTGGGATTTTGTGTTACAGGCTGTCTGCCGAACGCAGGTGGCTTGGGTTGAAGAGCCGCTTTATCGATACCGGATTCATGATTCGAATACTTTTTCTACTCTCAGAGAATCTGCTCCACAAGAAGTGCAGAAAACTTTATCAAGGTTTTTTGAGTATATTGAGAAAAAGCCCTATCCTGCTTTTACTAAAGATCCAAAATACTTTGAACGGTTTATTCGCGAGCATGGTTACAATCAATTTAGACCTGCTGAAGAGACAGGTATCTCGCTTAGTGTTGATTGACTGCCCTAAATAATATGCGATAATTAGTAGTTAAATTTCTTTTGTTAATGACTTTAGCTAATGGGAGAAACGATATGCTCTTTCGGTGGTGGTTGAAAACCAAATCAATCTATGAAGAGTTTAATGGTATTTCTTCCGAGAAATGGCTTGAAGTGCTGCTGCAAAGTATATCTCAGAATGTTATACAGGGTGTCAGAATGCCCGGTTATCCGGACCCCGAACTACAAGCAAGTATTGTTGGGTCAAGCAACGAACATGCGTTGCGTGAAGCATGGGGGTTTTATCGAGAAATTTCGGATTATGCTGCCAACAATAGCATCGCATTTGGCAGTAAATCAAAATTATTGGATTTTGGTTGTGGATGGGGCAGGAATTATCGTTTCTTTCTTAAAGACGTTCCCGTTTCTAATCTGCATGGAGTCGATGTTGATCCGCAGCTCATTGAATTGTGCCAGTCGATTATTCCGGCAGGAAATTTTCACATCGTAGAGCCATTTCCTCCAACATCATTTTCCAACAATCATTTTGATATTGTGTATGCCTATTCAGTGTTTTCGCATTTATCCGAGGCTGCACATCTCGCTTGGTTAGGGGAGTTTTATCGTATTATTAAACCGTCTGGGTTGCTGATTGTCACAACTCATGCTAGGGATTTTCTTGATTATTGCGAATCGTTACGTCATGTTGAAGAACATCCAACCCTATGGCACCAAGCCCTTTCCAAATCTTTTGGAAATATTGAGGATGCCAAAAAATATTATGACGCAGGTGGATTCCTGTTCGAAGCTTCTGGTGGGGGTGGCGTAAGAACATCTGATTTTTATGGGGATACATTGATTTCGCCTGGCTATGTTCAGCGTGAGTGGACCCGTTTTTTTAGTATAGTTGATTTTGTAGATGATAAAAATCGATTGGCTCAAGCCATGATTGTTGCGAAGAAACAGTCTACTTAGATTTGCAGTTTTAGTTCATTATCATTACCTGCTGTTATGAAGTCTTGTGCTGAATCGGAAGGCTTATTGTATCTGGAATATTATGATTTTACCAAATATATCCAGATAAACTTTTGGAGATGCTATACCAGTAAATCACAATATATTAAAGGGTGATAAGTGCAAAATAAAGTGGCAGTTATCATCGTTAATTATAATAGTGGAACGCTATTGGCTGAATGTTTGCATCATTTGTTAGCTCAAACTCGCATTCCTGAGCGAATTATCGTTGTAGAAAATGCCAGCCTAGACAAGTCAGCCGACCGACTAGAAAGCGATTATCCTGGGATAGAGGTTGTGCGGACAGCAAATAATCTGGGCTTCGCGGCGGCCAACAATTTGGCCGTGCGGCGGGCGGGAGAAGTGGAATGGTTGGCGCTGCTCAACCCCGACGCTTTTCCGCAGCCGGATTGGTTGGAACGGTTGCTGGCGGCGGCGCGGGCGCATCCAGATTGCGCCAGTTTCGGCGCTCGCTTGCTCGATGCCAACGATCCTGACCGACTGGATGGAACGGGCGATGTCTATCATGTCAGCGGGTTGGCTTGGCGGCGCGATCATGGTCGGCCGGTCGCCTCGGGTACAAACGAGGCCGGTGAAATTTTCGCTCCTTGTGCGGCGGCGGCTCTCTATCGCCGCGAAGCGTTTCAAGAAGCGGGGGGCTTCGACGAGGATTACTTTTGCTATTTCGAGGATGTCGATCTCGGATTCCGGCTGCGCTTGCTCGGCTACGGATGCCGGTACGTGCCGGATGCCGTGGTCAGGCACGTCGGTTCGGCGATAACCGGCCGGCGCAGCCCGTTTTCGCTGTATCACGGCCATCGCAACTTAGTGTGGACGTGGTGCAAGAACATGCCTGGCCCGCTGCTCTGGCTGTATTTGCCGCAACATTTGCTGCTGAATTTGGGCGCCGTGCTGTGGTTTGCTCTGCGCGGTCAAGGCGGGGTCTTGTTGCGGGCCAAGTGGGACGCTTTGCGCGCGTTGCCGCGCTGTTGGCGGCAACGCGCCGCCATTCAGCCCCGGCGACGCATCTCGTCTTGGCGGTTGCGGCGCATGCTGAATTGCGGTTTGCTGGCGTTTTACCGTCGCGGCGGCTGAGCGTCTAGCGTGAGGTCGAGGCCGTTTCCATGCCCGTCGCACCCACCGCCCACGTCTATCATCGCCCCCTGGAGCCGGACAGCCAGGATTCGCTGGCCAAGCTCGCGCGTTTGGTGCGACCGGGCAGCAAGGTGCTGGATTTGGGCGCCGGTCCGGGCGTGCTGGGCCGCTATTTGGCCGAAGCGCTGCATTGCGTCGTGGATGGCGTCGAATACAATCCGGCCGCTGCCGCCGAGGCCGCGCCCTGGTATCGCCGCCTGGAATGCGCCGATCTCGAACAGATCGCCTTGGCCGACCTTTTCGCCGGTTGCCGGTACGATTTCATCATCTGCGCCGACATCCTGGAGCACCTGCGCCGACCCGGCGATTTGCTCGCGCAATTGACCGACCTGCTCGCCCCGGATGGGCGGGTTTTGCTGTCGGTGCCGAACGTCGCCCACGCGGGCTTGATCGGCGAACTGCTGGCCGGCGATTTCCGCTACCGGCCCGAGGGCTTGCTGGACGAGACGCATCTGCGGTTCTTCTCCCGCGCATCGCTGCTGCGGTTATTGGAGGAACGCGGTTTGCGGTCGGTCGCGCTGGATGCCACCGTGGTGGAGCTGGATCGGTCCGAGTTCGCCGATCGATGGGCTGACGGGGGTTGGGCGAGTTCTCTCGCGCCCGAATTGGTTCGCGCGCTGCTGGACCGGCCCGAGGCGCTGATCTATCAGTTCGTCGTCACCGCCATTCCGGCGGATGGCGTGACGGTCGCGGTCGAGTCGGTTCCCGCCGGGGCCGCCGCCGCCGCTCGGGCGGCGTTGACAGCCCGGTTGGCGCCGCTGGCCCGACCCGGCGTCGCTTCGCTGTCGGTGGCCATCGTCACCTACGCCCCCGATCTGGCCGTATTGCCCGATGTGCTGGCGCGGCTCGACCGAGCGGTGGCGCACGCCCGCCAGCAGAGCTTGTTGCGCGATGCGCGGTTGGTGCTGGTGGATAACGGTCCCGGTCCCGACTGGCGCCAACCGCTGCGGCGCTTGCTGGAGACCGCCGAACTCGCGATGGAAACCGACTTGCTGAGCGGCCATGGCAACGTGGGGTATGGCGCCGGCCACAACCTGGCGCTGTGGCGTCGGGGCGGCGGCGACTTTCATTTGATTCTCAATCCCGATGTGCTGCTGGAAGAAGACGCGCTGAGCGAGGGGCTGGCGTTTCTGGCCGCCCATCCCGGAGCCGGGCTGGTGGCGCCCGCTTCCCGGGACAAGGCGGGCCGACGCCAATATCTGTGCAAGGCGTATCCGACCGTGCTGGATCTGGCGCTGCGCGGTTTTGCGCCCGGCTGGTTGCGGCGGCGATTTCAGGCCCGTCTTGATCGCTACGAGCTGCGCGACCGGATCGGCGATACCCTGCTGTGGGACCCGCCCATCACCAGCGGTTGCTTCATGCTGTGCCGGCGACAAGTTCTGGAGCGGATCGGCGGGTTTCGCCCCGAGTTTTTTTTGTACTTCGAGGACTTTGACCTCAGCCTGCGGCTCGCGTCGTCGGTGCGACTGGCCTGCGTGCCGGCGGTGCGGATCGTCCATCTCGGCGGCCACGCCTCCCGCAAGGGTGCCCGGCACATCGGTCTGTTTCTGCGCTCGGCGATCCGGTTTTTTAACCGGCACGGATGGCGCTGGTGGTGACGGTGGATTTCTTTCGCGAACGCGCCGTGTTGTTGACCGGCGGGACCGGTTTCATCGGCCGTCGTCTGGTGTCGTTACTGCGAGAGCAGAGCGTCCGCTTGCGAGTTCTGGTCCGGTCGGACAGCGCGGTGCCGGCAGATTGGCATGGAGTGGAGATCGTGGCTGGCGATCTCGCCGATGCCGCCAGCTTGGCGCGGGCTTGCGCCGGCGTGAACACTGTGATCCATGCGGCGGGTTTCGCTCATGTCGATGCGGAGGACACGCCGGATTTCGCCGCGCGGCATTGGGCCGTCAACGCCGAGGGCACCTTTCGCTTGCTCGATGCGGCGGCGGTATCTGGCGTCGAGCGCTTCGCGTTTCTCAGCAGCGTCAAAGCGGTCGGCGATCCCGGACCCCGCTGCGTCGGGGAAGACTGGGATGCGCCGCCGGACACGCCCTACGGTCGCGCCAAGCGCGCCGCCGAGGAGCGGGTGCTGGCGGTCGGGCGCGAGCGGGGGCTGCACGTCGTCAACTTGCGGCCGGCGCTGGTCTACGGCCCCGGCATGAAAGCGAACTTGGCGCGCTTGCTCGACGGGGCGCGGCGCGGCTGGTTGCCGCCGCTGCCGGAAACGGGTAACCGCCGCTCGCTGGTTCACGCGGACGATGTGGTGCAAGCCGTGTCGCTGGCGGCCGCGCATCCCGCCGCCGCCGGAAAAACCTATTTCGTGACCGATGGCCAGCCGTATTCCGGGCGGGATTTATACGTCATCGCCCGTCGGGCTTTCGGCTTGCCGGCGCCGCGCTGGGCCGTGCCGGCGAGCGTTCTACGCGGTGCGGCCGGACTGGTGGATAGCGCGCTGAAACTGGCCGGTCGGCGCGATGCCAGGGCGCGTTCCGCGCTGGACAAGCTGCTGGGCTGGGCGTGCTACGACTCATCTCGAATCGGTGCCGAGCTGGGATACCGGCCGACCTGGACGCTGGAAAGGTATTGCGAGGACATCGGCTTGCAAGGATATCGGAAATGATGGAACCGACAGCAGTGGAATCGACGGGCGAGAAAAGCTGGCCGAGATCGGTCGGTCGGGTCGGATTGGCGGCGCTCGGTGGCGCGTTGCTGACGGTGCTGGTGTTGATCGTGTTTTATCGCGCCGTCGGCCTGTCGGACATCGCGCCTGCCGTGGTGTTGGCCGGGACCGATCTGCAACTGGCGAGCGGCCAGGGCGCGCCGACGGCGGACGGTCTGGAAATTCGCCAGCCGGGACCCCAGCAGATCACCTCGGTGCAGGGCTCCGGCCACATGGTGCGGGCGGAGCTGTATCGCCAGATATCTTGGCGGGTGGATGGCTTGGAACCCGGCCGCGAGCTGCGGTTGATCTGGACCACGCTCGCCGAGCCGCGCACCGTGCGGGAAATGGTTTTGCCGCCCGCTGGGCCGGATGGCGGCGCGCTCGATTTGAGTGCGGAGCCGCGCTGGCGGGGCCGGATCGCCGTCATCGGCTTGGTCTTGCGGGGCGCGATCGAGCGACCGCTGGTGGTTCGGCGACTGGAGTTGCGCCCGCCGGTGCTCGGGGTCGGCGAACTCGCGCAACTTGCGTTCGAGGAGTGGACCGCGTTCGAGGATTGGAGCCAGCGCTCCATCAATTACACGGCCGGCGCGCCGCTGGATGCGCTGTTCCCGCCGGGGCTGATGGTCGCGCTCTGGGTCGGGTTCAGCGTCGCCTTGTACGCGCTGTTCGATCCGCCGCGCCGCAGCGGGGGGCGATGGTGGCCGTATGCCGTCCTGTTTCTGCTGGGCTGGCTGGTGCTGGATCTGCGCTGGCAGTGGGATTTGAGCCGGCGGTTGGAGCGGACCGAGGCCCGTTTCGCCGGCAAGGAAGGCGACGAGCGCCAATTGGCGGCGGCGGACGGCGATCTGTACCGGTTCTTGCGGGACGTGCGGCGACGGCTGCCCGAGCGACCTGCCCGGCTGTTCGTGGTCAGCGCCGATCCGGGCGACACCACATCCTATCAGGCGGGCCGGACCCGCTATCATCTGTTGCCGCATAACGGGTTCATGGGCTTCGCGCTGCCCCCGAGCGCCGGCGTGGCGCGCGAAGGCGATTTCGTGCTGATTCTGTCGCCCTTGTCGGGCGTGCGCTACGACCGCGAGCGGCAGGTGTTGGAATGGGCCGGCGGGCAATTGGCGGTGGAATTGCTCCACGCCGCGACGTCCGGCGCGCTGTTTCGGGTGCGGGGAGGTTGAGCGCGATGGCATGGGGTTTGGTGGGCTTGGCGCTGATCTTGCCGTGGCTGGTGGGCGTCCTGCTGGTGCGCCTCGGTTGGCGCGAGGCGATGCCCGGTGTGTGGCCGCTGGCGGTGGGCTACGGCTATGTCTTGGGATCGCTGGCGGTTACGCTGTTGCTGCGGTTGCAGGCGGCGTCAGGATTTTCGCCGAACGTCACCGAGCCGCTGCTCGCGCTGGCGTTGCTGGCCTTGGCCGGGGGCTGGCTGACGTGGCGGCGGGCCGGAAGCGCCGCGAAACTCGCGCCGACCGGCCACGGCTGGCGCGAACAGCCGCTTTGGCAGCGATTGCTGTTCGCGGTGTTGCTGGCCTGGCTGGGCTGGCGGCTGCTGGGATTGACCCTGGAAGTCTGGTGGCGACCGCTCTTCGCCTGGGATGCCTGGACCACCTGGACCGTTCGGCCGAAAGTGTGGG
>ERZ761602.5758-NODE-5758-length-14413-cov-5.716534_pt1 | contig 14413 bp, 13 predicted proteins | sample MGYA00512165_ERZ761602 | MGnify/ENA primary metagenome ERZ761602 (study PRJEB28899, sample SAMN02445085) | bioreactor sludge metagenome | biome: EBPR sludge; isolation source: Thorneside wastewater treatment plant | place: Australia: Brisbane, Thorneside...
CCTCTTCGTCGGCAGCGTCAGATGTGTATAAGAGACAGGTCTGCCGCGGTGCCTTGGTAGCCACGCACGAGCAGGACCTTGTTCTGGCTGGTCAGGCCTGAAACCACCTCGACATCTCTGGTCGAGACGCCCAAAAGCGCTGCAAGCAGTTTGACCACCGCTTCGTTGGCCTGCCCGCGCTCGGGCGCGGCGCGCACGCTGATTTTCAAAGCGCCCCCGTGGGGGCCGGCAACCCGGTCACGCGAGGCTTTGGGTGATACTCTCAGCCGCAGGCAAAACCCCTCGCTGGTTGACCTGACTTCGAGACGACTCATTTCCCCAACACCCTCAACAGGGCGGTCTGAATGTCTTGAACCTTGCGGCGCTGCTCTTCCAGATAGCGCTTGCCATCGGTATCCAGGCCGTCGTGGGGCACCATTGCGGCCAGCCCCCGATCAAACTGCCACACGGCGGTGAAATTGCCGCCCAGCGCAGCATCCACGAAGCCGCGCCTGACGGCGCTGTCCTGGACCCAGAACTCCTTGATGACGTTCAGTGCGGCCCGGGCATCCAGATAGTGGGGGGTGACTTCGTCACGTCCCTGGCTTCCCACGAGGTCAATGAAGGCTTGCCACGATCCCAGTTCATCTGGAGCCTCGCTCAGGCGCTTCTCTGCAGCCCGCAGGCGGTCCCAGTGGTTCTTCTCCTCTTTCAGCCAGTTGTCCAGGCGCCGCTTCTGGATGTTCCCCAGGGTTTCTTCAAAGCGCCTGTTTGCAATGGCGCGCTCCAGATCCGTAATGACGGCTTCGCCCGCCTTGTGGGCGCGAGTCCATGCTTTCTCGTAGTCGGCGTCGTTGGCTGTGGCCGTGAAATGCTGCATGACCTCCGCCACCAGCCGGTAGAAGTACTGCCGGCCGTTCTGGAGGCCGATCAGCGCGTCCCTGCCTTCGGCTCGCGCGCTCTTGACCTCTTCATCCGTGGGGATGTCCAGCTTCTTGAACAGCTTGGCAGCCTCCTTGTAATCGCCGAGTTTCAGCGCCGTGTGTGCAGTGAGAAACGCGGCCAGGGCGGGATTGACCAGAGAGATAGTCCTGCCGGCCTCCTTCAATTCTGCGCCCTTTTGCTTGTCGTAGGCCTCGCGCAGTTCCTTGAAGCGCGCCAGGGCGGCAGCGCCGTCCACCGTCTTGACCGCGGGCTTGACTTCTCCGGGATCCTTGGGCTGGTCGGGAGTCGGGGCCGGATTACTACCCTCGCGCTTGGCTCGCTCGATGTCTTCCGCAATCTTGTCCTTGTCAGCCTTGGGGAAGATCTGCGCAGACGCGGGTGCCGCCGCAAGAAGCACAATGAACAACCACGATATCCGCCGCATGAAAGTCCTCCGCAGAGTCGGCCGAAGTCAGGTGCACTCAAGCCGCCTTCGCTTACGATCAATCGTAGTTGATCTCGTAGCGTTCCATCTTCTTGCGCAGGCCAAGGCGTGACAGGCCAAGGACTTCAGCGGCTCGCGACTTGTTGCCCTTGGTACGATCGAGGGCCTCGATGATCTTGCGCTTTTCGATGTTCTCGACGACGTCCTTCAGGGAACCGGCCACTTCGCTCAGGCTTTCTTCCTCGGCGACCTGCCTCAGCTGAGGGCTCAAAGCGGAAGCCTCGACCTTCTTGCCGTCGCTGAGTGCCACAACTTTCTTGAGCTCGTTTTCAAGCTCACGCACATTGCCGGGCCACGAGTAGGTCATCAGGGCCCGCAGCACGCCGCGATCAAGCTTGGGCGGCGTGATACCGCTTTCAATCGACGCCCGCCTCAGGAAATGGTCCACCAGCAGAGGGATGTCTTCTTTACGCTCGCGCAGCGCGGGCAGGCGGATGGTTACGACATTGATGCGGAAGAAAAGATCCTGGCGGAAGCTGCCCTTGCGCACTTCTTCGGCCAGGTCCTTGTTGGTGGCGGCCACCAGTCGGAAGTCCACCTTCTTGGATGCCTTGGCGCCAATGGGGCGTACTTCGCCCTCTTCCAGTACGCGCAGGAGCTTGGCCTGCATGGCCAGCGAGATCTCGCCGATTTCATCGAGGAAAATGGTCCCGCCGTTGGCCAACCCGAACAGGCCTTCCTTGTCACGGTCCGCACCCGTGAAGCTGCCCTTGGTGTAGCCGAAAAGTTCGCTTTCCAGAAGGGTCTCGGGCAAAGCCGCGCAATTCTCCGCCACGAAGCGGCCCTTGGCGGCGCGGCCGGAATTGAAATGCAGGGCACGGGCCACTAGTTCCTTGCCCGTGCCGCTTTCGCCCTGGATCAGTACGGGCACGGGGAGGTCCGTGACCTTGTCGAGCATCCGGAACACTTCGTGCATGCCGGCACTATTGCCGATGATTTCGCTGTAATCGAACTTGTGGACCGGACCGGTACGGCTTTGCGCCTCGACGCGCATGGCTGTGAGTTCAGCAGTCTGGAGGTCGAGGCGGGCCTCCATTTCCTTGCGCAGCTCATCAAGTTCGTGCTGGGTGTCTTCGAGCCTTTCGTCCAGCAGTAGTTCATTGCGGCGCGACTCCGAGGCGCCAAGCATGGCGCTGGCAAGGATGCTGGCGTTTTCCAGCAAGCGCACCTGAACGTCGTTGATCTCGGCCTCCTTGCGCTCACGCTCGATGTAGAGCACCCCCAAGGCACGCTCACCGCATTTGAGCGGCACGAAAACACAGGGCGGGTAATCGCCGGAACGGGGCTTCACCTGAGTCTTGGCCTTGCCCTGAACGAGACGATTGGCCGTGGCTTTGAAAAAGGCTGGTAGCTCGTCGGAAGGCGTGCCGCTGATGAAGTTGAAAAACGCCCGCGGCTCCGCAGACCCGTCTTTTGTGGCCACAGCCAGGCACACGCGCATGCCGGGAATGATTCGCCCAACGAACTGGGCGGCGGACTCGAGGAAGGCCTTGGAGGTGTCTTCGGCGCAAGCGTAGGCCAGAGCTCCCAGGGCCTCGTTGATTCCTACAGCCACGGGGCTTGCTTGAGGCAGGGCCTGAGCGGGAATGGCCTCGATAGCGTTATGGGTTTCGAATGCCGAAGACTCCTCACTGTAGAGGTAGATCTTGGCCTGCCCGATCTGGAACCATTCGCCAACCTGGAGAGGAACTTCGAGGATTTTTTCACCCTTGATGTAGGTGCCGTTGCGCGACTGCAGGTCGCGCAATACAAAGGCGTTGTCGGGTGTCAGGTTGAGCACGCAGTGATGGCGACTGGCCTTCTCGTCAACGAGCATCACGTCGTTGTCAGGCGAACGCCCGAACGAAACCTGCCTTCCGCGAATGGGGAAGTGCCGGGAGTTGCCCTTTTCTTCGACGACGAGGAACGGCATGGGGATAGTGAAAACCGCGCCTGTGGTGGCGTCAAGGGTGTGTGGTAACTTTGTTTACAGTGAACGCTCGGGGCCGGGAATGCGGCCTTGCTTTGTGGTGTCTGGGTAGACTGCCGCAATGTGGCGATCGCATGTCTTTGTGGCGTTGATCTCGCTCTTGCTGACAGGGTGCTACTGGCGCGCAGGCAAGGGCATCTGGCTTCCCGCAGCACGCCCCGTACCGGACGCTGGGACGGCGACGTTGACCGTAATCAACAACGATGATCGTCCGTTGTTCCTATACAGGTCAGACGGACGCGAAGTTCTGGAACTGCTCGTTCCGCCGCGGGGCTCCTGGAGAATTCCTGACCTGGCGGGGGAGTGGTGGTTTCGCTTCGTGCGTATGCCCATTCACGTTCCGCACATCGATGTGTACGGGCAGGTGCAGGGTTGGCCGCCGGGAAGCCGTCTGCGTCTGGAACGTCAATGGGACTACACGGTTGTTGTTGGCTCCGGGCGTCTGTCTTGGACGATGTCTCGGTGGGTGTACCCCCCAGTGCATTGGACGCAACCCGCAGAAGAGTGACAGTGCCAAAGCATGGTCGTCTCGGCGCTGATCCCTTGACGACGCTCGTGCCGCGACGCACTCTCTCGCCCTCATTCAAGGGGACGACCATGGCCGAGAAAGCCTGCACCATCTGGTTCACGGGACTGTCTGGAAGCGGAAAAACAACCATTGCCCATGTTGTGGAAGAGGCTCTTCGCAAGGCCGGCAAGAAAGTGGAAGTACTGGACGGCGATGTGGTGCGCACCAACCTTTCCAAGGGACTGGGCTTCTCCAAGGAAGACCGGGACACGAACATCCGCCGCATTGGATTTGTGGCGCAGCTGCTAACACGCAACGGCGTGTTCTGTATCTGCGCGGCCATCAGCCCCTATCGCGAAGTGCGCGACGAGAACCGCAAGCGCATTGGCAATTTCATCGAGGTGTACACCCGTTGCCCGATCCCTGTGCTTAAAGATCGCGACCCAAAGGGTCTGTACGAGAAGGCGCTCAAGGGCGAAATCAAGGGCTTCACGGGTGTGGATGACCCTTACGAAGAGCCGATCAACGCTGAGGTCATCTGCGACACCGACAAGGAAACGCTGGAACAAAGCGTCGCCAAGGTGCTGGGCGTCCTCAAATCCAATGGCTACCTGTAGGCTCGCTCCAGGCCGCGGCGGGGCTGTCGTAGTCAACGCCCAGCCGCGCCAGCGTCGCCATGAAGCGGCGCCATTCAGGCGTTGTGCGCTCGGCGTGTACCCGTTGTCGCCGGCCCGCGGCGGCGCCGTGCGAAGTTCATTGTGTCTCAAAGCGACAGCGGACGACTGTGCAATATGTGCAACATGCGCTATCTGTCCACACCCCTGCGCAGAATATGAGACGATTGGTTGGTGAAAATTCGAAATTTCTTCATCAGCGCGTCAAAAGTGGAGTATTCTCCTCATTGAGAACTTCGCAGAGGGATGCCGTGGCGCTCAACGAGTCAGTGTCGCTATGCTTGGGGATTGCCTGCTTGGCATGCATTCTTGCCTGTGTCTCGTGCGGGTCAAACGATCCCGAGGGCGCATCTCTTGGGATGAAGAGCAAATCGGCGGCTGCGGATTCGCCCGGTAGCCCCGTAGATTTTCGGCCCGATGGCGCTGTGGTGGTTTGTCGTGACCTCGCCGGCTATTTTCGTGATTGCGGCTGTTCTGGCGAAGCAGGAGGTGTCGCAAAAATTCCGGCAGCGGCATTGCATCCTGGTTTCTTGTCCCCAATGTTCATCGGGAATTCCGTGGTGCCGCCAGTGGCGTCGAAGGATGAAGCCGCACTGCTTGGCGAGTTGCCGTTGATCGTCACGGCCACGCGGCTGGTCTGGGGGGCCTTTCCGCACGTCTATTGGATTCCGGGCGAAAGTCAACCGGTGTTGGAGGTTTTGCTTAAGCAGGACACCGGACTTGGTCAATATGTCGTAAAGAGTCCAATCCAAGTCGGCCCCCTTATCATCGAGATTTCAAACGACAGCATTGAACGTGACTTGATCGTAGTCAATGGCGTTCGTGTCAATCTTCCAAAGATGCCGCGAGGACGGGAAGTTTTGGTTTTGGCTTGGTGGAACGAACCCCATCCAGACAAAAGCAAGAATGCGGCGACAGCTGATCTGGATCGCACCCTTGGCGCCCTGCTGCCTCTGAATGATCAGTCCAAGCCCGTCGTGGATGAGATTTCTCGGCGGCTAATGCAGAGAAAGTCCGCGGTTTGGACTTACTGGCAGATGCGAATCACAAAAGACGTCGCGGATCACGACAAAATTCTCGCGGCTGTTGGACAGGCGGATGTGTTGCTAAACCATTCGTTGGACCGAACTCCGTCTTCGCAAGTGCATGACTTCACTTTGCTGGATGAGGCCGTCGCCAAGTGCGCGGCCTGTCACGCGAGTCAGGCATCCGCTTGGAAGTTGAGCAAGCACCGCGTTTCCTACGCAACTTTGAAGGGACGCGGTCGGCAAGCGGACTTGCGCTGCGTACCGTGCCACACGGAATCATTCGCACAAAATGAGAGAGGCGTCTTTGTTAGCGAAGATCACGGGGCTGTTACCTGCATGACCTGTCATCGAACCGGCGACGCGAGTGAAACATGCCGGCGTTGCCACAATGAAATCACTGATCCAGGCCGGAATTTCCAAAAGCACGGTGACGCGATCTGCTCCAAAGGCTTGCCGGACTCCACGAAGCCATGCCTCAGAGGGCGATAGCATGAAGATCAACGGTATGCACAAACGGGTAGGACTGGTTGCGGTGGCCATTTTGTTTTGCATGGCCGGAAGTGCGGTTTGGCTCGAAATACAATCCGACAGTTTCGAGGACTCCTCACGCGCCCAATCTATTGCCCCCGACAAAGTGATTGGGCTTCAACCTGTCAAAGCTGCACATGAGCAGCCCGCCCTCAAAAAAAATCGCCGAATCGTCTCTCCGGTTACCGGCGACAAGACCGCACTGGAAGAGGCCTTGTCGCAAATGCTGGCGCTGTGTTTCGAGGGAAAGATAACCGAGGCAGAAATGATGTACCGGCGTCTTCAACCAAGGCGCAAAGAATTGAGCGATGTTCTACCTGCGTACTCCGAAAAAGCCTCAAGCTGGCCTGCAAGCGGGGCTGACCAACTTGCGAACAAGGTTGCTGGGCTCTCGTTTCTGGCCGGGCTGGACCCGGAAGCGAGCTTTTGTGGCTGGTTGGCTAAATTGCGTGCGGGCTGGTCGTTGCCCCTTACCGATAGTCGGCACCGTGCGTGGAAAGCGGTGGAAGGAAGGGCAGCAAGTGCATTGGCAGCTGAAGCTCTGGAACCGCTCAGCGAGGACATGATTTGCTCAGGTGTCTTGGCATTTCTGGTTGGCGAGGCCCTCTCCGATGAATCCCCGGCGTGTTTTCAATGCATGCAACGAAGCCTGATGGAATGTACGCCAGATGCCAAGACGCCCAAGACAACGGAGTTGAACGATCCGTGGGTGTCCTTTGTCATCTCGTATTGTTCGTCGCGGTTGGTGCAGGCGTCGACCGTGGCGCAGCAGTTGTTCGTAAGCTGGATGCGCTTCATTGCGTTCGAATCGGCGGCCAGCAGGCGATTGCGCCAACAAGCAAAATTTTTTGCGCAGGAAGCAGCAACGGGTGTGTTTGAACTACTCGATCAGTTAGGGCAGGCCCTATCCCGAAAGGACGCTTCTGCCAGCTTGGCCAAGTACCTGACGACTCACACTTTAACTGCTCTCGAATGCGAGCTATTGATCAAGGCGTTGATTAAACAATACACGATCCACCAAGTGTCTCAAGCGTTCGGAGATGCCTTCGAGACGATACGGGACATTGACTCCGACGCCCGGCTACAGCCAATGACACAGGCACTCGTGGGAGTTCTGCTGGGCGATAACGATGATCCAGCGCTCGCGTTTTGCGCAGTCGGTGTGTTACGTAGTTTGGATGTAAGGGCGAGTAATGCTTACCTATCCAGAAACCGCGACAACGGCGGTGAGCGAGCAAGGCGCGATTCCGTGTTTAAGCTATTGGGAAAGGAAGGGTTGCCTGCCTACCGGCGCGTGTTGAAGAAACGGGTTCGGGTTCGGGACGAGAGCAGCGCGGCAGTGGCAAATGTTTACGACATCAACGCGATCTGTATGGCTTTTGGGCTTGACGAGCCGCTGGAAGTCAGGATCGGGCTGGTGGATGACATGCTGACTTCGAAGGGTCAGATTGACTATGTCGCGTGCTCCACAGTTCTGCGCATCCTGGCGCGGATGAGAGCGGGAGAACTGATAGAATCTCGCGTGGCAGTCATTGCGCTGGCCGAGCGTTGTTGTTCGGTGTGTTATTTCGCCAAGCCCGAGAGAGACGGCTCCCAAGCGGATTCAGCGGCAAGTTGCGTCCGAGACTTAAGCCAACTGCTCAGGATATTGGGTTATCCGTCCATGTCAGACGAGGCGCGAAAGTCATTGGGCGAAATGGTGCAAGTTTGTCGGACATTTGCGGCATCCGATAACGGCTACGCTATGAGCAACGATTTCAAGCGGAAAATGGAGTCGGTTGAGTCGGAAATCAGTGTGCTCAGCAGTCAGGGTTATCTGGATTAACGGCGTTTCACTCCTGTGGAGGTTAATTTCATGAATTGCGCGCGTCACTTGCTGTCTTGCGTTCTGGCCATCGCCATGTGTTTGGTGTTCGGAGTATCGACGACTCATGCCGATGACGATTGCTACTGCTGGTGGGAACATCCGGCCGGCTCGGTGGAGTATACCGCCGACCCAAACGCTCCGCCGGGTAAGGTACCCTGTTGTCGCCATTTGCAGGGGCTTTGGGTCCTTCAGTATCGTGACGATTGCCCGGAGGCGGGCGCTCCCAACTACCTTCCGCCCGGCGGTCAAACCCCATGCAGGCCATACAAGCAGTACACAGCGGGAGTTTTCGCAATTTCTGTCGATCCGTCCTTTGGCACCACTGGTTTCAGGTATGACGCCACGGATCGCGTGGTTACGGTGCAGGTGTTTGGGAATTGTGAGTGTAGGACCGTGATCGGTGCCGGCGGTACCTCCTATAGCTGTCACTGCGAAGAATTGGATCCCGAAGCTATCACCACAGACGGTTGTGAGCTGTGCGAAGAGTGATTCGTCTTTGCGTATAGCGTGAATGGCGCCAAGAATGTACAAGCGCCCAAAGACTTCACAGGGGCGGCACTTATGCGCCGCCCCTGTGCGATTCTGCCGGGAACATTGATCAGGTGCCTTCGTTCCAGCTGGCCAGATACTCTTCCTGCTCGCGGGTCAGCTTGTCAATCTTGTGGCCCATGGTTTCCAGCTTGAGCGTGGCGACCCAGTTGTCGATTTCCGGCGGCAGCTTGTGGACCTTACTTTCGAGCTTGCCCTTGTTCTTCACGGCGTACTCGCTGGCGAGCGCCTGCACCGCAAAGCTCATGTCCATCACGCTGGCGGGGTGACCCTCCGCCGAGGCCAGATTGATCAGGCGGCCTTCGCCCAGCACGTAAATCTTGCGGCCGTCCTTGAGCGTGTATTCCTCGACAAAGTCGCGCACCTGGCGCTTGCTCTTGGCGATTTTGGCCAGTCCGTCGAGGTTGAGCTCGACGTTGAAGTGCCCGCTATTACAGACAATCGCGCCGTCCTTCATTTTCTCGAAGTGATGGGTGTCGATCACATGCTTGTTTCCTGTGAGCGTGCAGAACACGTCTCCCTTGCTGGCCGCGTGCTCGATGGTGGTCACGTGGAAGCCGTCCATGACGGCCTCAATGGCACGAACCGGGTTCACTTCGCACACGATCACATTGGCGCCCATGCCACGCGCACGAGAGGCAAAGCCGCGCCCGCACCAGCCGTAGCCGGAAACGACGACGTTGCGCCCGGCGAGGAGCACGTTGGTGGCGCGCACGATGCCGTCGACGGTGCTTTGACCGGTGCCATAACGGTTGTCAAAGAGGTGCTTGCAGTCAGCGTCGTTGACGGCGATGACCGGGAACTTGAGAATCCTGTCCTTCTCCATCGCACGCAGGCGGATGATCCCCGTGGTGGTTTCCTCCATGGAACCTATCACTTCACGGGCTAGGTCCTGGCGCTTGGTCAGAATCTGGGTTACGAGGTCGGCGCCGTCGTCCATGGTCAAATTGGGGCGCGCGTCAAGCACGGCTTCCATGTGCTTGTAGTAAGTGGCGCTGTCTTCGCCCTTGATGGCAAAGGTAGGGATGCCGTATTCGAGGGAGAGTGCCGCAGCAACGTCGTCCTGGGTGCTCAGGGGGTTGGAGGCGCAAAGAAAAACCTCCGCGCCGCCGGCCTTGAGCGTACGCACCAGGTTGGCCGTCTCCGTTGTGACGTGCAGGCAGCAGCCCATACGGTAGCCCTTGAGGGGCTTTTCCTTCTCAAAGCGTGCGCGGATGGCGCGCAGCACGGGCATATCGCGCTCAGCCCATTCAATGCGAGCCACGCCCTTGCTCTTGAGAGAAGCATCCTTGAAATCACCCTTGGTCTCGTTCTTCGCTGCTGTGGCCTTGGCCATGTCTGTATCCCGTATTCATGAAAGTGAAGGGCGGCAGGATAGCACCGTCTGGGTCAATGTGAATGAACGAAAGCGGGACAGCCCCTGGGCTGTCCCGCTTCGAAAGGACTTGCCTGCTTACATCATGCCACCCATTCCGCCCATGCCACCCATTCCGCCCATGCCCCCCATCCCGCCCATGTCACCGCCGGGCATGCCGGGCTTCTTCTTCTCCGGAATGTCCGTGATGGCGACGTTGGTGGTCAGCAGAAGCGTGGCCACGGAAGCCGCGTTGCGCAAGGCAGTAATGGTGACCTTGGCGGGGTCCACGACGCCGGACTTGACCAGGTCTTCGTACTTCTCGGTGGCGGCGTTGTAGCCGAAGTTGAAGTCGTTCTTCTCGAGCACCTTCATCACGACCACGCTGCCATCCAGGCCGGCATTGGCCGCAATCTGCTTGATGGGGGCGCTGAGGGCGCGACGGACGATGTCGATGCCGACCTTCTCGTCGTGGGTGCCCTCGGCCTTCTCAAGGTCCTTGGCAAGGCGCAGAAGAGCCACTCCGCCGCCGGGAAGAATGCCGCTTTCCACGGCAGCGCGCGTGGCGTGCAGGGCGTCTTCCACGCGGGCCTTCTTTTCCTTCATTTCGACTTCGGTAGCCGCGCCGACCTTGAGCTTGGCTACGCCGCCCGCGAGCTTGGCCACGCGCTCCTGGAGCTTCTCGCGGTCGTAGTCGCTGGTGGTGCGTTCGATTTCGCGGTTGAGGGCGTCAATGCGGGACTTGATGTCCTTCTCGCTTCCGGCACCCTCGATGATCGTGGTGTTGTCCTTGTCGATGATGACCTTCTTGGCGCGGCCAAGACTGTCAACGTCGACGTTCTCAAGAGTCATGCCGGTTTCCTCGGCCACGAGCTTGCCAGCGGTGAGGGTGGCAATGTCTTCCAGCATGGCCTTGCGGCGATCACCAAAGCCCGGGGCCTTGACGGCGCAACCATGGAGCACGCCGCGCAGCTTGTTGACCACCAGCGTGGCCAGGGCTTCACCCTCGATGTCTTCAGCAATCACGAGCAGAGGCTTGCCGCTGCGCGCGACCTTCTCCAGCGTGGGCATCAGGTCCTTGAGGCTGCTGAGCTTCTTGTCGTAAATGAAGATGTAGGGGTCGTCGAGCTCGACCTTCATTTCTGCTTTATTGGTGACGAAGTGGGGGCTGACAAAGCCCTTGTCGAACTGCATGCCGTCAACGACCTCGACCTCCGTGGAAAGGCTCTTGCCTTCTTCGACGGTAATCACGCCATCCTTGCCCACCTTATCCATGGCGTCGGCGAGTTGATTGCCAATCTCGGGATCGTTGTTCGCCGCAATCGTTCCGACCTGCTCGATCTCCGTACGACTGGAGACAGGCTTGGCCTTCTTCTCGATGGCTTTGGTCAGCGCCTCCACGGCCTTGAGAATGCCGTCGCGCACGCCAATGGGGTTGGCGCCAGCGGCCACGTTCTTGAGGCCCTCTTCCAGGATTGCTTCAGCCAGGATGGTCGCAGTCGTGGTGCCGTCGCCGGCCAAGTCAGAAGTCTTGCTGGCCACTTCCTTCACGAGTTGAGCACCCATGTTCTCCCAGGGGTTCTCAAACTCGATCTCCTTGGCAACGGTCACACCGTCCTTCGTCACCAGCGGGGCGCCGTAGGACTTTTCAATCACCACGTTGCGGCCACGCGGGCCCAGCGTGATCTTGACGGCCTTGGCAAGGTTCTTCACGCCCACTTTGATCTGCTCGCGGGCGTCCTGTTCAAAGATGATCTTTTTTGCGGACATGGTTGTCTCGTTCGCTAGCGGGAGGATCGTAATCCGTCTGGCGTGTCCCGTGTCCCGGTTTGGCTCTGCGTTCCTCCCGAAACGCCAAGCACGAAACTCGAAACACGAATCACGCTACTCAATCACGGCCAGAATGTCCTCTTCGCTCATCAGGATGTATTCCTTGCCATCCAGCTTGACGTCCGTGCCGCTGTAGCTCTTGAACAGCACGCGGTCGCCCTTCTTGACCTGGAAGGGAACGCGCTCACCGCTATCGGTGAAGCGGCCGTCGCCCACGGCGACAATCACGCCTTCCTTGGGCTTTTCCTTCGCGCCATCGGGCAGAATGATGCCACCCTTGGTCTTCTCTTCGGCCTTTGAGCGCTCGATCAGAATCTTGTCATTGAGAGGACGAACCTTCGCCATTGCTGTTGTCTCCGTGGTCTTCAGCGGCCGCCTGCGCGGCTTTCCTAGTTCAAGTTGACGTCATCTGCGCGTTTGCGCAGGAGATCGATCGTGCCTTCCTGTCGGCCCATCAGTCGTGCAATTTCCGCGGGCGCGAAACCAGCCGCTCCCAAGAGAGTCTCCAGTGGCGGGAGTACGCCGGCCGCGCACATCTGAGACAGCAGCGCTATGCCAGCCTGCAGAGGCTCGCCTGCCCCGCTCTGGGCTACGGCTTTGAGGCGCTGAAGCGTGGCCAAAAGCGGGTCCGTGGCGCCGGCCTGCACAGCCTCTTCGAAGCACTTCATGGCAAAGGCCATGGGGTCTGGCTGGCCGGGCGTCAATGCGATGACAACGTGGAAGACGCCAAAGGGCGTCTGCACGACATGGGTCCCCTGAAGGGGTTCATCCTGCGTCGAATCTTTGTGAATGCGATTGGTCATTTTCCGAATAGCACTCGGCGCACCAAGTCCCTGAACACGCCGATCTCAAACGGTTTGCGCAACAACTCCAGGGGGTGCAGCTCAAATGCCTCATCCACCAGGGCGGCCTCAGCTTCAGCCGTCATGAAGATGCAGGGCGTTGGCTGTACCCTCACAATCTCGCTGTAAACCTTCACGCCCGTTGTGTCCGGCAAGTTCAAATCAAGCACTGCCAGATCAAGGGCCCGACTCTTGGCCTTTTCCAATGCTTCCCGGCCGTTTGCTGCCTCGCAGATTTCAGCGCCTTCCAGCGCCAGAAGATCTGCCAGACTCTCACGAAAGAGTTCGTTGTCATCGACCAGCAATACCGTGCCACGCCGGCTCATGGCGGCCTGCTAAGCAAGCATGGTGCCAGCTGGTTTCATGGGTATGGATTCACGGAAACATCCTGATTTCAATGACTTGCGTCCATCGCCTGCTTTCTGATACTGTCGGACTGGCAGCCTGTGTGGGCTGGTGCCTATTTGGCAGGCGCGATGCCATGCCCTTTGAATCTGCTATGCTGCCAGCCATGCAAACTGAAGGCATTTATGCCTGCCCCCATTGCGGCGAGGAGATTGTGATTCCTCTCGACCCCAGCGCGGGGCGCGAGCAGCGTTACACTGAGGATTGTCCCGTTTGCTGCAGCCCCAACGTCATAAGTGTGGTCTTTGATGACGAGGGCGAACCCAGCCTCAGCGCTGAGCGCGAATAGTTGCGGGCAGCTCAATTTGTCACCCAGCGCGCCAGATCCACCATGCGATCGGGCGTGCCCTCGCCAATGATGCAGGCACCCTGCATCGGATCTCCGGGCAGCAGACCGTGGCTTCCCTGAACTATTGACGCGTCAAGAGCTATGACGTCCATCAGGTAGCGCATGCCCAGTTTCTTGCGCAGAAGGCGGCTGACCACGCGCAGTCTGGGGGCTTTCAGCGTTGGATCGAGAAACAGCTCGCAGGGGTCGTAGCCGATTTTGCGATGGATATCCACGGTGCGGGCGAAATCCGGCGCGTCTGCGTCCGACAGCCAGTAGGGATAGGCAAACCAGCTCGTGGCCTTGCTGAGCAACACCAGATCCCCGGCTCGGGCGTGGTTGATGCCAAAAGCCTCGCGTGCCGGGCCTTCGAGCACGCTGGCCACTCCTTCAGCTTCAGCAAGCAGCGACGCGACCGCAGGGCGCGCCGCTTCACGAACATAGACATGGGCTATTTGATGGTCGCAGACGGCAAACGCGCTGCTCTCAAAGGTGTCCAGCATCTCCCCAAAAGGACCCGGTCTCACCTTCAAGAAGCCCGCGCGCCGCAACAGGCTGTTGATGTAGACGGGGTAGGACACATCCGTGATGCCGTACTCGCTGAGCGCCACCACCCTCGCGCCTATGTCGTGCGCGGCATCGATCACCGCCTTGGCGCAGGTATCCACCTCGGCCACGAGTTGGGGCGCGCCACTGAAGCCGCCACCGAATCTTTGCAGGTCATAGTCAAGGTGGGGGAGGTAAACCAGCGTCAGAGTGGGCCGCTTGCTGCGAATGACTCTGGCGCTGGCGGCCGCGATCCACTGGCTTGAGGGAAGGCCTGCGCGAGGCCCCCAGAAGGAGTGAAATGGAAACTCCCCGAGCGCCTGCTTCAACTCGGCTGCCAGTTCGGGCGGGCTGCATTGAATGTCGAAGACTTTGCTCCCGTCGGCGCCGTAATGGGGCTTGGGCGTGACGCTCCAGTCCGCACCACTGCCCTGATTGAACCACCAGAACATCTTGGCACAGGTGAATGAAGCATGGCGCTGCTTGAGCAGGCGATAGAAGGGCGGCTGCTGGAGCAGAGCGTTGCTTTGCGGCCAGCAGCGCACCTCCGCAAAGTCCCGCTCGAACCACGCATTGC
>ERZ761602.5760-NODE-5760-length-14412-cov-3.439089_pt1 | contig 14412 bp, 11 predicted proteins | sample MGYA00512165_ERZ761602 | MGnify/ENA primary metagenome ERZ761602 (study PRJEB28899, sample SAMN02445085) | bioreactor sludge metagenome | biome: EBPR sludge; isolation source: Thorneside wastewater treatment plant | place: Australia: Brisbane, Thorneside...
CCCGCGACAACCTGCTCGCCAAGACCCGCAACACCCACCGCGCCTTCCGCTTCCCGGCGATGTGGGGACCGAACTTCGACTGGCTCCCCGACCAGTGCCACGGCGGCAACCTGATGTCGGGACTTCAACTCATGCTCATGCAGTGCGACGGCGACACGATCCGGCTCCTGCCGGCGTGGCCGCGGGCATGGAACGCGACGTTCAAACTGCACGCCCCCCACCGCACCATGCTCGAAGGGCGCGTCGAGAACGGCACGATCACCCGGCTCACCATCACACCGGAACACCGGCGCAAGGACATCATCATCCATGAACCGGCGCCGTAACAAAGCGGAACAAGCCTCGAACACTCACACCACATCATCGTCTCATTCGACCGTGGTCTTGTTCGTCTACCGTTGCCACCATGCGTCACGTCGTTCTCATCACCACCGGCGGCACCATCGAAAAAACCTACGATGAAACCACCGGTAGCCTCGACAACCGCCGCTCGATCGTGGGCCGGATGCTCGGGCGGCTGCGGCTCGACGGCGTCGCGATCTCGACGATCGAACTCATGAGCAAGGACAGCCTTCACATGACCGATGAGGACCGGCCCCGCATCGTCGCGGCGGTGCGGGTCGCCGCCGGCGGGACCCCGCCGCCGAGCGGGGTGGTGGTCCTGCACGGCACCGACACCCTGGCCCAGACCGGCGAGTCGCTCCACGCAGCGCTCGGCCGTGTTTCAATCCCGATCATCCTGACCGGCGCGATGCGGCCGTACGAGATGAAACGTTCAGATGCGCTGCAGAACCTGACCGAGGCGGTCTTCGCCACCGGGGTGCTCTCGCCGGGGGTCTACTGCGTGGCGCACGGCAAGGCCCTGGCCTTTCCCGGCGTTGTCAAAGATCGTGACCGGGGGACTTTCGCCAAGCGATCCTGAAATTCAACAACCGCCCAGCTCCCAGGCGCTGAAGAAGGTTTCGACATCGCCGCCATCGATCCCGCCGTCGCGGTTGACATCGGCCGACGGATCCGACGCCTCCCACGCGCGATAGAACGCTTCGACATCCGCCCCGTCCACGCCGCCGTCACGATTGAAGTCCGCAGGACAGGCGCATTCGTCGAGCAGGCCGTCTGAGTCCGCATCGAGTTCGGATGACACGACAAGGCGGGCGTCGGCCACCGCGAAGTGGTCGCAGTTTCCGCCGTCCGCGTTGAGGGCCATGAAGGTCAGATACCGGTCGGCTTCAGCGATGGGCACCTCGAAGGCCGCCGCGGCGGTGGCCCGTGGTGAACAGAGTCGGCGGAAGCGGACCACGCCGTCGACCAGCACCATGAACTCGGCGTGGATGTCGGCGCTAAAACAACTGTTCATCGTGAAACCCGCCACGCCCGATACCATCAGCACGCGTCTGCCGCCTTCGAGGGCACGAACTTCGGAGAGGTCGAAGGTCACGCCCGCATCGGTGTGCATGCCCAACCCGGTCCGGGGGATCAGCGGTCGATCGGCCAGCCTGATCGGCGGCGCTCCCCCGCTCTCCCACACAGTGCCCGCGTTGCGGATGGCGTCCCACCAGTTCCCATCGGCGGTGGCGAAGTTCACGCTGATGCCGGGGGCGATGGGCGTCGGCCCACGCGGGACCATCACCGCTTTCACGCGCCGAAGGTTGGCCCGCCCTCCCCCGCCATCGAGCGGGCTGTACAACCCGATGCCCGACCCGCCGGTGGTGCCGAAGGCCGATGCGGGCACCGCAGCGCCGGTAGCCATGTTGAGGCCCGCGCCGATGATCGCTTCGCCCCGGCCATCACCGCCGGCGATCATGTCTCCGAGATCGAGCGACTCGGTGACCTGATCGGCATCGTTTACTCCGTCGTTGTTGCAGTCCGTAACGCCGGCTGGGACGTGGAAGAGCGCCCCGGGCGTGATCGGGCCGCGGGTCAGCCCCGGCCCCTCAACCTCGACGATCAGACCGGCACCGCCGCCGCCCTGCCAATACTCGACCTTGAACGCGTGGAGACCCGCACGCAGGCCCGCGAAGCCGCTGCGCTCGATCATCCCATGTGCGCCACGGTTATTGACGACCAGCGCATCACCCACATAGACGACCGACGCGTCATCGGACGTTGAGTAAAACCGGTACAGCCCGTCGGCGGGCGCGGCGAAGTACCCTGTGAAAGTCGCCGCGACATGCTCCCTGCGCACACTCCCGAACAGGAACGGATCCACCGTGGCTTGATTCAGGTGAGCGACGACACCGCGGGAAGCGGGTGCCAGCACCGAAAAGTCCGGCAGATCGTTCAAATCCGCCCCGAGGTTGTAGTACGCGGCGCTCACCCCTGGCACGGCCCACATCGTGGGCGGGATCACCTGCTTCGAGAGGCCGGGCCCCTGGATGCGCGCGATCAGGCCGCCCGGCCCGCCGCCCTGAAAGTACTCGATGCGGATCGACACCGGGCCTGCGGCGAGCGCGATGTCCCCGCCTCGCTCGGTCATGCCCTGGGGGCCGTCGTTGGCAACAACCAGATGATCGTTCACGTACAGCGCGGAACCGTCATCGGATTCCGTGAAAAAGTTGTACGTCCCCGCGGCGGTCAGGTTGAGCGTGCCCGTGAAGACGGCCCCGATGCTGGTCCGCCTCCCGCTGCCCGCGAACGGATCGGTCGATGAGGGGAAGTTGATCGTCGGCACAACCCCGGTCGCGTACGGGGTGGTGAGCCGGAGGTCCGCGAGTTCCATCGGGTACGTGTGGTAGTACGTCGCGTCAAGCCCCGGCCACGTAAACGCGGGATTCTCGGGTGTGCGAAGGGCGAGCACCCGGACGGTTGCTCGCGCGGTCACCGCGAACCCGCCGGGGTCGCGCACGCTGTAATCGATGCAGTCGTCCCCGACGTAGCCGGGATCGGGCGTGTAGAGGAGTTCATCACGCCCGCCGGGGCCGGTGCCGACGGAGCGGGAGACGGTCCCGTGCCCGCACGTCGCCCGCGACGGAAAACTCAGGAGAATCAACGGTTCGCAGTTGCCGTCAAAGTCGTTGGCCAGCACATCGATGCGGACCGGCGTGCCGACCGTGGTGGCGGCCTCATCGTTCTGAGGCCGTGGCGGCAGCGGCGTTGGAAAGCCGTCCACTGCTTCAAGACAGGTCCGCGTGGGAACAAAGGCGCGGATGTCACGGATCGAGCGCGATCCGAACCGCGTGACGTTGTTCGAGCAGCCGCCGATACCGCCGCACATGATGAAACAGTCGGAATCCCCATCGCAGTGCCCCGCGCCCCAGTTGTGGCCCAGTTCGTGCGCGGTCAGGCCCACCCGGTACGCGAGGTTGGTCGTGAACCGGCTGCGTGACCAGCCGTACCCGTACGTGCAGACCGCTCCGACATAGGCCACGCCGATGACGCCGCCGCTGAAACGTTCGGCGACCATCAGGTGAGCGATGTCGCGCGTCACACCGGTCTGGTTCTGCTCCCACTCCTGCGCCAGGGCTCCAAGCAGTCCTTCGATCGTGCCGATGCCCGCGTACGGGTCAGTCGCCTGATTCGTCCGCACGATGACCGTGGTGATCTGATGGATGATGTTCACATCGCGGGCGTAAATGATGTTGTTGGCGTTCAGGACGCTCTCGATATCGGCGATGGTGTTGGGCACGGAAAGACCGTTGGCCTGGTAGAACGAGTAGTCGGCATCGAAGGCGATCTGGGCCAGCGTGTTGCAGGCCACGCGGCCGGTGTACCCGGCCCGGTTGGTCCGCGGCAGCACGAACGCCACACCGGCGCCGCACGACCAGTCGCCCGGTGCCAGGTCCGCACCGGTATAAGCGGCGTACCCGGGCGCGTCGTGTTCGCCCAGGTCGGCCCACGACTGCACAAAGATCGTTCCCTCTGGCTCGTCGCCCCCCTGAGCCGCGATGATCCGCCACGCTCCACGCACGCGCGAGGCGGCGACGATGCTGCCTGGGATTCCGCGCACCACGCCTGCGAACGTCCCCGGCTCGGGCCAATCGAGTTCACGCCGTCCCTCGATGCCATCCTCGATGAGTGTCGCTCCGTGGGCTCGGATCACCGTCGGGTGGATGTCGAGCAACAGGCGGCGAACCCCGACCGTTACGTCCAGCGTCAGGCCGCCCCCGATGTCCTCGTGCTCAACAACCGCCGCGTGTTCTGAGCGCAGAAGGTTTGCTTCCGGGCCCCTCGCCGTTGTTGCATGCTGCGCCAACGCCGACACAACACACCCCGAGGCCACGAACGCAGCCCGACACCACTGCCTAGTCATTCCACGCCTCCTGATGACAACACTCCAACTACGCGGCGGCGACCTTCGCCTTACGGGAATCATCCACCGTAGCCAATCGAAGGATATTGGCCTGGGTCATGTCCTCGCTCGAAAGTTCGCCGGTGATCCTGCCCGCGCACATGACGAGCACGCGGTCGGAGAGGGCCAGCAGTTCGGGCATCTCGCTCGACACCAGGAGCACCGCCGCCCCACGATCCGCGGCCGCCCGCACAAGTTTATACACCTCGGCCTTCGTCCCTACGTCGATTCCACGGGTCGGTTCGTCCAAGAGCAGGACCCTTGCCTCCGGGCTCATCCAACGGGCGATCAGGAGTTTCTGCTGGTTGCCGCCGGAGAGCGATCCTGGCACAGCCCGCGGCCCTGCGGACTTGATCTGAAAATCGGTGATCCGCCGCGAAACCAGGGCACGCTCCGCCGCGCCGTTACGCAGGCCCAGCACCCGGGCCAGCCGCGACATGAAGGGCATCAGGATGTTCTCATCCACGCCCAACTGGAAGAACAGCCCCTGATTCCGCCGGTCTTCGGGAACATACCCGATACCTGCCGCGATCGGACCACGCGGGGAAGTGCGATCCACGATTGTTCCATCAATACGGACACGCCCGGTCGCGGAGCGATCGAGGCCGAAGATGGCGTTCAACAGTTCTGAACGCCCGCAGCCCACCAGCCCGCCGATGCCCACAACCTCCCCCGCCCGCACGGAGAACGAGATGTCCGAGAGTTTCTTCGGTGACGAGATGCCATCAACCTCCAGAACGACCTTCCCGATGGAGTGGGGCGTGTGGGGGGCGAGTTCATCGGCGGGGTTGGGCGCGGTTCGTCGTGAGAACTCGCTGCGCCCCGCCGTTTGAAGGCGCCGCCCGATCATCTGTTCCACCAGCGTGGGTTCGTCGATCTCCTTGACCACGTTGGTGGCAACGAATCGCCCGTCTCGGAGCACCGTGACGCGGTCGCACACCTGAAAGATCTCGCCCATGCGGTGCGAGACATAGATGATCGTCATGCCCCGCGATGCGAGATCGCGGGTGATCTCCAGGAGCCGATCGGCCTCGGCCACCGAGAGGGAACTCGTCGGCTCGTCCAGCACGATGCACGTCGGACCATGAGCGCTCCCCCCGGCGCGTGCATCGGTCTCATCGAGGGCCGCGGCGATCTGGCAGATCTGGCGACGGCCCGGCGACAGGTCGCCCAGCGGCGCGCCCACGTCGATCCCCGGGTCGAGCACGTGAACGAGCCTCGCGGCACGCTCGATCATCGCCCGTCGGTCCACCAGGCCCAGCCGTGTCACGGGCATGTCGTGAAGACAGAGGTTCTCGGCCACCGAGAGGTTGGGGCACTGCGCCAGTTCCTGGTGAACAAGGCGGATCCCGAGTCCGAAGGCGTGATCGATGCTGCCCGGCGTCAGCGGCGTGCGCGAGATGGTGATGGTCCCGGTGTCGGGCTTGTGCAGGCCGGCGATGGTCTTTCCCAGCGTGCTCTTGCCCGCGCCGTTCTCACCCATCAGCGCGTGCACCTCGCCCCGGCGGAACGAGACAGAGACATCGTCCAGGGCCTGGGTGATGCCGAAGCGCTTGGAGACGCGGCTGACCTCGATGAGCGTGTTCTCGTGACTCACGGTGCAAGTGTACCTCGCGGCGGGCGGGGTGTGGGCGGTCGAGACGCGTGCTCAGAAATCAAAGATGGTGCGGAAGACACGCGTGATCCACCCCGGCTTGTTGCTCTCGCGCAGTTCACCCTCGTTCTGCATCGTGAGTGTCAGGTCGGCGAGCTGGCTGCTCAGGATCGTGTTCGCGCCCGTCACGTCCTCGCGCCGGCAGTGCCCGCTCAGGAGCACACTCTGCACCTCATCATCTTTCGTCACGGAACGCCGGGCCTCGAGCACGAGCACCCCGTTGGGCTTGACTTCCACGACCTCGGCGCTGATCTTGTCGGTGAAGCGATCATTGCGTTCGTACTTGGCGTCGCCCTTCCACTTCTGGTTGCTGTTGAGGCCCACCTGCACGATGGGGCTGCTGCCGCTGTTCTGAAGCTGCGCATCGCCGAAGAGAGCCTCGATGTCGGGGAACTGCTGGAGCGTGCCCTGGAAGTTCGAGTCCTTCTTGGTATCCAGTTTCTGCTGGCTCGATTGCTTGCTGCTCTCGTTGATGATGATGGTCACCAGGTCGTGGACCTTGAACTCCTGGGGCTTGGGGGCCTCCACCATGATCAGGCTTGTTGATCGCAGAACGGCCTTCGCGTCCGGCTGTGATTCGTCCGTGGCTTTGCGCGGGGAGCGCAGCAGTGCCTGCCCGGGAGCGATCGACACGACAGCGATGAGTACGACCAACGACACATGTATATGGATCATGCTGAAACACCCTCATCTTCCGCTGGAACACCTCTCCGAGATGTTCCGGAGCCGTTGAATCGCGGCACGGCTCTCCGAGCCGTCGTGTTGCCGTCAGGGGACTCGCGCCGCTCGCCGTCCTCTGGATCTCGCCGAATCACCGGACACCCCCGCTCCGCCCACGATGACCGCGTGCCCGGATCGACTGACTTTGGCTGTTACCACCGAGCGCCATTGCAGCGTCTCAACCGGGATCGTCTCGCCTTCCTTAGCATCGTCCAGTGCCTTGCCCGTCGTGCGCACCACCAGACCGCCGCTCAGGCAGTCCAGCGCCAACAGATCGCCGCGCCGCACGGCCAGTGGGGCCTCGATGTGCCGCTCTTCGATAATGCTCCCCGCATCGATACGGGCCCTCGCCTTGCTCCCGGCGATCGCCCGGAGCGCCGCGGGCTTCACCGTCAGCGGAATCCATTGCACGTCCCCGGTCAGCGCTTCCGCGGGAACCGTCTCACCACGCGAAACCGCCCCTTTCGACACCGTCACCTCGCGCCGCACCAGCACACCCACGGCGAGGGTGCCCTGGGCGATGAGCGTGTCCCCTTCGTACACGCGCACCGCCAGGGTCACTTTGTCCCCCGTGCCGGTCTGCTGCGCCGTCACCACGCGGCCCTGAGTCGGCGTGTTCAGCAGTTCTGCCCGGCTCTGCTCGAATGTCAGCCTCAGCGCATCGGACGCGACGCCGAATGTCTCGGCGAGCCGGGCGGTGACGTGCTGTCGCACGGTGCCCGCGAGTGGTGTTGCCTCGGTTGCGATCACGCCGCTCTCCTCCCGGGCGGCAGGCGCGAGGGCGGGACGCACACGGCACACGCCGCCCGAGAAGGCGATTCGCCCGGCGTTGATCCCCGCCGCGGCTTCCACGGCTCGACGCACCGCCGCCAGGTCGATGAGACCCGCCGCGTCCGCCGAGATCGGCAGCGCCGAGAGCGATGCGGCCTGCGGCCCGGCGATCGCCGCGATGTCTCCCAGGCGCAGTTCGCCGCCGGGTTCGGCCCGGACGCCCGCGCGCAACGCGACGGTGTCCTGCCCGCGCGAGACGCACGCCAGCGCCAGCAGCACCGCCGCGGCGATGACACGCCGCGTGAAGCCCGATCGGATAAGCGGGAGAAAGATGGCCATCGGGGAGTTCCGTGAGACTCGTCGGAAAGGAGGCGATAGGATCAACGGCGCAACTGCGAGACCGTGCGGAGCGACTCGTCCGCGGCCCGGATGCTCTGGCTGTTCATTTCAAAGGCGCGCTGTGTGCGGATAAGGTCGATGAGTTCGCGCGTCGGGTCAACGTTCGATGATTCAAGAAAACTCTGCTGGAGACTGCCCCGCTGGTCCGTCGACGGCTCACCGGTGACCGCGTCTCCGCTCGCATCGGTCTGGGTGTAGAGGTTGGTGCCGATCTGCGCCAGGCCCGCGGGGTTGGCGAAGGTGGCGAGTTGGATGGTGCCCGCCTCGGTCTGTTCCGTCTCGCCGGGGGAGGTGTAGTACACCTTGCCGTCGCTGCTGATCGAGATGTTCGTCGCGTCGGGCGGGATGTTGATGTTGGGGTCCAGGCGATAACCCTGGTTGTTCGCCATCACGATGTCGCCGTCACTGTTGAGCGCGAAGTTACCGGCGCGGGTATACGCCGTTCCTCCGCCCAGAGACGGCTCGACCGTCACCACGAAGAAGCCCTCCCCGTCGATGGTGATGTCCAGCGGGCGGCCCGTGAACTGCGGCGCGCCCTGCGTGAAATCGAGCTGCGTGCCCGAGACCCGGACCCCCAGTCCAACGTACAGACCGATGGGGCGCTGATCGTCGTTCGCGTTGATCGCCCCGGGCTGCTCTTTCTCGATATAAAGAAGATCCTGAAAGTTGGTCCGGCTGGCCTTGTACCCTGGCGTGTTGACGTTTGCCAGGTTGTTGGCCGTGACGTCCAGGGCCGTGTCGAGGGCCGCGAGGCCCGAACTCGCCGAATACAACGCGTTGATCGCCATGAACTGCTCCGTTGCCTTTCTGCCGCCGGTCACGTCAACCGACCGAGACTGTTGATCGCCCGCTCCATCAGACGGTCGTGCTGCTGGATCATCGAGATATTCGCGTCGACCTCGCGCGCTGCGCCCGTCACCGCCATGAGCGACTTGATCTCGCTCACGGAGGATTCCTCCACCGCGCCCTGACGCACCCTCCCCGGCGCCGGCCCTGCCCGAGCCACCGCCGCGGCGGGAACCTCAAAGACGCCGTTTCCCGCCTTCCGCAGCGTCCCCGTGTCGGGCGGGTTCATGACTCGCAACTGGCCGATGATCGCCCCGCCCTGCCGGAGCGTGCCGTCGGATTCCACCGTCGGAGCGGGTCCGGGAGGGAGCAAAACAGGTCGATTCTGCGCGTCCAGCACGGGCGCGCCCGTCGAGACGGACACCAGTTGCCCGGCCCCGTTGCGAGTGAAGCGTCCATCGCGCGTCAGGTGCGCGATCGATGGATCCGAGCCGATCGGGGGACGCAGGACGAAGAACCCCTCCCCATCGATCGCCAGGTCGAGGGGATTGCCGCTCTCCCTGATCGCACCCTGCCCGTGATCAACGAGGTTGGGCTTGAGCATCACACCGCCACCCAGCCGCTCCAGGAGCACATCCGAAGGCATGAACCACAGCCCGTCTTCAGTTCTCACATCATCACGCGTGAACGTCCTGCCGGTACAGCGCCGATGCGGCACCCGATGCGGAGATTTGCAATCCGTACGACACGCCTCCCGCCTTCCGCGAAAGGCGTGCCAGAGGTCAACCACCGAATGAAACCGCCTGCCCGGGCGTCGTACGGACTACCCATGTCCAGGGCGAACAGAAGACCCCGACGCGGACGGCCCGTTCTGACGGGGATACTCCATCATGGCAGCGCGCTCAGAAAATCGCCGAGAATTGCCGCCGCGGCGAGCGCATCGCGTCGTGCTTTCTTCTGCTGCCGTGTCAGACCGGATCGCGCCATGCTCCAGTCCGCGTCCGAACTCGTGAGAGATTCGTCCTGGTAATGAACGATGCGCCCGGTCGCTTCCGCCACGCTCTTGCCGAAGGCCCGAACCAGTTTCGACCGGGCTGTCTCTTCTCCGTCGATGAGCGGCACCCCGATCACCAACTCGCACGGCGCTCCCGCACCAACCAGACGATCGAGCGCCTCCTGGATCGCATCGATCAAGGCCGCGCCTCCCCGCAGCGCCAACGGCACCCCGATCATCTCGACGGGCGAGGCCAAGCGCGTCTGCGAATCCCCCAGCGCGAGGCCCGTCCGCTTGTCGCCCAGATCGATCGCAAGGTACCGCACGCGTGATTGTTGCGCCGAACTCCGGCGCCGGCCTACCGCAGACTTTCGCCGATCTCCGCGTGCAGCAGTTTCAGTTCTTCGGCTCGTGCGCGCGGCATGACCAGCGTGGCATCGGGGGTGTGGACCACCACGAGGTCCTCGACACCCAGCACCGCCACCGTGTGCCCCTTGCCCGCGTAGACCAGGTTGTTGCGGGCCGCGTGCAGGACCGCCCGGCCTTCGCCGGCGCACTTGTTCCCCGATTTATCCGGCGCCAGCGTGTCGGCGAAACTCGGCCACGAGCCGACATCAAGCCAGCGAAGGTCCATCTGCACCATGCAGACCTGAAAACGCTGCTCCCCGTCCGCGGCTGTCGTCTGCCCCTTGCTGGCGGGCTCGAGGATCGCGTAGTCAACGCTGATTTTGGGCAGCGTGGGGTAGACTTCCTGCAGAACGGCCTTGGATTTCTTGCCGCCCCACGCGGCCTGGATCCTCATCAGGCCCTCGAAACTGTCCGGCTTGAACTTCTCCAGCGCCTCGAGGAACGTCGTCGCCTTCCAGACGAACATCCCCGCGTTCCAGGAATAATCCCCGCTCTGCACGTACGCCTCGGCCCTGGGCCGGTCGGGCTTCTCGACGAACCGAACGACCTGATAGGCGTGGTCCTTGGTGCCGTCGATCGCGGGATGCTTGCCGTGCTTTTTGTCGCGGACTGGCGTGCCACGCTCGATGTAGCCGAACCCCGTGGCCGGGTAGGTCGGCTTGATGGCGAAGGTCACGAAGCGGCGGTCATCGTTCTCGACCAGACGGAACCCAAGTTCCATCCGCTCCCGAAAGACTTCCTCGGGCTCGATGATGTGGTCCGACGTGAGCACTGCAAAGACGGCGTCCTTGTCCTGCTTGGCCAGCACCGCCGCCGCGAACCCGACGGCGTTCACCGTGTCGCGCGGGGCCGGCTCTCCCAGGATCTGGGCATCCCGGAACTCGGGGAGTTCCTCGCGGATCGCCTCGCGGTAGGCCTCCGCCGTGCAGATGTACCGCTGATCGGCCCGGATCATACCGTCGAGCCGCCTGGCCGCCAACTCCAGCAGCGAACGCGGACGGGAATCACCCGGCCGCTCGATGAAACGGAGCAGTTGCTTCGGCCGCCCCGTGCGGGAAAGGGGCCACAAGCGGGTTCCGGCACCGCCGGCCATCACGATCGCGTAGCGCATGCACGGAGAGGATAGCAGGTGCTAACCAACGGCGCATGTACCGATTCATTTCCTCACCGCGGCGTCGCCCTCCCTACGACCCATCCAAGAATCCGGCCATGCGCGTTCACAGCGTCAATGTTTCTCCCGTGCGGACTGTCGAACGAAACGGCAGGGCTGTTTCGACGGCGATCTTCAAACGCCCCACGACCACCGGGGTGCGCATCGGCCGACTCGGCCTCGCCGGCGATGACCAGGCGGATAAGAAGCACCATGGGGGGCCGGAACAGGCGGTCTACGCCCTCGCATTGAGTGAGTACCTGTATTGGCGGGAGGAACTCCGGCGCGACATCCCCATCGGCCTCATGGGAGAGAACCTGACGATCGAAGGGCTGGACGATGCCGCCGTCTGCATCGGCGATGTGTTCCGGATCGGCACCGCCGAACTCCAGGTCAGCAAAACGCGAGCGCCGTGCGCCACACTCGCCATGGCGATGGACGACGCCGGCTTCCCGAAGCGATTCCTCGCCAAACTCCGCGTCGGGCCGTACTTCCGCGTGCTGCGCGAAGGTGAAGTCGCCATCGGGGATGCCGTACAGAAGATCCACACCGACCCGGCGGGCCTCACCTGCCCGGAGGCCACCAGACTGATGTACCTCGCGCAGGATGAACGCGAAGCCTGGGCACGCGCCGCGGAGGTCGCAACACTCTGCCCGGTCTGGCGCGACAAGTTCCGGGCACGCGCCCGAGCCAAATGAAGCGCGGTCGCGCCCGGTGATGTCCGTAGTCGGGTCGGATCTCCGCGCTCGCCGCCGAAGCCTTTACGCACCCCGCCCTTGCATGATCGTCGGGTAGCCCGCGGTCAACTCATCGAGCCGAACCGCCCGCTGCTCGCCTCCCGTGAGATCCTTGAGTTGCGCCGACTCGCTGTTCTCGATGATGACGGCGTAGCGGGCACGCGCATCGCCCGCTTCCTTGAGCAGTTTTCCCACATTGCGCGTGGCCTTGTAGGTGTGACGCGCGTGCAGCCCCAGCCGCCGCAGCGCCGCCACCGTGGGGCGAACTCGCGCCTCGGCCTCGGGCGAGCCGTTCGAAACGACGAAGACGTCCGGCCTTTGACCGGACAACTCCATCAATCTCCCCGCATCCGGCAGGAGCCCCTTGTCCTTCATGACCAGCGAGAGCACCACATCACCCATACCCATCCCCACCGCCGGCGTCGGCGGCCCGCCGAACAACTCAACGAGGTTGTCGTACCGCCCACCCCCGGCCACAGCGCGTTCCGCCCCGGTTGCCTCGTGGACCTCAAACACCATCCCGGTGTAGTACGCCAGCCCGCGCACGATCGAGAGATCGAAGTCAACCCAGTCGAGCACTCCCGCCGCGGCGAACTCCAGCGCGAGCGGCTGCACCGCCTCGCTGAAAAACGAGAGATCAAAAGCGTCGCTCCCCGCCGCGGGACCGAGCATACCCCGCTCGACCGTCTGACCCATCACCTGCACCTCGCCGGCTCGTTCGGGGAGCGTGACCCGGATGATGCCCTTCTTGAAGACTTCCGCCTGCTCCGCGGTGAAGTTGTACAGCGCGAGTTTCGCCGCGAACTCGCCGGCGGGCATCTTTGCCCGCTGATCCAGGAGCACAAGAAGTTTCGCGTGCTCTGATTCGGGAATACCGCGAGAGACAAACCAATTCGCCAGAGCGGCGCGGTGGTTCACCTTCACTCGCAGGTCCGCGGGGGTGAAGCCCAGCGATTCAAAGAGGGTCACGCACGCCGCGATCACCTCGGCGTCCGCCGCGGGACTCGGATCGCCCAGCAGGTCCACATTCCATTGCAGAAACTCCCGCAGACGGCCCCGCTGGGGCTTCTCGGCGCGGAAGAATGTCGGGGTGCAGAACCACTTCGTTGGCCGGGGGAGCGCGTTGGCCTTCGCCGCGTAGAGCCGTGCGAGCGTCGGTGTGAACTCGGGCCGCAGGGCATAGGTCTTTTCCCCGCCGACCCGGGTGAACGAGAAGAGTTCCGACACGATCCCCTCACCGCTCTTCACCGTGTAGAGATCCAAGTGCTCGAAGGTCGGGCCGTCCACCTCCTCGAATCCGTGCCTGATCGCCGCCGAACGCCACGATTCGATGATGAACCGGCGCAGGGCCGCATCCGCCGGATAAAAGTCCCGAGTGCCCGTCGGGGCCTGAAAAGTGTGGGAGGACATGGACGCTGAGCGTAGGTTCACAGCGCCCGTCGATGGCACCCTCTCGTGAGCACGCCCCGCACGCCGTCTGAAGTCGCTGCACGCGGCCGTGCGAAACACTGGGATTTGAGGCATATCACGCCTTCTCGACCCGTCCTTATCATGCCCGGCCAGACTCGGATCCCGCGGGGGTGATTCACGGGTAGAGCGCGAACGAACACGCGCTTCGTTTCGTACCTACCCTTGCCCGCACAGGGAACATGTACGCACCTGCGCTCGAACCGACATCCAAGAGATTCGGTTACGCCGCGGGGCAAACAAAGACCGCCCAAACGAACCGAACTTCGCGGTGAGCGTCGAACGCCCGGCACAAGCCCCCCCTCGGCCTCACTGACCCCAGCGACCTCGAAGAGGACTTCACGCATGTTGACTCAGATCAAGCGCCTCGGAGGCGCGCTCATCAACGACACGATCCGCGCGGCCGATCACGCCGATTCAGCGGCCTTCGATGCGCTCGAACCGCGTCAACTTCTCGCTGTCAACATCCTTAACCCCATCCCCGATGCGGCCATCGCGCAAAACTCCTCGGCGACGGTCATCAACCTCGCCGGTCGCTACGACAACCCCGAACTCAACGGCACCATCGCACGGTTTGATACTACGTTGGGTGCTTTCAATGTCGTCCTGTACAACAACGCCACCCCGATCACCGTGGCCAACTTCCTCCGCTATGTCTCCGAGGGGCGCTACGCCGACACCATCATCCATCGCAATGTCCCGGGCTTCATCGTGCAGGGAGGCGGCTTCCAGCGGCCCAGCCAGGACAACGCCGCCCCCGCAACTATCGCCAGTTTCGGAACGATCCAGAACGAGCCGGGCATTTCCAACCTCCGCGGCACGATCGCGATGGCCAAACTCGGCGGCAACCCCAACAGCGCCACCAGCCAGTGGTTCTTCAATCTCGCCGATAACTCGGGCAATCTCAACAACCAGAACGGCGGCTTCACGGTCTTCGGTCGTGTGATCGGCAACGGCATGACCGTCGTCGATGCCATCGGCGCGGTCCCCCGCTTCAACGCGGACTTGTTCTACGGCACCAACGGGCTGTATTCCGAC
>ERZ761602.5762-NODE-5762-length-14410-cov-184.410449_pt1 | contig 14410 bp, 12 predicted proteins | sample MGYA00512165_ERZ761602 | MGnify/ENA primary metagenome ERZ761602 (study PRJEB28899, sample SAMN02445085) | bioreactor sludge metagenome | biome: EBPR sludge; isolation source: Thorneside wastewater treatment plant | place: Australia: Brisbane, Thorneside...
GAAACCATAGGCTAATCATCACAAATGTTCAAGTTATTTTTGCTTAACGCCTAAGAAGCAACACGGCGAGACTTGACCAAGACTTTCTCCGTTTCGTTATTGGTGGGCCGGGCTTCGAGTCATACGTGGTTCCCATCACGACGGGCGTGAATGTCCCGCACATCAGCGGGAAGCAAATCCTCGACTACGAGTTTGCGCTTCCCCCACTCCCCGTCCAGCAACGCATCGCAGGCATCCTGTCGGCCTACGACGAACTCATCGAGAACAGCCAGCGGCGCATCAAGATTCTGGAGTCGATGGCCCGCGCCCTCTACCGCGAGTGGTTCGTCCACTTCCGCTTCCCCGGCCACGAACACCACCCCCGCGTTGGTTCCTCGCTTGGCGAGACTCCGAAGGGGTGGAAGATGAGGAAGCTGGGCGACGTGGTTGAACTGAACTATGGCAAGGCGCTCAAGAAGGAAGATCGGCGCGATGGTGACTATCCCGTATTTGGCTCCAGCGGCGTCGTTGGCACTCACGATACCGCGTTGGTCAAAGGCCCGGGCGTCATCGTCGGCCGAAAGGGCAATGTCGGTAGCGTGTTCTGGTGCGACGAAGACTTCTTCGTGATTGATACCGCGTATTTCGTTACCTCGTCGCTGCCGCTGCGTTTCTTGTACTACGTTCTGCCGGCGCTGAACTTCATCAATAGCGATGCTGCCGTTCCTGGTTTGAGCCGTAACCAAGCCTACACTCTCGAACTTCTCGTTCCACCAGCCTCCCTACTGGAAAAGTTCTGCGAGTTGGCGGGAACATTCGAGCGACAAGCCTCCACGCTCCAGCGCCAAATCCAAAACCTCCGCCGCACCCGCGACCTGCTGCTGCCGCGCCTGCTTTCCGGGCAGGTTGCGGTCCACGCGCTTTCCGGGGCGATTTCCGATTCGCCCGCCGGCCCGCCGCAGTGACATTTCTACTAATCTGTTTAAGTTTTCGTAGACATCTGCCAGGCGCGGCCCACGTGTCGGCATTGACAGCAACTTTCCGTGTGCATATATTCGCTATTCGCGAATAGCGAATGAAGGAGCCGGACGATGCCGCGCCAGAAATCGAATCCGCAGATCGTATTGCGCCCGCAAGACTTGGTGGTCCTGCTGCGCCTGGCGCTGGAACGTGGCCCGGCGCCCACCTATGCGGCCCTGGCGGCCGAGCTGGGCATGACGGCGTCGGAGATTCATGGTGCCGTGGACCGGGCCGTCGCCGCGCAGCTTGCGCACAAGGATGTGGGCGGCAAGGCGACGGTGATCCTGGCCGCCTTGCGCCTGTTTGTTCAGCATGGGGCGCGCTACTGTTTTCCGGCCGTCCGGGGCAGCCTGACGCGCGGCCGGCCGACCGGCTATGCGGCGGCGCCGCTCAAGGATTTGATCGTGCCGGGTACCGACCCGGTGCCGGTGTGGCCGCACAAGAACGGCACGGTGCGCGGCATGGCCTTTTATCCGCTCTACCCGAGCGTGCCGGAGGCGGCCGGGCGCAACCCGGCGCTTGGCGAACTGCTGGTACTGTTCGATGCGGTGCGCGGCGGCAGCGCCCGCGAACGGGCGCTGGCGATCGATCTGCTGGAAAAGCGCTTGCAGGCATGAACGCCAACGATCCCAACGTCGTCTTGCTGGAGGTGGTCGCTGAACGCTTGGGTGATGATTTGCGCGACGAAACGGTCTTTGTCGGCGGTGCGGTAGCGGGGTTGCTGATTACCGACCCGGCCATGCCGGCGATCCGGCCCACCGAGGACGTTGATCTGCTGTGTCAGGCTGTGGTGCTTGCCGACTATCACCGCGTTGAGAAAGCCTTGCGCACAAGAGGCTTTGTGCAGGACATGCGCCCGCAGGCGCCGATTTGTCGGTGGCAGATCGCTTCGGTGGTGGTCGACGTCATGCCGCCACTGGAAGAGGTGCTCGGTTTTGCCAATCGCTGGTATCCGCTGGCGTTGGAAACGGCGGTGACTGTGACGCTGCCCAGCGGTCATCCGATCCGCCTGCTTACGGCGCCGGTGTTTTTGGCCACCAAGCTGGAGGCGTTCGATGGCCGCGGCCAGGGCGACTTTCTGTTCAGCCACGATCTCGGCGACTTGCTCGCGGTCGTCGATGGCAGGGATGTATTGCTGGAAGAGTGCCGGGCCAGCCCGCGGGATCTGAAGGCTTATCTGGCTGAGCGGTTTCAGGCATTGTTGGCACAGCCGGCGTTCACGGATGCATTGCCGGGCCATTTACCAGGCGATCCGGCGAGCCAGGAACGCTTGCCGGAGTTACTGGAAAAACTGCACGGCATTGCCGGGCTGGATTCATCATGAACGCCCAAGCCTACTCGGAAGACCAACTCGTCGAGCAACCCGCCATCGGCTTGTTTGCCGAACTCGGCTGGCAGACGGTGTCGGCCTTGGAAGAATCCTTCGGCGCGGGCGGTTTGCTTGGCCGCGAAACCAAGGGAGAGGTGGTGCTGGTCGAGCGACTGCGCGCCGCCTTGGTCAGGTTCAACCCGAAGCTGCCGCCGGAGGCAATCAGCAACGCAGTCGATGAACTGACCCGCGACCGCTCGACGATGAGCCTGGAAGCGGCCAACCGCGAAGTCTATCGGCTGCTCAAGGAAGGCATCACGGTGTCCGTCCCTGATAAGGAACACGGCGGCCAAAAGACCGAACGCCTGCGCGTGGTCGATTGGGAGCAAGCGGAGAACAACGACTTCCTGCTGGTCAGCCAGTTCAGCGTGACCGGCGCGCTCTACACCTGCCGGCCCGACCTGGTCGGCTTCGTCAATGGCCTGCCCTGGGTGGTGATCGAACTCAAGAAGCCCGGCGTTCCGGCGCGCGCCGCCTTCGACGAAAACCTGACCCACTACAGGCAGCAGATTCCGGCGCTGTTCTGGAGCAACGCGCTGCTCATCGCCAGCAACGGCACCGACAGCCGCGTCGGCTCGCTCACCGCCGACTGGGGCCGCTGGGTGGAATGGAAACGTATCGAGCGCGAGGACGAAGCGCGCCGCGTGTCGCTGGAAGTGATGCTGCGCGGTACCTGCGACCGCACCCGCCTGCTCGATCTGGTCGAGAACTTCACGCTGTTTTCCGAACACAAGGCCGGGCTGGTCAAGATTCTCGGCCAGAACCACCAGTTCCTCGGCGTCAATAATGCCATCGCCTCGATGCTCGAAGCCCGCAAGCTGGGCCACGGGCGCGGCGGCGTGTTCTGGCAAACGCAGGGAAGCGGCAAGAGCTTCTCGATGGTGTTCTTCGCGCAGAAGGTGCTGAGGAAGCTCGCCGGCAACTGGACGTTCGTCGTCGTCACCGACCGCGTCGAACTGGACGAACAGATCGCCAAGACCTTCAAGACCACCGGTGCGGTGAGCGAGGCCGAGGGCGACGCGTGCCACGCGTCCAGCGGCGCCCACCTGCGCGAACTGCTGCGGGGCAACCACCGCTACGTGTTCACGCTGGTGCACAAGTTCCAGACGCCGGAACTGTTGTGCGACCGTTCCGATGTGATCGTGCTGACCGACGAGGCGCACCGCAGCCAGTACGACACCCTGGCGCTCAACATGCGCGCCGCGCTGCCCAGGGCGATGTTCCTGGCCTTTACCGGAACGCCGCTGATTGCCGGCGAAGAGCGCACCAGGGAAGTCTTCGGCGACTACGTCTCGATCTACGATTTCCAGCAGTCCATCGAGGATGGTGCCACCGTGCCGCTGTTCTACGAGAACCGCACGCCGGAGTTGCAGCTCGTCAATCCCGATCTCAACGAGGACATCTACCGCCTGATCGAGGATGCCGACCTCGACGCCGATCAGGAGGCCAAGCTGGAGAAGGTGCTGGGGCGGCAATACCACCTGATCACCCGCGATGACCGTCTGGAAACCGTGGCGAAGGACATCGTGCGGCACTTCCTCGGCCGGGGCTTTGTCGGCAAGGCGATGGTGGTGTCGATCGACAAGGCCACCGCACTGCGCATGTACGACAAGCTGAAGGTGCATTGGGCGGCGGAAACGGCACGGGTGCAACAGGAACTGGGCGAGCTGGCTTACCAGCCGCGCGGCGGAGAGATGGCGCCCGAACAGGCACGGCGTGATGCGCGCAGGGCTGAACTGAAGGCGCGTCTTGATGTGCTGACGACGACCGACATGGCGGTGATCGTCTCGCCGGGGCAGAACGAAATCGCCCAGATGCAAACGCTGGGTCTCGACATCGAGCCGCACCGCAAGCGCATGAATGAATCGCAGCCGGGGCTGGACGAGAAGTTCAAGGACACCGAGGACAAGCTGCGCCTGGTCTTCGTCTGTGCCATGTGGCTGACCGGTTTCGACGCGCCGAGCTGCTCGACGGTGTATCTCGACAAGCCGATGCGCAATCACACGCTGATGCAGACCATCGCCCGCGCCAACCGGGTCTTCCCCGGCAAGCACAGCGGCGTCATCGTCGATTACGCCAACGTCTTCGCCTCGCTGGAGAAGGCGCTGGCGATCTACGGGGCGGGCAGCGGCGGCAAGACCCCGGTCAAGGACAAGCAGCAACTGGTCGAGGAATTGCGCAAATCGGTGGGCGATGTCACGGCCTTCTGCGCCGCGAAGAAGGTGTTGCTGGGCGAGATCGAGGCGACACCTGTCGGCAGCATGGAGCGCCTGTCGCGCATCGAGGACGGTATCAACGCGTTGATCTCGCCCGACCCGCTGCGCCGCGATTTCCTTGCCCATGAGCGGCTGGTGAGCACGCTTTACCGTGCGGTGAAGCCCGACCCGTCGGCGCTGGAATTCGCCAGCCGCGTCGCCTGCCTGACGACGCTGGCCGACGCCATCCGCGCCAGGCTCAACCCGAACCCGCCGGATGTTTCGCAGGTGATGGGCCAGATCAACGGCCTGCTCGACGAATCCATCACCGGCCACGAAGTCCGCGAATCCGGGCCGCCGGCGCTCGACCTGTCGAAGATCAACTTCGAGGCGCTGGCCCGACGCTTCAAGGAATCGAAGCACAGGAACACCGACCTCGAAGTGCTCAAGGCCGCGATCCGCGCCCAACTGGAAAAGATGATCCGGTTGAACCGCACCCGCGCCGACTTCGCCGAAAAGTTCGAGGCGCTGATCGAAAGCTACAACGCCGGCAGCCGCAGCATCGAGGAACTGTTCGACGAACTGGTGAAGCTGTCGAACAGCCTGAACGACGAGCAGGAACGCCATGTGCGTGAGAACATGAGCGAGGAAGAGCTGGTCATTTTCGACATCCTGACGCGGCCAGCGCCGGAACTGTCGCCAGAGGAACGGGCCGAGGTAAAGAAGGCTGCCCGCGAACTGCTGGCCAGGCTCAAGGGGCTGTTGGTGTTGAACTGGCGGCAGAAATCGGCGGCACGCTCACAGTTGAAGCTGGCCATCGAAGACACCCTCGACAGAGGTCTGCCGCGTGCGTTCTCGAAGGAGCTTTACATCCAGAAATGCTCGGCGGTGTTCGAGCACGTGTATGAGAGCTACCCGGAGCGGAACGCGGGGGTGTATGCCTGAGAAGAAGACGGGATCATGGAGAAACGACCCGCAGCCGCTGTCTCCCTGCTCAACTCACGCTCCCGCGTCCATACACCAGAATCGATCATGGCTCCGGTAAGCCATCTCGTTGGCGTAGTTGTCGAGATGCTTCGGCGCCACCTTGTGCATCTGGCAGATGTGGAAACGCCGGCAGCGGGGGGGGGCGTACGATTCCGCCAGGTTGTTGGTCGTGCCATCGTCGGCGCGGAATTCCTGGCTGTGGTTCAGACGTTGAACAGGAAATTCAGCACATCACCGTCCCGGACCACGTACTCCTTGCCTTCGGCCCGCATCTTGCCGGCTTCGCGGGCACCCTGTTCGCCCTTGCAGGCGATGAAGTCGGCGAAGGAGATGGTCTGCGCGCGGATGAAGCCGCGTTCGAAGTCGGTGTGGATGACGCCGGCCGCCTGCGGTGCGGTGTCGCCGACATGGATGGTCCAGGCACGAACTTCCTTCGGGCCGGCGGTGAAGTAGGTCTGCAGGCCGAGCAACTGGTAGCCGGCGCGGATCAGGCGGTTGAGTCCGGGTTCGTCGAAGCCGAGGTCGGCGAGGAAGACGGCCTTGTCGTCATCGTCGAGGTCGGCGAGTTCGGCCTCGATCTTGGCACAGAGTGCGACCACGGGCGCGCCCTCGGTGGCGGCGTGCTGGCGCAGGCGGTCGAGGTGCGGATTGTTGTCGAAGCCGTCCTCGAGGACGTTGCCGACGTACATCGTCGGCTTGATCGTCAGCAGGCAGAGCGGCTTGAGCAGCGCCCGTTCGTCGCTGCTCATCGGCAGCGTGCGCGCCGGCCGGCCTTCGTTGAGGTGCGGTTGCAGCCGTTCGAGGACGCCGACCATCTTCTGTGCGTCCTTGTCGCCGGCACGCGCCTTCTTGATGTCGCGATTGAAGGTGCGGTCGACGGCAGTGAGGTCGGCCAGCGCCAGTTCGGTGAGGATGGTCTCGATGTCGGCGAGCGGGTCGACGCGGCCGGAGACGTGGACGACGTTCTCGTCCTCGAAGCAGCGGACGACGTTGATGATGGCGTCGGTTTCGCGGATGTTGGCGAGGAACTGGTTGCCGAGCCCTTCACCGCGCGAGGCGCCGGCAACCAGGCCGGCGATGTCGACGAACTCGACGATCGCCGGCTGCACGCGCTGCGGTCTGGCGATGGCGGCGATCTGCTGCAGGCGCGGGTCGGGGACTTCGACGATGCCGACGTTCGGCTCGATGGTGCAGAAGGGGTAGTTCTCGGCCGCGATTCCCGCCTTGGTCAGGGCGTTGAAGAGGGTGGACTTGCCGACGTTCGGCAGGCCGACGATACCGCATTGGAGGCTCATTCGCAGGTTTCCATGGTCAGACGGTTTTCAGGTGCAGCTGTCGTTGTGCGGCGGCGTAGTCGCCGGCGGCGAGCAGCGGCCAGGCGAGCAGGCAGCGGTCGATGGCCGGGTCGATCAGTTCGCGTTCTTCGCGTCGCGGTGGCTTGAGGACGTAGTTGATGACCTCGCTGCGTTCGCCCGGGTGGCCGATCCCCAGCCGCAGGCGCCAGAAATCCGGCGTCGCCAGCCGCGACTGGATATCCTTGAGGCCGTTGTGACCACCGTTGCCGCCGCCCTGCTTGAGGCGGATGCTGCCCGGCGGCAGGTCGAGGTCGTCATGGACGATCAGCGTTTCGTCGGCAGCGATGCGGTAGAAGCGGGCGACGGCGGCAACCGCCTGGCCGGAGAGGTTCATGTAGGTCGCCGGCTGCAGCAGCCACAGATCGTCGTGCCGCGCGAGGCGGCCGAAGAACTTGCCCTGCGGCGCCAGCCGCAGCTGCAACTGCCGCGCCAGGTGGTCGATGAACCAGAAGCCGACGTTGTGCCGGGTCTCCTCGTACTCGCTGCCGGGGTTGCCGAGGCCGACGATCAGGCGGGGTGGGGGCATGGCGTCTCGTGCGCGGGAAAAACAACAAGCCGCCGTCGGCAGGGCATGCCCGACGGCGGCCTGGCAGGCATGCGGACCTAGGCGGCGGTTGCGGCTTCGCCTTCCTCGCCTTCGCTGCTGCGCCTGGCCGGAATCGACACCACGACATAGTCGTCGCCGTGCAGCAGCAGCTTGACACCGGCGGGCAGGACGACTTCGGAGGCATGGATCGAGTGGCCCGATTCGAGATCCTTCAGGTCCACTTCGATGAAGGCCGGCAGATCCTGCGGCAGGCAGCTGACCTCGATTTCGTTGTGCACGTGTGAGACGTTGCCGCCGCTCAGCTTCACTCCCGGCGCGATCTCGGCATTGACGAAATGCAGCGGAATGCGCTGATGGATGACGTGCTCGGCATCGACGCGCTGGAAATCGCAGTGCTGGATCAGCGGCTTCCACGGGTGGAGCTGCGAATCACGCAGGACGACGCTCTCGGCGACACCATCGACCAGCAGCGTCAGGACCGACGAGTGGAAGGCTTCCTTGGCGTGGTTGAGCAGGGCCTCGTTGTGATCGATGTCGATCAGTTCGGGCGGCTTCGGACCGCCGTAGATGATCGCCGGAACACGGCCCTGGCGACGCAGGCGGCGGCTCGCTCCGGACCCCTGCAGGGTGCGCTTGCGCGCTTCGATTTGAAACTTCATGGACAGCTCCTGGTTGGACGTACCCCGCCCGCGACCAGGCGGGGGGTTGAGAAAGGACTGGTTGTGGCGGCAGGCGCCTGGGGTCGGCGGCTGCCTCCTGCTATTCGATGAACAGCGACGAGACGGAGTCCTCGTTGCTGATGCGGCGGATCGTTTCGGCCAGCATGCCGGCGACCGAGAGCACGCGGATGCGCGGCGACTCCCTGGCGTCGTCGCGCAACGGAATGGTGTCGGTGACGACCAGTTCGTCTAGGTCGGAGTTGTTGATGCGCTCGACGGCCTGGCCCGAGAGAACCGGGTGCACGCAGTACGACAGCACCTTCTTCGCGCCGTGTTCCTTGAGCGCGGTGGCCGCCTTGCAGAGTGTGCCGGCGGTGTCGACGAGGTCGTCCATGATGACGCAGGTGCGGCCGTCGACCTCGCCGATGATGTTCATCACCTCTGAAACATTGGCTTTCGGGCGACGCTTGTCGATGATCGCCAGGTCGCACTCGAGGCGCTTGGCGAGCGCGCGGGCGCGGACGACACCGCCGACGTCGGGCGAGACGACCATCAGGTTGTCGAAATCATTCTTCCAGACGTCGCCAAGCATGATCGGCAGCGAATAGATGTTGTCGACCGGGATGCTGAAGAAGCCCTGGATCTGCTCGGTATGCAGGTCCATCGTCAGCACGCGGTGGACGCCGGCGGCGGTGAGCAGGTCGGCCACCAGCTTGGCGGCGATCGACACGCGGACCGAACGCACGCGGCGGTCCTGGCGGGCGTAGCCGAAATAGGGGATGGCAGCCGTGATGCGGGCGGCCGAGGCGCGCTTGAGCGCGTCGACCATGATCAGCAGCTCCATCAGGTTTTCGTTCGCCGGCGCGCAGGTGGACTGCAGGATGAAGACGTCCATGCCGCGGACGTGCTCCTGGATTTCGACACTGATCTCGCCATCCGAGAAGCGTCCGACATGCGCACGACCGAGCGAGATGTTGAGGTGTCTGACGACATCCGCGGCGAGAGCCGGGTTGGCGTTGCCGGTAAAGACCATCAGGCTGTCGTAAGCCATTTTGTGCTTCCCCTGTGGCTCTGCGCCAGGGCGCCCCACAAAGCAAGACGGGCAGGTTAGGAAGCCTGCCCGCGTTGACAGAAATCGGATGGCTGGGGAAGAAGGATTCGAACCTTCGAATGCCGGAATCAAAATCCGGTGCCTTGACCAACTTGGCGACTCCCCAGCGGTCTCTCGCAGCGCCCTGTCGGCGAGCGAGGCGCGCATTATAGCGGGGATTCGTCAGGAAAAAAAGGGCGCTGACCGGCGAGCGGGAGCCGGCGCTGGCAGGCCGCGGCCGAGCGCAGCACAACGGCAGCGTGGTGAGCCGGCGGCGGCGCGTCAGCGCGCCAGTTCGTGCAGCGGATGGGCGGCGGCGCCGGCGCTGGTCCAGGCACGCAATCCGGGTGGCAGGCGCCGCAGCGCCGCCGCCGCCTCTTCCGCGCTGGCACACTCGGCGAAGACACAGGAACCGGAACCCGTCATGCGGGCGGCGGCGGGTGCTGCCGCCGCCGCCAGCTGGCGGAGGCATTCGGCGACCTCCGGGAAGCGGGCGCAGGCGACTGCCTCGAGGTCATTGCCGATGCCGTCCGGGCGCCAGTCGCCGGCGGCGATGGGCGGCGAATCGCGGCGCAGCTCGGGGGCGGCAAAGATGATTGCGGTCGGCACCTGCACCGGCGGTTCGACGACGACATACCAGCGCGGCGGCAGTTCGACCGCCTGCAGCGCTTCGCCGACTCCTTCGGCAAAGGCGTTGTGGCCGAAAACGAACACGGGAACGTCGGCGCCGAGAGTCAGGCCGATTTCCTGCAGGCGCTGGCGCGGCATGCCGAGCTGCCAGAGATGATTGAGTGCGAGCAGGACGGTGGCGGCATCGGAGCTGCCGCCACCAAGCCCGCCACCGAGTGGCAGGTGCTTCTCGATGTGGATGTCGACGCCTCGGCTGCAGCCGCTTGCGGCCTGCAGGAGGCGGGCGGCGCGGACGCTGAGGTCGCTCTCGGGCGGCACGCCGGGCAAGGGTGTGGCGAGCCGTATCGCAGCGTCGTCGCGCGGCGAGAAATGCAACTGGTCCGCGCGCCCGAGAAAGCGGAAGACGGTCTGCAGCAGGTGGTAGCCATCACTGCGCCGGCCGACCACGCGCAGGTACAGGTTCAGCTTCGCCGGTGCCGGGTAGCTGCTGTCCCAGCCCCAGCGGCCGCCTGCGCCGGTTTCACCGGGGGGCATCCGTCGCGCCGGGCAAGCGCCACTCGTCGATGCGCAGTCGCAGCACGAAGCCGCCTTCCCGTTCGACGAACAGCCGGCCGGGCAGCGCCTGCGGCGCGTCGTCGTCGTACTCGTAGGCGATTCGCCAGTCCTCGTGCTGCAGGCGCAACGGACGGCCCTGCGTGTCGCGCTCGAAGCGGCCGTTGCCGACATCGCTGCCACGCAGCCAGGCGAGCAGTCTGCCGAGACCGATCGGGTAGCCGAGGACGGTCTGCAGCAGCTCGTCGCTGCTCGCTGCAGCCTGCTCGCTGCCATCGCTGCGGCGCAGGAGCGCGCCATGGGCGTTGCCAGTGATCTCTGCCATGCCCTGTCCGAACGGCGATGCCAGCAGCAGCATGTCGCGTCCGTCGGCATGCTGCCACTCGATCCGTCCGGCGTAGTTCTGCGTCGCATGGCGCAGCGCGAAGCGGCCGACGAGGACGAAGTCCTGCAACTGGTCGCGCTGCAGGGCCACCGGTCGATCCTGTCGGAGCGCTGGCTGGCTGCTGCAGGCGACCAGCGCGACTGCCGCCAGAAGCAGCCCGAGATGGCGGCGCGGCGTCTGCAGTCTGCCGGGTGACAAGGTGCTGCGCCGGTTCACGGACTGAACTTCCTGATCGCCTCGTTGAGGGCCTCGTGCGACGGGTCCTTCTTCTGCGCTTCGAGCATGATCCGCTGCGCCTCGTGCTTGCGGCCGAGCGTCCACAGAACCTCGCCGAGGTGGGCGGCGATCTCCGCATCATGGCGCTGTGCGAGCGCGCGCTGCAGGTAGGCGAGGGCGCCTTCGAGATCGCCCTGTCGGTACAGGACCCAGCCCATGCTGTCGAGGATGTAGCCGTCGTCGGGTGCCAGTTGCAGCGCCTTTTCGATCAGTTGCCGCGCCTCGACGAGACGGATGTTGCGGTCGGCATAGGAGTAACCGAGCGCGTTGTAGGCCTGCGCGCTGTTCGGTTGCAGCTCGATCAGCTTGCGCAGGCGGGTCTCGACGACCTCCATCCTGCCCAGTCTTTCCGACAGCAAGGCCGATTCGTAGAGCAGTTCGGGCTGTTGCGGCTGCCGCTGCAGTTCGCGCTCGAGGATCGCCAGTGCCGCCTCGGTCTGTTTCGCTTCGCGCAGCAGCGCGGCTTCGGCGATCACCAGTTGCACCCGCAGTTCGGGCCGGCTGGCGGCCGCCTGCTGCAGCAGGCTGCGCGCCTCGTCCAGCTTGCCGGAGCGGGCGACGATCCCGGCGCTGCGCAGCTGCGCCGGCAGGTACTGCTCGCCCGGGCCAACCTGTCCGTAGTAGGCGAGTGCTTCGTCGGGCCGCTTGCCGTCTTCGGCAATCTGGCCGAGGTAGTAGTAGGGCGGGCTCCGGTTCTGCAGGTCGAGCGTCAGCAGGTGCTTGAGCTGCTTTTCGGCGAGAGCGACGTCGTTCTCCTGCAGCGCCAGCAGGGCGACCGGGAAAACCACGTCCGGGTTGTTCGGGTAACTCAGCAGCAACTGGTCGAAGTGGCGCCTGGCCTCGCTGTAGCGCTTTTCGCTGACCAGCAGCCGTGCGAGTTGCAGTTGCGCGTCCGGCGACTTCGGCTGGCGTGCGAGGAAGCCCTGCAACGCGCTGATCGCCGCTGCTGGCGACTTCTGGGCAAGAATCTGCGCTTCGAGCAACGCGGCCGCTTCCCAGTCGGAACGCAACTCGAGCGCCTGCCGGGCTTCGGTGAGCGCACGTGCCTGCTGGCCGGCGGCGCTGGCGGCGATGGCCACCGCGTAGTGCGCTTCGGCGAGACCATAGAAGGGGGCGCAGACCGCGCTGACCAGCGCCAGGACGGCCTGACGATCCGTGCTCCGGGCAAACATCCGGTTGAGCGCCACGAGGTTTGCCGGCAGGGCAGCAGGGTCCTTCTGCAGCATGCTGATCAACTGCGGGGCGAGGCCGTCGAGCTGGTTGGTCATGATCTGCACGCCGACCAGCACCTGCTGTGCGCGCTTCGAGTCCGGCTCGACCTCGATCCACAGGCGTGCGAGGGCGAGGACGAGTTCGACCCGTCGCGCCTGCCCGGCCACTTCGACGGCGCGGGCGATGATGGCGGGGTCACGCGTTCGGCGTGCGAGGTCGGCGTAGGCGTCGCTGGCAAACTCGCCCTGGCCGCGCTGCAGGGCGACTTCGGCGAGCAGTGCCTGGTACACCACCTGCCCGCTGAGTCCGCTGTAGTCCTTCTCGTCGGGCTGCGGCGCCAGCGGCGGTGCCTTGCGGGGCTGGCGGGCCGATGAGGCAGCCTGCCGGGCGACGGTCGCGTCTTCGACGGCGAGCGCAGGAACGCTGCAGGCGAGCGCCAGGGCAGTGCAGAGGACGCGAGGGGTGATCGGTTTCATTTTTTCCTTGCCTGACGCAGACGGTTGCGCGAATCGACGGCTGCTTTGCGTCATAATCCGTTCGCGCATGTTATGGACTTTTCGTGGTCGCAGCAATGCCGGAACTCCCCGAAGTCGAAGTCAGTCGGCAGGGATTGCTCCCCTTCCTGGCGCAGCAGCGGATCGCTGGCGCGGTCGTGCGCACGCCCCGACTGCGGCACGCGATTCCCGCCGGCCTCGATGCGCGCCTCGCCGGCCTGCGCGTCGAGGCGATCCGCCGTCGCGGCAAGTATCTGCTGTTCGACTGCGAGAGCGCCGATGGCGGTGGCTGGCTGATCCTGCACCTCGGGATGTCCGGCAGCCTGCGCCTGGTGCCGCCGGCGACGCCGCCACAGGCGCACGATCACTTCGACCTGCTCTTCGCCGGCACCGTTCTTCGCCTGCGTGACCCGCGGCGTTTCGGGGCGCTGCTCTGGCATGAAGGTCAGGGGGTCGAGACGCATCCGCTGCTGGCCGGCCTCGGCATCGAGCCCCTGTGCGCCGATTTCGATGGCGACTGGCTGTACGCGGCAACGCGTGGGCGCCGCGCGCCGATCAAGCCGCTGTTGATGGACAGCCGCCTGGTGGTCGGCATCGGCAACATCTATGCCGCCGAGAGCCTCCATGTGGCCGGTATCGCGCCGCGACGCACGGCCAACCGCATCAGCCGGGCGCGTTATCACCTGCTGGCGGCAGCCGTCCGCTCGACCCTGTCGGCGGCGATCGCCGCTGGCGGCAGCAGTGTGCGCGACTACGTGCACAGCGATGGCGGTGCCGGCTGTTTTCAGCTCTCCTGCGCCGTCTACGACCGCGCGGGCGAGCCGTGCCCGGGGTGTGGCGCGCCGGTGCGGATGATCCGGCAGGGTGGCCGGTCGAGCTTCTATTGTCCACACTGTCAGCGTTGACACGGCCACCGTCTGGCAGAGACGCGCGACCGCTTTGTGATAGAGTGCCGCCACCGACATTGTCCTGGAAGCTGCCATGACGCTTGCCCAACACTTTGCCGCCTACAGCGAATGGCGCGCGCGGGTCTCGGAGATCATCGGGAAGTTCTCGGGCTGGTTGCTCGACCACGAGCTGAACGATGCGCAGACGGACCGCCGCATCGCACGCCTGCTCGAGAAGCTGCGCGAGGACCGCCTGCAGGTGGCATTCGTCGCCGAGTTCTCGCGCGGCAAATCGGAACTGATCAACGCCATCTTCTTTGCCGGTTACGGCAACCGTGTTCTGCCTTCGACCGCCGGGCGGACGACGATGTGCCCGACCGAGCTGCTGTTCGATCGGAGCAAGGTGCCGGCGATCGAGCTGCTGCCGATCGAGACCCGCGAAGCGAAGACGAGCATCAGCGAGTACAAGCGATTTGCCGACGAGTGGCAGATCGTGCCGATCGACACCACCTCCGCCGAGGCCATGCAGGAGGCTCTGCGGCACGTCAGTGACGTCATCCGGGTACCGCCGGCGGTCGCCGAGAAGCTCGGTTTCACGCTTGCCGACGGCGACTCCGAGGTGTTGCGGCGCGGTGAGGACGGTTGTGTCGAGATTCCCCGCTGGCGGCATGCGGTGATCAATTTCCCGCATCCGCTGCTCGAGCAGGGGCTGGTGATCCTCGACACGCCCGGCCTCAATGCCATCGGTACCGAACCCGAACTGACCCTGTCGC
>ERZ761602.5763-NODE-5763-length-14404-cov-3.990661_pt1 | contig 14404 bp, 11 predicted proteins | sample MGYA00512165_ERZ761602 | MGnify/ENA primary metagenome ERZ761602 (study PRJEB28899, sample SAMN02445085) | bioreactor sludge metagenome | biome: EBPR sludge; isolation source: Thorneside wastewater treatment plant | place: Australia: Brisbane, Thorneside...
GTCAATGGCCCGCGGCGTGGACGGATTCCAAACTTTGTCGTCGACCTTCTGCACGCGGCCATGGGAGTAATAGGTGATGTCGTAATAGAAGCCGCGATCATCGGTGATGCGCGTGAGTTGGCCGGCGTAATTGTAAAGGCACGTAGTTTTGTTGCCGTTGCGGTCCGTGCAGGACTGCAGACGGCCCTGAGCGTTGAAGAGGCATGTGAAACCGTGCCGGTCCTTGATCGTGATCGTTTCGTGTGTCGCGTCGCGTGAGGCAACGGCGTAGACGCCGCTTGGACCAGTCATGAAATCACCGGGCGCACCGCTGAAGGTTTCCATGCGGCCGTCCGCCGTGTACCAGTCGACGTGATCCTGCGCGCCCGACCAGAACATCGCGCGCTGGTAGTAGAAGCCGACCCAGTTGAAACCGAGCGGCCCATTGTATGTGATGTCGCTTCGGTAGTTGCGTGACCAAGAAATGCCCATCATGCGGCCGCGCGTGGCAATATCGGTTTCGCTCTTGAAGAATGCGCCGTTAACGAGCAGCACGTTGATGGCGCCGATGGCGGGGTTGCGTGGAGGCTCCGCGTTCGTGACTGAAGGAAGCAAGTCGGTCGGGTACGCGACGTTCGCCACGCCCGTGATTGAGCCGCTGTTGGTCGTGAAAGTCCTCGGACCACACGCTGCGAGTTGGCCCACGGTCAAGTTGACCGTCATTGACGTGCCACCGCCGCTGGCACTGTTGACAGTCACATCAGCTCCGAAGTTGGGCAATGGTGACGTCGCCAAACCCGTGCCGGACACCGTCACGTTCATGGTCGTACCCTGAAGCAAATTGACGGGCTGACCGGATAGAGCGGCAATTCTCGCCACGTTTGCTGCGGCGCCGCGAACGTAGAAGCGACGCGTAATCCATTCCGAGTAGAGCCCGCTGGTGTTTGCGATGCGGGCCGAGAGAATGTACTCGCCGTCGCTGAAATTCTCCGTGGGATTGGTCTGGTTCACTGTGCACGTCGCCAACGTGGAGCTTGGCGCCGAATCCCAGAAATTCGCAATGGCGGACAGGTTTGTGCCGGGATTGCGGACAGTGTTTTGAACAGTGACGGCCCGCGATGCCATTAGCTCTAACGTTCCGGTCGAGATCGGGTCGCCGCTGTTGGCTGAATAAGCGAGTTGGATTGTGAAGTCTAACGGCGCAGAGGATGGCGTGTTGAAATCGACAGTCGGGTTATTGAACGAAATCGTCGGGCGGTTGAGGTTGTTGTTGGGGTTGATGGGGAACGTGACTGCAATCTGCTCAGTGTAGCCGGGCGTTGGAAACACGTTTGTGTTGGTCAGGAGGAGGGTTCCTTGCGTAGTTGCCGACGTCAGGGTCAAGTCGGCGAGTAGCAGCGTGGGGCTGAGCGCGAAGTAATCGTTCATCACGCCCGTGCCGCCGCCGACCGAGAGCGTCACGCTCATCGATGCTGCGTTCTGGAAGTGCGTCACACTCCCCACGACGGTCATTGCGACCACGCTCGTTGCAAAGGCTGATCCCGGCGAAGTCATCGTGATGTTCGGCGGGGCAGGCTTGGCCGACACGCGTGCAGAGCCCCCGCTCTCCGCCCCCGAGGGTCCATCCATGACCGTCACGTAATAGTAGTAGAGCGTGCCGTTTACCGCAGTCGCATCGTTGTAGTAACCGGTCGTAATCGGCGACGCACCGCTGACGAGAGTCCACGGCGGAACCGCGCTGGGGTTGGTTTCGCGGAACACGCGGAAGCCGGCGCCGGGCGTGGAGGATTGCGGGTCCGATGCCCACTCGATGCGGTTTACGTTGTCGCCGGCGATCGCTTTCAACCCCGTCGGCGGCATGTAGCCAAAGTTTATGCGAGCATCGCCGGAAGCATCACCATCGAATTGCTCGCCGTTGCCAATGCCCCCACACTGCAGCATGTTCAACAGGAGAGCGTTTGAAGTCGCCTGGACGTTGTATGGTGCACTGCCCGAGGTAAGGCCGACGTTGAACTGGATTCGACGGAAGGTCGTTTCGCTGCGGGTGTCGGTGCACTTCCACAGGATGTGGCATCCCGAGACTGCGGTGTTGAACGAGTTGTCGTTGAAGGCGGTGACGAGGCCATCGCCCTCAATATCGATCTGGACTCCGGCAAATGAAGTGCCCGTGCAGTTCAAAACCGCCGGCTGCGCCGGGTTGCCAATATCTGTGTCTACGACAATCGACGAAAAAATGCCTGTCCCAGTGTTGACGATAGCGTTGCGAAGTTCAAGTAGTCCGTGGTTGACGCGCAGGGTCTGCCCGAACGTTTTTCCGATGGTGACCGTGCCACCATTGACCAGCATTGAACCGGACATTGCATATGTGCTGGCGCTTGTCGCCACGAGTTGCAGGTTGGCTCCCGCGAGAACCTCCATCACGCCGTCGTTTTCCAGATAAAACAGACTGAGTGGTTTGTTGACGAGCTCAATGCGTCCGGTGGTGGCAACTCGGAACTCGACTGAGGAGCCCGTGCAATTGACGGATCCAGTGATGTTCCATGACCCTTCCACGAAAACACCCTTGCCCGAGCCAGATACACCGCTCAAAAAGGTGACGCTGCCGCTGGACTGGGTCCAAGGAATGTCTGCATGTGCGGCCTGGTCTGGAGAAAACCAGGTGTTGTTCGCCGCCTGAGGAGTTGAGGGTTTGATAAAGACGCGCCGCGCGGCCAGATTCAGGGCGTCGGCAGGGTAGTCCGGTGTCCCCATGTCGTTGCCCGTGAAATCCGTAACTCGCGCCGCTTTGTCAGTTTGACCCTCGACGAAAAGCAGGAGTGCGTCGCCGGGCGCCAAATCGTCCGTGATGTCAACCGTGAAGACGCTTCCCACATAGGAATATGTTGTCGTCAGCAAGCTTCCTCCGCGCGCGACGCGGATGGCTGGAGTTCCGCCGAAACCGGTGAGTGTGCCGGAAAGTTGGTAACGGCGGCTGAGCGTAAAATTGAACGTGCTTGAGAAGGCGCTATCAGCAAAACCATCGGTTGTGGTTACGCGCCAATACCAGGTTGTGCCGGTGGTCAACGGCCCAAGGCCGTTCGGGTAGAAGTAAGGCGCGTTGATCCGGATTTTGATGTTCGGTTGGCCAGGCACGGCGCTGGGCGCAGGGCAGCCATCCGGCGGCAGGGCGAGCCATGTCAGTTCGTCATCCGTGGAGTATTCGGCGCTGGCACCGTTGCGCAGCGAACGCGTATCGAAACTGCGCATGGCCGCAGAACCGAATCCCGGCACCGAGTCCAGGTCGATCTTGAAGTGTAGTGGATCGCCGTCGCCGTCTGTCGGTCGCTCGAACTTGAAAACGGGGGTTGCATCTCGGTAGGGATTGGTGCCCGTAGCTGGCAGGCGGTTAGTGTCGCCGATCGCGCTCGGTATGGAATCAAGGCGGAACACGAGCGTACGCCACGGGCCGCGCCGGTCGCTCTGGTTGTAAAGCTGTACCCTTGCGTAGTAGGTTGTTGCCGGCGTCAATGATGATCCCGCGTACGTCACACCGATTGCCGAGGGGTTCGCGACTTTCCCGCTGTCCCACTTGGTGTTGGCGGTCTCGAATCCCGGCGTTGTTGCCACCTGAACTTGGTAGGCGCTCTGGATTTCAGCGAAGAAGTCGCTGCCAAAAGCCCATGCAAAGTACGGAGTGGTTGTGACGACGTGAAGGTTGTCCGCGTCGACGCTTGCGCTCTCCTTGACGTCCCAACTCACAGCGCCGGCTGGATTGCCACCAAGCAGGTAGTCAAACCAGGGGCGAACGAGGAACGAAGTGAAGTTGACGTAGGTGGCGCTGTTGACGTAGTCCGTCGCGCCAGCCGGAGGCGACGCGCTCACAGTCGGGCCGCTCACAGAGTTCCAGTAGCAAGCTGTCGCCTGCATGACGCCAGTGGCGCTGCTGTCGAACGCTGCAAAAGGCTTGTTACCTTGGAATGTGCAATGCGTTAGGACTGCCTTCGCACTGTTGGTGCGAAGATCACGGAGAGCGCCTTCCTGCGATCCACCGTCGCCGTTGAAAAGGAACGCGCACTCGTCGAAGGCGTAGTTGTTGGTGTTGGATGTGCCGGAAGGAATGTCCGCGCCAATGTCGCGGTTGTTCATCACGTTGCAGCGGCGTGCAATAAATGACGACGAGCTGTTCAGCGCAGTGCACTGGAATCCACGTTGCGTGGTGCCGGTGCTTGTCCCGCCGACTGTTGAGTCTTCGAAGAGCACCGTGCATACGGATGCCGTTGTGGCGTTGAGCAGAACGCAAGTGGTAAGGCCGGTGATCGCCGAATTCCTGACCGTGAGGAAGCGCGATGAAGTCCCGCTTGTTTGCGTGAACCGTAACCCAGTCGTCGCGGAGTAAATGCTTGTGCGGTCGATGACGACTGTTCCTTGTGCCGCGCAGTTGGCGCAGTTGATTGAATTTGTCGCGGCTGCATCGGTCAGCCTGCAGCGCAGCAGCGTCACCTCGTTGGGCTGAGCCGTCGCGGACCCGGCGATGACGTTGTCGGCCGTTGCTCCGCGGATGTAACTGTCTTGGACGATCACCCGGCCGTAGTCAACTTTGACGCAAGTGCCGCACTCGTCCGCTGTGCTCTCGCCGCCTACGTCCGCCGCATCGATCACCGTGGTGTAGCCCGCGAATGGGGAAGTCGTGTTGAACTTTGTCCGAACGTAAATCCCGGTCGTGCAGATTTTGGCGGTCAGGCCGGGAAACCGCCACACGGTTGGCCCCGAGGTATCGGGGATGTAGGTTGTGCCTTTGTTGATGTCAAACCCAGTGCTGGCGTTGCGCACGTCGATGAACGCGAAGGGGCCCACGTCTCCGTAGTTGTTGGGCTGCGCGTCGGTCGTGATGGCGATGCCTGTCCAGGCGGTTTTGGACGTGCTGCTCGCGGTGGAGCGGAAAACTGGGCGCGAATCGTTGGTGCCCCAGACTGATCCTCGGATGACGCTGACTGCGGCTGTTCCGTTTGCCTCGAACTCCCAGTTGTCGTCGAATCGCCAGTTGGACACGACGCTGGCGCTTCCGATAGTTTGCGTTCCGGTGAAGCGCGCTTTCGGAGTGTCAGGTGCAGGGATTGCGACGTCCGGAAAGCGGATCGTTGCTGCCGTCGAGTTAGTGGTTTGCAGGTTGAGGATGAAGGGCGTTGTGCCGGATACTGAAAAAGGCAACGTCAGGTTTCCTTCAGCCAAGGCGTTGATGCCGTTGCCGTCTAGCCGCATTGCAGCAAGTGTGCAGTTGGTGAACGTTAGGTTGGAGAGCGTGGGCAGGTTGCTCGTGGAGCTCTTGATGCGCAGCGCGCCATCCTGTCCGTCGTTGGCGACGGTGTCTGTGCCACAGTCGCTAAAAGAGCAATTCCTGACCTCGGACGGCCGGGTTTGCGATGCCTCAAAAATCAGCGCGCCCCAGTTCGTTCCTGAAGAAGCATGCCGCTGAAAAACCGTGGTCGCTGTTGATCCTGTGAAAAGCAGTTGGCCCTGAGTTCCGATCACAATGTTGCAGCCAGTTCGGATCTTAAACGTCACCACGCCTGAACCCGTGCTGATGATTTTCATCGTGCCGGAACTGCTTGTCCCGACGATCAGATTGAAGTCCAAGTCGGTGGGAACACCTTCAAAGCTCACGTCGACGTTGCCACTTGACGCGTCAATAGTCAGTACAGCGCCGGAATTGACGTTGATGTTTGTGCCTGCAGGCGCTTTTAAAAGCACCGGGCTGTCCGCCGATGTCCAAGTGCGGCTAGTGGTAATGTCGCCCGTTACATCGAGTGCGAGCAGGGCACCGCTGAACAGCGTGCAAAAAGTGAGCGCGAGCAGAGTGAGCAAACGGGTCATGTGTGCGTCCCGAGGATTGGTATGGAGTTCGAGAACCGAGCCTTGCATCACGCAAGTGGGGAAACCAAGATGTTGTGAGCGAGGGCACCCTACTTCGCAGCCAAGCGAAAACTAAACGCAAAGTCTTGCTTGACAAAAAAATGACATTCTCTTTTCGGATTCACAGTGTCTTCTAACTCAGGCCTGAAATAGTCCAAATCGTTAACGATGCACTGAGCGCACTGCTGGTCGCAATGCTGAATAACTAGTTTGCGAGAACGCCAAGCGCCGGGCATGTTGCACGAAGCTTGCTGCACTGATTTACTGCCTTTCCAAGTTTCTTCCTTATGTAGATGTCGCGAGCGTTGGCTTTGGGTGCAATGAAAATGGGTGAAAACGGAATTTGGTTTGGGTGGTGGGTCGGCCGCTATGCGGACGGCGGGACGCGTTGCGAGGGCGAGTTCTTCGACGGGCTGAAAGTCGGCCCGTGGACCTACTACTACCCCAATGGAAAGGTGCGCGAGCAGGGCACGTACGAAACAGGCGGGCGCCAAGGCATCTGGGAGGAAGAAACGGCGCGCAGCAGAATCAAGCCGTGGCTCAGCCCGCCCGTCTCAATGCCGGCGAAAAGGCCGAGCCCGTCCAGCAATTGAAAAGTGCATCGCCATGAACAAGACCATCGTCGCGCTGTCGGTTTTCGCTCTTGCCGTGGGCGGCGTTGCAAGCTGGGTCCTGCTCACTCGCCCGCCCCACGAGCCGGTAAGTAAGAACGCTTCCGCGACCAATGACGAATCAAAGCCCGAGGAATCCTGGCGCGAGCGCGTGAAGACGTCGAGGGATGGAAAATCGCCTGCTCAGCTTGCCGATGAGGAATACGCCGACCTTAGAGACGCTAAAGACCGGCTTGAACTCATTCGCTGGGTTGCAGAGCAGGAATGGGCGGGCCACAAAACACCAGTGTTGCGAAAGGCGCTCGTCGCCGACACGGACGAGGCCGTGCAACTGGAAGCGCTGGATAAGAGCGTCAAGTTGGCCGACAAGTACGGCGCATCTTCCGTGGCGGAGGTGATCCGCACCGGCCTTTCCGTCGGCAACGTGAAGGTCGTCCAACAATCCCTGCGCGAGGCGAGAAAACACCCCTGCGTCGAACTCGTGCCCGACCTGCTGGAAATTGCGGACAGCAAGGCCGCGCACCGTTTTCTTGCGGTTGACGCTCTGGCGTTCACCGACGACCCGCGTGCGAGTGCCAAGGTCATCGAAGTGGCCTCGCGCGAAGACGGCGATCGGACTGAGCGCCTTCGCGCCATTGCTCTGCTAGCAAAGATCAAGGATCCGCGGGCGGAAGAACTGCTCGGGCAACTCTGCGGCAACTCTGACGAGGACATTCGCAAAGTGGCCATTGAAGCGCTGGTGGCTCGCGGTTCGAAGTAGTGTGCATGAAGGAATTCCCCCACAACTTCGTCACGCAAAACCCCAAGCGCGGAACCAAGACGGTCGTGGTGTACGGCAAGAACGAGCCTTTCGACGTTTACATCGGCCCGCCGGTCGTCGGCGCAACCATCCCGTGGCAGTGCGGAAACCACCCCTATGTTTTCCCGTTCACCCAAGGCATTGACGGAACGAAAGATGAAATCCTCAGGAAGTACCTGGACCTGATGATTGAACGGCTTTGCAGCAAGAGGTCCAAGTGGCGGGAACTGGTGCGCAGTTGCCCCAATAGCATCGTCAGGTTGAGCGGGTTGTGTCGCAGGGGCTTGTAGACTTCCGGCTTCAACCTGGAGTCTGCCATGAACTTCGACCTGAACTTTGACAACTTTCCCACCACCTTGCGCTCGTTTGAGCGCCGCTTTCCCACTGAGACCGCTTGCGAAGCGTACCTCTTTTCGCGGCGTTTTCCCGATGGGTTCGTCTGCGCTCGCTGCGGTTCGGTCGCCAAGCCCTGGCGCATCGCCTCACGCCATTGCCTGCTCGAATGCTCCGATTGCGGCACGCAAATCAGCCTCACCACCGGCACCGTGTTCGCCAACACCAAGAAGCCGCTCAAGGACTGGTTCTGGGCGCTGTTCGAAGTCGCCGTCCACAAAACCGGCGTCTCGGCCGCGCATCTCTGCCGCGTGCTCGGCTTCACCGAGGTCACGGGCCTGATGTGGATGCGCAAGCTGCGCACGATCACCGTGCGCCCCGAACGCGAGCCGCTTTGCGGCGAAGTCGAGGCCGACACCATCTTCTTCAACGTGCAGGATGAAGAGGGCAAGGGCGTCGAGGTTCCGGTGGCTGTCGCCATCGAGGTCAAGCGCAACATCGACAAGTTCGGCAAAGAGGACGTCATGCCCGGTCGCGCGCGACTGGGCGTGCTCAAGGACCAGAGTGCCGAGGAGATGGGCAAGTTCCTCAAGCAGAACGTGGCCAAGGACGCGACGCTGATTACCGACGGCGGAACGGAGTTCCAAGCCGACGCCGCGTCGCACGTGAAGCACGAACCCGAGGTCACGGGTACGGATTGGGAACGCGCGCGCTCGCGCATGGCGCGGCTGAACTTGATCGTGGCGAATTTCAAAATGTGGTTGAGGGGCACGTTCCACCAGTCGCCGCATCGAAGGTTCGTGCAGCTCTACCTCGACGAGTTCTGCTACCGGCACAATCGAAGGAACACGAAAACGCCGCTGACCCCGCTGCAACGGCTCATGGAGCAGGCTTGCCGCCTCACAGCCCCGACCTGGAGCACCTTCCAAAGCCCCGAATTCGGCCTAACCTGATGCTTCTATTGGGGCAACTGGTGCGCAAGCTCAAAGGATTGCGGCTTGGCTATCTGGCCAAGCCTGAAGTCGTGCACGGCGAAACCCTCGCCGCACTCGCCGATGCCCTGCCGCCGGAACCGGAGTTCCCGCGTGGTCGGCGCGCAAAGGACGCGGACAAGAAAGCGTTTGTCACCCAACTCGCGGAAAAGCTGAGAGCCCCGGTTCAAAATGTTTTGCGCTGATCGAGCAAGCAGTACGTAAAAGAATCGCCGGCACGACGAGTTAGCCGATTTGCAGTAGGTCCTGCGGAGGCAGCATACTCGGGTGGGCGGTTCGTTCTCATAGTGAGTTCTGCGCATTACTCATATTCGCGCCACCTATTGCGCCACTGGTTGTATGTGAGTTTACGTTGAGCAAAAACGAAAAAAGCCCGTGCAGCGGAATATCTCCGATGCACGGGCTTCTGGGTTTGATGTGAGTCTTTGGCTTGCTTGTGGCCTTTCGCCTACCAAGCGAAGGACCACTGGTTCTTGTTGAGCGTGTAGCCCAACTCCTGCGGAGTCTCAAGGTGCTCGTCGCTTTCGCGCACGATCACCTCGCGGACGGCAGGCGGTGTTTCCACTTTCACTACCCTGAGCCCTGTCGAAGGGACCTTGGCTTTGGCGCGGGCTTTGGGCTTGGGCGCGGTGTGCGCTTGGGCCTCGAGCTCGGTCAGCGTGGGGTGGGGAGCGAGCTGGGTGCCGATGGCCGGCTCATGCTCGGGGCGCGGCGTGAATTCGCCGGGCTCCTGCTCCTTCGTGGTGTAGATGCCCAGCCGCTCAAGAATCTTCGCGGCTTCGGGCGACGCGTCAGAGGGAATATCCTGGGGTTCAGGGTCTTCCGCTTTGACTTCGTTCAGGCGCTTGCTCATCCGCCATTCAACAGCTTCGGCGGCGTAGGCGAGCACGGCCGCGTTGTAGGCGGCCATTTTCTCGTCGCGTTCAGCTTTCGCTTTCGCCTTCTCTTCGTCGGTGGTCATTTCCCAGCAGCCGGCTTTGCTGTTCCACTTCTCATCGGCGTCAACGAACGAGCCGGGGTGTGCGGGCAACGTCGGCTCGGAGATCAGGTCAATCGGCATCACGAGGTTGTAGCGCACATTGGGTGCGCCGTCGTGAAGCGTCATGCCATATTCCGAGCTGCGGAAGTTGAGCACAACCCACTCGCCATTGAGCGATTCGAGTGCGCCGATGAGATACTCCGGGTCAGCGCCCAGGGCCATCATCGGCGGCACTTCGCACAATGGGATCGTGGTTTTGGCGTAGCCGTTTACGGCAGATTTCGCCTCCAACAGAAGATGCCTGGCGTTGAACGTCAGCTTCACCGCCGCGCTCTCGATGCTGCAGGCCTTCTTCACGGCCTGCAGGCCATCGATGAACGCTTGACGGTTGAGCAGCACACTGGCGTCGCACTTGGGCAGCACGCTGCGCCAAGCGGGGTATTGACCCTCGACGAGGCGGGCGGCGTAAGTGAAGCACCGTGTACCAAAGAACATGGTGTCGCTGGCCGGGCGCACGTTGCGCTCGGTGCCCTTGTCGTCAGTGTCAACGACTTCGGGCGAGAAAGCGACTTCAACGTCATCGGCGACTTTCAGAAGCGTCGCCAACTTGTGCGCGTGTTCGAGCCAAAGAATGGCTTGATAGCGCACGGGTCTTTCAAGCGTCACGGGCAGGGCGTGAGCAGCCAGGCGCCGGCCATCCGTTGCAACCAGCCGCAGTGTGAACGGCGGCTCGGTGGCTTCGGCGGCGACGTCGGCGGTCCCGAAGTCCCACAGCAGCCCGTTGAGAGCGTAGCGGCCCCGCTCATTGGCGCACATGGGCGCGAGCGAATTCAGCTCGTGCGCCAGTGTGGCCGCGGGCAGGGTGAATTTCACACCGGCGTTGCCGATGGGAAACAGCGGGTAATCCGCCACTGCGTTCTCTTGGGGAATCGTGGTTTCGAGGGTCTCCGTCTTGCAAGTGACCTTGAGGCCTTCATCGGTCGGTTCTGCTTCCAGCGAAAACGGCTCGCTGGGCGCCTTCCAGTCAGACGGAAGGAAGAATTCGCCGTCCCCGCCATCGAGCGAGAGCTGGCCAAAATTGCCCATGCCCATGTCGAGGGTGAGGTAGCCTTGAAGGTCGGTGGCGCGCAGGGTTACTTTGAAGCCGGAAACGCAGAGCAGCACGGCATCGCAGATGCGATTGTAGCCGTGTTTGCTGTGCGAGCCGGCGCAGCCTGCCGCCATCTTGAAAGCCCGCGCAAAGCCCTTGGGGTCGTTCACGCGGATGATGCACTTACTCATGGGATTGCTCCGTATGAGCCATACTGCTCCGAAGTGGAGCAGCAGCCCTTGGGGCAGGGAGTTGGAGTGTTTGAGCGTTGGAGAGATGGCAACGGCTTGTGCGCTCTCTCCATCGCTCCATCTCTCAATCTCTTCGCCCTTCGGGCTACAGTTGTGCTTCGAGAAGGTCGGCGGCTTCGTCGAACGCGAGGCCGAAATCGTCGTTGAGTTCAGCGATCGTGTGGGATTCGCCGAGGTACTCGATCATGGCGTCGCCGAAGAGGCGAACGCCGAGCTTCTTTTCGATGGCACGCCACCAGCGCTCACTCGCGCGGCCGCCGCCCCTGGGGCGGAGGTCGAAGCGGGTGTTGCCGGCGGCGTCGGTGCCAAAACGCGACCACTTGAATTTGTCGGGGCACTCGCGGCGCACCACCTCCGCCAGCACACCGAGGATGCAGAAGCGTTCGTGGCCATCTTTTTTCACGAGGCGCATGACCTCGCGGCACTGTAGAAACTCGCCGCTGCGAAGAGCGGTGAGCCATTGCTGCTTGTATTTGGGTTTCATGGGTAGGCCTTGCCCGCCGTAGCTTCAGCGACGGCGGGTCCACGGGCGCGGCTCCGAAGGGAGCCGCAGCCATCGGGGCAGAGAGTTGGAGTGTTTGAGCGTTGGAGAGATGGCAACTGCTTCTGCGATCTCTCCAACTCTCGATCTCTCAATCTCTCCGCCCTTCAGGCTGTTACGCGACTTTGCGGTCGATGTCCCAGCGTGACCGCACTTCCGTGTAGGCCTCGGCTTCGAGCAGCTCGCGCATCTTGAGCGAGATGTCCGTAAAGAAACACTCGGCCCACGCGTAGAGGTTGACGTTCTTGTCGAGGTCAACGCCCTCGCTGAACAGTTCCTTCAGCCTGGCGCGCTGCTCCTTCGACCACTCTGCGGCATTGGGAATGAAGCCGGAGTCGGCGTAGTCGCCGGCAATCACGATGCGGTCGCCTTTCCAGCGGCCGATCAGCGAAGTGTCGGGCGTGGTGCCCTTCTTCGCGTGATAATCGCCGCCGCCGCGGCCGCAGCCGTCAGCCAGCAACAACGCGAGCGCAAGCATGGTGCCGTCGCTCGAATTGCCGAACTCCATCAGCTTGAGCCCGTCGCCCAGTTTGTGAGGGTGAAGGAACTCGCGCTTGTCCACGTTTACAACGAGATAATATTGGCCCATGACGGGCCTCCTTGTGTGAAAGCACCCGCGCGAAATGCGCGGGCAGCCTTTGGGGCGAGAGCTGGAGTGTTTGAGCGTTCGAGCGATGGCAACTGCTTCTGCAATCTCTCGAACGCTCTATCTCTCCATGTCTCCGCCCCTAGGGCTCAGACCTTTACAGGCTCTTTCGCGGTTGGCTCGCCAGCAGCGCGTTGCGCGTGGCTGGGCCGGTCGTGCCTCACTTCGTCGATGCAGGGCAGCAGGTAGCCCTGCACGCCCTGGTCGGTGTGGATCTCGACGGGGTGCTCGGGGCTCTTGCTCACGCGCAGCACAACCTTGGGCTCGTACTTCTTTCCCTTGCGGGACTTGCCCAAAGCCGCGTCCTGCGCGACCGTTTCAGCGACGAGTTTCTTGAAGCGCTTGCCGTCAAGCACGACCTCGTTGTAGGCGCCGTGCTTGGGCATTTTGTCCTGCCACTTCGGCCAGTTGCCGGGGCGGCCCTCAACGGGCTTGACTTCGACCTTCTGGCCTGTGGGCGTCTTGAAGATGAGCTTGTTGTCGTCCGCCACATACGTGGACTCGATCGGCAGCGCACGCAGCTTCCCTTTTGGCATGGCCTTCACCAACGCTCTGGCGTCGCGAACGTCGATCGCCTTGCCGATGAGGGCTTTGGGCGGCGGTTCGAGATAGGGCGTCTGGATCAGGCTTACTCCATCGCTGGTTACCGTTCCGTTCGTGTCGAACAGGACGGTCTGCGTGAACGTGTCGAGGGCTTTCTGAATGCCGCGCTCGCGCAGAAGTTTTATATGCGTGGGCGGCTTCAAAGCCACGATGTTGCGGAACATTGAAGCGAGTAGCTTGAACATGGGTGACTCCCAAAACGCTGCTCGCGGTTTGCGGCTTGCGGTTCGCGAGAAGCGAACAGCGAGCTGCGAGCAGCCGTATCCCCGCGCCGAAGTGGCGCGGCAGGTAGCACGGGCCTCTCGGCCCGTGATGCCTACTTGCGGATGATGTCGGTCCAGAGCAGGTCTTCGCGCTGGTCTTGCGTGCGCACTTCCAGCACGCCGGGGCCATTGCGTTCCGGGTCTCGAAGCGGCACCAGTTCGGTGCCGTCGTCGAGCGTGATGGTGAACACCGGCTGCCAGCCGCAGTAATCGAACCCGTAGAGGTCGCACTGACGCTTGGACAGCTGCTCGACTTTCAAAATCTTGCGGCCCAGCAAAAGTTTGCTGTTGTCCGCGGGGCCCTTGAATTCAGGCATGTGATTCTCCGATTGCGAAGCAATCGCCCTGAGCGAGCTCGCCTTTGGCGAGTCGCAGGGCTGCTTCGTTCAAACCCGCTCGAAATGGGCGGGCAGCGCTGCGGCCCTTGACTGCAAGGGCCGTGCGGCTACTCTGGCACCTGTGGGGAGCGGGGGACGATCCCGCAACCTGCGGATTAGCAATCCGCCGCTCTGTCCAATTGAGCTATCCCCACAGGGCCATAAGCCCAGCCCCGCCTAGCAAGCGGGGCTTTGTGTTTTAGAACGCGTTGGCCACTTCGCGGATCTCGGCTTTGGACGACTTGAGAATGCTCTCCGCGCCCGCATGCTTCACAAAACCCGCGATGGCCAGTTTCAGGTGGTTGCTTGCCGCTCGTCGGCCGCACAGGGCGCACTCGACGCGCCGGCAGGCGCGTTCAATCTCGGTCTTCATGTTGTTCTCCGTGTATTCAGTGAGCTTTGCTTGCCCGACATAGACGTGGCGAAATCGGGTGGCTCACGTCGTTAGCGGTTCAAAGGAACCGCCAGAACTCCCGCTCTTGCGCTGCTGCGCTCGAGCGGGGTTTCTGTAGTGAGGCCGGGATTCGAGTATCGAGTTTCGAGATTCGGGAGAACCCGAACCTCGATTCTCGAACCTCGAATCTCGGTCATTCAGCCAGCACCGACTCCAGCACGCGGCCGGCGTGGGTGCACAGCTCAACGCGGTCTTCCTCGTTGCCGAGCTCTTTGGCTGCCCAGGTCATGCCGTTGACGACGCTCCATAGCGACAAATCGCCGCCGTTGATGTCGTTGTGCGCCGCCTCTACGGCGGGCGTGGCATAACGCTTCTGCACGCCAAGGTAATTCAGCCGCTTCAGCGCGGCTTCATCGTCCTTGGCGAATTCAAGGTTCTTGGCCTTGCGGAGATGATCCAGCTCCAGCTCCGTCAGCTCGCCGCTCAACTTCTGCACGTCTTCCTTGAACACGGCGAAGGCGTCGCGCACGCTCGCCGTGTGGCGGGCGCGGCGCGTCATACCTTCACTCATGTCCCAGATGTTGAAGTTGCAGCAGACGTTGCGGAACAGGAACTGCTGCCAGCCGAAACTCTTGTGGCCGGTTTCTCCGTTGTAGA
>ERZ761602.5764-NODE-5764-length-14397-cov-5.082624_pt1 | contig 14397 bp, 14 predicted proteins | sample MGYA00512165_ERZ761602 | MGnify/ENA primary metagenome ERZ761602 (study PRJEB28899, sample SAMN02445085) | bioreactor sludge metagenome | biome: EBPR sludge; isolation source: Thorneside wastewater treatment plant | place: Australia: Brisbane, Thorneside...
CGTAAACGACGTGGAATTCCAAGCCTACAATGTGAAGCCCTCTCGTTACGATCAAGGTTCCGTCACCGTAGGCGGTGATTTGGAACGCGATCGAAGCGCGATCAGCTCTTTCCGATTGTCGGGAACGATCTATGACAATTCTTCAGGTGAAACCTGCGGGATTAACTTGGTCGCTACCGAAGCGTTGAAACAACGATAATCTAAAACATGAAGTGAAATGCGAGCGAACCTTAGTTCGTAAACATTAGCGTTTCTCGATCGGGACGTAATGCGCTTCCTTCACGCCCGTGTAATCCGCCCGAGGACGAATCAAACGATTGTTGCCAAGCTGTTCCATCACATGAGCCGTCCATCCAGACATCCGACTGATCGCGAAAATGGGCGTGTAAACGTCGAAAGGAATTTCGAGCGTGTAATAAACACTCGCGCTGTAGAAATCCACGTTCGGAAGAAGTGATTTCTTATCCTTCACGTACTTTTCCACCAAGACGGACATGTCGTACCATTTGGTCGAACCCTTTTCCTTCCCAAGCAGCTCCGACATCTTTCGAAGCTCCACGGCTCTGGGATCGCCATCTTTATAGACGCGATGGCCGAAACCCATGATGCGCTCTTTACGGGCAAAAGCGTCGTCTAACCATTTATCCACTTTGGCCACGTCACCGATCGTGAGGAGAGTTTCCATCACTTTTTGATTAGCCCCTCCATGGAGAGGGCCTTTCAGTGTTCCAATCGCCGACGTAATAGCCGAGTGCATGTCCGTCAATGTGGAGGCGGTTACCCGTGCGCAAAATGTAGAGGCATTGAATTCATGATCCGCATGCAATACCAACGCTTGATCAAACGCGCGAACTTCCAAGGCCGAGGCTTCTTTGCCGCGTAACATATAGAGAAAATTGGCAGCGATGCTGAGGCCCTTCTTGGGATGAATGGGCTCTTTATGATTTCGAATGTGCTCCCAAGCTGCAATCAAGGTGGGCGTTTGGGCCATTAAGCGAATGGACTTCGCTTTATTGGCATCCATCGAATTGTCAGCCGTCTGAGGATCATAACATCCCATCATCGATACGGCCGTTCGAAGGACGTCCATAAAATTAGCAGTCTTCGGAAAAGTCTTCAGATGCTTCAATACCGCATCCGGCAATTCCATATTTTGGTCGAGGGTTTGATTGAGCGCTTGTAACTCCGCTTTATTGGGCAATGAGCCATTCCAAAGGAGATACACCACCTCGTGGAAATTCGCGCTCGTCGCGAGTTCATGAATATCAATCCCTCGGTATCGGAGCACTCCATCTTCAATGCTGCAAATACTCGACGTTGCAGCGACGACGTCTTCTAAACCTTCACCTGATTTTGAACCTGCAACCATGCTTTTCAGCTTACAGCGAACGTACTGGATTAGGTAGTCTAAAGTCCGTGATTGTGGGTCCGAAAGTCCGAACATTTGTTCTCTGGTTTTCTCTGGGCATAGCGTTCGATATTTTTATCGCGCTTGGTGTCTACGCTGCACTTCCAAATCCCACACTTCTTTTGAAGGGTGTCACTTTAGAACGATGGACGAAGAATAAGAAGCCCATTCAATTCACGGCGGGCCCGAAGAATAAAAAATATGTCCCACTCCATAACATTCCAAAAGCTCTTCAACACGCCCTTCTCTTCTTAGAGGACAATCGCTTTTACATTCATCGCGGCTTTGACATGGCGGAAATTGTCAATGCTCTCCAATCATCATTCAAATCCGGGCGTCGCCTAAGGGGAGCGAGCTCACTCTCTCAACAGCTCGTAAAAAATCTCTATCTCAGTCCCGAGCGCACATTTCGTCGTAAGCTTTTGGAGGCTCTCATCACCATAAAGCTTGAACTTTCACTCCCCAAAACAAAAATATTAGAGCTCTACCTCAATAGTATTGATTGGGGACGCGGTCTCTTTGGAATAGCGGATGCTTCCTACTATTACTTTCAGAAACCACCGCATCAGTTGGATGCGCGCGAATGTGTGTTTCTCGCGGCGATCGTTCCAAACCCATCGCGATTTTCTCAGCTGGATGAGGACCTTGTGCCGAAGCGATTTGTGCGAGTTCAAATGATGAGGGCGTTCGAAGCGCTTTATCAAGCTCGTCTAATCACACTCGCCCAGTATCAAGACGTTCTTTTAAGGCCCTTCGGCAATAAGGATGAGCCCGAAATTACCGAGGAAGATCTCTTCGAATGAAGCCCTATATTCCTAAAAAGGACGCCAGAAAACCAAATTTAAAAATCGCTTCCTCCGAGCCTCTGCACTCTCGAAATTTTCGAAAGCATCTCGCCTATCAGCGAGGATGGCGCGCCTTTCAGCGGGGATACTATTGGGAAGCGCATGAATATTGGGAACCCGTTTGGCGAGCAACGCGAGATCCCGCCATTCGCCATTTTCTCCAGGCGCTCATTCAAATCAGCGCAGCTCAATTGAAGAGAAAGATGGGACATTATTCAGCTGTGCGCGCCCTGCTAAAATCCGCAGAACGACATCTTCACGCCTCTCAATGCAAACAAATTTTTCGATTGAGAATTTCCACGTTAATGAATCGCATTTGCGAGCTCAGGAGAACTTGCACTTAGAAATTCCTGCAAGCTCGCAGCGTCCGTTCGCGCCTCTTTTGATTTTGAAATCGCTTCTTTCAACACTCGCTTGAATTGCTCCAAACGTTTTGGATTGGAGAGTAGGGCCTGATTATTTTGAATCGTCTTATAGATCTTCGCCGCGGATGAGCCTTCCTTCACCATTGAGCGAAGTTGAGCCGCTCGATCTTCAGACCCTAGAGTATTCAATTGCGCTAAAACGTAAGTGAAAACTTCTTCCACTTTTTCATAGTCCGAGGAAATCGCCTCAATAAATCCAGTTTCAATAATGTTTGAACTTACCATTCCCGATTGCAGCACCTCGTCAGCCATCGCGCGCTGAATTCTTAAACTCGAAAGCATATCTCGATCGCGGTACACCGCTTCGAGATCTCTCTCCATCACACTCGTTGTGGGGTAGCGCGCTCCCAGTGTTTGCGTGGCAATCTCTTGAAGATTTTCATCCAGGGCTTCAGTCTTCCATGTGATTTTCTTATCCAGAAGCCACGAATTTACACCTGTCTTAAAGGCTTCGGGCACGAGCTGCACCAACACGCCGGCGGACGCGCTCGATGCGGCTTTGATCACATACGCGGTGAAGGGATTATCAACACCATAGTGCGACGCCAAGAAGGTTCCCAACTGATAACCGACATACAGAGCCACATTGGTCGCAATGAATTCAAACGTCATGATTCGGTGATACTTCACGGAATCCAAAATGCGCTTTCGCATGTTTTGATCGATCACGGTGTAATAAAGAAGGTTCATCGCCACCAGACGCTTTGTGTCCATAGACGAACGCACGAAATCGGTAACTTTGTGAGCTTCCGGAACATCTTTGGTGGCAATCTTCCAGAACTGCGAAAAATATTCAAAGCCACCCGTAACAGCGACCATGTAAGTGATACCGTTTAAAACATTGCCCAACGTTTTGATGGCGGCTGCAGTCTTGGGATAAGGCAAACTTCCGCCGGAAGAAGCTTTCTTTACGATAAAATCACTGAGCTTTCCAACCCCCTTCGCCGCACCCTTCTGCCCAAAGCCTGCGGATAAACTTCCCGCCACGCCTGCATAAAAATCGGTGGAATTCATTAACTCGAGAATTCCCTGAAGATCGATCTTGCCCGTCTCTTTATAGGTCATCACCGCCATCGTTAAAATGGCGGAGAACACTGCCGAGACCGGATCTAGTTGGTAAGGAAACACGCCTTCGGTGAGAAGGGGCTGAAATCCGGCTGCGGAATCAGATCTACTTCGAATGGGAGACGTATTGGCGATCGGGGTCATGATGGATGCCCCTTTGCCTTCGAATGGGTCAAAGCCCAGCTGTCGCACTTCATTTCTATCCTCGGGGGAGGATGCGACGGCTGGGCTTTTAGCCAATACATTCGCGTACGGCGAACCGCACAGCGAAACTGAAACTGTTAAAACGAGAGCTAACTTGAAATGAAGATCTAACCTCAACGAAACCCCCTCTACCCTGACACATTGCACTTTAGGATTGCGTCAAAGACAGGGTCAATGAGAATTTGGCCCTATGAAAAAAAATGCGTCACTGCTCGGCCTCGCTCTTTCACTCTTATTCTCCCTTCAAGCTGAAAAAGTTTCCGCACAAGACAGACGAACGGACGGACCTCCAGGATCTGAATATGCGGACTTCTCCAATATGCGGGGACAACTCTCCATCGGCGGTCACTTTGGCGCGCTTCTTCCTTCCACAGGAAACGGTTCCAGTTTTTTAGTCGGAGCCGATGCTGATTTTCGTCCTTATGATCTCTTCGGACTTCGCTTCACTTATCACCAGGGGTTGCAGAGCCCTCGCGGTTCTGTGTTCGCACTGACGCCAGTCGTTTATTCCGAGTTTTCAAATTTAATTCCCTATGCATTCTTTGGCCCAGGCATTGCGATCACCAATAATCGCGGCGGCACGAAATTAAAATTTTCTATCTCGATGGGTGCGGGCGCGGATGTTCTTCTCATCGATCACTTCGGGGTGGGGATGTTCTATATGTACAATGCGCTTCTCGATTCGCCGGATTTTCATGATCTCGGCGCACGAATATCCTATTGGTTTTGAGACCACTCTGATCAGTCTTTTGGATCGAGAGTGCGGTTTTGAATTGGCGAGGAAGATCTTGAGAGAGACTCAGAGAGGCGCACGTGATTCGTTCGAAGCTCAAATCAATCTGCCTCGGGTGTAGGCGTCTCAAATGATCGGTTCATCTAAGCCCCTTTCGGCCGTGTCTCTCGAAAGGTCTGCATCGCGAATTCAAAACCGCACTCTCAGTCAAAAGAGCGGCGTTGTAAGATCGTCGTCTTCTTTGACTTCACGACGATTTGTGAAATGGCCTCGACACTATCGACACTTCCAAGGCCGTCGAGATATTCGATCGTTCCGCTGTAGGTGCCGGGCTTCAAATATATTTTTGCTATTTGCAATTGCGCGGGTAGCAAGAGCCAGGAGCGCGTGTCAGCCTCCGACATCAAAAAGAGTGCGAGCCCGGTTAGCACGCCCAACTCTTTCGAGTTGGTGGCTTTTCCCACACCAACCGCAATCCCCGCCTTCACACCCGCTTGAAGAATGGCCTTCGCAATCATCCGACCCATGCGATCTTTCAAGTAGCGTATGGCTACGCCTTCAATGTCGTTCAATGTGACCGTCGTGCTTGCTCGGTTCTCTATCTTTAATCTTGCGGAATGAATTCGGTAGTGGCGCCGTCTATAATAGGTGACCGGCACCCAGACTTCAGCGGCAGATCCTTTCTGTCCTGCTTTCATATGCTTTTCCCGCGAAGAATACTTCTCCGGACTCTTTCCCACCTCGACCAGCAAAAGAACGGCGCCATCTTTGGCGCCAGCATTCTCATTCAATTTTGCAAAGGCTTCATTTCCAAATTCCTTTTTATATTTATCAAGATCTTGTTCGAAGCCCATTCGCTTCGCCATTCGGACCAAATCTGTCCTCAATGGATCGAATTGATCGGCCAACTCCGGATCGATACTCGCCGTATTTTTATAGGCAACATAAGCATCGTTCTCATTGTTTTCATTCTCAAACAGCACCCCACCCAAATAGCGCGCAAAAGCATTCAGTTCGTATGGCCTTTTTCCCTCTGAAATCATTTTGAAGAGAATCTCATTCACGCGCCGCATTTCTACGAGCGCGGAGTCCGGCTGGTTCAAACTGAGGAAATTCAAACCAAGATAGAGATGTACGAGCACCTTCTCAAAGTCCTCGCCCTGATAGGTGGTCTGCTTTTCATTCACAAGCAAGCTGACGGCTTGCTCACCCAGAGAGAGATATCCATTCATCTCGATAATTTTTGCAGCGGCAAAAAATTTTTGATTACTTTCCTCATACCGCTTGCCCACACGAAGCAGCATTCCTTCGTCCATCAGTCGAAGGAGCTTTTCTTTTTCGCCCGTTACATTTTTTTCATAATCTTGAAGGGCGGAGTCGATCGCCCCGGACTTCATTTTGCTCCAGGAGCGAAGCGCCGTACCTTCATACGACGTTCCGCAACCGAACAAGATAGCCGCGCTCAATATAGAGAAAATGACCTTGGGCAGATGGCGCACGACGTTCGACTACGACACTTACATGCCGATGCTACGCTTGCGATATCGTTTGCGAACTTCTTTGTCGTCCGACCACTCGATCACATTCGTTTCGAGATTGGTGAGGTTCAAAGTGACTTTGTAGTAAATGACTTTGTCATTTCCGACTTCTTGGACATTGCTTGCCACGTCGCCCGTGATCAAATACCCGACTCCCACCTGCTTGCCAGGTCCCTTTGCCGTAGATTTATCGACGTTTTTGCCGGCCTGATATTCGTATTCTTCCGCGATTTCATCTCGGGCTTCTTTGTCTGCGAATCGGAACTTCCCAGAGCGAATGAGCGCTGTCCTAATTTTGTCCGTTAAACTTTTAATATCGATGTGCTCGCTGGTGTGATTGCGAACCTTGCCCACCATGACGAGCGGCGGCTGCTTAGCGCCTTCGATTTTATCGTATTGCACAAGTGAATCGACAAGCTTATTCGAAATGAGCTGCATGTCGTTTTCACCAAACTTATCATCTAGCAAGATAACTTTATTGGGATCGTCATAGCCCCCTTGGGTGAAAGCTTTAGGACCGCATCCTGAAAGAATGCTGGCAGAAAGAATCAAGAGACCAAAAACTAAAATGATCGTTGGAGAGGATTTGTTTAACATAGGGGTAAAGTTAGCCGAAAAGTGATGAAAAGCGAAACTCCAAGTATCAGAACCCTTCAGTCAAAAATTTTGGCGTTGGACATTGGATCCAAACGAATGGGCCTCGCCCTTTGGAATCCTGGCGCGCAACTAGGCTCCGTTCTTCCCACCTTGGAGAGAAAGAATCTTCGCGCCGATCTTGAATCAATAAAAAACCTCGTCACGGCGCAGGGAGTCGAGGCTTTTTTAGTTGGCATGCCCTTAGGTCTTGATGGGAAAATGACCAAGAGCGCCGAAACTTCCGAGTTTTGGATTGGGCAATTGAAACAGAATTTTCAGCTGCCTATTTTTACTTTCGATGAAGGTCTTTCCACCAAAGAGGCCGTGAAAACGATGGCCCATCAACGAAAGAAAAAACGCGAATCCATGAAAGATGGGTTCGCGGCTTTAATGATCCTAGAAGATTTTATTCGCGAATGTCGCGAATATTCAGAATGAATAAATTACGATGAAACGAAAGATAGAAGCCGCCCTAGCCTTTACGATCGTCGCAGCGTTATTCGCAACGTTTCTCTATTTTTATCAAGCTCCCGAAGCTGACAGTCGCAGCTTCCTTAGCTTTTCCATCAACACCGGCGAGAGTTTTAAATCCGTAAGCTTGAGATTGAAAGCGGAGGGTATCGTACGATCCGAGCCATTTTTCTACTATCTCGGCCGCCTCACCGGCAAATCGGGCATGTTGAAGGCTGGAGAATATGAACTCAACACGGAAATGACGGCATGGGAAGTTTTGAAGGTCATCACGGGCTCGCATGTGAAACTCTATCGAATCACAGTTCCTGAGGGTTACACGATGTTTCAGATCGCTGAGATGCTGGAAAATGCCGGGCTCGTGGATGAAATTCAATTTCTCGAATCCTGTTGGGATCCTGTTTTTTTGGAGGAGCTGCAGATCCCCTCCTTTTCAGTAGAGGGCTACCTCTTTCCCGAGACCTATTACATTGCGCGAGGGAGTTCCGCCCGCTCTATCATCCGAATGTTTGTGGAAATGTTTTGGACGAAAGTGCCGCCAAACTATTTAGCAAAGGCCAAATCCTCAAGCATGAGCTTTCATCAAACGGTGATCATGGCATCCATGATTGAGAAGGAGACCGGTCTCATCGGGGAGATGAGCTTGATTAGCTCTGTGTTTTTTAATCGCATTGATAAGCGAATGAAGTTACAGAGCGATCCCACCGCCATTTATGATCTTCTTCCGTATGGCGGTCGAGTGATGCGCGATCATCTCTTTCGAAAGACGCCCTTCAATACCTATCAAATTGTGGGACTTCCCATGACACCCATTTCGAATCCCGGATTACTGGCGATCTACGCGGCTCTCAATCCACAAAAAACTGAATATCTTTACTTCGTTTCCAGGCGAGATGGATCGCACCACTTCAGCGCTTCTTATGAAGAGCATCAAGAGGCGATCGATAAATTCTTGAAGTAGTCGCGCAATAGAAAGTAATTAGGCAGCGGCGGATTTACGCGCTTGAATGAACTTAGCGACTCGCTCGAGAACTCTAAACTTACCGCGACCATCCACAATCTTTTGAGCTGCCACACCGCGATTTTCTAACTCCTGATCGCGCTCCATCCAATAGATCAATTTTTGATAGAGCAGCTCGGGAGTCATCACATCAGCCGATCCAATGTGGTCCGCGATTCCACGCGATTCCCAAGAGCGAGCAATCGGAACTTGATGAGGACTAAGCGCCACCGTGAGCATGGGAATTCCCAAGTAAGCGAGTTCGTAGGTCGTCGCTCCACCGCCGCAGAGCGCCAGGTCGGCCCGCGCCAGGAGTTGCGGATAGAAAGATGGATCTTCATAAAGATGAATTCGCGGATGATTGCCGATCATTCTTTTCGCTTTATCTAAATGCGGCCATTGGCTTCCTACCACAATGTGAGTTTCAAACTTTGAGGAAGACTGGCGGACAGCGTCGATACACTTTAGAGCATGTCCCCACCGATCCCCGCCTCCGAGCGTGACTAAGAATTGGAAACTTTCCGCCATACGTTCAGTCGGGTTCTGTCGAAGCGTGTGAATTTCATCTCGGACCATCACATATTTTGGCCCAAGCAACTGCTGCGCAGTGGATGAAGCGGAGATTGCTAACTTCTCGGCATCTAAATTGGGATTAATGAGAAAATCCACAGGGTAATGTCGTTGATAACCGTCATCGAACGCCATCAAGATCACCCGTGAATCTCGCTTTAAACTTTCCAAGCAGTCGCTTGTCCACCCTGGGTGATCCACACAGACGATCACGTTCTTTCGACTCATCAAATCAAACATGGAGTGGAGAACTTCAAGATCGCGCTCAAGAGTGGCTTGTTCATCGAGCACTTGAACGACCGCATGGATCTCTTTGAGCTTTTTTTCCAATCCACGAGGCAGGGCTCGACAGAGAAAGTGAACTTTATATCGGCCACTTTGCTGAGCGACCTCCGCCAAAGCATAACAACGGCGGAAATGGCCCCAACCTAAGTCACTCGATGCATCACAGCGAAAAATAATGGGTACAGCTTGCACGACAGAGACGAGTGTATCAATCTCGCTTCGTTGACTCCTAACGTCATTTCAAAATAGTCAACATGCACAGCACCATTCCATCAGTTAACACGCGCTGTTATCGCGTAACCTTTGTTAAACTTGTGACATGATCGACTGGAGCAATAAAAAAATTCTTATCACTGGTGGTACCGGATCTTTCGGAAGGGCTTTTATCAAGTATGCGCTCGAGCATTTAAAGCCTTCCGTCATTCGAGTTTTTAGCCGAGATGAACTAAAACAGGCGGAAGTTCGCGAGCAATTTCAAAATCATCCGAACCTTCGCTATTTCATAGGTGATGTTCGCGATCAAGAACGCGTGGAGCGAGCACTTCGAGGCGTTCACATTGTGATTCACGCAGCCGCCATGAAACGAGTGGAAGCTTGCGAGTACAATCCATTTGAAGCCATACAAACCAACATCATCGGCACACAGAATGTCATCAATCAGTCGATCGACTGCGGAGTGGAAAAAGTCATCGCCATCTCGAGCGACAAAGCAGTGAACCCCGTGAATCTCTACGGCGCTACGAAATTATGTCAGGAAAAGATTGTCGTTCAAGGCAATTCCTACGTGGGTCCCAAGAAGACTCGACTCTCCTGCGTCCGATACGGAAATGTAGTCGGATCTCGCGGTAGCGTCGTTCCGATTTTTCGGGAACAAGCCAAAAGCGGTCAAATCACCATCACGGATGAACGGATGACTCGATTTTGGATTACCCTGCCCCAGGCCGTTCGATTCGTTCACTCCTCCATTGAAATGATGCGAGGAGGAGAGATTTTAGTGCCGAAGCTTCCGAGCATGCGCATTACGGATCTCGCTAAAGTGATGGCGCCCAATTGTAAAATCAATTTCACCGGTATTCGACCTGGAGAGAAGCTTCACGAAGTCATGATCACGGAGGATGAATCACGTCATACCAAAGAGATCAGCGATCGCTACATCGTGGAGCCCGAATTTCCTTGGTGGTCGACTGGCAATTCAGAAACCGGAACAACACTTGCCGATGGCTTCCGTTACGCTTCGAATAACAACGATGTGTGGCTGAATGGCGATCAATTGAAGTCCATGCTTCAGCAGACCCAGTAAGGCTAGCTTCCGATCACCCTTTTTCTTTGGAAAAGTTTAGCTGAACTGCGTTTTTATAGACGAACTCAGGAAGACGAATATCTAAAATTTTTATCTCGTGGGAGCGAGTAGATGCTTGCGGGTGGAGGGCATCCGTCAGAGGCTCTGAGGCAGGCTCTAAATCACTTCGAGAGTTGAATCATCTATGCCGAAGGAGCATCGCAAGGACTTCGCTTTGGATTCTGTTAGCTATCATTGGGCGATCCTCTGACGGATGCCCTCCACCCGCAAGCATCTACTCGATTTTACAAATTAAGAATTTTAGATATTCGTCGGACAGAGGCTAGCGTGAAGAAATTAGATCCGCGCTCTTTTCTTTGAGCACGGGAATCTTCAACTTGATGCCCTTCGAAATGGCATTCAAAGAAATTTTAGGATTGTATTCCGCAAGTAACCACGGCGGGACTTCGAACTTTTGATAGCAGAGCGACCATAAATTCTCGCCAGGCTTTACTTCGTAATCCATGAGATCGGCCACCGCATACTGAGAGAAAAAGTCTTCACGAATCTTTCGATGATGGTCGAGCCTGGCGGAGACAAAATCCTGCGCGGTTGTTTTCGATAACTTCACCAAAATTTTTTGCCCCAGGCGTGCTTGACCCTCTGGAGCCATTCCGTTCCAACCGCGGATTTCATCGACCTCGACTTGCAGCCAATCCGCTATTTGAGAAACGGTCTCGTTCATTTCGACATTGATCCAGCCCTTGCCATCGACCAAATCCTGAATGCCGTACTTCACCGCTACATCGAGCGTTTCATTGGCCTCTTTTTCTTTCTCACGTTTTACAGCAGGTAAAAGCGGAGATCGAATTTGCGGGAGGAGACCGGCCTTACTTTCCACTCGAATCTTTTGGCGAGGTTCAGCCGAGGCAATCATCATATTGTTTCGTTTCGAATTCAAAGGCACGCGAATGCTTATACCCTTAGGAATGGGTCGCTGATTGGTAATGACTGGCAACCTCAAGCCCGGATTTAATCTCTGAAATTCTTCCATGCTAAATTTGTACTGCTTGATAAATTCTTGCAGATAGATGGGCTCAGAAATATCAACAACATCAAACATCAGCGGCTCTGGCAGTTTCATTGTTGGAAAATATTTTTGATAATTACTCGCCACTTCAGACGCTGCTAAAAATTGTGCGTAGAAATTTCGAGAAGCAAAACCGAAGGACGGTGAAGAATACCGAAAAGCGATTTCCGCTATATCCGAGGTGCCCAAGGACTTCATCGCTCTCTGCATTCCGTAAGCACCATGATTGTAGGCCGTCAGCGCTAACGCCCAATTTCCAAGAACTTTATAGTCGCCCTTTAAATGCTTTGCCGCGGCTCGCGTGGCCACCCAAGGATCCAATCGTTGGTCGATCGTGTAATCAATTCTCAAATATTGTTTTCCCGTTGCTGGCATCAGCTGCCAGAGCCCTGCTGCTCCGAATTTCGAAATGGCATATTCCTGAAAGGAAGATTCCACATGCGGCAGATATTTCAAAAAGTCAGGCAGTCCTTCTTGTTTCAAAATTCCTTCGATGTGTTTGAGATAATACCCTGATCGTTTCAGTCCTTCTTGAAACCGATCCGTCTGTCCTAATTGAAATCGAATATTTTCGGTGGCTTGAAGGAGACGACTACGAGAAGCGCCGCGGGGGAATTTCGCAAGTAGAGCACGCTCTTCCACCGTGAGATTGTCTCCGCGTTTTCTTAAGATATTAAACAGGCTCTCACGGATTCGGTTCCGCATGTAATCGACCGAGTAAAAATCGCCGTTCTTTGGCAACTCGACGGCATCGTAAATGAGACTCAAATCTTCAGAATCATGAATGAGACCCTGCTTCGTGGTGTACTTCGTATAGACGGCTTTCCAAAATTCCACTTTAAATCGAAGTTCTGCGGGGTACGGTAGGCGCGGATCGCGAATCGGTTGCGCAAGCACCGAAAAAGACTGGCCGGGGAAAGAAAAAAAGACCCCCCCCGAGATCATCAGGCACAGAAAGAACCGCACGCACCATTGTACATGGTATGGAAGCACAGCGCTAACCTGCCCAAAAATTAATTTCGTAATAAATTCTAAATACTTAAGCCGGAGCTCAACCAAGCCTAGAGAAACGGCTATTGGGACTTTGAAGCCTTGAAGAAATCTGTCGAGCTTTCTCATCTGCCTCTTTGCGTTCCTCATTGATTTTTCCCACAGTAGAAGTCGTCATTTTCGGGGAAACGGTCTTGATGCCTGACGGGCCTCGGGTCGCAATCACGGGATTCGGTGGTATTTTCATGATTCCCTCCTCCTGATACTCGGGACGACACCCAACGCTGCTATTCTAGGACGGAAATGGCGCAGGCAAAAGCCGCGGCGCACTATGGCTCGGAGATCAAAAATTGCAGCGCATCATTCACACTTTCGTAATTCTTGATGCGCCCTCCTACCTTCGGATCGGGTTTGCTCGAAGTATGAGGGCCCGATATGACCATTGCGTTTTTCAATGAGGAAAGCCGTTGAGCTCGCTCGGAAAGCGAGGGAACTTCGCGCAACTCCCCCGTAAGGCCAATCTCCCCACAAAAGACCCAGGAGCTTGGAATTGCCCTTTCCGAAAGCGCAGAGACCACAGCCGCAGCAACCGCCAAATCAGCCACCGGATCAGAAATTTTTAATCCTCCGACCACGTTCAAGTAAACGTCGGAGCGAGAAAATGGAAGTTTGAGTCGCTTTTCCAAAACGGCGAGAAGCAAAAGCAATCGATTGAGATCAAATCCCGAGGTACTCCTTCGTGGACTTGGAAAATAAGTGTCTACCACTAGCGCTTGAATTTCCACGCAAAGAATTCGCGTTCCTAATTGGACTGCCGTAAGCGCGCAGCCCGACACGTCCGTGGAATGCTTACGCATCCAGTAAGAATCAGCTTCGCTTTTTTCTGTAAGACCCGCTTCCGACATTTCCAAAAGCACCGTCTCCTGCGAAGGGCCATATCGATTTTTTTGAACCTGCAAAATTCTTACGCGGGCATCTTCCGCAAGCGAAAAGACCAGCACCGTATCGACCATGTGTTCGAGCGTCTTCGGGCCAGCGATATCCCCTTCCTTATTCACATGGCCCACGAGCCATAGAATCGTGCCGGTCTGCTTGGCTTCATCCACTAATAGATCGACAGCAGTTCGAAGTGTCGCAGATCCCCCCTTCGCACCTCCCTCTTCCGTCCAGAGCATTTGGACCGAATCGATGACAGCCATCTTAGGCTTCAGTTTTCGAATTTGCTGACAAATCAAATCTACACGTGCTTCGGAAATGATAAAAAGTTCCTTCGACATCATCGGGGAGAAAGAACGAAATCTCCGCGCCACTTGTGTCACAGATTCTTCCGCGGAAACGTAAAGGGATTTCTCCTTTTGATGTGCAAGGAGTTGAAAGAGAAGTGTCGACTTTCCTATACCGGGTTCGCCGGCAAGCAATACGGCAGTCCCGCGCGGAACTCCTCCATGGAGGAGGCGATCCAAAAATGGCATTTCGGTACTGCACTTTTCAAGTTGATCGGTATCCGAAATGAGCGACTGCAATGATTGAGGAGTGGAAGCCGCGCCTTCAACGCTTTGGGGTTTTCGCTCCACGACGGTGTTGAGAGATTGGCATTCTAAGCAACGTCCCATCCATTTGGCGAATTCAGCGCCGCATGATTCACAAACATAAAGCGGCTGAGCGGAGCGTTTTCCCATCCCGAATAGAAAAACTAGAAGGCCGAGGCGGGGGCAAGTTTAATCTTCCCCATGAGCGCCGTGACTTGGACTTGTTGATCGAGCCCCCCTTCCACAAACGCCAAATGGGTCGCATCCGACGGAGATTCATTCCAAGTAGGATCCATGGAGAGCCACTGCGCGCCGGTAAAAACTTCCAC
>ERZ761602.5765-NODE-5765-length-14392-cov-6.252424_pt1 | contig 14392 bp, 9 predicted proteins | sample MGYA00512165_ERZ761602 | MGnify/ENA primary metagenome ERZ761602 (study PRJEB28899, sample SAMN02445085) | bioreactor sludge metagenome | biome: EBPR sludge; isolation source: Thorneside wastewater treatment plant | place: Australia: Brisbane, Thorneside...
GCTTCCCCGGATGCCGGAACCGACCGTTCCTGTGCCCTTCGAACCGATTCCACCGACGGTCCCCGATCCCACGGTAGTCCCGCCGTCGGTGGGCACCGACTCGAACTCCGGGATAAAAGCCACGCTGGCATCACCGTTCACGAGTATCGTGACGCATTTCACGATCCGACCGTTAACCGGCGCTTCGAGGGTGATGGTCCTCGAAAAATCCGGCAGCGAGCCTTCGATGGTATCGGCTATGCCGCCTTCCAGCAGGTTCACCAGCCAGAGGGTCATCGCCTCAAGGGTCCAGTCGAAATCTGCGGTCGCCTGAGCGTTCTCCAGCCTCATCAATATCTTGGCGGGCTCGGTGGCGGTCCGACAGATCCCGGTGAAGCGCAGATCGAAATCGAGGCTACCGGTCAAACCGCCCGGACCGGGCGTATCCACGTCGAGTTCGAACTCGACGCGCACGGCGTCCGGAGTTTGACTTCTGGACAGTTTGACGTGGCGCTCGCCGTCAAGCGCGGTGTCGGTCCACGACACGTCGATATCTCCTTGGTAGACGGGGAATTTATCGACATAGACATCGTCGTGGATGGCGTCGCCCACTCCCGCCTCGATCCGGTCGGCGAGTTCGGCCGCCGACAGCACCGGGGCAACATCCGGTTTTGCGTAAGCCTGCCACAGGGGATGGGCGCGGAGCGTCGCCCGCCCGATGGTCAAATAGTGCTGATGCCCGCCCTCGTTGTCGAGCCAGCGGCAGGTGGCGGCGGTCTCGCCGAAGTGCTGCTCGTAGACCGCGATCCCATCGACCAGCAGCGCCAGATTCGCGATGCACCAGCCGTCGGTATCGGGTTTGAGCAGGTGGATCTGGTGGATATCGCTCAGGTCGGCCACGTCCGGGGAGAGCAGATCATAGGCGAACTCGTCACCCCGCTCGAAGTCGTCGCGCCCGTAATCGAGCCAAGTCCCGGCGGGCTCGTAGTCTTTGATCGACACATTGACGTCGTCGTCGGTGTCGGCGTCCGCGACGTTCGCCGTGCGCACGCGCAGTTGCAGGCGCGAGACGCTCCGCCCATCGAGAGTGGAAAACGCCTGAATGGCGGACGATTCGCCGTAGGCGTTGTAGACCCGTATCTTGTAGTAGTAAAGCGCGTCTCGCTCGACGGCGGAATCGGTGTACGACATCGGGACAGCCCCGCCGTTGTAAGGGCCCCAAGCCGCCAGCCGGGTCCACGGACCGCCGTAGGCGGGCGCGCGGTAAAGCTCGTAGCCCGATTCATAAAGGGACAAGTCCCACCAGTGAAAGCGGATCGAAGTGGCGGTTCTCTCGTCCAGAATCGGCCCGTCGGGCCGGACCGGCTTGCCGAACGGATCGTTGGATTCGGTCGATAGCCCGCCACCGCCACCGCTAATGACCCCGCCGCCGGGCGGGATCGTGCCGGGCAGCGTCATTCTCGCGACCGCCGATGCGGAGGCTAACCCGATCACCAGAGCGATAATCGTGTGGACCGCTCCGGTTTTATTGAACCAGCGTCGTGGATTCATGCGTTTTCTCCTCTTGCCGGCGCGAACTCATTGGCAATCGAACAGCGACGAGTCGCAGATGTTCGCGGGACAAGTGGTCTGGACGGTCCCCACGTAGCAGGCGATCTCGTTCGACGCGCCGCCGTGGCAAGGCGTGGACGAGCGGGCCTGATAGCGGCTGGTGGTGCCTTGACGGATCACGTCCCCCTGGCAACCACGGATGACGTAGCCGACTTCGCGCGAGTAGGTGGCGTCGCGAAAGTAGACGACTTCGACCTCGCTGGCGGGCAGCGCGAACGAGGACGTCGCCACGAAGCCGAGCAGTCCGGCCAGCGTGCCGGAGATCTGTCGTGTCCCGTGCAATTTCATCATGATCTATCACCTCTCGGATCGGTTCCGGCCCGTGACCGAGCCACGGATTCGGATGGGTTGCTCGACGGCGAGGCGGTTGTTTCGTTGCTCGCAACCGACCCCGTTCGGATGAGGGAGCAGTCATCGCGGAACGCGCCGCTCCCTTGCCCGGTGATTCCCCGAATCGAGCGAGAAGGTTCAAAACGAGCGCGGACCCCTATCAAAACGCGATTCGCGCGGTCAAACCCGCAACTTTACTTTTGCCTAAAACAGTCTTTTGCCTAAAACGGGGGAGCCACTGGCATGAAGCCGCAAACGACCGAACCCTGGCGCGACAACCTCCGGCACGAGCTGGACGGCGACTTGACCGGCCCTCGTCCCGCCTGGTGGTGGACCGGCCGACCGCCGCAGGATTGCCCCGGACTACAGCCGGACGGCACCTTGACCTCGCTGCCGCTGCCCGATCTGGCGACCTGCACTCGCGAACAGGTGTCAGCCTATTTCGACAACACCTGGACCTTGACCGAAACGCTGTTTTCCGGTCTGCGGGGCGAGGAGGCTTTTTTCCGCCCGCCCTACCATCACCTGCGCCACCCGATGATTTTCTACTACGGCCATCCGCCGGCGCTGTACGTCAACAAGCTGCGGGTGGCTGGCTTGATCGAACAACCGCTGAACCCGTACTTCGAGCAGTTGTTCGAGACCGGCGTGGACGAGATGCGCTGGGACGACATGTCCAAAAACGAGATGCGCTGGCCCGACATCCGAGAGGTCCACGCTTACCGCCAGCAGGTGTATCGCACGGTGCGGCGGGTGATCGACACCCATCCCGGCCTGGAGGCCGGCCATCCGCCCATCGCCCGACACCATCCGCTGTGGGCGCTGTTCATGGGTTTCGAGCACGAGCGGATCCACCTGGAAACGTCCTCGGTGCTGATCCGCGAATTGCCGTCGGCGCTGGTGCAACGCCCGGCGGAATGGCCGAAACCGCACCCGTCGGCCGGACGGGCGGCGGCGTTTCCGCCCCGCATGGGTCGCGACTATCCGGCCAACGACCTGATCGGCGTGCCCGGCCAAACGGTCGCGCTCGGCAAGCCGCCCGACTGGCCTTCCTACGGCTGGGACAACGAGTACGGCCGGCGCGAAACCGCCCTCCAGCCGTTCCGGGCCAGCCGCCATTTGGTCAGCAACGGCGAATTGCACGCCTTCGTGGCCGGCGGCGGCTATCGCGAGCGGCGCTACTGGTCGGAAACCGGCTGGGCGTGGCGCTCGTTTCGCAATCTCAAGTGGCCGACGTTCTGGGTGCCGGACGGTCCGGCCGGCTTGCATCGCTACCGGTTGCGGACGCTGTTCGAGGCGATCGACATGCCCTGGGATTGGCCGGTCGAGGTCAACCACCACGAGGCCAAAGCCTACTGCGCGTGGTGCGCCGAGCGGGAAGGCGCGCCGTACCGGCTGCCCAGCGAGGCGGAACACCAGGCGTTGCGGGACCGGTGGCAGCGCGCGGCGGTGTCCGCCGGGGTCGAAAGCGACCCGGTGATGCGGTTCGACGGCGCGACCCTGGCGCGGGAATGCGGCTGGAATCTCAATCTCGCGCACGGCTCCTCCAGCCCGGTCGCTGCCGGCCAGCCGACCGACGCCGGCTTTCACGATGTGTTCGGCAACGTCTGGCAGTGGCTGGAAGACCATTTTAACCCGCTGCCCGGCGCCACCGTGCATCCGTATTACGACGACTTCAGCACGCCCTGCTACGACGGCCAACACCAGATGATCCTGGGCGGTTCCTGGGCGTCCACCGGCGACGAGGCGAGCATCTGGGCGCGCTTCCATTTTCGCCCGCACTTTTTCCAGCACGCCGGATTCCGGCTGGTGCGCGGCGACGGCGACGGCGGCGCGGTGCGGCTGGATCGGGCCGGCTCTTCGAGCCAGGTGTACGAAGACCCGCAAACCCTGAACGAGTATCTGCTGCTGCACTACGGGGCGGCCGAGGACCAGATGCCCTACGCCTTCGGGCCGCGCGATGCGGTCGAGTTTCCGGCGCGCTGCGCCCGCTGGCTGCTCGACGCCGTCCGCGAGCGCGGCGCCCCGACCGGCCGGGCGCTGGATGTCGGCTGCGCGGTGGGCCGGGCCAGCTTCGAGCTGGCGCGCGGCTATGGGGAGGTGCTGGGCATCGATCTCAGCCGCGCTTTCATCGACGCCGCCGACCGGTTGCGCCGCGACGGCGAGCTGCGCTATTTCCGCAAAGACGAGGGCGAACTGGGCGCTACCCTGAGCGCGATGGTCGATCCGGCCATCGACCGGAGTCGGGTGCGGTTCCGGCAAGCCGACGCCTGTTCGCTGCCGGCCGAGCTGGCGGATTTCGACGCCGTGCTGCTGGCCAACCTGCTGTGCCGGCTGCCCAGCCCCAAGGCGTTGCTGGGTCGGCTCGGCGGCCCGCGCGGTCTGGTGAAGCCGGGCGGCCTGCTGGCGATTTTCTCGCCCTACAGTTGGCTGGAGCAGTTCGCTCCACGAGACGCTTGGCTGGGCGGGCGCGAGCTGGACGGAAAACCCGTCACCGGCGCGGCGGCGCTGGGCGCGCTGCTGGCCGCCGAAGGGTTCGAGCTGCTGCGCGAGGCCGACGTGCCGCTGGTGATTCGCGAGCACGCCCGAAAATACCAGTACATCGTGGCGCACGCCGGGCTGTGGCGGCGGGCCGGCGCGGGTTGATCGGGCGGAACCCTCCCTCGGCGCAGCACCGGCCGGCCGGATGGCGAGGGAGGGTGCTCGAACGAGCCTGAAACCGGATGATTATCCCGCCGTAGGCGGCTTTAGACGATGCCGACACCTTGGCGGCGGAGCCGCCGGCGAGGCCGGATAGCTAACCCGTCGCGGGCAGCTCCAGCACCGCGCCGGTTGCCGTGCCCTCGACGCTTTCCGCGTACAGACGCGCGACCGTCGCGGCCGGTTGGCCGGGGCCGGGGTCCATGTGCAGGGCTTGGAGGGTTTCCGTGACCCACGGTGGGCTGACCGCGTTGACGCGAATCCCGCGCGGCGCTTCCAGCGCGGCGGCGCGAACGAAACCCTCCAGCCCGGCATTCACCAGACTGATGGCGGCGCTGCCGGGCATCGGCGACCGGGCCAGCACTCCGCTAGTCAGGGTGAAGGAACCGTTATCCCGGATCTGATAGCAGCCGATCCGCGCCAAGTTGACCTGACCCATCAGCTTGTTGGCCAGGCTGAACTGGAAATCGTCGTCGCTCAGGCCGGCCAGCGGGGCGAAGCGGGCCAAGCCGGCGGCGCTGACCACGGCATCCACCAAGCCGGCCGCCTCGTACATGGCCCGAATCGAGTCCGGCCGGGCGAGATCGACGGTGATGGGCGTGCTGCCGTGGCTGACGGGAACGATTTCGTGGCGAGCCGAGAGGATTTCCACCACCGCCCGGCCGATAGTGCCGGTGGCGCCGACGACGAGAATGCGCATAAAAATTCTCCCAAGGTTTGTGGTTGAGGGAACCGTGGTCCAATCGTTTCGGTTAGACCACGGATCACGCTCGATGCGCGCCCCTTATTTTGGGGTAGCGCCACCGGCCCGAATTGGGCCATCCCGTTCACCGTCGATTCCAACGCAGGAGGGCATCCCCATGAATTCCGATCCGACGCGCCGGCGACTGTTGTTGGCCGCAGGCGCATGGCTGCTGGCGAGCGGCGCGCGGGCCGCCGCACGGCTAGACCCCACGCCGGCCCAGACCGCCGGCCCGTTCTACCCGACCGAGCCTCCGCCCGAGGACGATCACGATCTGACCCGCGTGCGCGGCGGAAACGGCGTCGCCCGAGGGCGCATCACCGACCTGAGCGGACGGCTGCTCGATCCCGATGGCCGACCGATCCCGGACACGCGCATCGAAATCTGGCAGTGCGACGCCACCGGACACTATCGCCATATCCTGGACCCCAGCGATGAGCGGGATCCGAATTTTCAGGGCTTCGGCCACGCGATCACCGACGCCGATGGCCGCTACCGCTTTCGCACCATACGACCGGTGCCTTATCCCGGCCGCACCCCGCACATTCACTTCGCGGTGTTTCCCCGAGGGGAGCGCCGCTTCACCACCCAACTTTATGTCCGCGATGAACCCCGGAACGCCGACGACTATTTGTTCGGCCGGATTCCCCCGGAACGGCGGGCGCTGGTGCTGGCCGATTTCCTGCCCGCGCGGCGAGAAGGCGTCGAGCTGGCGTCGAGCTTCGATTTGATTCTTTCGGTGACGCCGCGCGGCTGAAGTGGATTTTGCACCCGTATTTCCAGTTTGGCCAACATACCCGACATGGTCTGGATCGGTTAAAAAAAGGTAGCGACACTCAACATGGCAAATAAAACATAACACGTAACACGTAATATATCGAATAATCGAGTTTTCTCATGCTTCCGATAACGCGCTTTATCGGAAGCGTTCGGGGCGGTCTTTCCCCGGCGGCCAACTACGGCTTGACCCCTGCCTTCGGCGCAAAAACGCGGCCGAACCCTTCGGCAAGCCCACGCATCGCTCCAGGTTGGCTCCTTCCAGAAACGGAATATTAACCATCGCGTTCATCTGGAAATATCAAAAATCCGGCAAAGCGACTCCGGAGCTGGCAGCGCATCGCCACGCGACTCCGCCACCGCCCGCTTTTATGTAAAAAAATAAAGATATGATAATCACAAAACAGCGCTTTAAGCAGGTCGTATCCTAGCGATTTGCTAGTGGTTTGAAATTGACATCGCGCGATTCCATGCTACACCTTGATGAGCGAGAAATGCTTGGCTTCAGCGGTCCATTCGGCCGGATATGACCGCCGAAAGAGGCGCTTTGACGAGATCGGAAATCTGGCTTTCTTCCTTGAAACGATGGCGCTGCGGCCATGGCTGCCGACTGCGCCCCGCGTCGCTGGAGGACGCTACCAGCACAGGCAAGGAGCCGGTGACGCGCGATCCGCACCGAGGAAACCGGCGCGAATGATCGGTCGCGCCGTTCAACGGCAGCTCCATCTCGGATTTGCCGATCGGAAACGAGCTGTTCGGGCGCCAGGGGGTTTTGACCGATGCCCGCGACGACCGGCCAGGGCCGGTCTCACGCCCGTGCTGGCACGCTGTTTCTCGACCGGCGACACGAAAGCCGACGCTCGCGCCGGGTACGGCAGGGAACGGCTTCGAGTCGCTTGCCGAAAGATGCGTGAGGCTTCCTGTTTGCTTGGTCGCTGTTCATCGGTTCTTGGAGATCGAGAGGAGACGTCATGGCGGGACCAATGCTGAAAGCGATTGTAAACGGCAGCAAATGCGACGCCGTGGTTTTGGAAATTGCCTCGAACGGCCAGGCGACGGGTGGATGCCTCGTCGGTGCGGGCGCTTCCAGGATAGATCTCAACTTGGCTGTTCCCGCGCGGCAGCCGGATTCTACCGGTGCTCGGACCATGGCCGGCGACGGACTGTGGCTGGGGACATGCAGGGGGCTGTTCAGCCTTCATCAGCAGGGTCCCATCATCGTCGGTGCCGCCAGCAGATTCTGGCTCAAAGCCGATGCTGGCATCGACGGAAGCGGCCCGCGCGAGATCGATCTCGCTTTTAGCGACACGCCGGGCTGGTCCATCGAAATCGTCGCGGACGGCACCCTCAAGGCGGAACCGGCCTCGTCTCGATAGAAAACGGGTGATCGGGCGCGTGACTGGCTCGCGCTCGGGCACCGGACCGTTTGTATCAATTTGTTTTTCCGGTCGGGGTCCCGCTCTCGCCAGAGACGGATGGAACACCGTTCGGGTTGTGGCCAGAAGTTGCGGTCTGTCCCTGACGTTCGGGCCGGAGCGACGCGCTTGGCGCCGGATAGGGGTTCGTTTCGGCGGGGCTCAAAAAATTTCACTTCGCCGGAACCGAGAAAATCGACGAACGATTTGAGGAGGCGATATCGTGATACGCTCAATCCTGTCCGGCCATCGCGCCAAAACTGCGGGCATCGCGGTCGCGCTCGCGACCGTTCTAGCGGTTTTTTCGGCGGGCGGCGCGGCCGAAACGATCGCCCGGCCGAAGTTGGCCCCGCAATACAGCTTGAACGAGTTGCTGGCCCGTCTGCCGACGGGGGAACGGTGGCTCGCCCATCTGCGGGACGACCTCTTGCCGTTCTGGCTGATGGACTCGGCCATCGGCAATCCGCGCGGCAATTTTCCGACTTATCGCTGCAACGACGGCTCGCCGATCAACCCGGCCCAACTCTGTCCCGAACAGCGCTATGCCGAGCCGGGCATCGTTTTTATCTATCCGGAACACCGCCAATACCTGCGGGTGTTATCGCGGCAGATTTACGCCTATGCGGTGGCCTTCCACCTGACCGGCGACGAAAGCTTGCTGAAGCTCGCCTACGACGGCATCAACTTCGAGCGGGCCAATTTCTTGGACACCAAGAACGGAGGCGCCTACAGCTACCGGACGTTTCGGGATGGCCAGTGGGTTCCGGGGCCGGCGCCGCTGCAGCGGACCAGCCAGGATCTCGCCTACGCCGCCACCGGCATCGGCATGGTCTACTACCTGACCCGCGACCCGCGACTGCTGGAAGAGCTGCTGGCGCTGAAGAACTACATTTTTCGCACCTATTTCGACCAGGAACAGCAGTTCGTGACGTGGGTGCGCGAGCTGTCGCCGGACGGCGACACCCTCGACCAGCGCGAGTTGGTCGCGCAGCTCGATCAAGTCTACGCGTTCATGCTGGCGGCGACGCCCGCCCTGCCCGAACCCCACCGCACCGAATGGAAAAACGATCTGGCGAAGCTGGCGCGCACCATGATCGAGCAGTTCTACAGCCCGCGCCAGAACCTGTTCTGGGGCGCCGCCACGGCCACCGATACCCGCCGGCTGGAAACGCCTCACACCGACTTCGGCCATTCGGTCAAGACCATGTGGATGATCCACTATATCGGCCGGATGACCGACGACCTCAGCCTGGCCGAATTCGGCTGGCGCAACGCCACCGCGCTGCTGGAACAGGCTTACCTCCCCGAGACGGGATCGTGGGGTCGGCGGCCGCTGCTCGACGGGACCATCGACCCCGATAAAGAGTGGTGGGGCCTGGCCGAGCTGGATCAGGTCTCCGCCACCTTCAGCCTGATCGACCCGAACTATGCCGGCTATCTGATCAACACCTACGATTACTGGTTCAAGTACATGGTCGATCACGAGAACCACGAAATCTGGCACATGGTCGATGGCCGCACCAACCGGCCTTACCCGTGTGGGCCGGGAGCGACCAGTTGCTTCCCGAAACAGCATTCCTGGAAGAACTCCCTGCACTCCTTCGAGCATTGCCTGGTCGGCTACATCACCGCCCAGCAATTCCGCGGCCAGCCGGTGACGCTCTACTACGCCTTCGCGCAACCCCCCGAGCAAGGTACGGTGCGACCGTATTTCTACGCCGGCCACCTCGCGAAGCTCGACCCGGCGACGGTGGCCGCTCCCGGCAACCGCAAGATTTACCGCGCCACGTTCACCCACGTGCGCTGATCGCCGTCGCACCGCATCCGCAGGAGGATTACCGCCATGCCATCTCATCCGCGCTCCAAGCGCATCGCGATCATGATCGAGTCGCATTTCGACGACACGGAACCGGGCGCCTTCACCATGTTCTTTCCGGCCAACGGTTACGACACAGAGTTCATTTCCAATCTGCGCGGCGCTCGGGAACGCGTTTTCAAAGGTAACGACACCGATCAGGAAATTTGCGTCACCAAGGATCTCGACCACGTCAATCTGGAAAGCTACTCCGGGCTGATCCTGGTCGGCGGCTACGCCATGGACATGCTGCGCTACGAGGTGCACGTCGACGAAGGCCAGCCCGACGAGCCCAAGGCGACCCGGTTCATGCGCCGGGCGTTCGCCGCCGACCATCTGTTGATCGGCACGATCTGCCATTCGCTGTGGTTGCTCACGCCGGCGCCGGACCTGATCCAGGGCCGCGAGGTCACTTGCTCTCACAACATCATGCACGACGTCCGCAACGCGGGCGCCGTGCTGGTCTATGACCGCAAACACCGGTCGCTGGCCGACACCCATGTCGATGGCCGGCTGATCACCGCCCGGCATCCCTACGTGGTCGCCGAGTTCATGAACCTCTTCCTCGAACAGTTGAACGAGCGCGCCGTGAAGTGAGTCGCCCGGGCGCGGCCGGGATGGGGCGGCGGGGCCAACGCATGAAATCGGCCCGGAGAGATCGGAGCGTGCGGCCGTTCTCCCGGCGTCAGTTTCTGGCGCCGGCTCGCGGGTAGCCCGAGTTACGGCGGTTTCGCTCCGCCGCGCGAGGTCGCGCGCTGCCGTCTTCTTCCCGGAAGGTGGCATCCAACCTATTTTGGATCGGCCGGCGGCGGATGGCCCGGACCGGCGCCCGAGGATCGCCGGGCCAGCCCGCGCTCGGGTGCGCGGGTTTTCGCGCGCCGACGCTCGCGGGCTTCCGACCCACGCGGCCCGCTTGCCGCACCCGGCTCGAACCGTTTCTCCATCCCAGAACTGACGCTGATAGCCGAGATTGAGGAGATCGAGATGCGAAACGCGAACCTGTTACCGCTGGCTCTCTCGTTGTGGTGCTTGACCGATCCGGCTTTCGCCGACAAACCGCCTCTCGATTGCGGCAAGAAATCCCTCGCGGCGGCCGTGAGCGAGGCCAGCGACAAGTCGATCGCGTTCACCGGCACCTGCGCCGGACCCGTCGTGATCCGGTCCGACGGGTTGAGCCTGACCGGCGTGGGCGCGGCGATCATCGACGGTGGCGGGCAAGACGCGGTCACGGTCGCGGGCGCGCACGGCGTGTCGCTGGCGAACGTCGAGGTGCGCAACGGCGCGAACGGGATCGTCGGGACCGACGGCGCCCACCTGTCCCTGACGAACGTGACCGCGCGCGACAACCGCGCGTCCGGCATCTCCCTCCGGACCGCGTCGAGCGCGACGCTGTCGGGGGTCGCCGCAAGCCGCAACGGCTTGCACGGCCTCACCGTCGAAACCGGATCGGCGGCGACCGTCGGCGGCACCTTCACCGCGTCCGGCAACAGGGTCTTCGGGGTGAACGTGAACGGAAGCTCGCTGACCTTCTCGCGAGCCAAGGCCACCCTGAGCGGCAACGCGCTCGGCATGCAAGTCGGCACCGGCGCCAACGCCTTCATCGGCGATCCCTCGACCGTTCTCGACGTGACCGACAACCTCGCCACGGGCTTGACCATCGTCTCGGGCGCGCACATGGTGTCGTTCGGCGGCGCCATCAACGCCTCCGGCAATCCGGTGAACGGAGTTTCTTTGAACTCCAAGGCCGGCCTCGACCTCGACGCCGGCTCCACCCTCGACTGCGGCCACAACGGCGACGGCCTGCTGGTCCAGCAGGGCTCGGAGCTGACGGCCTTCAACATCCCGCAATTTTCCGGCGTTCCCGGCTTCAGCGCGGTCAACTGCCACGACAACGCCGGCGACGGGATCATCGTCCGCAACGCGTCGATCCTGCGGGTTTCGAACCAGGCCAGGGTGATCAGCGTCGACAACGGTGCGAGCGGGCTCGTCGCGGACGACGGCGCCGGCGTCATCCTGGTGAACTCGACCCTCACGGGCAATCCGGTCAAAGACATCGAACTCGCTTTCGGCAGCCGGGCCGATCTGCGAACCTCGACTTTCGGGACCGCCGCCTGCGACGCGACCGTTCTCGTCCGGGGCACGAGCGGCATCGCCTGCCCGCAGTAGGCCTCGCGCGATCCCGGAGTCCCGGCACGACACCGCGCCGGCGCATCGAATCGGACGATCCGCCTCGCGCCGACGGCGGCCAAAGCGGCGCAGCCGACCTGCTCGCCGAAGCCCATCGGACGGAGCGAGCGGTGCGGCCGAACGGCGCGGCTTCCGGAAATCGCCGCCGAACCGCTCGACGCTTTCTGCTTCGGCTTTCCGCGACATGCGCCCGAAGTTGCGGGGTGGACGTCGGTTGCGCCTCGCGAGAGTCTCGGGCTTTCAATCACCTATCGCCGCGCCGCGCGTTCCCCTGTCGCGTTTCGTCGCGCGGCGCGGCGGGCACGTTTCGCGCGCCGCGCAAACAAGACGTTGATCGAACGCGAATAATTCCGAATCGCCGCGATTGGCTCGCCGCTTGCCATCCCTCTCCGCAGAGCCGACTTGCTCGGCGTTGGCGGAGGAGAGCGTTCATGATCGCGTGGTACAGGCTCGCGAACGACGAGAGGATCGGGCTGGCGCGTGCCGGCGAAGCGGCGGAGGCGCGGCGTTTTCTCGACGGCATGATGGCGGCGGAGCCGGGCTGGTCTCCGCCAGCCGGCGCGCTCGACGCCTATCCGCGCCACGCGCGCTACGTGATCCACCGGGACCGCGCCGGCGTGCGCGGCGCGGTCAAGCTGGTGCGCGGCAACGCCGACGAGGGCCTGCCCATCTTGGAGGTTTGGCCGGAGCTGCCGCTGCGGGGCCGGCGCGACGTGGCGGAGCTGTCCGTGCTGGCGCTGGACCGCCGCGCACGCGGACGCGGCTCCGCGTTTCTGTCGCTGGCGGCGGAGACATGGCGCTATTGCCACCGGCGCGGCATCGTCGAAATCTGGGCCGAGCTGGAGCCTCGGGCGCTGGCGGGATACGGCCGGTTCGGCTGGCCGTTCGAGGTCGCCGGCCCACCGCGCGACTACTGGGGCGCGCTCCATCGTCCGTGCCGCATGAGCCTCGCGGCGGCCGGCACGGCGTTCGTCGAGCGCGCGAAGCGGTCGAGCGCCTACGCCGACGCCGTGCGGCAGGCCCTGCGCGGGGCCGGCCTCCCCGATGGCCACCGAGTTCGCCGCTCGCTTTCGGTGCTTGCCGCGCGCTCTGAAGCGGAGTCCTGACTCTTGCGGGGCAGGAGGCAGTCGTTAAGCGCGCCCCGAAAAAATAGTCGCGCAAAGCAGTAACCCATGTACTAGAGTGTATTTGGCGATTTGGCCCGCTTCAGCGGTCGCAAATGCATTCGGACGTATCGGAGCAGACTGGTATTCTGCCTCTTTGACGGCACGGTGAGGCCGAGCGACGGCGGGAATTTGGTCCAACCGCCAGCATCTCCACCGATCGAGCGAGATTGTTGTATTCCAGTTGTGATTGATTAGGGAGCGCCCATGTCGAACATCACTTCAGGTAAACCTCGCGGGAGCGACCTGGCCGACGTCTCGGCGTCGGTTTACGACGCCGTCATCGTCGGTGCCGGAGTCAGCGGCGCGATCATCGCCAACGAATTGAGCCAAAACGGCTTTCGCGTGCTCGTTCTGGAAGCCGGGCCGGGGCACGATCTGACCATTCCCGGGTACGAGCAATACCTGTCGCGCTTCTACGGCGCGGCCTCCAAGGACAACAACGCGCCCTATCCCCCCAATCGCAACGCCCCCATGCCGCGCAGCACCGACGTGCGCAGGCTTCAGCCGGGCGAGCCCGACGCGACGGGTTACCTCGTCCAGAACGGTCCCCTCGCGCTCGACAGCACCTACACTCGGGTCGTCGGCGGCACGACCATGCACTGGGAGGGCAAAGCCCTGCGCATGTTGCCCGAGGATTTCGAGATGCGCAGCCGGTTCGGGCGCGGTTTGGATTGGCCGATTTCCTACGAGCGATTGGCCCCGTACTACGGCAAGGCCGAGTTCGAGCTGGGCGTGTCCGCCGACGTCGAGGAACAGGCGTACCTCGGGATCCGCTTCGATCCCGGCTACGTCTATCCGATGCGCAAGATCCCGGTGTCCTATCTGGACAAAACGGTCGCCGGCGGCCTGAGCGGCGCCGAAGTCTCGCTGCGCGGCGAACGGTTCACCCTGACCGTCCGCAGCACGCCGCAGGCGCGCAACGGCGTGCCCAATCCCCGCTACGACGGCGGCAAAGGCTATGTCCCGGCCGGCGCGGTCAGCGTCGAGCAAGTCGATCAGGGCGAACGCTGCCAGGGCAACAACAACTGCGCCCCCATCTGCCCGGTCCAGGCCAAGTACCACGCCGGCAAAACGCTGATCAAGGCGCTCGCGACCGGCCGCATGAAGCTTCTGCCCCAGGCGGTGGCGTCGAAGGTCGCGATCGATCCCGAGAGCGGCAGGGTTCGCCATATCGAGTTCAAGGCGTACCCGGAGCCCGGCTCGACCGAACACGCGACCGGCACCGCCCGGGGGCGGGTGTTCGTGCTCGCCGCCAACGCGGTCGAGAACGCCCGGTTGCTGCTGGCGTCCGACCTGCCGGGCACCAGCAATCTGGTGGGGCGCAACCTGATGGACCACCCGTTCCTGCTCACCTGGGGCCTGATGCCCGAGGTGGTGGGCACCATGCGGGGAACGCAGAGCACGTCGGGCATCCAGGACCTGCGCGGCGGCGCGTTCCGCCGGCACCAGGCGGCCTTCGCCGCGAGCATCCACAACGACGGCTGGAGCTGGGCGACCGGCTCGCCTTACACGGTCCTGGATGAGATCGTCGATCGCCAAAACCAGTTCGGCGCGGCCTTGCGCCGGCGGCTGGTCGATCAGATCTCGCGCCAGTTGCAACTGGCGTTCATGGTCGAGCTGTTGCCGGACC
>ERZ761602.5766-NODE-5766-length-14390-cov-3.463202_pt1 | contig 14390 bp, 8 predicted proteins | sample MGYA00512165_ERZ761602 | MGnify/ENA primary metagenome ERZ761602 (study PRJEB28899, sample SAMN02445085) | bioreactor sludge metagenome | biome: EBPR sludge; isolation source: Thorneside wastewater treatment plant | place: Australia: Brisbane, Thorneside...
GCGTCCGGGCCGATCTCGGCGCGGTAGGGGCGCACGCTGGTGAGGGCATCGAAGGAGTCGATGACGGAAAAGAACCGCGGGCCGATGGGTATGTTGTCTCCGCGGAGGCGGTCGGGGTAGCCTGTCCCGTCCCATCGCTCGTGGTGGTGACGAACCAGGGAGAGCAGGAGTGGATCATCTTCACCCATGGCGAGGAGGCGCTCGTGGCCGCGGATCGTGTGCGTCTGCATCACCTCGAACTCGCCGGGTGTGAGCGGGCCGGGCTTCTGGAGGATCTCGTCGGGGACGTCGATCTTGCCCACATCGTGCAACGCCGCGGCGTAGGTGAGGCGATGGATCAGGGCGTCATCGAGGCCGGCGGCCTCGGCGAGGGCGCGGGTGTAGAGAACAACCCGCCAGGTGTGCGCGGCGGTGGAAAAGTCCTTGGCTTCGAGCACGCCGACCATCGCTTGGACGATCTCGGGGTCCATGGTTCAAGCTCGTGATCGCAGCTCGGCCCGCTCGGCCCCGATATCGCTGAGAACATCGGCCTGGTGATCGGCGTGGTAACTGCTCCGCACCAGCGGCCCGCTCTCGACGACCTTGAAGCCGCGCCGGAGGCCCTCGGTCTTGAACATGGCGAACTGCTCGGGCGTCACCCAACGGTCGATGGGGAGGTGGTTGCGGGTGGGTTGGAGGTACTGGCCGATCGTGAGGATGTCGCAGGCGTCAGCGCGGGCGGTCTGTGGGGCGTGCGGCATCGAACCGTCGGCACCGGGGCGTGCGCCCGATCCGTTCGTGCTGTCTGACGGCGGACGCACGGCGGTGCGCTGCACCACGTCGTCCATCAGCGCGAGGACCTCCTCATCACGCTCGCCGATGCCGACCATGATCCCGGTTTTGGCGACCAGCCCTTGCTCTTTCACGCGTCGGAGGAGTTCCGCCGATCGGTCGAACTTCGCGCTGGGGCGCACCGCCGGGTACATGCGGCGGACGGTCTCGAGGTTGTGGTTGATGATGTGGGGCCGGGCGTCGATGACCATCTGGAGCGCGCCCCAGTTGCCCTCGAAATCGGGGATGAGGACTTCGATGGAGAGGCCTGGGCAGGCCTCGCGGGCGCGGACGATGGTTTCGGCCCACGCGCCGGCCCCGCCGTCGGCGAGTTCATCGCGGTTGACGCTGGTGATGACGATGTGCTTGAGGCCGGCTCCCTCCTGCATGAGACGCAGACTTTCGGCCACCCGGCGCGGCTCATCGCGGTCGAGCGCGTTGGGGCGGCCGGTCTTGACGTTGCAGAAGCCGCAGGCCCGGGTGCAGGTGTCACCGAGGATCATGATGGTGGCCACGCCCCGCGACCAGCACTCACCCATGTTCGGGCAGCCCGCTTCTTCGCAGACCGTGTGAAGACGGTGCGATTGCAGCAGGGTGCGCAGTTTGGTGTATTCGGGCCCGCCGGGGACCTTGGCCCGGAGCCACGGGGGCTTGCGCTTGACGGTCATGTGATCCACAGCGCCGCCGGCGTTGTTGAGCACCGACAGGCTCACCAGCGGACGGTCCACCACGCGCAACGGATCACCCCCGAGCGGGCGAGGGTGCCGCGCCACGGTGCGGGTGAGCGGCGGAGCATCTGGCTGGGTCGGTGTCATTGAACAACAGTTTAGGGGTTGGTCGAGCCTTGTAGGTCGCAAGGAAGCGGCAAACCTGAGCGGGGGATTTCTCGTATACACCCGTGTGGTGGAGGAAAGTTCGTGTCGCGCGGGGTCTCACGTGCTGCGCGGGTTTCTCAAAGTTGAACCCCCTTTCGGGGGTGAAGAGGTGTGGTAAAATCGCACAGCGGGTTCAATAGGACCGGCCCGCCCGGTCGATTCTGACCGTCCGGGAAGTGTCTCGCCGTGAAGGAACTTCCTACGATCGCCGTCGGAAATTGGAAGTATTTTGATAGGTAATGTGAACGTGGGATGTCTCGTTCGGTCCCTTTTCGACCGTTGTGAGTTATCGGAAAGCAGCCCGGAGGATCGTGGGGCAGGCGAGTTCGAGGTCTGAGTTCAGCGGGCGTGGATCAGGAATTGAAGTGTGGTTGTCGGAGTGTGAAGGAGCTGTTCGTGCCACAGTCAGTGTCAGGCAGAATAAACCGTCCGCACCCTACGCGACTCAGAGCATTGAGGTCGCGTGCCGGAGGATCCGGGCAAGCATGGTCCGTCTGCGGGAGCGTGATGCTGCTTATGGGGATGGGCGGGTGCCAGGCCTCGTTCATGGACCCGAGCGTCGCGGGCCGTTGGGAGGCGACCCCGACCGTGGTCCCGGTGCTGGATCGGATCGCTTCGATCGAGGAAGATGAACCGATCACGGCGAACGCGACCTCGCCCGTGCCGGAAGATTTGCTCCCGCAGCCGTCCAGTTATCGCGTGACACCGGGCGATGCGATGCGTGTGACGCTGTACGACCTGATCATCACGGATCGGCCCGACACGTACGAAGTGGTGGTCGATGATCGTGGCATGATCGACCTGCCGCAGCTGGGACGGATCCAGGTCGGCGGGAGCACGCTCGAACAGGCACGGGCGGACATCGAGCGGGCCATGGCGCGCTTCGTGTCCGATCCCTTGGCCCAGATCGTGATGCTCAACAGCCGGGGCAGCACCTACAGCATCGTGGGCAACGTGGAACGCAGCGGGCAGTACCTTGTTCCCAACGCGAACTTTCGCTTGCTCGAAGCCCTGACGGCCGGAGGCCGCTTTGATGAATCGGTAAAAGACATCTATGTGATCCGGCGTGTGGAACTCAGCGATGCGGCCCTGGGCGCGCCCCAGCCCGATGGTGCATCGCCGCCCTTGTCCCTGCCCGATACGCCGGCAGGCCCGACGACCCCGCCCGTCACGGGCGAGGACCTCATCAGGGTCATCGACGACATCACCAAGCCCGAAGGCACCCCCAAACAGCCGTCACCGGGGATGATGCCCGCGGCCCCCGGCGTGCGCTACCTGCCGCGAAGGCAGCCCGATGTGACCGCCGTCCCGGATGGCAACTCGCCTCCTCCCGCTTTGGACCTTGTAGATCAACCCGTGGCCAAGTCCACACCCTCGGCCAAAGGTGCTGACTCGACTTCCTGGGTATTCCTGAACGGTAAATGGGTTCAACTGAATGCGGCGAAGGCCGCGGCCGCATCGCCCGCCGGCGGCCCGCTCAAGGCGGCTGATCTGGTGACGACCAGGGTGATCCGCATCCGCTTGGAGGACCTTCTCAACGGAGATCCCGCGGCGAACATCGTCATCCGCAACGGTGATGTCGTCCGTGTGCCGACTTCACCGGTCGGATTCGTCTACATGGCGGGTCAGATCAACCGACCAGGCCCCATCCAGTTGCCTCCCACCGGCGGCCTGACCCTGCTGCGGGCGATCGATTCCGCGGGCGGCATGGGCACGCTGGCTATTCCTGAGCGGGTCGATCTGACCCGGATGCTCTCCGGTGACCGCCAGGCCACCATCAGGCTCGATGTCCGGGCGATCAGCGAACAGACACAGCCCGATGTGTATCTGAAGCCCAACGACCGTGTGAATATCGGAACCAACTTCTGGGCGCTTCCGCTCGCGGTGATCCGCAACGGATTCCGCGTGAACTACGGGTTCAGCATCACGGCCGATCGCAACTTCGGCAACGATATCTTCGGCCCTCCGCCGTACGACGGCCCGGATTGAGGACGGGCATGATGCGAACCCTGGCCGCACGTACGAACCCGCCGCGGGGGTGGTGCAGTAAGGAAGCACAGCACTCCCCGGATTCCGCATGAGCACAGCGACGCCGCAACGATCCACCATGGTCTCACCGGGTTCACCCGCCACGGTGGCGGTGCGCGCATCGGCACGAAGAGCACACGAGGTATCCGCCTCGACCTGGGCCGCTGTCGGGCTGCTCGCGGCGGCGTTCATCGGCCTCTTCTTCCGCTGGTTCTGGAAACAGCACGAGCACAGTTCGATCAAGATGGAGGACTGGGGCCACGCGTATGTGATCCCGTTTATCAGCGGCTACCTGGTGTGGCAGGTTCGGGAGAAACTGCTGGCGGAGCCCGCGCGCGTCTTCTGGCCCGCGCTGGCGCCGATGCTGCTGGGGATCGCGTGCTACCTGTTCTTCGTGGTGGGAGTCCCGAACCACATGCTCCAGGGCGCATCGGTCATCCTGACGCTGGGGGGGCTGACGCTGCTGCTGGCCGGGACGCGGATGTTCCGTTACTTGTTCCTGCCCATCGCGTACCTGGTCTTCATGATCACGCTCTCCGAGCAGATCATGATCAAGGTGACGTTCCAGTTGCAACTCATCGCCAGCAAGGGGGCGTTCGTTTTTCTGACGATTCTCGGCGCGATCTTCGGATTCGGCGTTGATCTCTCCGGGAACACGCTGTCGGTGGCCGGGAACAAGATGAACGTGGCGGAAGCCTGTTCGGGGATGCGGATGGTGGTGGCGTTCTACGCGTTGGCGGGCGCTGTGGCCCTGCTGTCGTGCAAGCACTGGTGGCAGCGGATCGCGCTCATGCTGCTGGCGGGGCCTGTGGCGATCTTCATGAACGTCATCCGCGTGACGGTGCTGGGATTGTTGTCGCTCAACAACGTGAACTTCACCAGCGGCGATGCCCACATGCTCATCGGCACGCTGCTCCTGGTCCCCAGCCTGGGCCTTTTCCTCGGCGTGGTCTGGGCGCTCAACAGGATCATCGACGAACCCGACGGGGCCGGAGGGGTTGCGGCATGAGCGGCCCCGTCGCCAATCCCCGTCCTCTCTTTGTCCGTCCGGCCTACATCGCGGCGATCGTGATTTTGTCGGTCAGCGCCGTGGCCATGAGCGCCGCCATCTCGTCGTTCAAACTCTATCTGCGCAAAGAGAAAATCTATGCCCCCGATGGCCGGATGGTCTCGGCGATACCCAGCGAGAGCGCTTCGTTCGTGCGGCTGGGATCCGATCAGCGCATGCCCCCGGAGATCGAGGAGGTGCTGGGCACCCCCAACTACGTCTCCCGTGTGTATCTCGAGAAAGAGCCGCGCCCGGGCAAGGAGCGGCGGGCCTTGCAGTTCCACGCGGCGTATTACACCGGCATGATCGACACCGTGCCGCACGTGCCCGACCGGTGCATGGTGGGCGCGGGGATGCAACTCAAGGGCGTTGTGGGCGATATCCCGATGCCGGTACGAACCGAGGACTGGCTCGAGAACGAGGACGTTCCCGAGGCGATGCGGGGGCGCATCTTCCGGGCCAAGACCCAGGACAAGCACACGGATCTGCCCAACACACGCATCAACCTGCCGCGCGATGCGAAGGACCTGAAACTGCGTGTGACGCACTTCGAGGACGAGTCGGGGCGTGCGATCTACGCGGGGTATTTCTTCATCGCCAACGGCGGCATCGTCTCCCGTGCCGAGGGTGTGCGGCTGCTCGCCTTCGACCTGCGTTCGACGTATTCCTATTACCTGAAAGTCGAGTTTCAGTCGCACCTGGTGGAGACCGCGGAGGAACTGGCGGAACTGGCCGCGGCGTGGCTCGACGAGAACTTCGCCGAGGTGATGCGCTGCGTCCCCGACTGGGTGAAGGTGGAATCGGGCGAGTATCCACCCCGAACGGGCGGCGCCGATAACACCACCGCCGCCGGGTCGGGCAAATCGAACGCCCCGGGAGCGGGCGGGACGAACCAATGAGAACGAACACGCCGGAGCGCCCTGAGCGACGGTTCATGAGGAGTCTGTGATGGCCGGTCGAGTGAATACGAGGTTTGTCGCGTCCCTGTCTGTCGGCTTGCTGCTGGCGTTCGGCGTGGTGGCCGTGTCGGCCTACTACCTGCTCGTGAACTCGGCCACGGACCTGGCCAAGGCGGGCGACCGTCTGGCGGCCAAGGGCGAGTACGCCAAGGCGATCGAGTTCTACTCGAAAGCGGTGAACAAGGAGCAGACCAACACCGTCAACCTGAACAAGTGGAGGGACGCGCTGCGGCAACTGGCTCCGGAACTGCAGGTGACGTACCAGGACTACTTCCGTCAGTACATGCTGGCGACGCGCCAGCTGGCCCGCGTGCAGCGAGAGAACATCGAACTTCAGAAGGAGAACCTGGAGATCCAGCGTGAGATGCTGCCGGTGAACTTCTCCCGTTCGGAGCACGACCGCTTCGTCTCCGAGTGCGACGCGATGATCGCGCCGCACGCCGGGGAGGGCGGGAAGGCCGATGCGCTGCGACGCTACCGGGGCGAGGCGAAGTACGAACTCTACCGCTTCGTGCCCGATGCGAAGAACGAACTCGCGCTCGAGGCCGAGGCGGACCTGATCGCCGCGATCGCGGCCGATCCGTCGGATGTCGACGCGGCCCAGAGCCTCCAGAACCTGTACCTCATCATGGCCCTGCGCGCCGAGGGCCGAGCGGCCACCGAAGAGGCCCAGGCCCTGCGCGACAAGGCCGACGCGGCCCTGTCGTCGTTTATCGAGAAGAACCCCGATGACCCCTACATGATGCTGGTGTCGATGCAGCGGGATCTGGGCAAGTTCCAGCAGGCGATCGCCCAGGACGTGCAGCGGGGCAAGGTCGATGTCAACGAGCGGGTCGGCACGATGCAGGCGGACATGATGCCCCGTCTGGACGCGGCGGCAAGGGCGATGGCGACCAGCGACCCGGCGAGGATCAAGCCGCGCACGATCGACACGATGCGCTACATGGAGTCGCTGCTGGATCCGCAGGGCCGCTCGAAGCGGGCGGAGGCGGCGTGCCTGCGTGCGCTCGAGCAGCGGCCGGGGGATGCCCTGATGCTCGCGACCTACTCGGACATTTTCGCCTCGCGCGACGACTACCTCGGCGCCAACGCGCAACTCCAGAAACTCGTTGATCTCAAGATTCCCCCCACGAGCCTCGAGGGCGTCCGCCTCTTCGGGATGAGGACCAACGCCCAGTTTCTGCAGGCGCTCTTCCAGGCCAAGGCCTGGCACTACGTCAAAGATGAAGACAAGCCCAAGGTGCTCGCGGCGGCCCGCGAGTACCGGGCCAAACTCGGCGCGGTGATGGCCCCCGACATGCCGCAGTTGATGTTCGTCGATGCGCAGCTCGCCTTCGCCGAGGGCGATCTCTCGCGTGCGAACCGGCTGCTCGACCAGTACCTCAAGGCCGTGGGCAACCGTCCCAACGCCGAGGCGTTGATGCTGGCGGCCCAGGTGGCCGACCGGATCAACCAGCCCGGCCTGGCCAAGCAGCGCCTCGAGCAACTCCTGGCGCTGAATCCCGGCAGGCCCCAGACGCTCGTCATGCTGGCGGAGATCGAGACCAAACTCCAGAATCTGACACGCGCACGGGAAATCTACGACCAACTCCTCGCCGTCGCGCCCGACAACATGGAACTCAAGAACCGGCGCGACCTGATCGGCGTGGTGGAGGGGTCCAAGCCCACCGGCGGCGTGGTGGATCCCGTCGTCGCGGACCTGGTCACCGCGCAGGAGATGCTCGTGCCGCCGCCGGGGAAGCCCGCTCGTCCCGAGGAACTCATCCCGTACCTCGAGAAGGCGGTGGTCAGGCACAACTACGATTGGCGACTGGTGCAGCCGCTGGGCAACGCCTACCGCCGCGCCAACCAGCCGGAGAAAGCCGTGGCCCTGGCCAACAAGGCCGTTGAACTCCACCCCGATGTGAAGCAGGCCCGTCAGTACCAGATCGCCGTTACGCGGCCCGACAGCGCCGAGAGCCAGATCGCGATCATCGAACTCGACACCGAAGCGCCCGAGATCGAACGCAAACTCGGCGCGTACCAGATCTACCGCCGGTACAACATGCCCAAGGAGGCCGCCGAATCGCTGGCCCAGGCCGCGGCGATCAACGCCGACGACCAGCGCGTGGTGGAGTTTCAGTTCCTCGACGCGATCGATGCGAAGAACCTGCCCGCGGCCAAAGCGCTGGCCGAACGGGCGGCGAAGGCGAACATGGACGAGGCCGACGGCCTGACGTTCCGCGCCCGCGTGCTCGCGGCGGAGGGGAACTTCAAGGACGCCGTGTCGGCGATGGAGCAGGCGGTGGCCAAGGGTGGTGCCCTCCCTGAGGCGTGGCGTCTCAAGGGACGGATGGAGATGCTCGTGGGGCGCAGCGCCGAGGCGGTCGAGTCGTTCCGCCGGGCCGTGGCCCTGCGGCCCAACGACGTCGCCTCGATCAACGATGTGCTCAGCGCCCTCATCGGGATGGGGCGGCAGGAGGAGGCGCTGACCTTCGCGCGGGCGAGCGAGAAGTTCGGGCGTGATGATCCCTCCTTCATCGCCTCGTGGCTTGGTCTTGAGGCCGCGGTGGGGAACAAGTCCGTCGCCCGGGAGCGCCGCGAGACGATGTCGAAGAACTCGCCCAACGATCGGACCAACCTGGTCGCGCTCGCGGCGATCTACATCGGCGAGCGAGACTGGGCCAAGGCCAGGCCCATGATCGACCGCGCCCGTTCCCTGGGGGAGGGGTACGACATCCTGGCGCTCGACGCCGCCTGGAACTGGGAACAGGGGGAGCGTCAGAAGGCCAGGGACATCTTCGAGAAACACATCGCGGGCATCGAACCCGCGAAGATGTCGATCACCCCTCACATCGCGTACGCCCAGTTTCTCGTCCAGCGGCAGGATTTCGAGGGCGCGCTGGCCGAACTGGAAAAAGCCCGCGCCTACCAGAGTTCGCAGAACGCCGAGGCCGACAAGGTCATCGCCGATGTCCTGATGAGGGTGATGTCCTACGACAAAGCGACGGAGGTGTGCCGCCGCATCGTCAACGCAGGGGCCGACACGCAGGATCACCTGTACCGAAAGCGTCTGGCCGAGTGCCTGATGAAACTCGATAACTTCGCCGACGCGAAGAAGGAGATCGACGAGATCGTCAAGAAGGGAGACCCCGACGCCGTCACGCTCCTGCTGCTGGCCGATTGCAGCGGCGGCCTGAAGGACACGCGGGCCCAGCGCGAGATTCTCGATCGCGCTGTGGCGAGGTTCCCCGGCGAGGCGATGGTCTTCCTGAAACGCGGGCAGACCATGATGAGCGATCCGAAGACGGCCCGCGACGCCATCAGCGATTTCGGAAGGGCCTTGTCCATCCGCCCGGACATGTGGCAGGCGATGCGCATGCGCGCCTTCGCGTACATCACCCTCGGACAAATCGACGAGGCGGTCAAGGACCTGGGCGGGGCCGTCAAGATCGCGCCGTACAACGATGAACTCCTGTACGGACTGGTCGCCGACCTGCTGCGCATGGGTCGGACGGGCGACGCCCTCGACATCGCCTCACGGGCCATCGCGTCCCGACCGCGCGACCTCGAGGCGATGAACACACTCGGGCGGCTCTTCGCACGGGCCGATGCCCACCAGCAGGCCAGCCGGTTCTTCAGGGACGCCTTCGAGATCGACGGCAACGACCGCAACACGCAGTTCTATCTCGATTCGCTCCTGGCCATCAACCCGCCGGACCTGCTCGAGGCCAAGCGCGTCCTCAACAAGGTCGGTTCGCAGCGCATCTCCGCCAACCCCGGTCTGCTCATGGCACTCTCCAAGGTCTTCATGAAAGAGGCCAAGGTGCCCCAGGCCGAGGCCGCCGCCCGTGATGCCCTCAAACTCCTCCAGGTCGATCAGCCCGCGATCATGCTCGCGTGGTTCAACGACCTGCGCAAACTCATCAACGACAAAAATCAGACGCTGCGGTATCTCGAGGATACCGGGCGGGTGGCCCAGGCCGCGGCGGCGCAGGAGTGGATCGAGTACTTCCGCACCGCCCTGAACCTCGAGGACGCGTCCACCCGCAACGCCACCATCGCCCCCGCCCGCGACTTCCTGGGTCGGGTGAAGGACCCCTCGATCCGTCAGTTGACGTTCCGGGGCCTTGGGTCGGCGCTTGTCGAGGCCGGCGAACACGGCGACGCGGCGAAGCTGTACCGCGACGGCCTGGGGCAGTTCCCCGACGATGTCGAGATGAACAACAACCTGGCCTACATCCTCGCGGTCTACCTCGACCAACCCGCCGAAGCACTCCCGATGGCGCAGAAAGCGGTGGAACTCCAACCCGCCGTGGCGGACCTGCAGGACACCCTTGGCGCGGTGCTGTACAGGACAAAGGACTGCGCCGGGGCCGTCGCCGCATTCCGTCGAGCGGTGCTTCTCTCGAGCTCGCCGGAGCAGGCGGTGCGGTACAACGCCCACCTCGCCGAGGCGCTGCTCTGCGCGGGCCAGCGGGAAGAAGCCCGGTTGGCGCTGGTGGAGGCACGCAAGACCATCGAGGCCAACCCCTCCGCCGTGTCCGACAAGGCCAAGACCGAACTCGAGTCCATCCGCAAAACCATCGAAGGCTCCTGAAGCCGCGCATTGAACTGCTCCACAGATTTCTTTCTCCGCGAAGCACCATCATGACCACGCTCCCCACATCCCCCGCCGTTCCCCTCGCACCGCCGCGCCCGGCGGTGGCTCCGCCGGTCGCCGCGGGCGCCGCGATCGATCCCATCAAGTTGCTCAAAAGGCACAAGTGGCTGCTGCTCGGGGCCGCCGCGGCCGGGGCGCTGATCGGCGCGGCGGCGAACTTCGCGCTGGAACAGGTGTACCCGTTGTGGAAACCCATCGCGGTCTTCCGCTGCAACGCGCCGATCGAGCAGGTGGGCCAGACGGGCGCGATGATGAACGCGGAGGAAATGAACCGCTTCATGCAGACGCAGATCAAGGTCATGACCTCCGACCGCGTTCTCGGGGCGGTGGTGGACGATCCCCGCCTGCGCGACCAGGCGAAGCGCTGGTGCGATCGGTTCAGGCGCAAGGACCCCGGCACGGGCGAGTTGATCTTCAACAACGCCCGGGCCCTTCGGATCCTTTCCGACGATGTGGTCTCCCGCCCGTACCCCAACACCTCGCTGCTCGAACTCTCGTACAGCCACCGCCACAAGGAGGACGCGACGATCATCGTCGGACTGGTGCGGGAGAAATACATGGCCGAACTGGCCCGGCAGGGGCAGGCCCAACTCGACGAACGCACCCGCTCCATCCGCGAGGCCCTGGCCCGCGTCGACCGCGAGGTCTCGGACCTTCAGAACAAGCGCAAGACCATGATCGAGAACGAGCGGATCGAGTCCATCGATGAGAAGGTCGGGGCCGCGCAGAACCGGCTCCAGCAACTCGAGCAGCGCCGGGTCGAGATCGTTCAGGACCTGACCGGGGCCATTTCTCAGCGGGCCGCCATGACCGGCGCGCTGAGCAACCCCCGGGACTTTCCCTTCGACGACGACGTGAAGCAGGAGGCCGACCGCGACCCCGTGGTCATGGACATGCGCAACCGCATCTCCAACATGAAGGCCGAGTTGAGCGCCATGCGCGACAAGGGCCAGACCCAGGAACACCGCGAGTACAAGGCCATGGTCGCGCGCATCGCGGGGGCCGAGGGCAACCTGCAGGAGATCACCATCGAGGCCCAGCAGCGCATCTTCAACTCGCAGCTGGAGCGGCTCAACAAGGCCATCGGTTCGCTCACCGCCCAGGAGGCGAAACTCACCGTCGAGGCCAACGAGGCCCGTCAACGGCTCATCGCCCTCAACCGTCTCTCCGCCGAACTCGCCGACATCGCCCGCCAGATCGACAACCTCCTCAAGACCAAGGCCGACCAGAACGCACGTCTGCAGGACATCATCAGCGTCTCGCAGTTGGCCAGTTTCAACCGTGTCGAGGTCTATCAACCCGAAACCATCCCCACCGAACTCTCCTTCCCCAAACTCAAGTTCATGATCCCGCTGGGGATCCTGCTCAGCGTGGGCCTGGTGGGCGCGTTCGTCGTCGTGCGAGAGATCGCCGACCAGCGCATCAAGGGGCCCGCCGATATCAACCTCGTCTCCCGCGCCCGCCTGCTGGGCTGGGTGCCCGATGCCGAGGATGATCCCGAGGGCAAAGGTGCTCCGGAAACGGCCTTCCGCGACCGGCCAAGGGGTCTGGTCGCCGAGAGTTACCGCCAACTCCGCACCGCCTTCCTCAAGCGCATCGAGCCGGGCGGGCACAAGGTCATCCTGGTGCTCTCCGGCACCCCGGGCGCGGGATCCACATCGGTGGTCGCCAACCTCGCACTCGCCCTCGCGGCGGCCGATCGCCGGGTCCTGGTCATCGACAGCAACCTCCGCCGTCCGACGATGCACCGCGTCTTCGGCCTGCAGGAATCCCCCGGCCTGGCCGATGTGCTGACCGAGGGCAAACCCTTCGAGACCGCCGTGCAGAAGACCAGCACGCCGGGCGTTGATTTCCTCAGCGCCGGCACCAAGGAACTGCGCATCGTCGAGCGACTCGCGGCGCGGGCCAAGGGCGACATCATCGCCGGCGCCAAGGAGGCCTACGACGTGGTGCTGATCGATGTGGCGCCCGCCGTCGTCGCCGGCGACGGCCTGACTCTCGCCCAGCGGGCCGACGCGACCATGCTTGTGGTTCGCGCCATGGCCGACAAGCGGGGTATGGTCGGGCGAATCGCCTCGGAACTCTCCAACATCCGCAGCGAGTTCCTCGGCGTCATCGTCAATGGTGTGCGGGCCTCCTCGGGCGGCTACCTGCGGGGCAACATCCGCGCCGCGGCGGAATACGCCAAGGCCGAGTGACCGGCGCGACCCATGCCCGACCACGTTCCCTCACAGGGCCATTCGCCCCGCCGCTGCCTGGTCAGCGGCGGGGCCGGGTTCATCGGATCGCGCCTGTCGAACATCCTTGTCTCGCTTGGCGACCACGTCACCGTGGTGGACGACCTCTCGACGGGGCGGAGGATCAACCTGCCCGTGGTACACCCGCGGCTTCGTTGTATCGAGTGCGACCTGGCCCGCGCGCTCGAAACCGAACTCGCCGGTGAGACCTTCGACCAGGTGTACCACCTCGCCGCGGCGGTGGGGGTGCAACTCATCATCGCCGATCCGATCGCTTCGATCGAAACGAACGTGGCGCAGGCCGCCGCGATGCTGCGTTTCGCCGCGGCGTGCGGCCCCGCTGGCTCGCCCGCCCCGATCCTCATGGCCTCCAGTTCCGAGGTATACGGCAAGTCGAAACGGGTCCCCTTCGCGGAGGACGACGATGTGGAGTACGGCCCCACGACCAAGAGCCGCTGGTCGTACGCGATGAGCAAGGCCCTCGACGAGTACCTCGCGCTGGCGTACCACCAGAAGCGGGGCCTGCCCGTGGTCATCGCGCGATTCTTCAACACCATCGGCCCCGGGCAGGTGGGTGACTACGGGATGGTCGTGCCCCGGAGAAGGCCCTCGCGGGCCAACCGCTCGAGGTCTACGGCGACGGCGCGCAGACCCGCTGCTTCTGCGATGTCCGCGACGTGGCGGGCGTGCTGCCCCGCCTGCTCGAATGCCCCGCCGCCCACGGACGGGTGTTCAACATCGGTTCCGACCGCACCATCACCATCGAAGAGCTCGCGAACCTGGCCATCGCCGTGACCGGGAGCAAGTCGTCCATCACCCGTGTCCGATACACTGACGCCTACGCCGCGGGTTTCGAGGACCTCCTCAAGCGCGGCCCCGACCTCACCCGTATCCGGGAAGCGGTCGGGTTCGAACCGACGATCCCGCTGGAGCGCACCCTGGCGGACGTTGCGGCGTGGGTGCGGGGCGGGAAAGGCCCGCCGATGGAGTGGCCCGCCGAACCCGTCGGGCCGGAGAGCCGCCGTTGATCCGCCTGCTGTCACAACTCCCCATCCCCATCGACCTGAACGCCCCGGCGTTGGACCCGCCCGCGCCGCCGGAGGACCCAACACGTCTCTCGATTTTTGAGGGGTACATCGGCGTGCTGGCGGTGTCGTTCATCGTGGCGCTGGCGGCCACGCCGATCATGCGCCGGCTCGCCGTGGCCAACGGCGTGATCGACCGCCCCAGCGAGGCCCGCAAGGTCCACCGGATGCCCATCGCCTATCTCGGCGGCGTGGCCGTCTATCTGGGCATCCTCGCGGGCATCTTCTTCAGTTATATCGCCGCCAAGACCGGGGACAACCTCATCCAGTGGCACACGACCAAGCACCTCAACGCCGAGGGCCTGCCCTGGCACGTCCCCCTCTCGGTGCTGCTGGGCCTGACCGTCATCATGCTCGTGGGCGTCATCGATGATGTCTCGGGCATCTCGCCCCGAGTGAAGGTCGGCGGCCAACTCATCGCCGCCGCGGCCCTGGCCATCGACAACGTCGGCGTGCAGCTCGCCAGCGGGATCATGCTGCCCATCGCCAAGGCCCTGCACATCCCCGTGACGATGGTGGGCGGGTTCGAGACGCTCATGGTGAGCATCCCCCTGCCCGTGGCGATCGGGGGTGTGAACGCCATCCCCATCGACTTCGTCTACTGGGTCGGCACGGCGATCATCGCCGTCTCGGTGCTGGGCCTGTGCAACGCCAGCAACCTCATCGACGGCCTGGACGGCCTGCTCAGCGGCACCACGGCCATCAC
>ERZ761602.5769-NODE-5769-length-14384-cov-6.740317_pt1 | contig 14384 bp, 10 predicted proteins | sample MGYA00512165_ERZ761602 | MGnify/ENA primary metagenome ERZ761602 (study PRJEB28899, sample SAMN02445085) | bioreactor sludge metagenome | biome: EBPR sludge; isolation source: Thorneside wastewater treatment plant | place: Australia: Brisbane, Thorneside...
ATATCCTGGCCGGTCACCAGGGTAGAAGTGGGGTAATAATAATTGATGTCTTTATTTCCGGGGTTGGTAATGCCTTTAAACACTTCAATAGGCCATAGCCAGGAAGAGAACCATGTGTCCAGCACATCCTCATCCTGCTTCAGCGCGCCATCCGTAACCCCATATTTTTCGGAAAATATTTTTCTGGCTCCCTCTTCATTCTCTGCGACCACGCAACGTCCTTCTGTATCATACCAGGCAGGAATGCGCTGCCCCCACCATAGCTGGCGGCTGATGCACCAGTCTTTGATATTCTCCAGCCAGTACTTATAAGTGTTTAAGAACCTTTCTTCGGGATGTATTTTCACTCTTCCGTCAAGCGCAGGCTGCAATGCTTTTTGCGCAAAAGAAGTCATGGAAACAAACCATTGGGTCGAGATGCGAGGCTCCACGAGGGCGTTGCTTCTCTGGCTGAACCCCGCCCTGGTAAGGTATTCCTCTTCTTTCAGGAGCAATCCCTGTTCTTTTAATGTTTCGGCGACTTTTTTTCTTGCCTCGAAACGATCCATGCCTACGAATATGCCAGCCGCTTCGCTCAGGGCGCCGTTTTCGTCGAGGGTATCAACGATCTCCAGTTGATATTTCAGTCCTAAATTATAGTCATTGATATCATGAGCAGGCGTTACCTTAAGCGCGCCTGTTCCGAAAGCAGGGTCTACATAGTCATCGAAGATGATGGGTACGACCCGGTTCACCAGCGGCACAACGGCATATTTGCCCCTGAGGTTCTTGTAGCGGGGGTCTTCCGGGTTAACGCATACCCCGGTATCGCCCATAATGGTTTCCGGTCGCTGGGTGGCGATGGTAATATGCGGAGAATGCGCTGTCGGTTGTTCGGAAGGACTGCCGACAATATAATATTTTACATAATACAGCCGGCCCTGGATATCCCGGTGTTCGACTTCTTCGTCGCTAAGCGCTGTTTTAGCCGCCGGATCCCAGTTGATCATTCTTGCGCCGCGGTAGATCAGTCCCTTATTATACAGGTCAACGAACACTTTGATCACCGCTCTGTAATAATCCGGATCCATAGTAAAGGAAACCCTATCCCAGTCGACGCTGCATCCTAATTTATCGATCTGGCTATAGATGATTCCGCCATATTTTTCTTTCCATTCAAACGCGTATCCCAGGAATTCTTCCCGTGTAAGCTGGGATTTTTCGATGTTTTTTTCTTTTTTAAGCATTTCCACCACCTTGGCTTCGGTGGCGATGGAAGCATGGTCGCTTCCCGGAACCCAGCAGGCGTTAAACCCATTCATCCGGGCTTTACGCACAAGTATATCCTGAACGGTTTCATTGAGAGTATGCCCCATATGCAAAACGCCTGTGACATTCGGCGGGGGGATGACAACAGTAAAAGGAGGCCGGGAATCAGGAATGCTTTTGAAATAGGCTTTCTCTTTCCAGCGATTATTCCACCTATCTTCCACTAAAGAGGGCTCGTAGTTTTTGCTTAGCTCCATACAGGCTGCAAATATAGGAAATAGGGCATTTCCTATTTGATGGAGGGCAAGAAATATAAAAGGCAGAAGTCTTCATTTTGAAGAAAAAAACTTTCTCCGGAATGAAGTTTCTGCCTGGTAAACAAGGAGCAAATTGCTCATGTATCCGGTTGGGGGTACCCCGTTCGGATCAAGCCTTATTTAAGGACAAACCAGTATACGTAAGATAAAGACATGATCAGCGCTAAAAATCCAATAGCTATAAAAGCTATTTTAAAAGCTTCTCTCAGGGGCAAGAATTCCTTTTTCATACGCGTAAAATTTTACGATGATAAAATTTAAAGACCAAAGTCTTGCAGAGTACGAACAAAGGAAATTCGGTAGAGGATAGTGGGAGGGCGGTTACCAGCAATACATGCGATAACTGTTAATACAAATATATGGCTTTTAGCCTGGAAATGCAAGCTTTTCACCCACAAACGGGCGCTAAAAATACCCACAACCCTGAGGTTGTGGGTATTACCATTAAAAATGTTGAGTGGGTTAGCTTTGCGTAAACCACAGAGAGAACATGATCAGCGCCGAGAAATAGAGGATTGTCGCGGCTGCCAATGTTGCGTTTTCTTCTGTTCGACGCACATCGATCTTTTGCATAAAACGTTGGATTTAAAGGTGAAACAATAACAGGGACGGTTCTGTTATGGTTTTCGAGGGGTCGGATCGATATAACTTAAAACGAAAGAGCTTCGCTTTTATTTCCATTCCGGTTGGTAACTTTACTTTCAGATGTATGCGATCGTCGATATAGAAACCACGGGGGGATATGCCGCCAGTAACGATATTACGGAGCTGGCTATTGTATTGCACGACGGGGTAAAGCCGGTGGATCGTTTTGAAACGCTGATAAAGCCCTCTGTTCCCATTCCGCAGTTTATTCAGTCGCTGACGGGTATTGATCATGCGATGGTTGAAAACGCCCCGGCCTTTGAAGCAATTGCAGGGGATGTATATGAACTGCTGAAAGACAGCGTTTTTGTAGCCCATAACGTGAACTTTGACTATTCTTTTTTAAAGCATCACTTATCACTAGCCGGGTTTGATCTTTCCACCCGGAAACTCTGTACGGTAAGGCTGGCAAGAAAGGTATTTCCGTCTCTTCCTTCTTATAGCCTGGGTAATTTATGCAGGCATTTCAATATAGGCATTCAGAACCGGCACCGCGCGGGCGGCGATGCCGATGCGACAGCCGAGCTATTTGAGCTGATCTTACAAAACAACGGCGAAGCCCATATCCGGCAGTTCCTGAAAAAGGGCTCGGGCGAGCAATTTCTTCCGCTTAATCTTCCCAGGGAACAAGTGGAACAGTTGCCTTATTCTCCCGGCGTTTACTATTTCCACGACCAGAAGGGGAGGATCATTTATGTGGGTAAGGCTAAGAATATCAAATACCGGGTACGCAGCCATTTTACGCATAATGGGCCCGGCCGGCAGCGGCAGGAGTTCCTGAGGAATATATACGGCATTTCCTACCAGGAATGCGGCACGGAGTTGATGGCGTTTATTTTGGAGAACATCGAGATCCGGAAATACTGGCCCCGGTATAATTCCAGCCAGAAAGGGTTTGCCTCCGTATTGGGGTTATACGCTTATGAAGATCAGAAAGGCTATCTCCGGCTGGCGATAGAAAAGCAGAAAAAGAGTCTGAAAGCGATTTATACATTTAATATGGCGGCCGAGGGACAGCGCCTGTTGCGCCAGCTGATGAAGGAATTCTCTTTATGCCCGAAACTATGTAATATTCAGCTCGGGCATGGCGCCTGTTCGGGCGTTGCCGAAGGGTACTGCCGCGGCGTATGCGAACAGCAAGAAGCCCCGCGATCTTATAACCGCCGCGTAGAAGAAGCAATGGCTTACTTAGAAAAACTACTGCCTTCTTTTGCGGTTATAGATAAGGGTAACGACAGCGAATCCCGGTCTTGTATACTAGTTGAAAATGGCCGGTTTTACGGCATGGGGTATATTCCCAATGATGTCGCCGTATATTCTTCCAGCGAATTAAAAACATACCTGGAGCAGTATCCGGAGAATGATTATATCCGGGGGCTGATCTATCAATATGTGCAGAAAAGTCCCGATAAAAGGGTGGTATTCGACGCGCATACCGCCGATGCGCTGTGACGCGGCGGACGGGGCGTTGTTTCATTGCCTACGCGTCTAGATAAAGTTTAAGAAGTTCGACAAACTGCGTTCTGGGGACCATCCTTGCGCCCAGGCTTTCCAGGTGTTCGGTATATACCTGGCAATCGATCAGTTGAACGCCTTCCTGTTTAAGCGTTTCCACATATTTTATGAAAGCATATTTACTGGCATTGCTGGCTTTGCTGAACATGCTTTCGCCATAAAAGACCTTTCCCAGCCGGATACCGTACAGTCCGCCTACCAATTGACCATCCAGCCATGCTTCCGCGCTATGCGCATATCCAAGGGTATGCATGATCGTATAAGCGGCGCGCACTTCTTCCGTGATCCAGGTGCCGCCCTGTCCTTTCCGATCGATCTGCTGGCAGTGGTAGATCACTTCGTTGAACGCTTTATTAATAGTGAATACAAAAGCCTGTTTATTAAGCAGCGTTTGCATGCTCTTGCTTATTTTGATCTCGGAAGGGAATAGCACAAACCGGGGATCGGGGCTCCACCAGAGGATATCCCTGCCTTCGTACCAGGGAAAAATGCCGGACCGGTAAGCAAGGAGCAGCCTTTCGGGAGATAGATCGCCGCCCATAGCTAAAAGTCCATCGGGTTCTGCGTAACGGACAGGGGGAAAAACAAGCTCTTTATCAATGGCAAAAAATGGCATGGTATCAGGCTGTCACTTCAAGGGTAGCGCCTATTCCCCTGTCGGTTATGGCGTCGCACTCGGGTTTAAGCTCCTCATAGTCGCCGTTTTTAACGGCGTATTTCCCCTGGTAGTGAATGATATAGGCGCATTGCTCGGCCTGTTCCGCGGAATGGCCGCAGACTTCCATCAAGGTTTCGATGACCCATTCAAAGGTGTTCACTTCATCATTCCAGACCACCAGACTATAAGGGTCGCTGGTGATGGTAAGCGTATCTATTTCTTCATGCTGTTGCGGTAGGATATTTCCGTCAAAAGCCATACTCGCTGATTTTATTATACAAAATTAATGCATTATCCCGGCTAAGCAAGCATGTCTGCGATCTTGTTGGGGAGATACCGAAATTGTTTCGCAGAGAACAAAACGGAAAATATGTTCTGAAGATCAAATCGCTATTTATGATAGGATAATTGCAAGCGTTTATTCCAGTAAGGCGTCAATTGCCCTGGTCAAAGCGTCTGTATCGCTTGGTCGCGGAGCCGCGGCAGATACTATTTTCCCATTCTTATCGATCAGGCGTATTCTGTAGGAGGATATGGATCCGAACCGTATGCCTTCTGCCTGTAAGAAGGTCTTAGAGAGGCCATCAGCGTTTCTATACCGAATATTCAATGCCAAAAACATCTTTCAGCGCTCGTCGCGCCGCATGATATCCGTTCATCCCGTGCACGCCGCCGCCGGGGGGCGTGGATGCAGAACAGATATATAGTCCTTTAGCAGAGGTTCTGTAAGGCGAAAGGCGCAGCGCAGGCCTTGTGAACAACTGCCTGATATCGATAATTCCCCCGCTGATGTCTCCGCCGATATAATTGGCATTGTATGATTCCATTGCGGCGGTATCCATAATATGCCTGCCTATAATTCTTTCCCGGAAGCCGGGCGCATACCGTTCTATCTGCGCTTCGATTATATCAGTCATGTTTTTTTCAGATCCGTTGGGCACATGACAGTACGCCCATAAAGTGTGCTTTCCGACCGGCGCTCTCGATTCGTCAAACAGGCTCTGCTGGGCCGCCAATACGAATGGTTTTTGGGGATGACCGCCTTTTGCGGCGAATGCTTCTGATGCGGCTATCTCCTCAATAGTTCCTCCAAGGTGCACCGTGCCCGCTTTCCTGCATTCCTTCGCCGTAAACGGGACGGCATCATCCAATGCCCAGTCAACTTTAAAAACTCCCATACCATAACGGTAACGGCTCAGTTGCCATTTGTATAACGATGAAAATCTGTGACCTGCTATCTGCAATAGTTGTTTTGGGGCGATATCAAATAGAACTGCTTTTGCTGAAGGCAGTTGCCGAAGCGAAGAGATATGCGTATCTGTTTGAATGATTCCGCCTATCGACTGAAAATATGCCGCCAATGCGTTTGCCAGGGATTGAGAACCTGCTTTGGGGATAGGCCAGCCTCTAATATGCGCTATAGACATGAGTGCTAAAGCAATGGCTGGAGTAGTAAGGTTAGACAGCGGCTGAATAGCATGGGCTGCCATACCAGCCCACAGTGCCTTTGCCTTAACGGTCGAAAAACGTTTGGCAAGTCGCAGCGCGGAGGGTATGGCCTTTAACCCGAACCTCGCCATTTTAAATAGATGCTCAGGAAAGGAAAGCGGGGCCAACGCATCTTTTTCAATCAGCGGCCAATCGTTTACGAGGGGTTTTATCAAGCACAGATAGGCTTTTTCATCAGCGCATAGCGACAGGGCGGTGTCCTGCAGGGAAGGATATAATGCGGCGGCGCTTCCGTCGTCAAGAGGGTGCGCAGCGCATATTTCAGGATATATATATTCGAGCCCGAATTTTTCCAGGGGCAAGGCCCGGAAAAAAGGGGAATTGACCGCCATTGGATGAATGGCTGAGCATACATCGTGTTTAAAACCGGGCAGCGTAAGTTCTTCGGTGCGCATGCCGCCCCCGATGGTCTTTTTTGCTTCCAGCAATAGCGTTGATAATCCATTTTGTTTTAATGCTATTGCAGCGGCAAGCCCGTTAGGTCCGGAACCTACTACCACAGCATCGTAGTCGTATTGTGGCATAACGTTTAACGTGTAAATATTTTTTAGCGCCTTGTAAATAAAGCTGCTCCCGGCGTAGAGCCATAGACGATCCGCCTATTTTTTTTCTGGAGAATAGTTTATGATTGCTTGTCCGGCATCCGATATCTGCCTGTCGGGAAAAATCTTTTTTAAAATGCTGCTTGCGATCGCTGATCTGTAACCGGAGGCGCAATGTACGACGATGGGCTTGCCTGCAGGGATCTCGCCTGCGCGTTTACGCAGTTCATTGACCGGTATATTGATAGCAGATTTAAAAAAAGGTTGCGCGCCGGACTCTTTGTTTGTTCTTACGTCAATAATGGTATATTTATCTTCTTCGCTTGCGATTGCAGCGGGATCTGCCGACAATAATCTTTCTCCATTTTGCAGGTCGTACGCAGATGCCCCGTTAATACTTGCTTCATAGCCTATTTTCGCCGTTTTGCGAATGAGGGCAGAAAGTTTTACCTGATCTTCAGCTACGAGGTAAAATGGTTGCGTCGGCGATACTATGGTTCCTAACCATGTTTCAAATTTGCTTCCATCGGGTATATTGACGGCGCCTGGAAGATGAGATTGCCTGAAAATTTCACCCGGCCTGCCATCGACTACCAGAGCGCCTGCGGCAGGAGCATGGTTTTTGTTAAGTATCCTGACCTTTTCTATACTTCTATGCAGATGCGGCGCGCCTTTTATATTCAATGCAACGTCATATGGGAAATATTCGGGAATAAGTGGCAGATCCGATAAGATCAGCGATACAAATTCCTGTTCTGTCATTTTCTGAAACGCATAATTGTGACGCTTTTCATAACCAATGGTGGAATCTGCGGCATCCCGCATATTCTTTCCGCATAGAGAACCTGCGCCATGCGCGGGATACAATACAACGTTATCAGGCAGGCGGTCAAACTTATTCCATAAGGTATGATACATGGCTTTTGCCAGCTGTAAACGTTTTGCGCCAACGTCTCCTGAATACTCCCGGAGATCGGGCCTGCCAACGTCGCCGATCAGCAAAGAATCGCCCGAAAATATGGCGATATCTTTTTCTCCAACCTGCAGTATGGCCGATATTCCGTCAGGGGCATGCCCGGGCGTGGCAATAGATCTCAGTAAAGCTACGTTCCCAAGCGACAAAGACGCTCCGTCGTCAAAAGGCTGAAATTTGTATGATGGCCTTGTCAGGCTTGAAGTATAGATGGTCGCTCCGGTTGTTTGATGTATTTCGAGGTGCGAACTGATAAAATCAGCGTGCGGATGCGTTTCAATAATTCCGGTTATCGCCGCATTTTTTTCTTTGGCAAACGAATAATATTGTTCGGGATCACGCCCGGGATCTACCAGTATTATTTTTTTGTTTACTGCGATGGCATAGGAGAAATGCGCCAGTCCGCTATCCTTAAATTGTTTGATCTCCCAAATATCGCCATTATCAAAGGATCTATTTGCGGCTAAGGTCTTAAAGGCAGTTGAAGACGCAAAAGCAGCTATTCCTAACCGCGCGGCATTTCCGATAAATGATCTTCGTTTCATGTGGATAGATTTATTGAATTACAAAATTGATATGATCTACGCCGGTGTTATTTGTTTTGATATCATAAGCATATATCGTTATTTCATAATTGCCTTTTTCTTCTATTTTAACTTTTCCTGAGAAGATATTGGCCTTATCAGTCAGCGTAAGGGGCGTCTCTTTTATTTTAACGCCTTCTTTTTTGATATATGCGGCTACCTCTATGTCATCTGAATTCCATACGCCGCCTTTGGTAATCGTGCAACCGCATAATAAAGTTAGGCTTGCTTTAAACTGAAGCGTTTGATCTTTAAGGGAATTTAGCGGAATGAATTCGTGCGTGGAAGGGCTTAATATATCAAGTATGAATCCCGGCAGTTCCAGTACGATGCCGTCGCCGGTAATGTGTTTGCCCGGGACGAGCCATAACTGTGTAGATCCGCGAATAGAAGCGTTCTTACGGTTTACCGGCGCAACGGCTTCTATGTCTATAAAAAGCGGATCTGCAATATCTATTACCGCTTCAAACTTGGCTGTTTTATCGTCTGTAAGCGACTGCCATCTTTTAACCGGCGTTTGCATGATCAATTCGGTGCTGCCGGAACTGCCGGTTGTAATTCCTTTTGCAAGCGTTTCGCCCGTTAAATTGTTTTTTACGATTATATACGCTCCGCCAATGCCCGTGCCAATGAACTTCGCGTCTTTCGCTTTTACCCTGATAACGATTTTGGTGGGAATGGCGTATGCGTACAATACGATTCCGGTAAGCAGGCAAACTAATATGCTGATCTTTTTCATTTTTATACTAATTAACTGGTTATTTATTGAAGGAGCTTCTCTTTATTTGGATGGGAAACGGCCTGTCTATTTTATCGAGCACAACATATATCGAGTCGTTGTTATCGTTTAAGCCTTCAAGAATGATCTGCGTGGCAGATGGTCGTTGATAATGCCAGGTCAGTCGTTTTTCAGCGCTGTCCCGCTCGTTCGCTTTTCTCCGACCCGGATTTTGTCTTGCAGACCGCGAACGTTCTGTCCCGTCTCTTTCTTTTTTATTTTTATCCTGCAGATACAATACCTGCCTGACGCTGTCTATCTCGTAATATAAAAATCGTCGTCCTCCGGCTATGCCTGCCAGTTCATAATTGCGATCAACATTTTTAAGGCTTGGAGTCCCGTTGTTCAGGGAGATGGAGAAAGGCTTGTGCACTTTATATGCCAGGGTGCCCCATTTTTCGAGCGCTACGTTTTGCCAGCGAACGGAGTCGAGCGGATTGTATGGCAGCGTTTTATTGTTAAGCCTGAACTCGGTAACATTATATATTCCCGCCGCATCAGGCAAAGACGGATTGATGGGTTCTTTAAGATAACCGTCGTTGTAATGCACATCGTATCTTAAAATGGCATACAGGATGGTAAAGGCGCAAACGATCAAAAACTTTGCGCCATAAAAAGCGATCTTCTGCCTTTTGTTTTTTAAAACCGGATAGAAATGGTATGGGACGGTATCTTCTTTTCGGATAAACACTTTCCACAGGTTTATAAAATAGGGGATAAGAATGATGAGAGAGAACAGCACAAAAAAAGAGCTGTACACGTGTACGCCGCCGTCATAGCCGAAATTGGCATGGGCGATATTGAACAACACGCCTGCATTGATCAGCGCGCCTATGGCCGCGGTACTTCTGAACAACATCAATACTCCGCCTATCACTTCCACATACCCAAGCACAATCTCGTACCATATAGAAACGCCTACATGCTGCCAGTATATTTTATAAGTGTTGTAATCTCCAAAATCGGTAAGCAGATTTGATAGAGGCGGGTAAGGCATCTGCATGGGATATACTTTCAAAAACCCAAAAGCAATAATGCCCAATGCGATGCGATAGCGAATCGCTGTCCATGTCCAGTAATACAGGGTATTATAGTTGGTTCGTTTGCTGTTTCTTGCAATAAACGACCATATAAGCGCGCCGGCAATAGCAATAAGCGCTATCGCGCCCCAGGCGGCGTATCCGCCAATACCCCATCGTCCCGATTCGGTTTCGAGTTGAACAAGGTTGGGACGATAGCCTGCCAGCGACGATAGATACCAGAAGAATGATCTTGACGCAAAGAATTGTTCGTACCACCTGCTTTCCAAGGGGATAATAAAAAAGATAGCGGCTATAAATAAAACGCGGAACAAAAATTTTTCAGCGGCGGTCCATATCCGTTTTCGGAATGGGCCTTCCTGCTGTTTGTCCGGCGTTGTTTGCAGTATTGACATGATAATATTTTGTAGGTATGATGAATTAGTATACGGATACGGGTTTTCTTCTTCCTTTCTTCAGCAGGTATTCCTTGTCCAGTTTATCCAGGATTATCCACAGGCTATCTCCCTTGCTATTTTTGCCATTCAGCCGGATAGTAGCTTCATCAGGACGATCTATACTAAACGTAATATGATCGGCGCTGTCGTTGCGGTTGTTTAACTCAATAACCTTATCGTGTTGACGATAGGAATAGAATATCCGGCCTCCGTTGCCTATAAATTCATAATTCCTGCGCGCTTCCGGCTGGTAAGCGACAAAGGGCGAGGAAAGATTGGGTAAATGCGTTTGTCCGTCCCTGACGCTAAGCGTGTTCCATTTTTCAAATACCACATCCTGCCATCTAACCGCGTCTGTTAATGAATAAGGCAATAAAGTATCGTTGATCTTAAAAGAGCTGACATTATAAACGCCCTCAGCATCTTTTAATCCTGCTGTTTGAGGATAAAGCCAATAGGTATTACGGTAACTGGCAAAAGCCAATGCCCCAATAAAAACAGCAAAGAGGATAAAGGCCAGTTTCAGCGGCTTCCTGATCTTCCCGATCTTTTCGCCGTAAGCCGGCCGGAACCGATCCGCAAAAGCTTTTGTCCTGCTTACCAGGATCGAATACAACCTTTTATAATCGTATACGATCAATATGGCGGCAATTAAAAGCAGGTAGGAGCTATACAGATGGTCGCCTATTTCATAGGCAAAATTGGCAAGGACAATGTTTATCAGGATGAAGGACAAAATGATCGCGCCAAAAGCTGTCGTTTTCCGGTTTAGCAACAGTAAGGCTCCAGCTATTTCGATGAAGCCGATTGTTTCGCGATAACCTGCCGTGGCAACGGCGGTGGAATGATAATATATTTTCCAGGGAAGAAAGTCGCCGTATGCCGTATGCAGGTCGCTCAATGTAGGGTATGGCAACTGTAGCGGTAATATTAGAATGACGCCGGAGGCGATAAATGCGATAGCCAAACGGTAACGCAGGACCGCCCTGCTCCAGTAATACAGATGATCATAATTAATACGGTCGCGCTTATCGAATAAGCCCCAGATAAACGCTCCTGTCACGCCAATAATAAGCGCGATCAGCCAACCGGCATAGCTGGCTAATCCCCAATTGGATATCCTGATAAACGCGGGCGTCGTATGCGTCAGTTGATAAATATCCTGGAGGAGCGACTGCAGGGAATGCGCTGAAAAGATTTCTTTATAGTATTCGCCGTCGGTTGGAATGGAGAGCAGTAAGAGAAAAATAAATACCGCCCGGAAAGTAAAAACCTCCCATTTATTCCACGCCCGGAGTTGAATTGTAGATGAGGACATAAGTTTATATTTTTAACCCGCTGGGATTATTTATAAGGCATAAACGGGAAGCTGGCGAACATGCGCAAACGCCTGCTTCGTCGTTTATACATATACTCGGATTTGAATGATTTTTAATATTTAATTGCTGTAGCCCGGATTCTGATCAAGGTTTTCATCCACCAGTATTTCGCTGTAGGGTATAGGCAACAGTAATTTGTTAGGATCCGTAATGCCCAATACCGCGGCGGCTCTTCCTGTTCTCAGCAGATCGTACCAGCGGTGGTTTTCCAGGGCAAATTCAACCCGGTTTTCCTGTTCGATCGCCAGCAATAGCTCTTCTTTATCGGCGGCGGAAGCGTCTTCCAACCCCGCTCTTGATCGGATGGCATTCAGGTCGTCTATTGCCCCGCCCAGGTCGTTGTTTTGGGCCCGCGCTTCAGCCCTGATAAGATACAGTTCGGCTATTCTTATCAGATATGCAGGATCAGTTCCGCCGCTGCCGCTGATGCGGTAATACAGATTTCCATACCAGCTTTGAACTCCGTTTATAACGGCAGAAAGCAATAGGTCCGATCTGTTGCCTCCAATCTGCGGATCGTTCAGCAAGCCAACGATCTGTGCGGTGGGTTTAATCCACCCGACGCCTCCTTTGGAGCTGGGCTGCCATTGATAAGCCTGTGTATTGGTGGTATTGATGTTGTAATATAGTTCCAGCACCGACTCCTGGGTGTTAGAAGCATTGCCTGCAAAGAAAGCCCTGTAGGGATACAGCAGAGTATAGTTGGCGTTATCTTCGATCACTTTTGTCGCGTAAGTTTCCGCTTCCTGCCATTGCTTCAGGTACAAATGAAGCCTTGCGCGAAGCGCCCATACTGTTTTGCGCGTGGCTCTTATCCTGTTGACATTATTGCCAAGCAGAGGTTCCGCGGTCTCCAGGTCTTTACGCGCCTGCGCATAAGTGTCCGCAAGCGAGCTCTTTTTCATTTTTGGTTTATCCGCCGCGGAAGCCGTAGGCGTCAGGATAAGCTGCACGCCGCCCCAGGTGCGCGCAAGATCAAAATAGGAGAGCGCCCGTACAAAATAAGCTTCCCCTAACAACCCGTTTCTTACTGTTTCCGTAAAGGAGCCGGTTAAAGGGAGCTCCGGTAGTTTAGCAATAATATTGTTCGCACGGTTAATAGTATTGTATATAGCGGACCACGATGATGATAATGCAGCAAGGTCTGCTTTTACGTCATGATTCGTCAGTTGCCTGTTTACGGTTTGCGACCCTACATATTCAATATTATCGCCGGAAAAAAAGCCAAGCGTTTGAAAAGTATACCCGTAATAGCCGTTTGATTCAAGTTGGTTGTATAAACCCCTTACCGCTGTTTTGGCTGAGTTTTCATCAACAATAGTAATATCATCTGATGTAGACTCCCTGGGTTGCACATCCAGGAATTTTTTGCACGATGCCATAAGAACGGGCGCGGTCAATAATATGATATATAAATATAGCCTGGGTTTCATTGTTTATATTTTACTGTTAAAAGGTTGCGTTTATGCCGAATTGAAGCCCTATTGGTTGCGGCGGCGTCCCGAATGTGCCGATACCCTGCGCCGTAGGATCAGAAGTAACATTCGATTCAGGGTCGCCTGTGTATTTTGTCCATAGTTTCAGATTGGTTCCTAAGAAGAATATTCTTGCGCTGGAGACGCTAAGTTTTGACAGCGCCGACGCGGGCAGGTTATAACCTACCGATAACTGTTTGAGGCGTACAAAGGAAGCGTCTTCCAGATAGCGGCTGTTTTGATCGATCGTATAATTGTTCCCTACAGACGTAAGCCTTGGCACATCCGTAACGTCGCCTTCATTTTTCCATCTTTCCAGAACTTTTGCATTTACGCCGCCGCTCAACGGATTCCGTTCCCTGAAGTATCGGTTAAGATTAAGCGAATAATTTCCATACTGAAAGGAGAAAGCGGCGCCGATATCGAAGCTCTTGTAAGCGATCGTGTTGCTTAAGCCGCCATAAAACCTGGGATAAGCATTATGTAATATCTTCCTGTCTTCCGCGGTTACGGAGCCGTTCCCGTCCTGCCCGTCAAATACGGCAGCGCCGGTTTTAGGATCCACATATAGTTGCTCATACAGCCAGAACGAATTCATGGAATATCCCTCTTTCATGATCACCCAATCGCGCGTATACCTGGTTAGCTGCGAGGGTAATTTTTCCACTATATTTTTGTTGCCGGAAATATTCAGGCTGGTCGTCCAGCTAAATGCAGGCGCGGTGATATTTACCGAATTAATGGTAAGCTCATACCCTTTGTTGCTGATCTCCCCGCCGTTTGCCCAATAAGTGGAGAAACCGGTAGCGGCAGGTATGGGTTGTTGTAACAATATACCCGATGTATATTTATTGTATACATCCAGCGTAATTGACAATCTGCTATTGAACAGCGCAAGATCTAATCCGATATTGGTTTGCGCTGTCTTTTCCCATTTAAGGTTAGTATTCCCCAATTGTTGCGGACCAACCCCGGCCAATGGGGACCCCGCTACGTCTGCATAGCTGCTGCCGCCCGACCATAAGCCCTTTGACGCAAAGTTATTGATGCCTGCCTGGTTGCCGGTGATCCCGTATGAACCCCTTAGCTTCAACTCGCTTAGCCAATCTATATCCTGCAGGAATTTTTCGCGGCTAATTCTCCATCCCAATGAAAAAGCGGGAAAATATCCCCAACGGTTAGCGGTCCCGAATTTAGAAGAGGCGTCAGCCCTGGCGGATACTTCAGCATAATATTTATTGAGATAGTCGTAGCCAATTCTTCCAAAAAAAGAAGCAAGCGTGT
>ERZ761602.5771-NODE-5771-length-14383-cov-6.022055_pt1 | contig 14383 bp, 13 predicted proteins | sample MGYA00512165_ERZ761602 | MGnify/ENA primary metagenome ERZ761602 (study PRJEB28899, sample SAMN02445085) | bioreactor sludge metagenome | biome: EBPR sludge; isolation source: Thorneside wastewater treatment plant | place: Australia: Brisbane, Thorneside...
TGATTGAGGTATCTTACCAATCCTTTTACCAATAAATACTGGGCTGAAACATAAGTAATCATAATCATCCATCCGCCTGCAGAAAACGGGCGATAAAATCTGTTAATCGCCAGAATTGAATCTGAAAGTACAAACAGAACAGCTCCCGTTAAGATATAGCGCGCGGCTTTATTTTCGGGCAGATCGTAAAGTAACATTGCCACGAGTAACATAAAACTGATCACAAGTCCATAAGCGAGAACGGGTATTTTCATTTCGCCGAGGCGAGGCATTAATATACTGATGATGAAGAAATAGTAGATGGCCACCACAATCGCCCATTGCCATCGGTCTTCAATATTTTCTCCAATTTTTATTTTATGAAAAGTGATGATGTAAAAAATATGCGCAATCAAAAATGCCGAAAGGCCAAGCAGAAAGAAATGTTCGTTATTACCGGCGAACATTAAAAGCGTGTCTCCGGCTATAGAAAAAATTAGCGCTAAAGCTACAAAGGCCTTTAACGACGATTTGCTACGCCTTGTTGCCGATATGAAATACAAAAGCAAACTGGTTACCAGCAAAGGTTTAAAAATAAACAGAATGGTGTCGTTTTGCAGAGCCATTCCTGTAAAGTAGGTCATGACGACGATCACGAAAAATATAATAAAGCCTTTTGATTTCAAAAGAGATTGGTTTTTAGTTGTTTGTAATTTACAATCGCCAGTTAATATTCTCTTAACCGGTCGTTGTTGATTGTTGAAAACAGCCGGAACATCAATTGATGCTATTCTCAATTATGGTTCCACCCACGCATCATTTTCTTTTAACAGGTTGATGAGTTCGTCAACGGCAATTTCGCTGTCAATGCTTCGCTTTACAATCTCTTTACCTTTATAAAGCGTGATCTTTCCCGGGCCACTCCCAACATAGCCAAAATCGGCGTCAGCCATTTCGCCCGGGCCATTTACAATACAACCCATGATGGCAATTTTAACGCCTTTCAGGTGATGAGTAATTGAACGAATTTTTTGCGTGGTTTCCTGAAGGTCAAATAGTGTGCGGCCGCAGGACGGGCAACTGATATATTCCGTTTTTGAGATGCGGGTACGCGTGGCCTGTAGAATACTAAAAGCAGTATTGTTTAGGAAGGCCTCAACGCCGCCATTGTCTTCTGAGTACCGCCGCCCGGTTAATTGGTTTTCTACTTTTGAAAAATCATCGTGTGCCTTTTGGCTCATGCCAAGACAAATGCCATCGCCATAGCCATCTAAAAACAATGCGCCGGTTTCTGTGGCGTAGTGAATCAAATGTTCATCAGCCGTTTGCCAGTTACTGTCGGTGATAAAAACGATTGGGTGATTTATTTCATTTTCTTGTAATGCAATGCACATACGTCTTACAGACTGCATGGCATTTTTATTGGAAGAACTCAGGCATAGCACAACATTTTTTTTAACTTTTAACTGATCAATTAATTGAAAATCTTTGCTGTCTTCGTTGTAGCAATCAACCAGTACAAAATTCAATAAAGGATGTACATTTTTTTCTGCAACAAAATGTTCAAGACAATAAATCGGGAATGTTTTTTCAGACTGTTTCTCCAACCACTGTTGATAAGGCAAAATAATTTTCAAAGCGCCGGGTAGCGCAAAATCAATAGTTTGCCTGTTGATGTAAACATAGTCAGCCGACGTGTCGGCAATATGCCATTTATCCAATACCTCGTTGTAGCTATATCCAATACCCTGCAGGCTTTGCGATGTAATTTCCCCTGCCTTGCTTAAGTCAGCAATTACAATGGGAACGTGGCCTGTACCAATATTTTCAACAGCAGAGGTTTTATGTTTGTTGTATTGAAATGGGTTGTATTTGATGTTTGACGGGTTGATGGATTGAGTTACCGATGCTGCCGTCGCCGCTTGCTTTTCAATGCCCGAGTATCTCTTAACAATATCTCTGCACACCGGTATTTCAAACTCCGGATCCTCGGTAAGCGAAACGCGAATGGTATCGCCAATGCCGTCTTCCATCAATGTGCCAATGCCCACTGCCGATTTAATACGGCCTTCTTCTCCATCGCCTGCTTCGGTTACGCCCAGATGCAGGGGATAGATTTCGCCAAACTCCTCATCCATTGTTTTAATGAGTAGCCTGTACGCCTGCACCATCACCTGCGGATTGCTGGCTTTCATGCTCAATATAATTTGGTGATAATTTTCAGCACGACAAATACGCAGAAACTCCATTGCACTTTCCACCATCCCCATCGGTGTATCTCCGTATCGGCTCATGATGCGGTCGCTCAGGCTGCCATGATTGGTGCCGATGCGCATGGCAGTACCGTATTCTTTACAAATTTTTATAAGCGGTGTAAAACGTTCCCCGATTCTTTCAATCTCTTCGAGATACTCAATATCCGTATAATCAATTTGCTCAAACTTTTTCTTGTCAACATAGTTACCGGGGTTCACACGAACTTTTTCAATAAGTCGTGCTGCAACTTCTGCGGCATTGGGCGTAAAATGAATATCGGCGATAAGAGGAACGGAGTATCCTCTTCGGTTTAATTCATTTTTAATACTGAGTAAATTCTCAGCGTCCTTTTTTGAAGGAGCCGTGATGCGAACCAGTTCTGCTCCGGCTTCAATGCAACGGATGGTTTGCTCTACGGTAGCGATAGTGTCCATTGTGTCGGTCGTGGTCATTGTTTGTACACGAATGGGATGATTGTTGCCAATCGTAAGGTCGCCCACTTTAACTTCTTTTGTTAAAAGCCTTTGATACGATGTGAGGGATTTTGCAAATAATTCCATGCGGCAAAGATAGTATTTCGGGAAAAGGGAGAATTGAGAGCCGTTACAGAAAATGTGTTAGGAGTTAGTCCATGCGCATTTTTCCTTTAGCAAGAAAACAAGATCAATTTTCGTGAATTGTTTTCTGATACATGGCCATTACATGGCTCACATATTTTTCCTGCGAAAATTTTTTCACGTGTTCAAATCCCTTGTTACGCATGGTTTTAACCAGTTCTGCATTGGTATAGATTTCTTTGAAAGCCTTTGCCATTTCTTCCCAGCTTGACGGATCAACATACCAGGCTGCATTGCCGCCGGCTTCGGGCAGGCAGGATTTGGCAGATGTGATAACCGGCGTGCCGCTCGCAAGCCCCTCTGCTACAGGTATTCCAAAGCCTTCGTAAAAAGAGGGATAAATCATTGCCTTTGCTGATTGGTAAATCGCGGGCATGGCTTCGGAGGGCACAAAAGAACTTTTGCCCTCGAATGCTAATTGATCTGATAATAAAATGATGTGATTTTGCAGATTGTTTTCGGCAATGTAGGCCTTTACCTTTTCTTTATATTCTTTGCCCTTGCCTATTACAACTAATGGAATATTAATTTCGTTTTTTATCAGGTTTATTGCTTTGCAGATGTTCAGCAGGTTTTTTCTTTCGATAATTGTTCCAACATGAAGAAAAAATTCGTTGGGCAATGAGTACTTTTTTCTAACCCGCTCCTTATTTTCATCGGTTTCTATCACATCAAACAACGGGTCATAGCTTTGATAAATTACGTCAATCTTTTCAGGATTGATGTTATAAATATCTACAATATGGTTTTTTGTTTCGTTGCTAATCGCAAGAATTCTTGTGGAATTAACGCAAGCGAACCGTGTTTTTGTCCGGTAAATTCTCAAATCAATCGCTTTGAAGTTATCAGGGTACAGTTCAGGAAACATATCGTGTATTGTTACAATGGATGCGATTCCTGATTTTTCAATTCCCATGGGTATTTCATGGCTGAGGCCGTGGTATAAGTCAATTTCATATTTCCTCAGATCGTCAATCACCCATTTGCTTCGCCAAAGGCTTCTAAAAATTTTATCTATTGTTTTTTGAGGTAGAACTTCATGAACATTTGCAAAATCTGGTGTATATAATTTTCCGGGTTTGGGGTTAAAAAGCAGGTACTGATGTTGGGGAAATTGTGTTGCTAACAGGTTGAGCAACACCCTGCTGTACACTCCCAACCCGGTATTATTATGAAATGCCCGTTTTGCATCAAACCCAATATTCATGTTGGCAAAGATATATGTGTTTGTGGGTTAAAAGGGTATTGTTTGATGTTGTATTTGCAACCAAAACCCGGGTTTTTCAAAACGATTCAAAGTGCAGAACAGCAAACATCAAATTCCGCTATCTTTGAGGCCCCAAAAAAATCAAATATGCAGGATTTAATAAGCGCGGCATGGGCCGATAGAGAATTATTGAAAGATAATAAGTATACTGATGCCGTTCATGCTGTTATGGAGGAATTGGATAAAGGCAGGCTTCGTGTGGCAGAGAAAAAGAGCAGCAAATGGGTAGTGAATGAGTGGGTGAAACAGGCGATACTGATGTATTTTGCCATTCAACCCATGAAAAAATGGGATCTTGACCCATTTGAATTTTATGATAAAATGTTGCTGAAAAAAGACTACGAATCCCAGGGTGTGCGCGCGGTGCCGCACGCGGTTGCGCGGTACGGTTCGTTTCTTGGCAAAAACGTGATTCTGATGCCCTCCTACGTAAACATAGGCGCTTACGTTGGTGAGGGAACCATGGTTGATACCTGGGCTACGGTTGGCAGTTGCGCACAAATTGGCAAAGGCGTTCACCTTAGCGGCGGTGTTGGAATTGGCGGTGTATTGGAGCCTTTGCAAGCAACACCCGTAATTGTTGAGGACGGATGTTTTCTGGGCAGCAGATGCATTGTGGTGGAGGGAGTAGTGGTTGAAAAGGAAGCGGTACTTGGCGCGAATGTTGTACTCACAAAAAGCACCAGAATTATTGATGTAAGTAATACTGTGCCGATTGAAAGCAAAGGTCGTATTCCGGCACGTAGCGTAGTAATCCCAGGAACGTATACAAAAAAATTCCCTGCGGGAGAATACCAGGTGCCCTGCGCTTTAATCATCGGTAAACGCAAAGCCAGTACCGATTTGAAAACAAGCTTGAATGATGCGTTAAGAGATTTTAACGTGAGCGTGTAAGTTGCTTGCGCCTTCCTCTTCAAAAGAAGGGTGCTGAGGTTGCCGTTTTTGAAGGGTACAAAATTTTTCAGGTAATGCAAATCCTTCCCCCGAACAGGGAGTTAGAAAGGGAACTGCTATGAAAGCACTTGTTTATAAATCCACAGGCATTTGGTACGTTGTAAAAGACGAACAGGGTAAGTTACACAATGCCCGCATTAAAGGCGTCTTTAAAATTGATGAGATTACCAGCACCAATCCTATTGCCGTAGGCGATGAAGTTGAAATTGAGGTTGAAGACGAAAACGAAACAACCGCTATCATCACAAATATTCTTCCGCGGCGCAATTACATCAACAGGCAATCGCCACGATTTAAGTACCAACAACACATTATCGCTGCAAACCTTGATCAATCCTTACTTGTGGCAACTTTAAAAGATCCGCGCACTTCGCAGGGGTTTATTGACAGGTTTTTGGTTGTTTGTGAAATGTATCACGTTCCGGCAATTATTGTTTTCAATAAAACCGATCTTTTCAGAAAAAAGGAGGAAGAGAAATTTACTATCATTTCTGAAATGTATAAAAAGATCGGCTATGATGTGTGTGCAATCAGCGTACAGGAAAACCGAGGAATTGAGGAAGTCAGGAATCTGTTGAAGAACAAAACTACCCTCATCTCAGGTCATAGTGGTGTTGGTAAATCCTCTTTGATCAATTCTCTGATGCCTGAACTGGAATTAAAAACACAGGATCTAAGCGGTTGGAGCGGCAAAGGCCAGCATACCACTACTTTTGCCACGATGTACGATTTGCCAAATGGCGGCAAACTGATTGACACGCCTGGCATTCGTGAACTCGCTATTACTGGCCTCGAGAAAGAAGAACTCTCGCACTATTTCCCCGAAATGCGGGATAAACTGCATCAATGCCAATACAATAACTGCGTTCATATTAACGAGCCTAATTGTGCGGTAAAACAAGCCGTAACTGACGGAGAAATTTTTGAGGAACGCTACGTCAGCTACGTGAATATTCTTGACACCCTCGGTGAGGATATTCCAAAATATTAGCCGCCAACGCTATTAAGAAATATTCTTTAGCATTGGCGATTAGCTTGCATTCTCGTCTGAAAAACTAATACAGCCCCTCAATACTCAAATACCTTTCGCCGGTATCATAATTCACAGTTAATATTTTTGAACCCACGGGTATTTCCGGCAATTTTTTGGCAACAGCCGCTAACGCCGCGCCTGTGGAAATTCCAACAAAAATGCCTTCTTCCATGGCAATGCGTTTTGCATATTCATATGCTTCGTCTTTGCCAACCAGAATTGTTCCATCTAATACGGGCACATTTAAGATGGCGGGAATAAAACCTGCACCCAGCCCCTGCAACGGGTGAGGGCCCGGAGCACCACCGCTAATTACGGGTGATAATTCAGGCTCTACTGCAAGTACTTTCAGGTTAGGAAGTGTTTTTTTCAAAACCTCTGCGAGGGCTGTAATGTGGCCACCGGTACCAACGCCGGTAATCACGTAGTCGAGCCCATCGCTAAAATCGGCCAACACCTCTGCCGCTGTGGTTTTGCGATGGATTTCTGTATTTGATTCATTATTAAATTGCTGTGGCACCCACGAATTTGGGGTTTCGGCAGCCAGTTCGTTGGCTTTTTCAATGGCGCCTTTCATGCCTTTTTCCCGGGGGGTTAGTACAAACTCGGCACCGTACACGCTCATAAGCTTTCTCCTTTCAATGCTCATACTTTCAGGCATCACAAGAATCAGTTGATACCCTTTAACGGCTGCCACCAGTGCAAGGCCGATTCCGGTGTTGCCGCTTGTTGGTTCAATAATCACCGAGCCTTGATTCAACAAGCCTTTTTGCTCCGCGTCTTCAATCATTGCCAGAGCAATACGATCTTTGATACTCCCGCCGGGGTTTGCTTTTTCCAGTTTGATCCAAACTTCATGGCTGTCGCCAAAGAGCCGGTTTAACCTTACGTGTGGCGTATTTCCAATGGTTTGTAAAATGTTTGTTGCTTTCATTTGCAATTTTTTTGTTGATATTATTAAATAAGATGGTTGTAACCATCATAAACTTATATGACAAAATTCAATCCCAATTGATCTTCGGGAATATTGTCCTTAACAGTAATTTCACTTTTATGAAAAACCAGTGAACTGGATGGAACACTGTTAGTTAACCAAACGTTACCGCCAATAATACTTTCCCTGCCCACAACCGTTTCGCCGCCGAGGATGGTGGCATTGGCATAAATGATCACATTATCCTCAATGGTTGGATGGCGTTTAACTTTTGACAATTCCTTGGCAACATTCAACGCCCCAAGCGTTACACCCTGGTAGATTTTTACGTTGCTGCCAATGATGGTTGTTTCGCCAATTACAATTCCCGTGCCGTGGTCAATAAAAAACGGGTGGCCGATTTGCGCGCCCGGGTGAATGTCTATTCCTGTTTTGCTATGCGCGTATTCCGAGAACAATCGTGGTATTATTTGGACTTTATATTTGTAAAGTTGATGCGAGAGCCTGTAAATTGCTGTTGCAAAAAAACCCGGATAAGCCACGAGCACTTCCTCAAAAGATTCGGAAGCGGGGTCGAAATGTAGTATTGCTTCAGCATCCTTGATTAATTGACGGTAAATTTCGGGGATTACCATAAAAAAGTTGCGGGCGATCATTTCCGCTTTTCCTTCTTCAGACTCCACGTCTTTGAGTAATTCCGCAAATTTTTTTTGTAATTCATCAAACTCCTTTTGAACTTCGGTTTCTGTTTTAAACCGAATTCCATTGGGAAGGAATAAGAAGTTAAAAAGATCATCAATAAATTCTCCTGAAGCTTTCTTGTCTGGAAATCCGAGAAAGCATTTTGTATTGTGCCGGAAAAGATCCTTTATAAATTGTTCGGGCATTAGTCTATTAGCTTAGTGGACAAATATAAGAAGTTCTTAGAAGAATTTCGGTTTGAAATTCCTGAATTTGACTCAGCCTGTTTTATTGATTTTAATTATGACTCAGTATTACAAACATAATCTTTTTAAACGAGGGGAAAATTATTAGGGGCCAGCCCATCGTTCGAGTTTGTCAGCGTATTGCAATTTTAAATGGTTTCATAGTTTATTCTTTTTCAAATCATATTATTTTGCATATTATTGCCCGCTGTGGAACTGGGGATGCAAAATGTTGATACCACATGCAGTACAGATGAACGGAGCGTCGCAAATTTGACGCCATATGCACTGTAGCCGGCTAAATAATACAAATAATGAACAAGACCGGAATCGTTTTAATGAATTTGGGTTCGCCGGATTCGACGGATGTGAAAGATGTACGCCGCTATCTGAACGAGTTTTTGATGGATGAACGGGTGATTGATAAACCTTATTTGGGCAGGTTGCTGTTAGTGAAAGGCATCATTACCCCGTTTCGCGCACCTAAGTCTGCCGAGGCATACAAAAGTATTTGGTGGAATGAAGGTTCGCCGCTTATCGTGCTAACAGAGCAACTGCGCGATGCAGTTCAGGCGAGAACAGATATGCCCGTTGAAATTTCAATGCGGTACGGTAAACCCAGGCCACACATAGCTTACAAACGATTACTTGAGCGCGAGCCCGATCTTAAAGAGGTGGTTTTAGTGCCGCTTTATCCGCATTTTGCCATGAGCAGTTACGAAACGGCTGTGGAGCACATGAGGGCTGCTTATAAAAAGGGTGACTATAAATTTAAACTGAGTGTTGTGCCCCCCTTTTACAATCATCCGGCATATATCAACGCGCTGGCCGAAAGCATCCGACCGTATTTGGATGAAGAGTTTGATCAGTTGCTTTTCAGCTATCACGGCATCCCTGTCAGGCATCTGGTAAAAAGTGATCCTACAAAAAAGCATTGCACGCTGGTGGAAAACTGTTGTTATAAAGCAAGTGAAAGCCACAAAACCTGCTACCGCCACCAGGTTACTATGACGAGTGAGATTGTGGCAAAGAAACTTGGATTGCGAAAGGAACAATGGCAGCAAAGCTACCAGAGCCGATTGGGTAAACGTGATCCGTGGCTTACGCCCAACACCCAGGTAAGACTGCGGCAGTTGCCTGGCGAGGGGGTTAAAAAGTTGCTGATTGTTTGCCCGGCGTTTATCAGCGACTGCCTTGAAACGCTTGAGGAGATTCAGGTTGAGGGCAAGGAACTTTTTTTGCACAACGGTGGCGAAGCATATACGTATATTCCGTGTTTGAATACAAATAAGTTATGGGTGAACGCCCTGATGGAATTGGTGAATGAAACAATAACGATTGACAACCTGAAGGAAGGATGAGAGGGTATTGAGGGTACTTTGTCACTATTGTTTGTGGTGTAAAATTTTTGTATTAACGGGTTTTTTTAAATCGCTGCACTTTGAAGCATTAAACGAGGCTATGACGTATCTCTACTTAAAAGCAGTTCACATCATTTTTGTGGTTACATGGTTTGCCGGGCTTTTTTATATGCCCCGGCTTTTTATTTATAATGTAGAAGCGAATGATAAGCCTATTGAAGTCAGGGACGCATTGCAAAGCCAGTTTGGTGTAATGATGAAAAGACTTTGGTACGGCATTACCTGGCCATCGGCCATCATTACACTGGTGATGGGTTTGTGGGTGTTGATAAAAGGTCCGTGGCTGAATATTTTATTTCAGCCGGAAGGCCTTTGGTTGCTGCTGAAAGTAATTTTAGTGGTTTTGCTTTATTTGTACCATCTGTCTCTTCATAGAATTTTGACTCAGCAGTTAGCGGGCAACTTCAGATACTCGAGTGACAAGTTAAGAATGTGGAATGAAGTGGCTACAATCTTTTTAATTACCATCGTGATACTTGTGGTAGTGAGGCAGGCAGTAAGCCTTGTTTGGGGGATTGTTGGTACAATAATATTGGTTGCGATGCTGATGATAGCAATTAGAGTATATAAAAAAATTCGAGCCTCTTCAGGTAAATAATAGTCTTCCCTTTGAGGTTAAGGATGCATCGCGCGTATATACATTTGCACAATAGCCCAGGTATAAAACTATTACGAAACAAAAACCCCGGCAAAAAGACGGGACTTAAAAAAAAGACTTTTTAGAAACTATCTTACTCGGTAAACAAAATCGTTGTTCTTAAATTGTTTGGCTACTTCGCGTAGGTCGTAAGCAATACTGGCATCAACCTGTTTATCGCCCAACTCTAAAACAAACCCTCCTATAATGGCGGGGTCAATTTTTTCAACCAACTCAATGTTTTTATAGCCTGATTCCAGTTTTATTTTCTCAATTATTTTGTTTTTGATTGCAGTACTCACCGGTACTGCCGTTGTAAGGGAGGCAGTATGAATGTCCTTATGTTGCTTATATTGTTCAATAAAAGAGGGGGTAATTTCAGGCAAAACCGATTCCCTGTTCTTATTAATGAGTAAAAGCACAAAGCGCTGGGTCAACTCGCCTACATTATTTTGCAATACTGCGCTGATGGCTTTTGCTTTTAGTTTTGCATTGGTGATGGGGCTACGAAGCAAATTCAACAGGTCGCGGCTTTGTTTTGTTGCTTCCTGCAGCCATTGCATATCGGCAAACACCTGCTCTAATTTTCCCTGCTCAACAGCGAGGTCTAATAAAGCTTTTGCGTATCTTGATGCTAAACGGGGATTTGGCATAAATGTATTTCGGGTTTCCGGTTTGGGGTTAAATTTTAAACCTCCAATTTCAAAAAATCAATTAATTCAATTTCACTCCGCCAATCAGTGCGTTAATTTGCGCTTCCTGTTTTTCCTGGCTGGAAAGCTCATGTTTTAAAATTTTCTCACTCACTTCAATCACTAACTTACCCACTTCGTTTTTCACATCGGTAATTGCCGCCATTTTTTGAGCATTGATGGCGATTTGTGCGTCAGCAATAATATTGCCGGCTTCAGTTTTTGCCTGTTCTTTAGCTTCGTTAATGATCTTGTCTTTTGCTTCGCGCGCTTCCTTTAGCAATACAGACCTTTCTTCGCGTGCTTTCGCAAGCAGAGCCTCATTTTCGTTTTGCATTTGAGCCATTTCGGCCTTTACCTTTTCTGCCTGTGCAATTGCTCCGGCAATGTTTTGCTCGCGCTCGTTAAGCATTTTTATAATAGGCTTCCATGCAAATTTTTTCAAGATGATTAGAAGCACTAAGAAAATGATAAGCGCCCATACAAAATATCCAAGATCGGGAGTAAGTAAACTCATATAGATTTATAATTTATTATAGTAAACCTGATGCCATGCTAACAGGAAAATGAAACGATTACAACACCCGCCCGTAACGACCAGCAGGTTACACCGCCATTTATTCTGAAACTTGTTTTCATCCCTGTTTCAACCCGGGATGATGTTTTAAAGAACTTTAAATTACTGTATCCTCCGCCCTTTGCTTTGGATACAGTATAGTTTTGTGACTGATCTTATTTCAGTACTGCCAATAAACCGGCGATTACTGCAAATAATGCAACACCTTCAATAAGCGCTGCACTCAGGATCATTGCGCCACGAATGTCGTTTGCTGCTTCAGGCTGACGAGCGATACCTTCTGTAGCGCCTTTACCAATCTGGCCAATACCAATACCGGCACCAATTGCCGCCAAACCTGCACCAACTGCTCCACCAAAGTGAGACCAGCTTGATACCACTTCAGTTTGTAATAAAACATTCAGTAAATCCATGTTTCTGTTTTTATTGTGATTAAAAAAATACCTGCTTAATGATGAGCGTCTTTACCCTCCGTACCTTCCTCAAAGTGGTGGTCGCCAATAGCGCCGCCAATGAAGATGGCTGTTAAATTTGTGAAAATATAAGCCTGGATAAACGCCACCAAAATTTCGATTAAGTAAATGAATACCGCAAACGCCACCGAAACGGGCGAAAAGCCCACCCCTGCAACTTTCGACATATTACCAAAAATAAAAATCAAGCTAATAAAACTCAACACTATAATATGCCCGGCCGTCATATTCGCAAATAAACGCACAATCAAAGCAAACGGCTTTGTAAACACGCCGAGCAGTTCTACCGGCATCATAATCAATTTTACCGGCAAGGGTACCCCGGGAAACCAAAAAATATGCTGCCAGTAGTGCCCGTTGGTGCTGAACAATATTACAAAGAACGAAATAATACCCAGCATTGCGGTAAAGGCAATATTGCCGCTTACGTTGGCCGCACCCGGCAACAACCCAAAAATATTGTTGATGAGTATAAAGAAGAATACCGTTAACAAATAGGGGAGGTACCTCATGTATTTAGGTCCCAGGTTGGGCTTGGCAATATCATCGCGAACGAAAGTAATAACCGGCTCAATGGCGTTTTGCATTCCTTTGGGTGCCGATGTAACGCCCTGCCCTTTTTTATATTTGCTTACCATTGAGGTCAATATCCAAATTAGCACGATTACCGCCAAAATCATTTGCACCACGTTTTTAGTCATACTGAAATCGTAAACTTTCACGTTGGGATCAACAGGTACCACTTTGTCGTGATCCAGCCTGTAGCCGTTATGTTCAGCTTCCCCATGATGAAATTTTGATGACATAAACACGTCCAGACCTTTTTGAGGGGAGTATAAAATTACGGGTAAAGGAATGCCGGCACTAAAAACAGAGCCATCGCTTTTCTTAATATCAAAAAAATGAAAACTATGAGAATCAGCAATGTGGTGTAAAATGGCAGACCCCGGGTCAAATTTTTCGCTCCCATGCGCTTCTTCTGAGGCGTGTTCGGTTGCTTTGTGTTCGTGCGGTAAAGCCGTTGCGGTTTCCTGCGCCTGCAGCACGTTCAAAGAAAACATGAAAAATAAGCTGCAAGCAGCTATCATAAAGGATTTTAAGAAATTTGAACCCATCTTGCCCGAAAATTTGCGGCAAAGATAAGGTTAGGCAGCTAAAATCGGCAATTTTGTGCGAATCATTTTACTACGTAAGGTTCGGAAGTTCTCTCACGATAATGGTGTTATGCCAACCGCTGATACATTGACTTTTACTGTACCTTTTTCAGCATCACCAGGTAAGTAGGAAAGTGGTCGCTGTAGCCAAAATTATACACATCGCCGCTGTACGTGCGCTTGGGATAGCCTTTGTACTTTCCAAAACTTTCGATCATAAATTCTGGCTTGAAAATCAAATTTTTATAGTAAAAGAACCCGTTCTGTTTTTTATCTAACCAATTCTGGGAAATGATGATTTGATCAAAAAGGTTCCACGAATCCTGATAGGCCAGCGTGCCTAAACCGCTTTTGTGAAAATCAACCCAGGGATTGTAAAGCTGTTCCTTCTTTAGCTGTTTCAGGTTACCATGAGCGTTCAGTCCTTTCGTGATGCTGTTATTGATGGGGTCATCGTTCAAATCGCCCATTACAATCGTTTTGGTGTGTGGGTAAATGATATTAATTGAATCGAGGAACCTGCGCAGCGTGGTCGCTGCTGCCATCCTGCCTGGTTCAGAACGTTTTTCGCCGCCCGAGCGGCTGGGCCAGTGATTTACAAATACGTTTACGCTTTCGCCATCGAGCAAACCCTGCACCCATAAAATATCTCGGGTAAAGGCCGCGTTTTTCGATCCCTGCGGAAGTGGTACGAAAATCGCCCTGCTCTTTTCCACTTTGAAATATTTTGGATTATAGATCAGTGCCACATCCACCCCGCGATAGTCGCGGGAGTTGTAGTGCACGTAGCTGTAGCCACGCTTTGCGATTAAAGGGTGGCGCAGCAATGTATCCAGCACAAATTGATTCTCTATTTCGGACGTGCCAAGCAATGCCGGCCCGTCCGGGTTCACGTCTGTTCCAATTTGAGACAGAACGGTTGCAAGCCGTTGCACTTTATCGCCAAATACGGCGCTGGTGTAGGCTTTGGCTCCATGCGGGGTAAATGCTTCGTCGTCGTTTGAACCGTGGAAAACGGTATCGTAAAGGTTTTCAAAATTGTAAAAACTGATGATAGCAGATTTATAAGATTGCTGCGCAAATGCATTGGTGTTGGCAAGTAAAACGATCGCGATCAATAGTGAGCAGAACCGGCCATGCTGTTTTTTCATGAACAAAATTTTATGCGATATTACTGCAAAATACTCAACATTACGCCGCCCTACCCCGTGAGGGTGTATTACCCAATTGCCGCAATCGTCATGCCTGCCGCAGGGAGGTATCTCCTTAGTTACGTGGGATTCTTCGCTTTGCTCGAAATGACAAGCCAGATGTGGCTGAGCGTACTCGATAGGATAACATTCTTTGTACGTATGTTTTTCTGTGCGACATTTTGAAATGCACCCATATAACGCAAGGCTAATGATATTTCATTTTTTTTTTGTAATCTTGCCGTTTATAATCTGTTTCGCGTATCAGCAATT
>ERZ761602.5772-NODE-5772-length-14382-cov-3.303064_pt1 | contig 14382 bp, 7 predicted proteins | sample MGYA00512165_ERZ761602 | MGnify/ENA primary metagenome ERZ761602 (study PRJEB28899, sample SAMN02445085) | bioreactor sludge metagenome | biome: EBPR sludge; isolation source: Thorneside wastewater treatment plant | place: Australia: Brisbane, Thorneside...
CCGCCGTCTTTCGCGGCCCGCACACCGACGCGGCGGCGGGGAGCGCGAGCGGCGTCAGGGTCGCGGTGGACGCGGCGATGCGCATCACCGCCCGCCACCGCAGCACCCTCGCCGGGCCCGCCTTCATGCTCGCGCCCTACGCGCTCGGGCGCTTCGCGCCGCACGCGATCGCGCGCCGCCTCGTCGCCGTCCTCGCGCCCGTCCTCGTCGACATGCCCCTTCGGCGCGGGTTCGTCATGACCAACGTCGGCAAGATCGACGACGGGCTCACCGCCTTCGGCGACGACCTCGAGGCCGTCCGCATCATCGGCCCCAACGTGGAGCGCTTTCCCGTCCCGGTCGTCGTGGCGTACGGCTACCGCGGCGCGCTCCACTTGCATCTGTTCGCTTGCCCCGGGATGGGCGCGGCGGCGCTCGACGAGATCGAGGGAGAGATCCGCGCCGCCCTCGAGGTCGGGTAGCGCGAGACGTGTTCGCGCGTCCCGTCGCGCGGTATCCTGAGGGGCGCTCATGCTGCGAACCGAGGCGGACGTCGTCATCGTCGGTGCCGGCCCGTCCGGGGCCACGCTGGCGACGCTGCTGAAGAAGCATCGCCCGGCGACGTCGGTCCTCGTCCTGGAAAAAGAGCGGTTTCCGCGGCACAAGATCGGCGAGTCGCTGCTCGTCGACGTCAACCGCATCCTCGTCGACATGGGCGTGTTCGAGGCGGTCGAGGCGGCGGGCTTCTCGCGGAAGTACGGCGCGACGTTCATCTGGGGCGACGGCCGCGACCCGTTCCACTTCTTGTGGAAGGACGGTGCGCGCATCGTGCGCCAGCCCCGGGGCTATCAGCTCGACTACACCTGGCACGTCGATCGCTCCGCGTACGACGGCATCCTCGTCGGGCGCGCGCGAGAGATGGGCGCCGAGGTGCTCGAGGGGTACGCGGCCAGCGGGGTGCTCGTCGATGGTGAACGCGTGACGGGCGTCACCGTGGTCACGCCCGAGGGCGAGGAGCGCGAGGTGCGCGCTCGCATCGTCGTCGACTGTGCCAACGCCCACGGGCCGGTGCACCGCCGGCTCTCGGGCAAGCGGCTCGACGAGAACCTCCGCAACGTCGCGCTCTACGGCTACCTGCGCGGCGTGCGCTCACACCCGGATCTCAACGGGGTCGAAGAGAAGCGCACCCTCATCCTGACGCACCCCGAGGGCTGGGTCTGGGTCATCCCGCTCCGCGACGGCATCACGTCGGTCGGCTTCGTCACCACGGTCGAGAGCTTTCGGAAGCGCGAGCCCCTCGATCCGGTGGAGCGCTACCGAGAGATCCTCGCGAGCCTCCGCGAGCACGACGTCCTCTTCGCGGGCAGCGAGCTCGTCGACTACCACGGCGACGGCCGCCTCGTGCGCGCCATCCAGGAGTACAGCTACCAGTGCGAGCGCATCGGCGGCCCGGGGTGGGTCACCTGCGGGAACGCCGCCGGTTTCGTCGATGCGATCTTGAGCATCGGCGTGTACGTCGCGCAGACCCACGCTCAGTTCCTCGCGTGCGCGCTGCGCAGCGTGCTCGACGGCGACGTCGAGGAGAGCGTGGCGATCGACTGCTACGCGACGACCGTCTCCGAGAACCTCGCCGCGTTCCGCGCGGTCGCCCACATGTTCTACGCGTTCAACACCTCGATGAGCGACTGGTGGCGCGCGTGCTCGGCGCAGCTCAGGCAGAGCACCCTGGTGCCGAGCGCGGGCGACAAGGGCGCGTTCATCGCCTTCTTCACCGGGCTCTCGGCGCGCAGCGCGATCTACGAAGAGGCGGTGAACGCGTTCGGCGGCAGCTTCTTGCTCGACGTGAGCGCGCAGCTGTTCGGCGACTCGAGCGCGGACCACGACGTGTTCGGAGACGAGCTCGCGGCCGAGGCGGCGGGGGCGCGCGCCCTCATCAAGCGCGACCCGGTCCTCTCCTCGGTCGCCGAGGTCCGCACCAGGCCGTTCGTGTTGCCCGACGTGGGGCAGGGGAGGCTCTGCCCGGTCACGCGCATGGACATCACGACGCGCGCCGGCGGGCCCGATCTGTCGCGGCGCCTCTATCTGCCCATCGAGCTCGCGGCAGTGCCCGCGCTCCTCGACGGGACGCGCCGCCTCTCCGACGTGGCGCGCGCGCTGGGGGGCGACCCCACGACGCGGGCCGACGTGATGAAGCTCGCGTATCGCCTCGCGTGCATGGGCGCCGTCGAGGAGACGGGGCGGCCGCCGTGAGCGACCCGCTCGCCGCGCAGATCGGCTCGGATCGGCTGGTGCCGCCGTCGGCGCGCCCGCCCGACGCGCTCGAGGACGTGTGCCGCCGGCACCTGGGCACGCCCCGCGCGTGGGTTCGCCCACGCGACGGCGTCGAGGTCGCGGCGGTGATCGCGCTCGCGCGCGCGGAGCGGGTCCCGGTCGTGCCGGTGGGCCTTCGCACCGCCTACTGGTCGCCCTTGTCGTTCGAGGGCGCGATCGTGATCGAGGTTCAGGACCTCGACGGTATCGACGCCCCCGACCTCGCGAACCGCGTGCTCTGGTGCGGCGCGGGCGCGAGCGTGCGCTCCGTCGACGACGCCTTGCGCAGAGCGGGCCTGGCGCTCCCGGCCCACCCCGACGCCTCTGGCGACACGTCGATCGGCTCGATGGTGGCGACGGGCTTCACGTCGGGGGTCGGCATGGGCATGGCCGACGCCGACGACGTCGTCGCGGGGCTCGAGGTGGTCTTGGGCACGGGCGCCCGCGTGATCACCGGCGCGGCCGCGAGCCTCGGCGCGGCGCCCTTCGTGCGGGGCGGCTTGCCCGACCCGACCGGGCTCCTGCTCGCCTCGGAGGGGGCGCTGGGGCTCATCACGCGGGTCGCGGTGCGCCCACGGTCACGCGCGCACCGGAGCCAGCTCTCGACCCGACTGCCACCGGGCAAGCCTGGCCTCCTCGCCGCGCTCGCGCTCGCGGAGTCGCTCCGCATCCCCGGCCTCTACGAGACGTTCCGCGCGATCGACCCAGGCGAGCCCGGCGCGTCGCGCCCGATCGATGTCGATATCGTCGTGCAGAGCCCGCTCTCGGCCGCCGAGCTCGATGCGCGCGCCCGGTTCGCGGCCGCTCGCCTCGCGGAGCGCGCGATCGCGCCCATCGACCGGATCGACGAGGCGCCAGCCGAGCACGTCCTGCGCCGTTTCTCGGGGGAGCCCGGCGACGCGTGGTCGCGCACGCGCCGCGCGCGCTTCGCGCCCGTCGACGTCAACGTCGGCTACGATTTCGCGGCGCGCGTGGTCGACGCGAGCGACGCCGTCCTGGACGAGGCGCGCCGCCTCTCTGCCGTCAACCTGCGCCGCGCGCTCTACTTCGCGCCCGACTTCGTCAACGTCGGCTTGCACCTCTCGATCGATCTCGCGCGTACGACCGACGCCGACGCGCGCGCCCTCATCGCGCGCGGGGCCGCTGCGATCAGCGAGGTCCCGGTCGTCCCCTACCGCTGGGGTCGAACGTGGGGCGAAGCGCTCGGCGGCCGCGTGGACCCTGGCTACCGCGCGCTGATGCTCGAGCTGAAGCGTGCCTTCGATCCCGATGGCATCCTTCAGCCGGGCGTGTCGATCTTCGGCGCGGCGGCGCCCTCGTGAGCTCGCTCCTGCCGCTGCTCGCGCGCGCGGGCGCGCCGCCGCCCGAGCTCACCGTCTTCGACGAGCACGCGCGCGACCCCGACGACGTCGAGACCTCGGTGCAGGTCGACGCGCGCGTCCATCCTTGGCGCCTCACCCACTATTACGACGCGCGCGGTCGGTCCGAGGCGGTGGCGCGCGTGGTCGGCGATCGCCTGCGCGGCCTGGCGGCCGCGCTGAGCACCCCGATCCCGAGCGCCCTGGATCGCGTGATCGACGCGTGCGATCCGGCGATCCGTCAGATCGCGATCGGGATCGACGTGCGGGCGCGAACTGAGGAAACGCGGCTCAAGCACTACATGGTGCTCTCGGGCGACGGCCGCCCCGTCGCCGAGCGCGCGTGCGCCGCGCTCGGGGTCGAGCCTCCTCCAGGCGCCGCGCTCGATCGGACCCACATCGTCGGCGTCGATCTCACGCGCGACGGCCTTCACGACGTGAAGCTCTACTTCGCGATCGAGCCGAGCGAGGTCGCGCGCACGCTCCGCGACCCAGGCCCTTGGCAGCCGCTCTTGCGGGCGTGTCGCGCGGTGGTGTTCCAGCACAGCCTCCTCGTGGCCGACAAGCGCAGCATGCACTTTCAGGCCGGCGCCCCGGCCGCGCTGAGCGGGGAGCTCGACCGGCTCCGCGACAGTGCGCCGGCGACCGTCGATCTGCTCGCCCACTTGCGCGCGATCGGCCCCTCGCTCGAGCCCTGGATCGTGTCGTTCCCTTACCGTGACGGCCGGCTCGAGCGCGGGCGCTTCAACGTCTACCTGCAGAGAAGCCGGCGCCCGACCACGTGACGACCACGGGCTCGTCGGGTGAGCGCGGCAGATCGACGTCGAACGCGACCAGCTTGCCGTCGACGAACGTGACGATGCGCGCTTTGCCGGACGCTTGGCCGGGGGGGACGGCGCGCGGCCGGCTGAGGACGAGGTCGATCTCGGGCGCGCCGCCCGGCGCTGCGACGAGCGAAGCGAGCCCGAGACGAGCACCTATCGCCTCGGCGGGCTGAGCTTCACGCTCGGCCGCGGTGGCGGGCTTGCCCGGCGCGGGCGCGGCCGCGGGCGTCGGCGCGCCGCGCTCGATCGAGATGCCGGGGGCGTTTCGATCGCCGGCGGGCCAGCTCACGAAGAACACCTGCCCGGGAGGCGGCGGCGTGAGCTCGGCGGCGGTGCGGACGAGCGCTGCTCGTTCGCTCTCGGGCACGCTCGCCGTCTCCTGAGCGGTGAGAGCGAGCGCGTAGGCCGCTCGCTCGGCCAGGGTCGCGACGTCGGATTGGCCGTTGCGGCCGCCGGTGCGGGACACGCGCCCGAGCTGGCGGAGGGCGAGATCGACCCGACCCGCTCCCGCGTTCGCGAGGGCGAGCCGGAGCTCGGAGGCGCCGTCCTCGGGGACGAGCTCGAGGAGCGACGTGTAGGCGGCGGCCGCGTCTTCGAACCACCCCTCGTTGCGGAGACGGTCGCCGAGGAGCGCGAGCGACCAAGGATCGTTGGTAGCGCGCTCGGCGATCTCGCCGAACGTCCGGCGCGCTTCGGCCTCGAGCCCGGCCGCGCGTAGCGCGGTCGCCGCATCGGCCAGCAGTGGCGCCTCGGCGAGGGGGTCGACCCGCAGGCGCCGGACCTCGTCGGCGAGGGCCTCTTTCTCGCCGGTGGCGGCGAGCAGGGCGAGCAGGCGCTCGCGGAGAAGCGGGCTGTGGGGGGCGAACGGGAGGAAGGCGCGCACCACCGCGAGGCGCTCGCCGTCGTTCGTGGCTTTGGCGTAGCGCTCGTCGAACTTGGCGCGCGGGAGGATCTCGCGGGCGAGGAGAGCGCGGCGCACCTGCGCCATCTCGGCGACGCTCGCTCGGCGCAGCGCCTCTTTGCGGAGGAACGCGGCCGCTTCGAGATCGCCTTCGCGCTCGATGCCATCGGCGATCTGGAGCACGGCGACGCTCGACTGCCTCTCGATCGTGAGCTCGAGCAGGGTGCGCTTCGCGGTCCAGGTCGAGAGCTCGCACGTCGCGCGCGCCTCGATGTAGGTCGGGAGCGGGCCGGCGGTGCGCAGGCGTTCGACCCACACCCCGCGGCGCAGGGCGACGGGCAGCGTAGAGGTGGGCGAGCATTTCTTTCCGCGGAGCGAGGGCGGGGGTGGCCACACGACGCCGTGGCGGACCTTCACGGTGAGGGCCTCGCCCGCGCGCGGGTAGGCGAGGCTCTCGACCACGGTGCTGACGCAGCGAGCGAGCGGCTCGTCACCTGCGCCGGTGACGGTGACGCCTTTGGCCTGCCCGTCTCCGTCGACCTCGAGCGCGATCTCGATCGCACCGGGCAGATCGGGCCTGAGCGCCGCGCGCGCGTCGCGACACGCTCGCAGCTGACCCATCGCGCCCTCGATCGTGGCCGCAGCGGCGGCGGCGAGCGCGTTCTCGAAGGAACCCTCGGGGATCGACGGCATCTCGTCGGTCGCGAGCGCGCCCGTCGGCGGGGCGCCGAGCCCGATCGCGGCCGTCATCCCGGCGTCGCCGCGGAGCGCGAGGTCGAGCACGCGCTGGTGGATCGCGGTCGGCACGTAGTCGGCGCCGCCGCCCGTCGTCCACGCCGTCCACGGGGTGAGGAGGCCGGCCTCGAGCGCGGCGTCGGTCACGGCCTCGCGGCCGCGTCCGGCGAGCGCCATCGACGCGGCGCGCGCGTCGGCCCAGCGGCGCTGGACGTCGGCGACGCTCGCGGTCTGGCGCAGGGTGAGGGGGACGATGTCGCCGCGCTTCTCGGTGCCGGACCGGTAGACGAGCGTGAGGTCCTTGGGCGGATCGCCGCTGAGCTTGCCGACGACGGTGACGGTGCTGCCCTGGGTCGCGGCCACGTCACCGCGCGGGTACGCGCGGATGACGCGCGGCCCGAGATCGATCTCGACCCCGGTGACGGTGGGGACGAGCGCGCGCTCGAGCAGCGTCACCGCCGCTTCGGCCGCCGTCTCGCTGTCGCCGACCTCGAGCACCGGCCCCGACCCGTGCACGAGCGCGCCCATGGCGCCGCGGTTGGAGCTCGGGCCGACGAGGATCGCGCCGAGGCGAGGCACGCCGCGCTCGCGCCGGGCGAGGCGGGCGCGGATGGCCTCGGCCGTCCGATCACCTACCGACGGCCAACCGTCGCCCACGTACACCACCATCGCGGACGGCGCGTCGGCGGGCAGCTCGTCGGCGCCGGCCTCGATCGCGCGGCCGAGATCGGTCGCACCGCCGAGGGTGACGTCGCCGAGCGCGGCGAGGATTTCGGCCTTGCGCGCGGCGTCGACGGGGCCGACGTCCTTCGGACCGACGGCGTGCACGGTCGTGTCGGAGGCGACGACGACGGCGCGGTCCTTGGGCCCGAGCCCGCGCACGAGCGACTCGACGAACGCGCGGCTGGCGGCGAAGAGCGCGGGGTCCATGCTCGCGGAGGCGTCGACCACGATCGCGAGGGTGACCCCGGCCTCGCTGCCCTCGAGTCGCGGCGCCTCGGTCCGGACGAGGACGGTCGCGTCATCGTCCTCGTTCGCCCCGAGCGCCACGTAGGCGCGCGCCTTCGGGAGCGCCTCGGGGATCTCGGCGTCGACCACGAAGTCGGCGGAGGGCGAGAAGTCGCTCTTGCGGAGCTCGACGACCGCGCCGCGGCTGCGGGCGCCCATGCCCGCCGCGACGCGGGGCCCGCGTCGACGCGGATCGAGAGCTCGCCGATCGGGGTCGCCTCGCGCTCGCCCGCGAGCGGGTAACGATACTGCACGACGTGAGACTTGGGCTTGGCGAGCACGGGCAGCCACTCGGTGTACGTCACCTCGACGGTGACGGTGAGCCCGGGGACGATGTTCGGGATCGAGCCGCGAGCCCAACCCTCGCCCGCCCACTCGAGGACGTCGCCGTTCGCGCCGCCGTCGAGCTGGCCGCGCTCTTCGCCCCGGCGCGCGAGGGCGACGCGCCCGGTCTGGCGGTTGTCGCCGCGCACGACCGCGAACCCCGAGACGATCGCAGTGGGGGGGAGGGCCATCCGGAAGTCGCCGGTGACGGCGGCCTGCCCCGCGTTGAAGAACGTGGTCGCGAGGCGCGTCTCGGCCAGCTCGCCGCGGATCACCGCGTCGACCTCGTGCTTGCGCACCGTGAGCGGCGAGCCGGCGTCGCCCGCGCGGGATCGCCCCCAGAGCTCTCCGACGGCGCGGCGCGGGGCGCCGCTCGCTCCCCAGGGCGCGGCGAGCCCGCCCGTCCAGTCGTCGTAGCCGCGCTCGGGCGCGACCTGGGCCTTGCCCCCGTCGAACGAGACGGTCTCACCGACCTTGACCGCGGTCTCGGCGTCGCCGGCGAGCGCGACGATCTCGCCCGTGGCGACGTAGACCTTGGTGGCGGCGCGGCGCTCGACCCCCGCCGCGCCCCCGACCATCCGCACCTTGGCCCCGGAGCCGAGGTCGATGGTGGTCGGCGCCGCCGCGCCTTGCACGAAGACGCGCCCCTTGGAAATGACGATACCGTCGCTCTTGATCGCGAGCTTGGTGTCGCCGTCCAGCACGATGGCGGCGCCGGAGTCGAGGCGCAGCCGGGCGCGGCCGTCGGCGTCGGTCTCGACCTCGTCGCCCTCGGCCAGGCGCCGCAGCTCGCGGACGGTCTCGCCGCGGGTGGTGACGCCGGCGTGGACGGGCGACAGATCGGCGACGGTCGCGACGAGCTCGGCCTCGATGGGCTTGGGCGCGGCCGGCTGGACGAAGATCGCGACGACGCCGAGCGCGAGGAACGCGACGACCATCGCGATGAGCAGCGTCGGGCGCTTGCCCTGGCCCACGTAGACGTCGGCGTGCGGAGCGCGGGGGCTCGGCGCGCTCGCTCCGTCGGCTCGGGGCTCGGCTGCGAGCGGGTCGGCGGTGGGCGCGCTCACCCACTCGGCCGTGTCGCGCGTGGGGGTGCGGGTGACGACGAGACGCGCGCCGCTCATTTCGCTGCCCCCTTGTCGGTCGCGACCGCTTCGACCTTGCCGCCCTCGACGCGGAACGCGTAGACCGCGCCGCCTCCCTTCGTGAATCCGACCTCGATGCGTTCGATCGTCTCGGCGTCTTTGCCCTCGCCACGGACGACGGTGAGGGTCGCCTTTTGTCCGAGGCGCGCGGTGCGCTCGAGCTCGGTGGGCTCGATCCGGATCTCGAGGCGGTGGGCCCGATCGGGGATCAGCGCCTGCGCGATCCCGAGCGTCGCGTCGCCCTCGGCCGCGGGCATCAGGCTGCCGAGCCCGTCGTGCCAGAGCGTCGGGTGGAGCTCGGGGTGGGCCCACGTCAAGAGGACGCGGACCTGACCCTCGCGCTTGTCGAGGCCCGACGAGCCGAGCACGCGATCGAGCCGAGCGGCGAGCGCCTTGACCTCGTCGGCCTTGCCCGCCGCCTTGGCCTCGAGGCGCCCCCAAGCGAGGAACGCGGCTGCGTAGGCGCGGGCCGTCGCGTGCGGGCCCTGCGCCGCGTCGGGCGCGCCGGCCTGGCCGCCCTTCTCGGTCCAGCGCACCGCCTCCTCGAGCTTGCCGAGCCCGTTCGCCGCCGCGGCGAGGAGGATCGGCACGGTCGGATCGTCGGGGACGAGGCGCGCCAGGGTCTCGTACTGCCGCGTCGCCTCCTGGTAGTAGCCGTGCGCGCGGTAGAGATCGCCCAGGCGGCGGCGCGCGACCGGATCGTCGGGCGAGAACTCGACGAGCTCGCCGAACGTGCGCTTCGCCTCGCGCTCGTCGATCGCCTTTTGCGCGGCGTCGGTGCCGCGGGCCGCGAGGCGCAGGTAGAGCTCGCCGACCGCGGTTCGGACGCTCGCGTCGGCGTCGGGGCGCGCGCGCAGCGCGCGGGCAGACTCGCGCGCCGCCGCGTCGTCGCCGGTGTCCTCGATCGCGTCGAGGAGCCGGAGCGCGAGCGCGACGTCGCTCGGGTAGCGCGAGGCCAGCGCCCGAAGGCGGACCACCAAATCGTCGGGGTCCTTCGCCTCTTTTATCGTCTTCTCGAGGGTCGGCGAGTCGACGAGGGTGAGGCCGAGGGCCTGGTTGAGCTCGCGGACCTGGGCCGGCGTCGTCACCCGCGCGAGGATGCCGCGGTAGACGATGTCACCGGCGCCGAGGTCCTTGGCCAAGAGCCGGTAGAACGCGACCTTTTGCGCGATCGACGGGATGACGTCGAGCCCGAGGAGGAGGAGCGCGCGGCGCTCGCGCACGGTCGGGGCCTCGCAGAGCGCGAGCGCGGAGCGGTAGGTGCGGAGCACCGCGATCGGCGCGCCTCCGGTGGCGGCCAAGCGCTCGCGCCAGAGCGCGCGGCGCTCGTCGAACGGCAGGTCTGCGCCCGGGCCACAGGGCCGAAGCAGGCGGCCGGGATCGTCGATCGTGATCGTGATCTTGCCGCCCGCGAAGCGGCTGCGACCCTCCAGGTCGACGAACCCGTGGCCGGCGTCGAGCCCGCCCACGTCGCCGTCATAGAAAGCGCCGCTCTTATCGCCGCGGTCCTTCCCCGTCGCCGCGATCCCCTCTCCATCCTGGGGGAGCGTCTCGTCGATCGTCTTGGGACTGCTCGTCGACTTCGCTTTTTCTTGAAGGTTGACCTCGGACGTCGCGCCTCCAGGCCCACCCAGCTTGCGACCGCCCCCGCCGGAGCCACCGACGAGACCGATCGCAGGATCGCTCGGCGGCGCAGAGGTGGGCGTGGCCATCGGCTTGGCAGCGTCGGGCGTCTTCGCGTTGCCGGGCTCGTTCTTCGCCTCGGGCTCGGCTGGCGCGTCGATCGCCGCAGGGCGCGGGGCCGGCGAGGACGGCTCGGGGGCCTGGTCCGCCTTGCCGTCGCGGGCCTCTTCTCGCGGCGCTTGCGCGGGCGGCGCCGTGGCCGCTTCGGCAGTCGCGGCTGCTGCGGCGCGGCTCGGTGCGCCCATGCTGCCCTCTTCGCCCTTCGCGCGCGTGCCGGTGCCGCCTTCTTTGTTGTCGGCGATGGCGTCTTCTTCGGCCGCTTTGTCGGCGCCGAAGATCTTGGAGAGTATCCCGTCGTCGCCCTGCTTCTTCTTCTCCCGCTCGCTCTGCTCGCGCGCCTCGGCCAGCTTGGCCTCGCGCTTGAGCGAGTCTTCCGCGGCGCGGCGGCTCGAGCGCTTGCGGGACTCGGCCCGGGCCTGGGCGCGCTGGTCCGAGGTCATCTCGCGCGACGTGGGGACGTAGATCGAGGTGACCGGCGTGATGACCCCCTGGCGTACACCCAGGTCGACGAGCGCCGCGAAGCCGGCGCCCTCGTCGAGCATCTCGTCGAGGCGACCCATGGCCCACCGGCGGCGCAGATCGCCGCTGTCGTCGATCTCGCTCACGGTGAGGGCGAGCGACTTGGCGCCCTGGGGCGTCGAGAGGCGAGCCTCTTTCGGCGACTCACCGGTGATGCGGCCAACGACTAGCGTCGTCTCGCCCTCCATGATGGCGGCGAGATCGCGCGGGTAGGTGCGCTCGACGTTGGGGCCGAGATCGAGCGACGCGCCGAGGAGCGTCCCGCGCTCGGCCAGCTCGAGCACGCGCAGCGCCGACCGAGCCGCGCCGCGATCGTCGCCGATGCGCGCCGCGTAGCTACCGGCGGAGAGGCCCGCGAGCAGGGCCATGTTGGCGCCGTCACCGGTGCCGAGGGCGAAGAGGCGCGTCGGGCGCGCGATCTTCTTGAGCCGCTCGCGGATCGTGGCGAGCTCGCTCTCGCCGACCGTCGGCGCGCCGTCGCCGATGTAGACGACGGCGCCAGCTCGCTTGTCGCCCAGCTTGGAGGCGGCCTCGGCGAGGATCGTCCCCAGATCGGTCGCGCCGCCGGGTACCACGCGCGCGAGCTTGGCGAGCACCTCGCCGCGGAGCGTCTCGTCGACGGGGCCGAGGTCTTTGCGGGCCGCCACCACCGGCTCGAGTCGGTCGTCGCCGGTGAGCACGAGGGCGCGGTCCTTGGGCCCGAGGTGGGTGAGGAGGGCGCGCGCGGCGGAGCGCGCGAGGCGGAGCATGCCCTTGTCGGTCGCGGCCGACGTGTCGACGACGATGATCAGATCGAGGCCTTCTTCGCGCGCGGGGACGTCCTTGGCGCGCACCGGAACGAGGAGGTAGTCGGCCTCGCCCGAGCCGGAGCGCCGCGCGTCGGCTTGCTCGGCCGGGCCGAGCGCGACGACGTCGGGCCGGTGCTTGGCGCGCGACGCGGTCACGGTGTCGACGCCGTCGTCGTAGAGCTCGATCGCGAGATCCGCGCGCGGCACGAAGTCGTGGTCCTCGACGAGCAAGAAGTCGCCCGCGCGCGCGGCGCCCATGCCCGACCGCACCGTCTTGGCGCCGGCCTTCGTGAGATCGATCGAGATCGAGAGATCTTCTACTTGAGGCGCCGACTTCGCCGAGCCCTCGGCCGCCATCGGGTAGACATAGAGGCGCCGCTCGCCCTTCTCGCCCGAGCGCGACAGCCACTCGGAGTAGCGGACGACGACGCGCCGTGTGGCGCCTGGACCGATCGGGTAAAGGCGGGCTTCGTAGACCCCGGGCTCGCGCCACTGGAGCAGCGCGGGGTCTTCGGTCGAGCCCTGGTACACGTGCGACTCGTACTGAGCCTGCGCCTGGGCCTTTTCTTTCACGTAGCCAAACGCGACGCCGCCATCGCGATCGACGCCGAACCGCTCGAGCAGCGCGCCGTCGGGGACGCGCAGGCGGTACACACCCTCTACGGTGGCAGAGAGCGGGTTGAAGAAGGTCTGATCCACTTCGGTGATCGCGAGATCGCCCTCGATCGTCACGCGGACGTCGAGCCGCTGGATCGCGAGCGCGGCGTGGGGGGTACCGCTCGCGCCGGGCGTGCGCGCGCCGACGGTGCCGACACCGAATGGCGCCGGCTCGCTCGCGGGATCCGTCGTCGCGAGGCCGCCCGTCCAGTCCTCCCAAGCGACGGCGGGGCGCACCTCGGCCTTCTCGCCGCGCGCTTCGAGCAGCTCGCCTGCGCGCGCGGCCGTCGAGCCGGCGCGCACCTCGCCCTCGAGCACGTACGTCGACGTGCCTTGCGACGAAGCGTCGACGCTCGCGCGCACCGCCGAGAGGACGAGCGCGCCTTGCGCCGTCGTCAGCGTCTCGGTGACGCCGGGTGGCGTCTCCGCGAACGCGCGACCCTCGACGAGGCGCAGCCCCCCGGCCTCGACCGAGAGCTTCGCCGGGCCCCTCACGAGGAGGGTCGCGCCGCCGTCGCGCCGGAGCCACGCCAGCCCGCCGTCCGCGATCGCGATCTCCGCTCCTTCGCCCAGCCGTTCACGGGCGTACGGCGCGCGGGCCGTTTCACCGGCGTGGGTGACGGTCACCCCGCGCCGGACGGCGCGCAGCTCGGTCGTCGTGTGAGCCTTGCTCGGCAGCTTCTTGGGCGGTTCGGATCGACAGCCTCCGACCAGGATGGTGGCGAGCAGCAGGACGACGGCGAGCGCCGACCAACCAGGGCGAACTGCGCGACGCAAGAGGGCCACGGCCATTCTCGTTGCTCCCGTGTAGCGATGTGTGACCGGTTGAGACGTCCGCCCCCGGCGGAAGTTCTCGCGGGTGCACACCGCGTCCGAAGCATCGCAGCGGCCCCGGGCCGGCCGCAAGGCCTGTGGCCACGTGCTACAAACTGCGGCGCTGCTTGAGCTTTTGCCAGCAGGCGGGGCACCGCCAGGCGTAGGCGTGGCCGCCGTGGCCGTCGGGCGTCCGGGAGAGACGCCACCCGTACTTCACGCTGAGCAGCGACGACTCTTCGTGCGAGAGCGCTGGCGACACGGCCGCGCATCCGACGCACGGATGCCGGGACGACTCGAAATCGAGATCGCCTTGGTCGAGCTCATCGATGGCAGCAAAGACCGACGACTTCGGCATGACAGCCGATTTCGGGCAAGCGAGAACCGTGCCGGCGCTTTTCCTCGCGCGCCACGACGGATCCGGAGCCGCGACGCTTCGCCTTTGCACGCCACGTTTTCAGATCTGAAAACGCTCCGATCGAACGAACGGCCGACCCGAGCGATCTCCGCCAGGTACCGCTGCGTCAGGGCGTCGGCTTGGCGGGCTCGGGTGCCGGAGCGGGCGCCGGTGCCGGAGCGGGCGCCGGTGCCGGAGCGGGCGCCGGCGGCTTCTTGGTCGTCGAGTGGAGGATGTTGAACTCGACGCGCCGGTTCTTCTGCTTGCCGGCGTTGGTGTCGTTCTCGCTGATCGGCTTTTCTTGGCCGTAGCCCACGGCCCTCAAGCGGGCCTCGCCGATGCCCTTGCCGACCATGTACTTGCGGACGGCGTCGGCGCGCTTCTGGCTGAGCTCCTTGTTGAACTTGGGGTCCCCCTGGTTGTCGGTGTGGCCCGCCACTTCGACGAGGAAGATCTGCGGGTTCGCCTTCAGCGCGCCGACGACCGCGTCGAGGACCGAGAAGCTCTGCTGGCCCTTGATCTTGTCGCTGCCGGTCTCGAACTCGACGCGCTGGAGGATCTTGATCTCCTCGGCCTGCACGTCGACGAGCGCCACGCCGCGGTCGGGGCAGCCGTCCTCGTCTTCGAAGCCGTTGAAGTTCTCGGGCCTCTGCGGGCACTTGTCGGTGCTGTCGGGGATGCCGTCCTTGTCGGCGTCGGGCACCTGGTCCGGGCAGCCGTCCTCGTCCTGGAACCCGTTCATGATCTCGGGCTCTTCGCCGCACTCGTCCGACACGTCGGGCACGCCGTCGTTGTCGTTGTCGGGGTCGGGGCAGCCGTCGGTGTCCTCGAAACCGTCGGTGTCCTCGGCCGCGTTGGGGCACGTGTCCTTCGGGTCGGGC
>ERZ761602.5774-NODE-5774-length-14376-cov-5.928078_pt1 | contig 14376 bp, 10 predicted proteins | sample MGYA00512165_ERZ761602 | MGnify/ENA primary metagenome ERZ761602 (study PRJEB28899, sample SAMN02445085) | bioreactor sludge metagenome | biome: EBPR sludge; isolation source: Thorneside wastewater treatment plant | place: Australia: Brisbane, Thorneside...
TCGGCGCGCCGCCGGCCGCGAGCACCGCCAGCTCACCCGCCGCCACGCGCCGGCCGGCGAGCTCCAGCTCGCCCTCGACGACGTACACGGCCCGCTCTGCTTCGTCGGGCACGGCGAGGCTCTTGCCCCGCGGCAACAGGGCGTCGACGTAGACGAGCCTCGAGAGCGTCTCGACCGGCGAGCGCAGCCCGTAGGCCTCACCGGCCATGACGGTGATCTCCACGCCCTCGAGCGTCGTCTTGGGGATCTGCTCCGCCGGGTGATGACGAAAGCTCGGATCCACGTCTTCGTGGGCGCGCGGCAGCGCGATCCAGAGCTGCAAACCGTGGAAGCGCGCGCCCGTCCCTCGCAGCGCCTCGGGGGTGCGCTCGGAGTGCACGATGCCTCGCCCGGCGGTCATCCAGTTCACCGCGCCGGGCTCGATGAGCTGCTCGGAGCCGAGACTGTCGCGATGCAGGATGGCGCCCTCGAAGAGGTAGGTGATCGTCGCGAGGTGGATGTGCGGATGGGGCCTCACGTCCATCGCCACGCCGGGCGCGAGCTCGGCCGGCCCGATGTGGTCGAAGAAGACGAAGGGCCCGACGCTCCTGCGTCGCACCACGGGCAGCGCGCGCCGCACCGTGAAGGCATCGATCGGCCGCGTCTGGGCCTCGATGACGAGCTCGATCGCGCCCGACGCCTCGGCCGGCGCCCCTTCCCCTCGCGAACCCTCGTGCTCCGCCATGCTTCCTCCCTCGCTGCCCGCGCGAGCATACACGCGTGGGGCCGAGCCACCGACGCGCGCGAGCGCTCGGCCGCGCGCCTAGCCCAGTGAGACCGTCTCGCCCAGATCCGGATCCGCGACCGACCAACCGAAGCTGTCGCGCAGCTTGCGGCGGAAGGCGTCGGTCGCAGCGGGCTCACCGTGCGTGACGAAGACCCGCGAAGGCGAGAGCTCGCTCGCCTTCAGCCAGTCGAGCAGCTCCGCGTAGTCGCCGTGGGCCGACAGCGCGTCGAGCTGCGCGATGCGCGCGAGCACGGGGTGGTACTCGCCGTGGATCTTCACCTCGTCGGCGCCCTCGAGCAGCGCCCTGCCGCGGGTGCCGGGCGTCTGGAAGCCGACGAAGAGCACGGTGCTCTTCTCGTCGGGCAAGAACTGCTTCAGGTGATGGAGCACACGGCCGCCCGTGCACATGCCGCTCGCCGCGATGATGATCGCGGGCCGCTTGCCTCGGGAGATCGCCTTCGACTCGTCGGGCGTGCGGGCGTAGGAGGCCACGCTGAACATCGCGCGGCACTCCGCGGCCGAGAGGCGATGATCGGCCTGGTGCGCGGTGAACATCTCGGTCGCGTCGATCGCCATGGGGCTGTCGAGGTAGACGGGCACCTCGGGGATCCTTCCGGCGGCGCGCAGCCGCGCGACGAGGTGCAGCATGTGCTGCGCGCGCCCCACGGCGAAGGAGGGCACGACCAGCGTGCCGCCGCGCGACACCGTCTCGTCGATGAGCTTCGCCAGCGCGGCCTCGACCTCGATCGCGGGGTGGCGACGGTCGCCGTAGGTCGACTCGACGACGAAGAGCTCGGTGGGCCCCAGCGGCTCCGGCGGGCGCATGATGGGATCGTGCGGGCGGCCGACGTCTCCGCTGAAGGTGATCGTGCGGCCGTCGACGCGCATCGCCACGCAGGCCGAGCCGAGGATGTGGCCCGCTCGCGTGAAGCGCGCGCTGATGCCCGGCGCGACGTCGAACCAGGTGTGGAAGTCGCGCGCGTCCACCTGATCGAGGCTGCGCTTGGCGTCCTCGAGCGTGTAGAGCGGCAGCGCGGGCTGGTGGCGCGAGGTTCCACCTCGGTTGGCGAGCCGAGCTTCCTCTTCCTGCAGGTAGCCGGAGTCCGGGAGCAAGAGGCCGAGCAAGTCCTTCGTGCCCTGCGTGCACAGGGCGCGCCCGCCGTAGCCGTCGTTGCACAGCTTGGGGAAGTAGCCGCTGTGGTCGACGTGCGCGTGCGTGAGCACGACGGCGTCGAGCTCCGAGGGCTCGAAGGGCAGCGGCGCCCAGTTGCGCTCGCGGAGCTTCTTGAGCCCCTGGAAGAGGCCGCAGTCGACCAAGACGCGCGCGCGATCGGTCTCGATGAGGTAGCGCGAGCCCGTCACGCTGTCCGCCGCGCCCAGGAAGCTCAGATCGAAGCGAGCCATGCGGCCGAGCATGCCACGGCTCGCGCCCTCAAAGGGGGCACACCGCGCAGCCGAGGCCCCTCGCTCGGGTCTTCAGCGCTCGGGCTTGGGCGGCAGCCTCGCGCCCTCCATCCGGGTCGCCACGATCGGGTCCTCGGCCCCTCGGGTCCACGGCGTCTCCGGCCACCAGCGCGCCACGGGCATCGCCACGCCAGGCTCCACGCTCTCTCCGGGCCTCGGCGCGACCACACGCACCCCCTCGGCCTCCGCGGCCTCGAGCACGCGCTCGATGGGCTCCGTCCAGCCGTGGAAGGCCAGGTCGAAGAGGCCCCAGTGGATCGGCAGGAGCAGCTCGCCGCGCACCATGCGATGCGCCGTGACAGCCTGCTCGGGGCCGAGGTGCCAGTCCGGCCAGGCGCTGCCATAGGCGCCGGCTTCGATCATCGTGAGGTCGAAGGGGCCCAGCTCTCGGCCGATGTCGTCCATCGCGGGGAAGAGCCCGGTGTCGCCGGAGAAGTAGACCCGATGGCGCGGTCCGAGCAGCGCGTAGCCGGCCCAGAGGGTGGCATCCTGGTCGACGAGGGTGCGCCCCGAGGCGTGTCTCGCGGGCGTGCAGACGATCTCGAGCCCGGCGAGCTCGGTGCGCTCCCACCAATCGAGCTCCACGATGCGCTCCTCGGGCACGCCCCAATAGGCCAGGTGCGCGCCCACGCCGAGCGGCGCGACGAAGCGCAGATCCCGATCGCGCAATGCGAGGATCGTCGGCATGTCGAGGTGATCGTAATGGTCGTGCGAGATGAGCACCGCGTCGAGCGCGGGTAGATCCTCGAGCGACAGCGGTGGCGCATACCAGCGCCGCGGCCCCAGCCAGCCGAGCGGCGAGGCGCGCTCGCCCCAGACCGGATCGGTGAGGATGCGTTTGCCGTCGATCTCGACGAGCAGCGTCGAGTGACCGAGCCAGGTGACGCGCAGCCCGCCCGCGGGTGGCTCCGCGAAGCGCGACGCGGAGACCTTCACCACGGGCAGCTCTGCATCCGGAGAGGCGTGCTCGCTCTTGGCGAACATGCCGAGCAGCATCTCGCCGTAGTAGTTCGCGAGCGGCTCCGGGTTCACGAAGCGGCCGGCATGCCGCGGAGAGCGCTGCATGCGCTCGAGGCGCGCCCCGCTCGCCGCCTGACCGAAGGCCTGCCAGCCGTCGATCACGGCCACGAGCACGAACACCGTGAGGGCGGAGACCAGCGCGAGCAGAGCGCGCAGCGCCAAGCGTCGGCGCGCGGCGCGACGGATCGCGCGAGGCTCGGGCGCCGTCACGGCAAGACCCCGGGGACCCAGCGCCAAGGGTGCCCGTCGGCCGCGCCACACATGCCCATCAACATCGCCTCACGCCCGAGGCGGAGCTTGGCCGCGAGCGGCATGAGCGTGTCGCGCAGCACACCGAGCGCGTCGTGATCGCTCTGGAAGAAGGGCGTGAGGGCGCGCGTGACGAGCTGGTAGTAGCCGAGGTGGCCGCGGCGCTCGCGCGAGTAGCGATCGAGCGCGCGCACGAGCTCGCTCGGCTCCTCGGCGATCGCCTCCGCGAGCACCATCGCGTCCCACAGCGCGAGGTTCGCACCCTGGCCGAGCTGAGGGCTCATCGCGTGCGCGGCGTCGCCGAGGTGCACCACGCTGCGGGTGTTCCACGGTGAGAGCACGACGTCGTGGTACTGCGAGAACAAGAGCTCGTCGACGTGGCCGACCTGATCGAGCAGGGCCTCGGCGCGCGGCTCGAGCCCGAGCACACGGTCGCGGAACGCGCCGAGCCCGCGTGCGCGCAGCGCGTGCAGCTCGTCGGCGCGCAGGCTCCAGTACAGGCTCATCAGGCGGGCCTCGTCGGGGTGCTCGTCGTCGCTGGGGCCCTGTCCGGTCGGCAGGAGGCCGAGCATCGTGCGTGTGCCGTCGACGACCTGGTGGAGCTTGCCGTCGAAGCTCCCCTCGTCGTCGCGCCCCACGAACCAGAGCGCACCCCAGGGGTAAGGCGTCACCCTGCGCGCGAGCCCCGTGTCGTCTCGCAGGCGTGAGCGCGCGCCGTCGGCGACGACGACGAGATCGTGCCGCCCGTGCAGCGCGCCGGCTTCGTCGACGACGCCGAGCTTGCCGACCCCCGCGCGCGCCAGCCCCTCGCAGGGCGTGCCGAGACGCAGCGTGACGCCGGGCTGTGCGCAGAGCGCGCCATGGAGCGCCTCGAAGAGCACGCCGCGGTGCAGACCGAGCCCGAAGAGGCGAGCGTCGACGTCGGCGTAGCGCAGCTCGAGCAAGGTGGAGCCGTCGGGGTGCACGACCTCGAGGCCGTCGAGGCGCGCGCCCTTGGCGAGCACGGGCTCGAGCAAGCCGAGCTTCGCGAGCACGGCCTGCCCGGTCGGCTGCAGGATGATGCCGGCGCCGACCGCGCGAGGCTGCTCGAAGCGCTCGTAGACGGTCACCGCGTGCCCCTGTCGGGCGAGGAACAGGGCCGCTGCCGGGCCGGCGGTGCCGCAGCCGACGACGCCGATGTCGAGGGGTCTCAAGGTCCCGGCAGACTACACCGCGGATCGGCGTGCATCATGCGGCTTCGCCGGCGCGAGCCTCTCCCGCGGGCTCGCACCGAGCCCACCGATGCGCCGCTCAGGCGCCCCAGGCCTCGGCGAGCTCGAGCGTGAGGCGATTCTCCACCACCCGCTCGAGGAAGCTCCTGCGCCACGCGGGCTCGGTGAGCTTCGCCGCGCGCGCCAGGAGCCGCTCGCGCGCCGCGCCGATCGCCGTGCGCGCCTCGTCGTGCAGGCCGTTCGCCTCGAGGGCCTCGGCTAGCACGAGCCGCACGAGCGCCTCGCCTTCGTCGACCTGACCGAGCGCGACCACCCTGGAGGCCGCGTCACGAGCCTCGTCGAGGGCGCGCTCGGTGTCTCCGAGGGCGAGGCGCGCCCTCGCCGCGCAGGCCAGCGCGCCAGGCAGGAGCGGCGGCACGAGCTCGAGGTCGGCGACGCCGGCGAGCGCGAGCTCGAGCGCGCCCTGGGCGTCGCCCATCGCGAGCAGCACGCGGCTCGAGGAGCTGCGGGTGTTGCCCGCCATGCGCGCGTTGCGCTGCGCCGTGAAGCGCCGCAGCGCCTCCTCGAGCAGCGCCCTGCCCTGCTCGTGCTGCCCGAGCTTCGCCAAAGCCACGCCGAGGTTCTGCGTGGCCACGGCCGCGGTGTGCGCGAGCCCGAGGCGCTCCGCGCTCGTGAGCGCCTCCTTCAACACGTGCACGGCCTCTTCGTAGAGCCCGAGCTCGGAGCGCGCGAAGCCCAGGTTCGCTCGCTCGAGCGTGAGCTCACGCACGTCGCCGCTCGTGGCGAAGGAGCGCACCGCGAGCTCGAGCTGGGCGAGGTAGCCGCCCACGTCGCCGCCGAGCAGCGCGCGCGTGGCGTGCGCGCGGTAGGCCCAGCCCCAGCGCGCAGGATCTTCGGCGAAGGCGCCGAGCTTCTGCGACACGGCCGCGAGCAGCTCGTCGGCGGGCTCGCGCTGCCCCGCGAACTGCAGGTAATGGGCGGCGCGCGCCGCGGCGGCCGGCAGGTCGGCGAGCACGCCCGAGCTCGCCATGGCGGCGAGCCTCGCGAGCTCGGCTTTCTCACCCAGTCGAATGGCACCGAGCACCGCATTGGCATAGGCCGTCCACCAAGGCGGGCTCCGCAAGGGCAGGTGCTCCATGCCGGAGAGGCCCGCGCGGAGCATCTCGGCGTTCCGACCGGCGTGGCGGAAGGCCTCCGTCTCGAGCAAGCGTACGCGACCTAGCAACATGCCCGTGGCGCCCGCGAGCGCGCCTCGGCCCGCGAGCTCGGCGGCGCGCTCGAAGGCGTTGGCCTCGAGGGCGAGCTCGGCCGCCTTGGCGAACCAGATCGCCGCCTGCCTGGGATCGCCTCCGGCATCGTAATGGTGCGCGACGATGGGTGCGTCGCGCGCCTGCGCGTGCTCGGCGAGGTAGCCGGCCGCGAGCCGATGCCCGAGCTCACGATCCTCGTCGGTGAGCGTCGCATAGGCCGCGTCGCGCAGGAGCGACGAGCGAAAGGCGTAGCGCGCGGCGCCCGAGGCGCTGCGTGAGAGCAGCCCGACCGCGCAGAGCGCCTCGAGCCCCGCCTCGAGCGCGCCGAGCTCGGTGCCCGACAGCAACGCCGCCACGCCCCTCGGCTCGAAGCGCCCACCGAAGATGCTCGCGGCGCGCAGCCTGAGGCGCTGCTCCTCGTCGAGCCCGGCGAGGCGGGCCTGCGCGAGCGCGAGCAGCGTCGGAGGCGTGAGGTGCGCCCGGCCCTCGAGCTCGGCCAGGGCGAGCTGCTCGATCGCGAGCGGGCTTCCATCGGACTGCTCGACGATGCGCAGCGCGGCCTCGTCGGTGGCGCGCGCGCCGAGCGCCGCGCGGGCGAGCGCCTCGGCGTCTCCGGGCTCGAGCGGGCCGAGCTCGCGCACCTCGAGGCCGGTCCAGCCCGCGTCCACGTCGGCGCGCGAGAAGGCGACGATCGCGAGCGCGCGCTCTCGGTGATCGCGGAGCGCGGCGGCGAAGAGCTCGAGGCTCGGCGCGTCGGCGAGCTCGAGATCGTCGAGCACGAAGACCACCGGGCGGAGCCTGAGCTCGCCGGCGACGAGGTCGTGCCAGGCCGCGCGGATCTGATCACCCATGCGGATGCGGTCGGCGCGCGCGGAGCGCAGCAAGGAGAGCGCCTCGTCGGCGAAGGGCACGCCGACGAGCTCGCCGACGAAGCAGGCCACGCGGAGCGCCTCGGCTGCACCGACCGAAGCCGCGACGCGCTCGAGGATGCGGGCCCTCGCGGCCTCGACGCCCTGCGCGAGGTCGAGACCGAAGAGGCCCTCGAGGGCGCGCGACGCGAGCCCGAGCGGCACACCCGCGCGCGCAGGCTCCCCGCGCGCCGTGAGCAAGGTGCAGGCTCGCTCGGCGATGTGCTCACGCAGCGCACGCGCGAGGCGCGTCTTGCCGATGCCGACCGCGCCGCGCACCAGACAGGCCCGGGCGCGGCGGTCGCGTGCGCAGGCCTCGACGAGCGAGGCGAGCTCGCGGAGCTCGGCGCCCCGCCCGACCAAGGGCGCGGGCTCGGCCGTGGACTGCTCTTGCTCGTCGGTGCGCTCCCGCTCGGCGAGCAGGCTGAGCTCCACGCCCTCGCCTCGCAGTACGAAGGCGCGCTCGAGCAGCCCCGCCGTCACGGCGTCGACGCCGACGCCTCCGCGCGCCAGCGCCGCCTTGGAGACGCGCCGGGCGAGCAGGCCGGCGCCGCGGTCGAGCAGCTCGCCGACGGGTACACGCTCGCCGCGCTCCGAGCGCCCCGTGACGAGCACCATCGGCTGCCTCGGCAGGATGCGACGCACGTCGAGCGCGCAGCGCGCGGCGCGCGCCGACTGCTCGAGGGCCTCGTCGCGCCCGGACACGAGGACCAGGAGCGCACCGTCCGGCAAGCGCTCGAGCTCCGCCGCGTGTCGGCCCACCGCGCTGAGCAGCTGCTCGTAGGCCGAGGCCCCGGTCTGCTCGACGCCGAAGCTCGAGCCCCCCTCGAAGAGCGACTCGTCGAGCGGCGCGACGAGCAGCACGCTCGAGAGGCGCATCTCGCGCCGCCCGAGCGCCGCCGACGCGGGCGCGAGCGACGCGGGCGCGAGCGACGCGGGCGCGAGCGACGCGGGCGCGAGCGACGCGCGCCCCTCCGAGGCGCGGCGCTCACGCAGCGACGCGAGCACGTCCGCCACCGCCCGGGCGGAGGCCGGTCGCGCCTCCGGCTCCTTCTCGAGCATCGACGCCACCAGCTCGGCGAGCGCGCTCGGCAGCTCCTCGCCCCGGCTCCGGAGCGGTGGCGCAGGCTCGAGGAGGATCTTCGCCATGACGCCGAGCGGGTGCGCGGCGCTGAAGGGCGGCGCCCCGGCGATCGCCTCGTAGAGCAGCACGCCGAGCCCGAAGAGGTCCGCGCGAGGATCGATCTCGCCGCCTCGCACCTGCTCCGGCGCCATGTAGGCAGGCGTGCCGAGCACCATGCCGGAGCTCGTGAGCCGTGCGCCTCGCTCCACACGCGCCAGCCCGAAGTCGACGAGCTTCGGATGCGCGACCGAGCCGAAGGCGAGCACGACGTTGTCGGGCTTCACGTCGCGGTGGACGACGCCCTCGGCGTGCGCCGCCTCGAGCGCGAGCGCGAGCGCCTCGCCGAGCTCGAGCGCTTCCTCGATCGAGAGCGCGCCGCGCGCGATGCGCGCCGAGAGCGCCTCGCCTTCGAGCCACTCCATCGCGAGGAAGAGCTCTCCATCCAACGAGATGCCGCTCGCGACGTGACGCACGATGCCCGGGTGCTCGAGGCGGGCCAATACGTCGATCTCCCGCGCCGCGCGATCGATGCCCATCGCCGCGCCGAAGCTCTTGAGCGCGACCTCTCTGCCGTTCGAGAGGTCGAGCGCGCGGTGGACCGAGCCCATGCCCCCCTCGGCCGCGAGCTCCTGGAGGGCGAACCTGCCCGCGATGACCTCACCCGATTTCATCGCGGCCCGCGCCGAGGTTCCGAGCGAAGCGCGGCGCACGGCGCGTCTTCGCCGCCGGGTGCGCTGCGCGATGCATCGAGGGGGAGCACGCCATGGAGGCTAGCAAAGCCGCGAGCCGCCACGCCAAGCGCAGAGCCGACGATCGCGCCGCGCTGGCCCGGCGCGCGCGCCCGCTCTACCTTGCCTGGCGACGTGCTCGGTCACTACTGGACGCTCCGGCCCTTCCTCGCTGCGCGCCTGCGCGCGCCCGAGCCCCCGCCCTCGCGCGCCTTCGGGGTCGTCGTGCCCGACGCGCGCCACGGCTCGATCGTGCTGCGGGGCCTCTACGCCTGCCCACCGGAGGCGCGCGCCTGCGTGCTCATCGTGCACGGACTCGGCGGAGACGCGCAGAGCGAATACGCCGTGCAGGCCGCGCGCGCCGCCCACGCGCGTGGGCTCGCGTCGCTGCGCCTCGAGCTGCGCGGCGCCGACGGCTCGGGCGACGACGTCTACCACGCGGCCATCTCCGGCGACCTGCGCGCCGCCCTCGCGAGCCCCGAGCTCGCCCGCTTCGAGGCGCTCTACCTGCTCGGCTACTCGCTCGGTGGCCACGTCGCCTTGCGCGCGACCACCGAGGGGGCCTCGCTCGACGAGCGTGTGCGCGCCACCGCCGCCATCTGCCCACCGATCGACCTCGAGCTCGGTGCGCGCGCCTTCGACGGAGCCCGGAGCTTCCCCTACCGCAGACACGTGCTCGCGAGCCTGGTGCCGATCGCCGAGGCGCTCGCGCGCAGGGGTCGCCTGCCCTGCGCGCTCGACGAAGCCAGGCGCGTCTCGCGCATCCGCGACTGGGACCGCCTCGTGGTCGCGCCGCGCTTCGGGCACGCCAGCGCCGAGGACTAATACGCGTCGGCCAGCGTGGCGCCCCGCCTCTCCGAGCTCGCTCGCCCCACGCTCGTCGTCGCCGCCGAGCGCGATCCGATGGTGCCGGCAGACGTCGTGCGCGCAGGCCTCGCGCAATCGAAGAGCGACAGGCTCGAGCTCCGATGGGTCGACCGAGGAGGGCACGTCGGCTTCCCGCCCTCCTTCGCGCTGGGCGAAGCCGGGCCGAGAGGCCTCGCACCGCAGGTGCTCGCCTGGTTGCAGCGCGCCGGGGGCTAAGCCGTGGAACCACCAGGTCACGGCGCTCCCTCCGACTCGGGCGCACCGCATACGTTCGAGCCGGTCGGTATGGCTAGGCGGTCTGGCTCAGCCAGCTCGCCTCGCCAGGTGCTTGCGCAGGCCCTCGCTGACCTCGACCAGGTTGGGCTGGATCTTCGCGACCAGGACGCTCTCGACCGCGCTCGCGACCTTGCCCGCGAACATCGACGGCACGCCCTTGATCTTGCGCGCGTCGATGGAGACCTCTCCGCGGATCTCGATGCGTGTACCGCCCTCGACCTCCACGAAGCGGTTCAGCCCCCTGCACTCGACCGCCTCGGTGAAGGCGTGCGTCTCGATGCGCCAGGCGCAGGTCCACGCGCTCTCGTCCCAGGTGGCGTGGTCGTCCCAGCTGAGCATCGCCTCGCTCACGAAGGCGCGCGCCACGGCCGGGATCTCGCCACCGCCGCGCCACAGGTTCACGAGCTCGGTGCGCGGCCCCTCGCTCTTGCGCGACTTCACCTCGATGCAACGCACGTTGGGCAGGTAGGCGAGCAGCTCGAGCAGATCGTCGCGGTATGCGGCGTACACGAGCGGGCGCGCATGGGCGAGCGTGGCGTCGGCGGAGATCAGCATCGGAGCCTCCTCGGCGCGAAGCTATCAGGCTCCCTCGCGGCCGTCGTCTCTCGGTGGCGGAGTCGCCTTCGACGGGGGTGCATCCGGCGGAGGCAGATCGCGCAGCGCCACGAGCCCCGCGAGGCGCGCGCCACCCTTCGCCTGGATCAGCCGCTGCGCGGGGTAGATGCTGCGGTGCCCGGCGAGCAGGTAGGCGACGACGCACACGACGACCACGTGCGGAAACACCCCCCGACCGAGCAGCTCCATCGCCATGATCGACAGCGCGAGCGGCGTGTTCGACGAGGCCGCGAACACGGCGGCGAGGCCCACGCCGGCGCCCAGCTCGATGGGGATGCCGAGCAGGCGCGCGAGCACACTGCCGAGCGCCGCACCCACGAAGAAGAGCGGCGTGACCTCACCACCGAGGAAGCCCGAGCCGATCGTCACCGCGGTGAAGACGAGCTTGAGCGCGAAGGCGTAGACCGGCAGGTTCGGGTCCTGGAAGGCGCGCTGGATCATCGGCACGCCGAGGCCGAGGTAGTCGCTCGTACCGACGAGCTTCCACAGCACGACCACGGCGAGCCCGCCCACGAACATGCGCACCGGAAGCCGCGGTGCGTAGCGCTCCCCCAGCTTCTTGATCCGGTGCGTGAGCTCGATGAACGCCGTCGTCACGAGCGCGACGGCCGCCGCGAAGACGATCCACTTCAGGAGCAACACGGGCGAGAGCGGCACGCTCGGCGCCACGGGGTAGAGCGTGTGGCCGGTCCCGAGCGCGTGCGCGGTCATGTCACCGACGATCGACGCGACGAGCGCGGGCACGAGCGCGTCGTACTCGATGCGCCCGAGCACGATGAACTCCAGCCCGAAGACGGCGCCCGCCACGGGCGTGCCGAAGACGGAGCCGAAGCCGCCCGCGACGCCGGCCGCGAGCAGCTGGCGGCGCACCGCGCGGTTCACGCGCAGCCGGTGCGACAGCCAGTCGCTGAGGCTCGCGCCCATCTGCACCGCCGTGCCCTCGCGGCCCGCGCTCCCGCCGAAGACGTGCGTGAGCACGGTGCCGATGAGCACCATCGGCGCCATGCGCAGCGGGATCTCCGGCCCCTCGTCGTGGATCGTGTCGATGATGAGGTTCTGGCCCGCTTTGATCGGCTGGCCGAAGCGCTCGTAAGCCCAGCCGATCGCGAGCCCGGCGACCGGCAAGGTGTAGACGACCAGCTCGTTCTTCGTGCGGAAGCTCGTCGCCACCTCGAGCAGCCACAAGAAGAGCGCAGACGCCCCGCCGCACAGGAGGCCCACCAGCGAGCCCAGCACCAGCCACTGCCCGAGCGCGCCGAGGCGCTCTCGCCGGCTCATGAGGCCTCCAGGGGCGAGCACGCGGCGCGAGCTCCGTCGGCTCGAGCGGATCGAGGCAGCGGGGGCTGCGCTCCGGGGCTGGTCCGGCTCACGTGGCTCATCTCTCCAGGGCTCCTTGCGCCGGAGGTGCTCACGCGAGCTCCTACGGCGCCCTCTCGGGCGGCATCGTAGGAGTCATTGGCGGTCCTTCGACCGCGGTTCTCGGCGGACTCCACCGCCATCGCGACCTGTACGCTCAAGATCGCCCGCCCCGCGCTCCGCTGTCAAGCCGAGCGCCCACGCGAGCAGCGTGCCCGCGACCAAACCCACCACGTAGCCATAGGGCAGCGCGACGACGGCAGCCGCGACCAGCAGCGCGACACCGAGCGCGCGTCCGTCGCCGGCCACGTCGCGCACGAGCCGCATGAGCGCCACCGCCTCGAAGAGCAACACGACGCCGAGCACGGGCATGGGGAACACCTGCACGACCTCGGCGAACCCCGGCGCGAAGCAGAGCCCGAGCACGAGGTACATCGCGCCGTAGATCACCGGCGCGCCGCCGGTGCGCGCGCCGAAGCCGTGGAAGCCCACGAGCCCTCCGCAGCCGTGGCACACGGGCACACCACCGAACCACGGCGCGACGAGGTTCATCAGGCCGTAGCTCAGGCCGATCTTGCGCACCGGCACCGGGCGATCCGGGAAGAGATCGCGCGTCGTCTGGCTCGTGGCGATCACCGAGTTGCCCAGGGAGAGTGGGATCTGCGGCAGAGCGAGCAAGAGCGCGCCCTGGGCGAGCTCCTCGCGCGTGGGTGCTCGCAGGCTCGGCAGGCGCAGGCCGACCGCCGAGGCGAGCGAGGCCTGGTCGAGGTGCAGCGCTGCGGCGTAGGCGGCGCCGAGCGCCATCACCACGAGAGGCCCGGGCACGCCGGGCCTCTGGCGCAGCGCGACGAGGAGCAGCGCCGAGACACCCGCGAGCAGGTAGCCGGAGGCGCCGTTCGCGCCCGCGTACTTGCCGAGCGCGAGCATCGCGAGCGTGAGGCCGAGCCCGAGCTGGATGCCGCGCACGACCTCCTTGGGCACGACCCGCGCGAGCCAGTCGAGGCCGCCGCTCAGCGCCAGCAGCAGCATCACCACGCCGATCACCAGACCCCCGCCGGCGAGCGTGCCGGCCGAGAGGCGCTCGGCCAGCATGATCGCCGCCATCGCCTTGAGGGGCTGCACCGGCATGGGCAGGCCGTAGAGCAGCCCGGTCGCGATCTGCAGCAGCCCGAAGACGATGCACACGCTCGCGGCGTCGAGCCCACAGGTCGCGATGAGCGCGACCAGGAGCGGCAGATCGGTGCCGATGTCTCCGAAGGCGCCGGCGAGCTCGTGACGATCGAAGCGTAGACGCGGCGTGCTCGCCCCGGCGGCGCTCACCCTGCAGCCTTCAGGATCTCGATCGCGATGGGCTTCACCCCGTCGACGATGAACTGCACGCCGATCACCACCACGATGAGCCCCATGATCTTGGTGAGCAGCTGTGTGCCCGCCTGACCGAGCCTCGAGAGCAAGACCGGCGCGAGCAGCAGCACCACGAAGGTCGCGAGCAGCGCCGCCACCAGCGCGCCGAAGAGCGCGGCCACGTGCAGCGCACCGGAGGCCTGGCCCATGAGCAGCATCACGGTGGTGATCGCGCCCGGCCCGCCGATGAGCGGCACCCCGAGCGGCACGACCGAAGGATCGCGGTCCGGCTGGACGACCGCGGCCTCGTCGTGGCTCGCGCCCCCGAGCATGGGCAGCCCGAGCAAGAGAAAGACGAGCCCACCACCGATGCGGAAGGCGTCGAGCGTGATGCCGAAGAGGCGGAAGAGGAAGGCCCCGGAGGCCGCGAAGACGAGCAGGACGCCGGCCGCCGCGAGCGTCGCGCGCAGGGCGAGGCGCTTCACCTCGGCGCGCGAGCGCCCCTGGGTGATCGACACGAAGACGGGCGCCGCGGCCACCGGGTCGATCACCGTGAAGATCGACGAGAAGCAGAGCGCGCCGAAGCTGAGCGCGGTCATGTGCCCGCCTCGTGCGGCAGGACCGCGCCGTGCTTCTTGTGGCTCGAGAGCACGAGCGTCGTCTTCACGCGGTCGACCACGCCGGAGCTGCTCAGGCGATCGAGCAGGAAGCGCTCGAGCTCGGCGATGTCGTGCACCGAGACCTCGAGCAAGAAGTCCTCGTCGCCGGCGATGTGGTGGCAGGCGAGCACCTCGGGCAGCTTGTCGACGAGCCCGAGGAACTTGGTGTGCTGCGCGAGCCCGTGCCCCTTCAAGGAGACGTGCACGAAGCAGGTCACGCCTTTGCCGAGCTTCGCCGGGTCGACGAGGGCGGTGTAACGCTCGATGACCCCGGCCTCCTCGAGGCGGCGCACGCGCGCGAGCATCGGCGTGGGCGTGAGCCCCACGGCCTCGGCCAGCGCGGCGTTCGTCAGGCGGCCGTTCTCCTGGAGGAGGGCCACGATGCGCCGGTCGATCGCGTCGAGCTCCATGCGCGGACCATGATGCTTTAGGATGGGCCCGTCAAGGAATTTTCGGCTGCGCAAGCACACAGCTACAGCACCATGCTCTGCACGCCCACCCACCCGGGACGCGTGGGAGCCCCCGAGCCAGGGTCGGCGG
>ERZ761602.5777-NODE-5777-length-14373-cov-6.391116_pt1 | contig 14373 bp, 12 predicted proteins | sample MGYA00512165_ERZ761602 | MGnify/ENA primary metagenome ERZ761602 (study PRJEB28899, sample SAMN02445085) | bioreactor sludge metagenome | biome: EBPR sludge; isolation source: Thorneside wastewater treatment plant | place: Australia: Brisbane, Thorneside...
CCATCGCGCGCCGTAGAGCGACCCCGCGGAGCGCCCCGCCGAACGAGACGCTCCCATCGCGCGCCGTAGAGCGACCCCGCGGAGCGCCCCGCCGAACGAGACGCTCCCGGCACGCGCACGACCCCGCGGAGCGCCTCGCCGAACGAGACGCTCCCATCTCCCTCTCCGCTCACTCCACGCCGACGAGCCCGCAGTCGGCGCGCAAGAGCGCGATCGTCGGCTGCGCCCGCGATCCATCGACGACCGCCACGAGCAGGCTCGTGCGCCCTGCCTCGGTGCCCAGCGAGGGCGCGCCCGTGGGCACGAGCTCGAGCCCTTGGCTCGAGGCCATGCCGAAGCCCGCGAAGCCCTGGCGCACCGCGAGCAAGAGCGAGCGGCTCCCGTCGAAGCTCTCGGTGCGCACGACCGCGAGCGCCAGCTCCTCCTCGATCGCCGCGAGGTCGTGGGTGTCGTCGTTGTCGAGCTCACCGACCCATTCGACGAGCGGCTCGGAGGCATAGCCGTCGGCGTCGACCGGGTGCACCGCGAAGATCTGGCTGCCCTCGCGTGCGATGCCGAGCCATCCGCCTTCTGGGCGTGGCGCGAGCCGTAGCTCACGCACCGGCGACAGCTCGCTGAAGGCGCTGCGCTGCTCGGCCTTGCCATCGAGCAGGTGGTGCAGCTGCGCCACGACGGGCGGCCCGGGCAGATCGGGATCGGCGCAATCGTCGAAGGCCAGGTCGGCCGTGTTCGCCACGAGGAAGCCCCCCTTGGGTGATGGCACCGCCGCTGCGAGCACGCTCTCGGCGCAGCCGAGCATCCCGACCGTGCCGACCTGTGGATTGGGCCCGTAGGCCGCGACGACGTCGACGTAGAGCCCCGTGTCGCCGGCGCCGCGCCCGATCGCATAGGCGCCGCTCGGGCTGCGGCTGAGAAAGCGCATCGGCGCGACCGGCCCAGGCCAATCGACGAGCGTGCTGCCGTTCTGGCCGGGCTCGGCCTGCCCGAGCAGCTGCCTGCCCGCGCTGTCCGAGGCTGCGTAGGCGAAGCGCCCGGGCTCACCCTCGCCGACCGCGAAGGGCAGCGCCGTGGGCAGGTTGGCGTCGGGTGCGCCGGTGATGGGCGGCCAGGCGCCGAAGGGATCCTCCACCGCGAAGGAGGCGATGAGCCTGCCGGCGCCGTCGTTCGCCTCGAAGGCCACGGCCCAGCGCGTCGCGCTCACCCGCACGAGCTTCGGCGCACCGAGCGCGCCGCCGAAGGGCACGGCCACGCGCACCGGATCGCCGGCCCAGCGCAGCTCGGGGCAGACCAGCGGCCCGCCCCCCGCGCCGCCCGTGCCGCTCGAGCTCGACGTGCCGCTCGCGCCGCTCGAGGCGCCGCCTACGCCGGCATCGCCTCCCACCCAGAGCGCGTCGCGCGCGCCGCAGGCGGAGAGAGCCACCGAGACGAAGGCCACCAAGCCGAAGCCACGCACGTGCATGGCTCGCCTCTACACGAGGCTCGGGGCGCGCGCATCGCTGCGGGGTGCGCCCAGCTCAACGCTTGGCGACCGGCCCGAGCACGATGCGCCGATCGCAGCGCTGTCGCTCGATCGAGTAGACACAGATCGTCTCCTCGTCGACGCGCAGGAACAGGGTCGCGTCGTCGACCGACAGGTTCAGGTTGCGTGGGCGGAAGTCGGTGGTGAGCGAGGCCGCCTCGGCGGCGTCGACGTCGAGGTGGAACAGCGCGTAGTCGACGGCCCAGGTCTCCTGGCCCAGGACGCGCGCGTCGGAGAGCACGTAGGCGTCCTTCGAGCTCGACGTGAAGGCCACGACGTCGACGCTCTCGATCCCCGTCACTGGCCGGAAGCTGCGCGTCTTCAGGTCGAAGAGCTCGGCGCCCAGACCGAAGAAGGAGTCGACGAGCAGCAGCTCGCCATTGGGCGCGGGCGCATAGCGAGGCAGCGCGTCGCCGTAGGCCTCGAAATCGTAGGCCATCGTCTCGGTGTCGATGATCATCAGGTGGTAGCGTGCGTCGCCCGCGGGGATCTGCGCCGGATCGTCGAACATCGACTCGTCGATCGCGCCGAGGTCGAGGAAGCCCACGGCCGTGGTGCCGTCGGGGCTGAGCGCGACGGGCCCGAAGCCGGGCAGGTTCTTCACGAAGCGTTCCTGGCCAGGCTCGAGGTCGAGGTGACTGATCGGGTCTTGCTGGCAGAAGGTGGGCGCGAGCAGCGCCACCTTGCCGCCCGCCGGCACCTGGATGTCGTCGGCGCAGTTGGGTACGTCGATCGTGCGGGCGCCGCCGTCGTCGAGCGAGATCACGAAGACCCGCGCCGAGGGCCGGTCGTCGATCCAGGTCTCGCGCTCCACCGCGAGCAGGCGCTCGTCGTCGGGCAGGATCTCGAGGTCGACCACCTCGCGCTCGAGGCGGTGCTCGGCCACGCCCGCCCCCGACTCGGCCTCGAAGAGCGCGACGCGCCCCGAGCCGGCCACCGCGACGCGTCCGTCGGTCTTGCTCGCCACGACCATGAGGTCGCCGCGCATCTCGGTGTCGATCGACCACAGCGACGAACGCGTCGCGAGGTCGACCGCCTGCACCTGCCCGAGCTCGCTCGTGGCGTAGACCACGTCGCGCTCCTTGGAGAAGGCCACGCGCGAGGGCGAGCGCACCGGCAGCGTCTCGATGCGACCCGTGTCGATCCACGCGACCGCGAGCTCCTCGCCGCGCGCGAAGACGATGTACTTGCCGTCGGGGCTGACCGCGACGTCGCCCGCGGCGATGGTCACGCCGCCCGGTTGGTCGCCAGGGCCACGGAGCCCGTCGTTCAGGCCGCCGAGGTTGCAGGCCGGCGCCGAGGCGAGCCCGAGAGCGAAGACGGCGAGACCGAGCGCAGAGCGCAGCTGCGATGCGAAGCGCATGGATGACCTCCGAAGGAGTGAAGGAAGGAAGGGAGCTGTCACCGCTCGTGGTGCCGTGGTGCGCGCGGGCGCGCCGCCCACCGCCTCGGGAGCGTGCTCGTGGGAGCGGAGACACTGAGCAACGCGCGTACCACTCCGTCGACGCCCGTGGTGAGCGCGCGAATCCGCGTGGATTTCGCGGTGCTGCGCAGGAGCCCACGCGCCCTCGCGGCTGCGAGGCCGGGCATCGCTGTCATGCGAGACAGCGATGTCAGACCGGTGCGTGCGGGTGTACCGAGCGCGACGAGGTGCTCGCCTTCAGGTTGCGCGCAGCCTGCGAGCGAGGCTCACGAGGCTCGAGAGCAGCTTCGCGTAGGACTCACGAGTCGCTTCGTCGACGAGCTTGCCCTCGGCGTCGAACTTCTCGTTCGCCTTGCTGACGAAGAGCTCGGGTTTGTTGATCGCGTGCATGTTGGTGAAGATGCACGTCGGGCGCAGGGCCATCTGGCCTCGGATCGTGCCGAAGGCGCCGGGGCTCGCGCCGGTGAAGGCGACGGCTTTGTCGTCGAGCACGTTGGGCGCGCGGCTGGCCCAGTCGATGGCGTTCTTCGTCACCGCGGGCATCGAGTAGTTGTACTCCGGCGAGACGATGAGCAGCGCGTCGGCCCGCGCGAGCACCGCGCGGAAGCGCTCCACGGCCGCGGGGTAGCGCGCGGGCCCGCCCGCATCGCCGGGGATCATCAGATCGGCGTTGTAGAGCGGCACCTCGCTGAGGTCGGCGATCTCGAAGCTCGCGCCTTCGGGCAAGAGCTCCGCCGCGGCGCGGAGCAGCGCGGTGTTGAGGCTCGCCTTGCGCAGGCTGCCCGAGAATCCGACGACGTGGATGGGTGCGGAGCTCATGCCCGCGAGCATGCGGCGGTCGCGCCTGGCTGTCGACGCGTCCTCCACGCAAGCGCGCGTTGCGTGGGTGCAACGCTCCGGATCAGGCCGCGGAGCCCCTCGACGTCGGGTCGGAGCGCTCGTCCGGCCTCGCCGCGCGCGGCTTGGTCTTCGCCGCGGAGACGCGATCGCGGCCCGCGCGCTTCGCTTCGTAGAGCGCCTCGTCGGCCCGCGCGACGAGCGCGTCTTCGGTCTCGCCCTCGTCGAGCGCGGCGTGCCCGATGCTCGCCGTCACGCGCGCGCCGTCCGGCAAGCGTATCTCGCGGACGGCCGCGAGCAGGCGCGCCGCGACGGCGTGCGCGCCCTCCTCGGGCGTATGTGGCAGCACGACGCCGATCTCCTCGCCGCCATGACGTGCGGCGACGTCGCCGAGGCGCAGCCCCTCGCGGATCACGCGCCCGAGCGCGCGCAGCACCTCGTCGCCCGTGGCGTGTCCGTGGGTGTCGTTGATGCGTTTGAAGTGGTCGACGTCGAGCATGAGCACGCTGAGCGCGTGCCCGTAGCGCCGTGCGCGCGCCGCCTCCGCGATGAGCTGCGCATAGAAGACGCGCCGGTTGGCGAGCCCGGTGAGCATGTCGGTGCTCGAGAGGTGCTCGAGCTCTCGCTGGCGCTTGGCGAGCTGGCCGAAGACGGCGATGAACACCGCGAGCCCGAGGCCGGCGGCGAAGAAGGTGGGCACGCCCTGCGAGATGATCCACGTGACGTCGAGCTGCCCATCCCTGTAGGGCGCGTGCGCCAGGAAGGGCGCGTAGGGCGCGAGCCCCGCCAAGGGCAAGGCGATGCCGACGGCCGTGCCCGTGAGCCCGGTGGCGAGGCCGAGGTGCATCGCGCGCCGATCGAAGAAGAGGTACCCGACGACGGGCAGCACGAGCAGCATCACGCTCATCGAGGTCGTGAGCGGGCCGAGCACGTAGAGCGAGAAGGCCGTGCACGCGAACCAGAGCTGGATCTCGGCGTGCATGAGCCACTTGCCGTTGGTGCCACGCAGGCGCGCCACGAGCGAGGCGACGATGAGCAGGGCGTGCGCGCTCGCCTGGAAGCCCAAGAAGCCGATCATCGTCGGCAGGAAGCTGCGGCTCACGTAGGTCGAGGTCGTGGGCAGCCCTCGAAGCAGGACCATGCGCAGCCACCACGCGGTGGCGAAGGGCAGCGTGAGGCCGGAGACGAGCATGACGCGGGCGGGCAGGCTCCAGCTCAGCACCCGGAAGATCGACCAGCGCGAGACCTGGGCGGCTTCGTGCGGGGGGAGCGCGGTGATGCGCAGCTCGGTCGCGGGCATGCTCGGGAGGGTGATCCTACACCCGGGGGGCGCGCGCCGAGCGTCGATGCCTTGTCCCGCCGGGCGGAAGCGTGACTAGTCTCTCGCGATCATGCGCCACGCGGCCTCGGTCTCGCTACTCTCGCTCCTCGGCGTGCTCGGCCTGCTCGGTGTGGGCTGCAAGAGCTCGCGCCCGAAGGGGCCCATCGTGGGTTGGGCTCCTCCTCCGCAGCTGCTCCTGCCCATCGAGGCCTCGCCCTCGCCGGTGCCGAGCTACGAGCCGCCTCCGGCGGAGCCCGTGCCCACGACCCCGCTCCTGCCCGCGGGCTCGGGCGAGCTCCGGCCGGTGCTCGAGGGTGCGTGTCGCGTGCGAGGCGTCTCGGGGCTCGACGGCGCCACCTACGTGCACGCGAGCGGCGCCTCGGGCGAGATCCGCGCGCTGCGTTTCGTCGACGGCGGCTTCGACCCGAGCGCCTCGGCCTTCGGCACGCAGGTCGCAGGTAGCTTCCCCGGGCGCACGCACTTCCTCTACGTGGGCCCGGCGACCGCGGAGCGCTACGTCGGCAGGCTCGACGGCGGCACCGTGAAGATGCTGAGCAGCTTCGGCACCTGTCGCGCGTCGGCGACGAGCACGATCGGCTGGGCCTGCGACGGCGCGAAGCCCGCGCACCTCGAGGCCTTCCCCTGGCTCGAAGGCTCCACGTTGGTGCTCGGACACTTCGGTGAGCGCTACGCCACGGTGCTCGGCGGCAAAGCCGCGCCGCCCGACATGAAGCTCGCCGCGCCGGTCGTGCGGGGGGAGTTCCACTCCGGCGCTTCGCTCACCGCGACCGCGAAGGGGCTCGCGGTCTACGCCGAGCTCGTCACCTGGCAGGTGCCCAAGCTGAGCCCCGACGCGCCGCCGGACATCCGCGTGCAGCACGTGTGGATCGAGACCTCGAGCCCGACGAAGGGCGTCGTCTCGACGAAGAAGAAGTCGCCCGAGAAGCTGCTCGCCACGCCGCGCACGGCGCCCGGCCCGGACGGCAGCGTGCTCGTCTTCGTGCCCGGGTCCAAGGAGGTGCTGCGCTTCGACGGCGACGCGCTCGCGGTGCTCGCGAAGCTGCCGTTCGCGGCACACGAGGTCGTCGAGACGGCGCTCACGCCCTCCGGCGAGGTCTACCTGCTCGTCGAGGCGGGTGGTGGCGTGCCCACCGCGCCCGGAGGCGGCGCGCGCTCGCTGTATCGTTTGGGCAGCAAGGGAGCGCTGGCGGCCGTGCCGCTGCCCGAGGAGCTGCGTACGAGCCGAGGCGGCGAGCGTCGGCTCGCGGTCGCGCGCGGCACGCTCTGGCTGCGCGGCGACGCGCGCCTCTACCGCGCGCGGGGCGACGCCTTCGACGAGCTGACGGTCGCGCCGCTCGCGGGCAGCTCGGAGGCGCGCCTGCGCTGGTTCGGCTCGAGCGGCGAGGAGCTCTGGGTCGCGGTCGGCAGCGAGGGCACCGCCGAGGCGCTCTACACGACCGCGGCGACGCGGGGCGCTGCCTCCTGCTCGGAGCTCGACCGACTCACCGGCCTCCGGTGGGTGCGCTGAGGGGCCGCTACGGAACCCCTTCGCGCTGCTCCGCGCCGAGTTTGCGCGCCGGCTGATTTCGGCCTGACCGGCGTTGACGACTCAGAGCTGAGTCACTAAGCGGAGGGGGCCATGTCGCACATGCCCCGCTCTGGTCGCACCCTCTCGGTCCTCGCCGCTGCGAGCCTGCTCTGGGGCTGTGCGCCCAGCGGCCCGATCGACGAAGCCGAACAGGCGCAGTCGGAGTCGGCGGCGCTCAGCGTCGCCACGATCACCTTCGACGGGGCCTGGGGTGAGCGGCTCGAAGGCGTGCTCGCCGAGGGTGGCGTCGTGCACCTGCGCTACGACGAGAGCCGCCTGCCGGCCTGCCAGTCGGTGCAGCAGGGCGTGCCGCAGTACGCGATCACCGCGCACGCGCGCGTCGGTGGCGAAGTGCAGAGCGTCGTCGTCGCCGGCCTCGGCGCGAGCGACGACCCCCAGCTCGAGCTCGACGCGGCGGGGGAGCTCGAGCTCTGGTTCGAGGCCACGAGCCGTTACGGCTGTCGCGAGTGGGACTCCGACTTCGGCGCCAACTACCGCTTCGTGGTCGTCGAGGATCCGACCAAACCCGACTGGATGGGCAACGCGGCCTTCGTCATCGATCGTATGACGTGCAACGGTCCCTGCGAGGGCAGCCGCCGCTCGCTCGACCAGGGCTTCTACTTCGAGTCCTGGGCCCGCCAGCGCGCGGCGATCACCTCGGCCTACTTCGACGTCTGGGAGCCGGGAGTGACCGACTTCGACAACGCCGATCTCTGGAAGCAGCTCGACGTGCAGATGCACTACCGCTGGGCCGGCCAGGAGGGCTTCCAGTCGCGCTACGTCGACTTCTTCCGCCGCCAGGGCAACGACGCGCGTTACGAGCTGCCGCTGCGCCCGCTCGACCCCTTCAAGGGCTACTACACGCTCACCGACCCGAGCGAGTGCCCCGAGGGCGAGATCACCGCCGACGAGAACGGCGCGACGCTGAGCACGTACATCGAGTTCTACTTCACCGCCAACGGCAAGGAGCTGCGCCCCGCGGGCGGCGGGCTCTACCGCGGCGACTACCAGGGCTACCGCGCGCCCTACGAGATCTGCGTCGGGGAGTGAGCGGCTCGCCGCGAGCTCAGGCCCGCCAGAGCAGGCCGAGCTCGAGCTCGATCGCGTCGAAGGGCGCCGCGCGCACCGGCTCGTCGCCCTCGAAGGCGTCGACGATGCGGTAGCTCTCGCCGTCGAGCTTCAGCACCTCGAGCGAGCGCCCGTCGGGGTCGATGATCCAGATCCACGCGACGCCCTCGCGCGCGTAGATGCGAGGCTTGCGCACACGGTCGATCGACGACGACGAAGGGCTCACGACCTCGCAGACCCAGTCGGGCGCGAGCGTGAGGTAGGGGGCCGCGGGGACCTCGGGCAAACGCTCGCGCCGCCAGCCCGCGAGGTCCGGCACGAGCACGTTCTTGCCGAAGTGCAGCTCGGGCTCGTCCAGGAGAACCCAGCCCCCCGGCCCGCCTCGCCCCCGCCGGAAGGGCGGGCCGAGCTCTTCGCCCAGCGTGGAGCGCACCGTGGCGTGCGGGATCGCCGGCCGTGGCAGCGCGACGAGCTCGCCGTCGATGATCTGACCGATCACCTGCGAAGGCAGCGCCTCGAGATCGGCGTAGGTCGCGGGCGGGTCCTTCGGGGCGCGGGTGGCCATCCTTCGGACATCGTGCCACCGACCCGGGCTGGCCGCGAGGGCCGGAGCCCTCTCGCGCGCGTGCGCGACGCCATGCTCGGAGCCTCGACGCACGAAGGCCCGGCGCACCTCGCGGCGCTCCGGGCCTTCACCGGGCCTTCGTCGAGCGACGACACCCTCCGCTGACGGACGGGCGCCGCAGCCGAGCTCAGACGCTCTTCTTCACGACGTCGACGATGCCCTGCACGCTCGCGGCGCTCTTGGCGAGCATCGCCCTCTCGTCGGCCGTGAGGTCGAGCTCGAGGATCTTCTCGACGCCCTTGCCTCCGACGACGCAGGGCACGCCCATGTAGATGTCCTTGTAGCCGTACTGACCGTCGAGGTGAGCGGCGACCGGGAGCAGGCGCTTCTGGTCGAAGAGGTAGGCCTCGGCCATCGCGACCGCGGCGCTCGCGGGCGCGTAGTAGGCGCTCGTGCCCATGAGCTTGACGATCTCGCCGCCGCCCACGCGGGTGCGCGCGACGATCGCGTCGATCTTGTCCTTGGCGATGAGCTCGCTCGCCGGCACGCCGTTGATCGTCGTGGCCGACATCACGGGGACCATGTCGTCGCCGTGGCCGCCGAGCACCATGGCGCGGATGTCCTTGATGTTCATGCCCGTCTCGCGCGCGAGGAAGAGCGAGAAGCGCGCCGAGTCGAGCACGCCCGCCATGCCGACGACCTTCTCCTTGGGGAAGCCGGTCGCACGCTGGAACTCGTAGACCATCGCGTCGAGCGGGTTCGAGATCACGATGACGAAGGCGTTGGGGCAATGCTCCTTCGCGCCCTTGGCGACGTCGCGGATGATCGGCAGGTTGATCGCGACCAAGTCGTCGCGGCTCTGGCCGGGCTTACGCGGCACGCCCGCGGTGATGATGATGACGTCTGCACCGGCGGCGTCTTTCCAGTCGCTCGAGCCGGTGATCTTCACGTCGTAGCCGAGCACGGCGCCGTTCTGCTCGAGGTCGAGCGCCTTGCCCTTCGCGAAGTCGGCCTTCGCGGGAATGTCGAACAGGACGATGTCGCCGAGCTCCTTCTGCGCGCAGAGGTTGGCGAGCTCGCCACCGATGTTGCCAGCTCCGATGAGGACGATCTTCTTGCGGGTGCTCATGGCGCGCCGATCTAGCACCGCGCTTCGCACCTGTCAGGAGTCGCCGTGTCAGGCGTCGGGGTCGTGGAGGGCGGCGAGCAGCTCGCCCCCCCAGCGGCTCGCTTTGGCCGGGCCCCAGCCGGGCACACCCACGAGCTCGTCGGTGCTCGACGGAGCCGCCTCGGCGAGCGCAAAGAGTGCGCGGTCGTGGGCGACCACGTAGGGCGGCACGCCGTGCTCCTTGGCGAGGCGGCCGCGCACCGCGCGCAGGCGGTCGAAGCGCGCCTTCACGAAGACGTCGACGCCTTCGAGCGCCGCGTCGCGCGCCGCCGAGCCTTTGCCGCGGCTCTTCGTCGCAGACTTCGGCCCGAGCACACGCGAGGGAGCGCGCCCGCCGCGCACGACCTCGCGCAGCAGGATCTCGCTCGGCTGCTCGCCCTTCATCACGCGCGCGCCCGCCTGCGTGAGGAAGGGCACCGGGTGCTCGGTGGAGCTGAGGCCCACGTAGCCCGCGGCGATGCACGAGCGCAGGACCTGCATCGCGCCGAGCTCTCCGCGGTCTTCGAGCAGGCCGTAGGTGCTGAGCTCGGTGAAGCCGAAGCGCTCGGTGCGCTCGTTGCGCAGCCCGGCGAGCATCTGCGCGATGGCCGCCATGCCGCCCCGGCGGTTCGCGCGCGCGACGCCCGCGAGCGCCTTGCGTACGACCTCGCCGTCGCGCTCGATGCGGGTGGGGTCGTCGCCCACGTCGGCGCGTCGATCGCACACGTCGCAGTGCCCGCAGCCGCCGAGCGACTCGGCTTCGTCGCCGAAATAACGCAAGACGAAGTCGTGGCGGCAGCTCTGGGCGTCGACGAAGCGCAAGAGGTCGCGGTAGAGCGCCCACTGGCGCGCGACCTGCTGCGGGTCGGCTGGCTCGCCGCCCGAGCCCATCTCGATGAGCCTGCGGCGCGTGGAGATGTCGATGGGCGCGAAGTACATCACGGCCTCGGCCGAGTCGCCGTCGCGCCCCGCGCGGCCGACCTCCTGGTAGTAGGCCTCGATCGAGCCGGGCGGCTGCGTGTGGATGACGACGCGCACGTCGGGGCGGTCGATGCCCATGCCGAAGGCGTTCGTGGCGACGACCAGATCGAGCTCGCGCGCGGCGAAGGCGTCGGCGACGCGCGTGCGCTGCTCGGCGTCCATGCCCGCGTGGTAGGCGCCGACGCGGAAGCCGCCCTCGGCGAGCTCCTCGGCGAGCTTCTCGGTGCCCTTGCGTGTGCCGGCGTAGACGATGGCCGCGCCGCGGGGCTTCTTGCGGTCGCCGAGCACGCGGTCGAGCGTGCGCGTCGCGAGCAGGCGCGCCGCGCGTGGGCCGTCGACCTCGACGACCGAGAGCGCGAGGTTGGGCCGCGCGAAGCCACGCACGATCGTCGCGGTGCGCGCGGGATCGAGGCCGAGCGCCTCCACGATCGCCGCCTGCGAGGCGCTCGTGGCCGTCGCCGTGCAGGCGAGCACGCGCGGCGGGCGCACGCGCTCGAGGAAGCCGCGGATCTCGAGGTAATGGGGCCTGAAATCGTGCCCCCACTGCACGACGCAGTGCGCTTCGTCGATCGCGAGCAGCGCGAGCCGTCCCTCCACGAGCGAGGCGAGGCCGTCGCTCAGGCGCTCGGGCGCGACGTAGGCGAGCTGGACCTCGCCCTTGCGGATGCGCTGCCAGCGCGCGTTGCGCTCGTCCGGGTCGAGCGTCGACGCGAGGAAGGTCGCCGGGATGCCGCGTCGCTCGAGCGAGCGCACCTGATCTTCCATGAGCGAGATGAGCGGAGAGACCACGAGCGTGAGGCCGTCGAGCAGGACGGCCGGCAGCTGGTAGGTGAGGCTCTTCCCGCCGCCGGTCGGCGCGACGACGAGCGCCTGCCCCGGGCCGTCGAGCAGCGCCTGGACGGCCTCCGTCTGCCAGGGCCGGAGCTCGGCGAGGCCGAAGCGCTCGCGAAGCGCGGCCTCGGCGCGTTCGATCGTGCTCCGCGCGCTCATCGGGAGGGGCCTACACCGGGGCGTGCCCAGACTCCACCTCGGCGCGCAGGCCTCGGACGACGCCCGTCCGAGCGGCGCGCTCCTGCCATTCGGGCTCGAGCCCTCAGCCCGCGGGGGCGCGCCCGCCGTCGACGATCGCGCGGCCGAGCTCCGCGAGCTCGGTGGCCTGCCAGCCCGCGCCGAGCTCGCGCGCCATCCACGCAGCCGCGCCGTCGAACTCGCCGAAGACCTTGGCCGGCAGGCTGTTCTTGCGTACGAGCAGCGCGGTGCTCAAGAAGGCGCGCGCGGCGGCGCCCGCGAGCCCGGGCGCGAGGATCACGTGCACGCTGCCCAGCGAGAAGGTGAGCTCGCGGGTGATGCGGTCGACCTCCACGCGTACGTCGTCGGTGAAGCGCGGCGTGCCTCGAACGACGATCTGATAGAGCCAGAGGCCGCGCGGGTGCTTGAGCAGGCGCTGCTTCGCGAGGCGCTGCAGCTCGCGCAGCTGCTGTGCCGTCGGCGCCTCGAACCACGCGACCGCGACGACCTCCCGCAGCGCCCAGACACGCAGCGTGGCGTCCTCGTGGAGGACGTCTCGAGCCACCGCGCCCTTGGGGCCGCTCTTCGGCTGCTGGAGCATGGCGCCGAGGCTAGCGCGGGATCGCGCGCCGTCGAACCCTGCACCGCAGCGTGCCCGCGGAAATCGCGAACCGAGGCGCTCGGGCGGCTCGCGCCGCAGCGGCAACGGCGGTATCCGGTCGCCATGATCGGCCACGACGTGCTGCGCGCGGCGCTCTCGCACCCCCTCGACGCCACGAACCGCGAGGCGCTCGGCCTCCCGGCCTCGGCGGCCTTCTACGAAGGCAAGGTGCGCGACAACTACTCGCTCGGCGACGGTCGGCGTGTGCTCGTCACGACCGATCGCATCAGCGCCTTCGACCGCGTGCTCGGGACCTTGCCGCTCAAGGGGCAGGTGCTCAACCGCATGTCGCACCATTGGTTCGAAGAGACGCGGGCGATCGCGCCCAACCACGTGCTCGCGATGCCGGATCCGAACCTGCTCATCGGTCTCGAGTGCAGGCCGCTGCCGGTGGAGATGGTGGTGCGCAGCTACCTCACCGGGGTCACGAGCACCAGCGTGTGGACGCACTACGCGCGCGGCGAGCGGTTCTTCGCGGGGCACGCCCTGCCCGAGGGCCTGAAGAAGAACGAGCCCTTGCCGGAGCCCATCCTCACGCCGAGCACCAAAGCGGCGAAGGGCGGCCACGACGTGACGGCCTCGCGCGCGGAGATCCTCGCCGAGGGCAAGCTCGGCGAGGCCGAGTTCGACGAGGCGGCGCGCCTCGCGATGGCGCTCTTCCGCTTCGGGCAAGAGCGCGCGCGTGCGCGTGGGCTCATCCTGGTCGACACCAAGTACGAGTTCGGCGTCGACTCGAAGGGGACCATCCGCGTGATCGACGAGATCCACACGCCGGACTCGTCGCGCTACTGGTTCGCGGCGAGCTACGAGGCGCGCCTCGCGAAAGGCGAGGAGCCCGAGAGCTTCGACAAGGAGTACGTGCGCCGCTGGCTCGCGAGCGTGGGCTTCACCGGCGACGGGCCCATCCCGCCGATCCCCGAGGAGGTGCGCATCGAGGCGGCCTCGCGCTACGTGGCGGCCTACGAGGCCATCGTCGGTGCGCCTTTCGAGCCGGAGCTGTCGGAGCCCTTGCCGAGGATGAAGGCCGCGCTCGCGACGGCGCTGGGCTGAGCGAGCGAGCGGGGGGTGGAACCGATCACGATCGCGCTCTACGCGTTGTTCATCGGGGCCGCGCTCGGCTCGCCGGCCTTGGGTCGGTGGGTGAATGCGCGTTGGCCCAACCCATGGGAGGAGCACTGGGCTCGCCTCGCGACCGAGCGCGGGCTGCGAAGATGGGGCGACCGGGTCTACGGGATCATCGACGGTGTGCCGGTGGTCGCGGAGCACGAAGCGCGTGTGAGCCTCACCAGCAACAGCAAAGAGATCTTCACCGTCGTGAGGGCCCAGGTGCTGCCGCACCTCGACCTCGGGCTCTCGGTCTGCGTGAAGACTGCGGGGCTGCGCGTCCAGGAAAAGCTCGGGCTGCGCGCGCCCGACGTGCTCACCGGCCACGCGGAGTTCGACGAGGCGTTCTACGTCGGCGGCTGGGAACCCGAGCGCGTGCGCGCCCTCGTGAGCCCCGAGATCCGGCAGGTGCTGGCGACGATCGGCAGGCGCGGGAGCCTGCGCATCGACGACGGCTTCGTCCATCTGGAGCACCACGGCCGCATCGAACCGATCTTCACGCGCTGGTGTCTGGACACCGCCGTCTGGGCCGCACGAGCGCTCGCGCGAGCGGCGCCGAGCGTGCCTCCCTCGCCGGTCACGGCGCCCTACCTGCCCGCCTACGATCAAGCTGCGCGCGCGCTCGGGCTCGGCTGGCGCGCGACGCCCGCCTCACTCGGAGGCATGCTCGAGGGAGTGCAGGTCTGGGCGCAGCTCACGCGTCGCAACGCGACCAGCCTCGGCTGCGATCTCTACGCCGCCTGCCCCGAGCCGCTGGGGCTCGGGCTCGGCTTGCGGTCTCGACGCGGCACCAGCGCGATCTCGCTCGGTTCGCCCGAGATCGAGCTCGGCGACCGGGGTTTCGACGAGCGCTTCGACGTGCATGCGCTCGACGCGGAGGCCGCGCGCCGTGTGCTCGGTCCCGAGGAGCGCGCGCGCATCGCCTACCTCTCCGACCGCGGCGGTCTGGTGGGCGACGACTTCGGCCTGCGTCTCGTGATGGAAGGCGCGAGCGACCCACGCGACCTCGTGCAGACGCTGCGCTCGCTGCGCGATCTCGCGGCGGAGCTCTCGCGCCGCGCTCGAGGTGGAGCGGTCGGCGCGCGCGGCGCCTACCGCTGAAGACGTGACCAGAAATGCCAAACAGCGCTTGGGGCCGGGGCCCCGAGCGC
>ERZ761602.5778-NODE-5778-length-14370-cov-5.520782_pt1 | contig 14370 bp, 12 predicted proteins | sample MGYA00512165_ERZ761602 | MGnify/ENA primary metagenome ERZ761602 (study PRJEB28899, sample SAMN02445085) | bioreactor sludge metagenome | biome: EBPR sludge; isolation source: Thorneside wastewater treatment plant | place: Australia: Brisbane, Thorneside...
CCACAGCCCCAGGGCATAGGGGTTGCGGAAGGAGACGAACGCGCCCGTCGCCAGCGTGCGTGAGTACGCCGAGTTGTACGGGCTGTCGGTCCGCCGGGCAGACCGTACAATGCACGGACATAGCGCTCGCCGCAACGCGGCAACAAGAGGACTTCGATGAGCAGCAACAAGCAAACAGACAGTTTTTCACAGTTCGGCCTGCCGCTGTCCGGCGGCGTTCTGGCCAGGCTGCTGACGATGAGTGCTGGCGCCCTCCTGCTGGTCGTCGGCTTCATGTTCTCGCTGCTCGCACTGGGCGTGCTGCTCATTGGCGGGGCGCTGATTTTCGCCTATCTGAAATGGAAAACCCGCCACCTGCATCGCCAGCCCGGAGAGCCGGCGGAGCCACGACCAGCAGCGGGCGGTCAGGCAAGCGGACGAGTGATCGAGGGAGAGGTGATCGGTGACGCGGAATACGATGCGCGGCCCCGACCATCGACCAAACGACCGGCCAAAGACCTTCCCGCGCCCTACGACCGGCAACCGTGATCCGACGCGGAGCGCTGAGCCGCTGCCCTTCCCTTGCCGCAACAACCGCTCTCCCCGGCCCTCGACCATGAAACCTGCCTGCCTGACCGCCACTCTGACCCTCACCCTGACCCTGATCGCCGCAGCGGCTGCCGGCGAGGCAGGCGTTTCTACCGAACGTTTCAGCGCGTGCCTCGCCGGCTTGCGCACCGAGGCAGCAGGCAAGGGTGTCTCGGCGACCTCCTTTGATCGCCTGACTCGCGACCTGACTCCCGACCCGAGCGTGCTCGAATTCCTCGACTATCAACCGGAGTTCCGAACGCCAATCTGGGACTATCTCGCCGGCCTGGTCGACGACGAGCGGGTGGCCGACGGCATGGCGATGAAACAGCAATGGGCAAGCCCACTGGCCAGCGTAGCGGAGCGCTATCGCGTCGATGCCGACACGGTGGTGGCCGTCTGGGGTGTCGAGAGCAATTTCGGGCGAAATTTCGGCAAGCGACCGCTGCTCACGTCGCTCGGCACCCTCTCCTGTTTCGGACGGCGGCAAGCCTTCTTTCGTGGCGAGTTTCTGAGCACGTTGAAAATCCTCGACACCGGCGATATCGCACCCGAGCGCCTGCTCGGCTCCTGGGCGGGCGCCTTCGGCCATACCCAGTTCATGCCATCGACCTTCCTGCGCCTGGCGGTCGATGGCGACGGCGACGGCAAACGTGACTTGATGGACAGCGTCCCCGACGCGCTCGCCTCAACCGCCAATTTCCTGCACAAGGCGGGCTGGCGCACGGGTGAGCCCTGGGGCTACGAGGTCGTGCTGCCGCCAGGCTTCGATACCAGCGTCTCCGGCCGCACCAACAAGCGACCACTCGCTTACTGGAGCGGGCGCGGCGTGCGGCGTGCCGACGGACAGCCGATCGCCGCCGCGGAAGCTGCCGCCGGACTGCTCCTGCCGGCTGGTCCGCGCGGCCCCGCTTTTCTGGTGTTGCGCAACTTCGACGTGATCTACGGCTATAACGCTGCCGAAAGCTACGCCCTGGCCATCGCCCACCTCGCCGACCGGATCAAGGGCGGCAAGCCCTTCGTGACGCCGTGGCCGACCGACGATCCCGGTTTGTCGCGGCGTGAGCGACGCGAGCTACAGACCCTGCTGACCGGCCGCGGATACCCGATCGGCGAAATCGACGGCATGATCGGCGCCAATTCGCGGCAAGCCATCCAGACCGAACAGAAACGTCTGGGGATGACCGCCGACGGCCGTCCGGGACAGAAACTGCTGGCCGCACTGCGTGTCGCGGCGGCCGAAAAGCCGGTCGGCACGGCCGTGCCGACGACGCCGACCCGCTGAATGGCGCCGGCCGTGCTGATCGACGCCGCCCGGCATCCAGCAAGCGCAGGCGGGTGGCTAGCACTGTCCGGAGCAACTGCCCTATAGTGCCAGTTGTCGCGCATCAGGTCAGCGACACCGCCGCACAGGAGAGAGCACGACATGTCGTCAGCCCCGGACGAGACAGGCCGGCAGGAGGGTGAGATCCTTATCGACGCAGCGCAACTGCGTCCCGGGGTGCACGTCCGTCTGCCGGTGCCGTGGATCGAGCACCAGTTCATGTTCAGCTCCTTTGTCATTGTGGACGAGGAACAGGCACGTCTGATCGCCGCGATGAAGCTGCCGCAACTGTTTTGTGACCCGATGCGTTGCCGGGTACCACCCTTGCCGCCGCCATCGACCGGCAATCCCGCGACCTGTGCGGCAAACCGCGAGACCGCTCCCGACAGAGCCCACCTGGCTGCCCTGACCACCGCCCGCCTGGCCGAGAAGCAAGCCCGCAGCCAGGCCATGGAACGTCTCAGGGAAGGACTGGACAAGGCGCAGAAGCACTATCTGAGTGCGGCAAGGGCAGTGGCCGGCGCGCTTGCTGCGTTTGCCGGCAACCCATGCGAAGCGATCAGGGAAGTCGCCCGGGTGAGCGAGGATTCAACCGCCGCCTTGCTCGCCGACCCCGACAGCGCGATCGTGCTGATTGCCGAAAAGGCACACCAGGACGGACACGCCGCCCACTCACTGTCGGTGATGACCCTGTCGCTGTTGCTCGGCAAGCAGGCCCAGTTGCCACCAGCGGCGCTGCAGGCGATCGGTATCGGTGCCCTGCTCCACGATATCGGCAAGCTGCAGGTCAATCCGGCAATCCTGCGCAACAACCAGCGCAATCGGCACGAGGAAGCCATCTACCAATCGCACTGTCGCAGCGGCTTCGATGCTGCCGCCCGTGCCGGCAGCCTGGCGCAGTCGATACGCCACGCCATCCTGCACCATCACGAGCGTTACGACGGCCAGGGGTTTCCGGATCGCCTCAGCGCCAACGCGGTGCCGCTGGCGGCGCGCGTGGTGGCGATCGCCAACCGCTTCGACAATCTGGTGAATCCGCCGGATCACCGGCGCGCCATCTCGCCGTCGGAAGCCCTGTCGACCCTGTGGATGCGGGAGCGCAGCGCTTTCGACCCGATGCTGCTGCAGCTCTTCATTCGCGCGATGGGCGTCTATCCGCCGGGCTCGATCGTCCAGCTCAGCGACGGTCGGAGCGCTGCGGTGATCGGCTCGGCCGGAGCGGACAAGCCGCTCCGGCCAAAGGTGATGGTCTACGCCCCGGAGGTACCGCGCCGACAGTCGATCATCGTCGATCTGGCGCTCGACGACGGTCTGAGCATCGAGCGTCCGCTACGCCTGCAGGATCGAACGATCGATGAACTCGACTACCTTCTCCCCCGCCGCAAGATCAACTGGTCTTACATGGCCGAGCGGACGTGCTGAGCGTCAGCGGACTGGCCAAGCGCCATGCGCAAGCCAGCGGACCGCTGTTCACCGGCCTCGGTTTCACCGTCGGGACGGGAGAAATCGTCGCCCTGGTCGGCGAATCGGGAGTCGGCAAGAGCACCCTGCTCAACTGCATCGCCGGTATCGAGAGCGCGGACAGCGGCGCGATCGACATCGGCGCACCGGCAGTGAATATCGTCGGCCTCGACGAAGCGGCGCGCGCCGCCCTGCGGGCGCGCAGCATCGGTTTCGTCTTCCAGGCCTTTCACGTGCTGCCGACGCTGACCGTTGCCCAGAACATCGCCGTGCCGCTGCTGCTCGCCGGCGTGCCGCGCGAGGAACACACGGCACGCACGCAAATACTGCTCACCCGGGTCGGCCTGCCAGGTTTCGCTGGGCGCTGGCCTGCCTCGCTGTCGGGCGGCGAATTGCAGCGGGTAGCGATCGCCCGCGCCCTGGTCCACCACCCGGCGCTGATCCTGGCCGACGAACCGACCGGCAACCTCGACCCGCGCACCGCCGGCGAAGTGCTCTCGCTGCTGCTCGAACAAGTCCGCGAGCAGCAGGCGAGCGCGCTGATCGTCACCCACTCGCAGCACGTCGCGCTGTGCTGTGACCGCATCCTGACGCTCACCTCGGACGGTCTGCAATGAACACGCTGGCCTGGTGGCTGATCCGCGCCCAGTTCCGCAGCTGCCGCGTCGCAACGCTCCTCTCGATGCTGGCGATCGCCCTCGGCGTTGCGCTTGGCTACGCCATCCATCTGATCAACGACGCGGCGCTAACCGATTTCTCGCGGGCGATGAAAACGGTGCAGGGAGAGCCCGATGCAGTGATCGCCGCACGCGACAGCGCCGGCAGCGTGGCCCTGAGCAGTCTCGAAGAGATTGCGCGCGACCCGGCCGTGCTGGTCGTCGCAGCGGTGATCGAAACACGCGTACGCATCGGCCATTGGCCGGCACCGGTTCGCCTGATCGGCCTGGATGTGTTCACGGCGGGAGTGGTGATGCCCGGCCTGCTGCCCCGGCAGGCCGAGCCAGCGCCGACCGGCAGCATCCTCGAAGGAGGGGTATACGCCTCGCCGGCGCTGCTCGCCAGGCTCGGTCTGCCGGTCAACGCAGCGCTGACGCTGACCCGCGGCGACCAGCAATGGTCGACCAGCATCGCCGGCGACCTGCCCGCTGCCGGACCTGATGAACTACTGCTGGTGGCCGACATCGCCTGGGTGCAGGAGCACTTCGGACCGGCCGATGCGGTCAGCGAGGCGCGCCTGCGCCTGGCACCGGATGCCGATCCGGCAAGCTGGAGAGCCAGGCTGGCGCAACGACTGCCGGCCGGTCTGCTGCTGCGCGTGGCGGACGACGACAGCGCGCGCGCCGCCAACCTGTCGCGCGCCTACCGGGTGAACCTCAACGTCCTGGCACTGGTCGCCCTGTTGACCGGCGCTTTTCTGGTCTTCGCCACCCAACTGACTGCGGTTGCCCAGCGCTCGACGCAATTCGCCCTGCTCGGCGTGCTCGGACTGACCCCGGCCAGGCGGCTGCTGCAGGTACTGCTCGAAGCACTGGCCATCGGCCTGCCGGGTGCGCTGCTCGGTCTCGGGCTGGGTTATGGCCTCGCCTTCGCCTTCACGCGCCTGCTGGGTGGCGACCTCGGTGGCGGCTATTTCCCGGGCAGCGCCCCGATCATCGTGCCGCAGGCGACTTCGGCACTCGGCTTCCTGTTCCTCGGTTGTATCGCCAGCCTGGCTGGCGCGCTCTATCCGGCCTGGCTGAACCGCCGGCAAGCGCTGGTGCAGGCGCTGAACAGCGGATTCGCGCAGATGCCGCGGGCTGGCCGGAACGCCCGCCGGCAACTGCTGCTGCCGATCGGGCTGGCGCTGACGGCAGGCGCGCTGCTGCAGTTGCCACCGCTGTTCGAACTGCCGTTGGCCGGCTACGCGGCAATTGCGCTGGTTTTGGTGATCGGCATTTCCGCTGCGCCGCTCCTGACGCAGCAACTGTTCGGCTGGGTCGCCACACGCTCGCTGCTGCCAGCGCCACAACAGATCGCCCTGCAGAACGTTGCGCAGGCACCGCTGATGGCACAGGTGGCAGCCAGCGGACTGATCGTCAGCTTCGCCCTGACCGCCAGCATGGTGATCATGGTGTCGAGCTTTCGCGTCGCCGTCGATCGCTGGCTCGACCACGTTCTGCCCGCCCCGCTCTATCTGCGCAGCAAGGCGACCCCCTTACCACAGGACCTGCTGGCTGCCCTGGCCCGGACCGATACGCCATTTGCCCATGTCGAACGTACCGCTCATGCCTTGCTGACGCTTGATCCGCAAAGACCCGGTGTCGGTCTGCTGGTGCGCGAACTCGAGCGCAGCAACCCGGGCGAGCGACTGCCCTTCAGCGGGCCGGTGATTGCCCCGCCGCCCGAGATGGCAGTGGTCTGGATCAGCGAGGCGATGCACGAAATCTATCGCCTCTCGCCCGGGCAAACAATCCACCTGCCGCTTCTCGGACGCGAGGTCGAGGTCTTTGTCGGCGGAGTCTGGCGCGACTACGCCAGACAGTTCGGTGCCGTGGCGATCAGTCGCGACGACTATCGCCGGCTGGGCGGCGATTTTCGCCCGACCGACCTGGCCCTCTGGCCGCTGCCCGGCCAGGAGGCCGCCGCCGCCGAATGGCTGCGGCCCTACACCGCCAGACACGGACTCGAACTGGCGGAAAGCGCTGAAATCCGCCAGCTCAGCCTGTCGATCTTCGACAAGAGTTTTGCCGTCACCCATGCCCTTGAAGCGGCCGCCATGCTGATCGGCGTCTTCGGACTGGCGGTAACCCTGGCGGCCAGTGTCTGGCTGCGTGCGCGCGAACTGGCGACGCTCGGCGCGCTGGGCTTCGACCGCCGCATGCTGAGCCGTTCCGTGATGCTCGAAGGCGCCCTGATCGCCGCCGTCGGTCTGCTCATCGGCAGTATCTGCGGCACCGCGATCGGCGCCGTTCTGACCCACGTGGTCAATCCGCAGGCCTTCCACTGGCACATGCCGTTGGACATTCCGTGGCTGGCGCTGCTCGCAGGCGTCGCATCGACCCTGGCGACGGCCATCTTCGCCAGCCACTATGCCGCCCGCCAGGCAACCCGGCTGCCGGTGGCACAGGTACTGGCCAGCACCCAGTGAGCGGCGACTGCTAGCGATGCGACGGCGCAGCTTTCTCGCCACCCCCCTGCTGCTGCCCGCACTGGCGAGTTCGGCATCAGCACGGCAGGCGGTCGCCTATCCGCCGGTGACCCGCGGCCACCACCTCGTCTTTCCACGCGATCACGGGGCGCACCCGGAGTTTCGTACCGAGTGGTGGTATGTCACCGGCGCGCTCGACACGCCGCAGCAGGATATCGGCTTTCAGCTCACCTTTTTCCGCAGTCGGCCAGGCACCGCCGAAAATCTGCATTCACCGATCGCCGCGCGGCAGATCGTTTTTGCGCACGCGGCACTGAGCCTGCCCGGTGACCGGCTGCGACACAGCGAACGCGCGGCGCGAGCGAATCTCGGCGCCCGCTTCTCCAGCCTCGATTGCGATGTCGGCATCGGTGCCTGGCGGATGTTCCGCCAGGCACGCGGGGCGGACGAGGAGCTCCGCCTGCAGATGCAGAGCCCGCAGTTCTCCTGGGAGCTGACCCTCAGCCCGACGCAAGCCCTGTTGCTGCAGGGCGATCAGGGCTATTCGCCGAAGGGCCACGCACCCGGTCTGGCAAGCTACTATGTTAGCTGGCCGCAGTTGCAGGTCGCCGGGACACTGGTGTACGCAGGCCGGCAGCAAATGGTCAGCGGACGCGCCTGGTTCGATCACGAATGGTCGACGGCGCTCTTGGGCGAGGGTGCTGTCGGCTGGGATTGGCTCGGCATCAACCTCGCCGACGGCGGCGCGCTGATGGCTTTTCGCATGCGCGATGCGGTCGGAGCAACGCTCTATGCACACGCCGCGTGGCGTGACGCCGGCGGCCGGCTGCGTCAGTTCGCACCCGACAGCGTCCGCTTCACGCCCTCGTTCGCCGGGTGGCGCCAGCGGCGGAGCGGCTGGTCGTCACCGCGCAGCGGGGCGACTTATCCGGTGCAGATCGAGATCAGCTTCGGCGAGCAGAGCGTGCGCACGCTTCCGCTGCTCGACGATCAGGAACTGGCCGCCAGCCGTCCGACGCCGGTGGTTTACTGGGAGGGACTGGTCAGGATCGAGGGCAGCCTGAGCGGGCGCGGCTACCTCGAAATGACCGGCTACGCCGAGCGGCTGCGCGTCGCCGGGCATTCTGCCCGTTTGCCGGCGGCCGGATGAGCAGCGGGTCGCCGGTGCTGATCAAAGGCCGATGAAGCTGCGGATCTTGTCGAGCATTCCTGCTTTCGGCGCATCCCCGCCGGCTGGCTGGTCCACGAAGCGGCGCGTGAACTCGTCCAGCTCGGTCTCGCGACGCGCCAGAATCAGGGCAAACGCTTCGGCCAGTTCGGGCCGCGACTGAATGAGCTGTTCGAGCGTCGCCTGATCGAGGCGGTAGCACACCAGGTCCGTCCTGGCAACGACCGTATCGCGCCGGCGTTCGCCGGTGAGCACGCCCCGTTCGCCGAAAGTGCTGCCGGCGGGTATGGTTCGGAAAAGCTGTCTCGGCTGGTCGCCAAACTCGACCCACACCTCGGCCTCGCCAACCGTCAGCAGGTAGAGCCAGTGAGCCTCGTCGCCCTGCCGGAAGATCACGTCGCCACTGACAAAGGGCGCAAAAACCAGGTGCTGGCTGATGGTCAGCAACTCGCGCTCGTCAAGCCTGGCAAAGATCTCCAGCTTGCGCAGATCGAGCAGCCGGCGTTCGGTCTCGCGCCGCTGGATCGACTCGCGGTAGGCGTCGTTCTCCTTGGTGACGAGCAGGGATTGCTCCGGCACCGCCAGGCGCATTCCGCCACGCTGCAGGGCAGCCAGGACATGGACGCGCACCGCGGAATCGGTCGGATCGTCGGGCTGCGGATCGAGCATCCAGTAACGCAGGGCATAGCGCGCATAGCCCGGACCGAAGTCCATCAGGACACAGGTCGGCGCCGGCTCGGCGGCCACGTTGGGAATCTCCGCAACGGTGATCGCCTTGACGACGGCATCGATCACCCGGGTCGGAGGAGAATCATGGGTGACGTTGAACCAGATCCATCGCCGCCACGGCCAGTTCGGAATGTCCTCCCTGCCGTACACCGTAAACCGGCCGCGCATCAACTGGCTGTTCGGAACGATGACCACTTCCCCGTTGCGCGTGCGGATCGTCGTCTGCCGCCAGCGCACCTGTGCCACCCGGCCGGTCAGCTCGTCCACCCTGATCCAGTCGCCGGTGCGCAAAGAGTTGTCGAGCTGCAGGGCGACTCCCGAAAGCACATTGCCCAGGGTGTCCTGCATGGCCAGGGCAAGCACTGCGGTGATCACCGCCGAGGTGGTCAGCAGACTCGACGGGTCGAGGCCGACGATATGCAGCCGGGCCAGGATGAACGCCGCGTAGAGCACGAGCACGGCGATATCCTCCGCGATACGCGGCACGACGATCCCGACGCGCGGCAGAATTGCCCGGAAGGCAAAAATCGCCGCCAGGCGGAACAGGGCCATTCCCGATCCGATGACGAAGAGTTCATGCAACATCACCGCCAGGCGTGAGTAATCGAGTCCTTCGAGAATGGCACCGAAGAGCTGGCCCAGCAGGCAGAGGACGAAGACGACAAAGGTGCCACCGACGCGCCGGCGTTCCCTGGCCAGCAGGCGCAGCGACAGCAGGCTCAGGATCACGGCGCCAGCGATGATGAACTTGGTCTCGGGCAGCCAGAAGTAGGCCCAGATTCTTTCCAGCAGTTTGTCCATCGCCCCCCTTTCACACTCAGTGTCCGGCTGGCGCTCCGGCCGCCCGCCAGCACCAGGCAATGCACTACGCTCGTCGCCTGCCCACTGCAGATCGGTGGTCCGTGCCTGACGGCACGGGAACGGACGACGCGATGCGTGACAACCGGCCCTGGTGGTGGATCGGGCAGGTGCCGCGGCGACCAGCGTACACCGCCATGCGGCGGCCGGCGGCTCCGGCGCACGCCGGAGCGGGTGCTCAGCCGCCGGTCATCGACATGAAGCGCACCACCTGTGGGGTATCCATCTGGTGAGCGAAGTCATGACCTCTGGCCTTGATCCCCATGCCGTGCATGATCGCTTCGCCGAGCGGCCGGTCGTCGTCCGGGTGCGCACGCAGCAAGGGCAGCAGCGGCACGGCATCGTTGTTGCCCAGGCACGGGTAGAGGTCGCCACGCGCGGTGAAGCGCACGCGATTGCAGCTGTCGCAGAAGTTGTGACTGTGCGGCGAGATGAAACCGACGCGCGTCACGCTGCCGGGAATCCTCCAGTAGCGGGCAGGTCCACCGCTGCTCTCGGCGGATGGCACGAGGACGAAGCGATTCTGCAAGCGGGCGAGCGCTTCGTCGCTGCTGAAATGGCTGGACCGACGACCCAGCCCGCGGTCGCCGAGCGGCATCTCCTCGATGAAGGAAATGTCGATGCCACGTTGCACGGCAAAGTCGACCAGGTGGACCAGCTCGTCGTCGTTGCCGCCGCGAATCATCACCGTGTTGATCTTCAGGCGCTGGAAACCGGCCGCCTGTGCCGCGTCGAGACCACGCAAGACCTTGTCGAGATCACCGACCCGGGTAATCTCCCGGAAACGGCCTGCACGCAGCGTGTCGAGGCTGATGTTGATGCGCTTGACACCGGCCGCCTGCAAGGCCGGGGCAAAACGATCGAGCTGCGAACCATTGGTGGTCAGCACCAGCTCCTTCAGGCCCGGCAGGCAGGCGATCCGCTCCAGCAACCAGATGACATTGTGCCTGACCAGCGGCTCGCCACCGGTGACGCGCAGCTTGCTGACCCCGAGAGCAACGAAAATGCGGGCGATGCGCAGGCATTCCTCGAGCGTCAGCACCTGCGCGCGCGGCAGAAAAACCATTTCCTCCGCCATGCAGTAGTTACAGCGAAAGTCGCAGCGGTCGGTGATTGACAGGCGCAGGTAGCTGACATGCCGTCCATGGCGGTCGACCAGCATCCCGCCAGCCCGGCGCGCGGCTTCCGGCAAACCACGCGGCAACTGGCCAGGCGGCGATTCAGGCACGGCTTGCGACATCGGCAACTCATTGCGCATGGGAGGAACTCCCCCGGGCATGCCCGTGGCAGGGGAAAAACGAGAACGGTTGGCGGCGCATTATAGCCGAGTTTCCCTCTCCCCCACGCCGCTATCGACCGCCACAGGCCAGTCTCAACCGTCCTCATGGGTACGTCTCGAACGAAAGGTCAGCAAAGCGGGCTTCGACGCGCTCGCCGGTGTTGTCGGTGTCGGCACCCAGCGCGACGCCCGTAACGGGCATCAGCGGATCGCCGAAAGCAGCGCGGAAATCCGCCGCGACATCGCGCACCACCTCCCGCCATTGCCCGGCGTGCGTCGCTCCCGAATCGACGACGATCATCCGCAGACGGTCACTGTAGGCATTCCAGCCGGACTCGCCGACAGACTGCGCCGTCCCCCAGACATAGCACAGCGCCGCCGCCGGCAGATCGCTGCCATACAGCAGGCGCGCGGTCATCATCTTCATCCGGTCGCCGACGCTCAAACGCTCGGACGGCAGGTCGAACAACACATAGACGCGCGCCGCATAGTCGTCGCCCGCCTTGCGCCGCAGGTCGGACGCGCTGACCGGCCTGGAAACGCGCCAGCGCCACCGGAGCAGCGGTGTCGCCGCCAGGTCGACACGTTGCACAGCCAGCAGGCTGGACGCCGAACGGTCGGAAATCACCCGCAGCACGCTGACTCCGCCATCCTTGACGATGTCGAACCGGTTGGCGCGCTCGACCGAAGGCAGAGTCTGGTGTACCCAGGCGGCAGGCAGACTGTTTCCCGGCTGGACGTTCGCAAACCTTGCCAGCTCGACGCGCCGCACGCCGCCACTGTCCTCGGCGCAGGCAGGCCGCAGCACGAGCAAGCCGAGCACGGCGGCGCACAACGACGGCACCAGCACGCCCAGCGCCACGCGGCGGCGTGGTGCCTTCACCGACCCCATGCAGCGAATCCGTCAAGCCCGGCCAGGCGCGCCAGATCGGCCGGCCGGTCGACGTCCCACAACCCGGGCAGCTCGACCCAGCGCAGATGCAGGCGCGACAACCGCTGACGAGTCTGCTGCATCACCCGCTGCGTACCCCATTCGATCGCTTCGAACAGCTCCGGCCGGGGACGACGCAAACCGACCAGCACGTAACCACCATCGTCGGCCGGGATGAACACCGCGTCGTTGCCGCTGCCTTCGTCTCCCGCCAGCAGGGTTTCGCCTGCGGCGATCAGATCGGCCGGTTGCAGGGCCGGACAGTCACTGCCGATCAGCAACGACGGACCGGACTGCACGGCAAAGGCCGCCGCCATGCGCTGGCCGAGATCGCCATCCGACTGGCAGCGCAGCTCGACACCGCAGTGCCACCGAAGGGCGCGAAAAAAACGCTGCCGCTCGTCCGGTGCCGCCCACAGGCAGACCCTGCCGGGGGCCGCCCGCTGCGCGACGGCCAGCGCGCGCAGGGTCAGTCGGCGCTGCAGGCGGGCGGCACCAGACGCGCCGAGCACCGGAATGAGGCGCGTCTTGGCGGTACCCGCCTGCGGCGCCCGGGCGAAGACGGCGATGGCAGGTGCCTCAGGGCTGTCGCGGAACATAGCCATAGCGAATCGCCAGTTGCCGTGGATCGGCACCGAAGAAGTAACTGACTCGCAAACGCCACATCAGCAGGATCGTGCGCAGCACGCCATGCTTCTCCCAGCGCCGCCCGGAGGTCGTCACCCGTGCGCGCAGACAGGCCGGTCGTCCCATTCGCTTGAGGCTCTGCGACAAGGCGATATCTTCCATCAGCGGCAGATCCGGATAGCCACCAAGGCACTCGAACACGGCACGGCGAACGAAGATCGCCTGATCGCCCGTGGCAATCGAGGTCAGGCGCGAACGCCAGTTCATCATCCGTTCGACGACCCGCAGCAGCGGCGAACATCCGTCGATGCGCACGTCGAACCGACCCCAGACCGCCCCACCCTCGATCGCCGTACGAACCAGTTGCTCGGCCTCGGCAGGCAATCTGGTGTCGACATGCAGGAAAAGCAGGACTGCACCGCGGCTCGCCTGCGCCCCGGCATTCATCTGAACGGCCCGACCGCGCGGCGCCTCGAGCAGCCGATCAGCTACCGGCCGCAGCAATTCCGGCGTGCCGTCGTCACTGCCACCATCGACCACCAGCAATTCCATCCCGCGTCGCCGCAACTCGGTCAGTGCCGCGATTTGCTCCCTGAGCGTTGCCGCTTCATTCAACACCGGCAGGATTACTGACAGAAAGGGACGATCGATCGGGGTTTCCATGGCGACACGACGGGGAAAAACGGTTCACCGGACAATGGCCGTCGAAAGCGGACCGACCGCCGCGGCCGGCACGGGTATCGACGGAAATCCAACCTTAGCATACATCGCACGGAGCATTACCCCGAGCCAGGCCCTTCGCGGTATATTGAACGCCATCGCGTAAACCAGACGGCGTTCCGGCAGGGGTGCGCCGTTTCCGAATCAACGAAGAACGAAGACCATGCCCGCCCGCCCAACCGCCAGCAACCCGCGGACCGATTCCGCCGAACCCTTCCCGGTGCCCGGCGCCGGCGACCTGCTCGATGACCCCTTCGGGCGATCGCTGCGACTTGTGGTAGGCAACGCACGACAAGCGTTTCGCTGGATCCGGCCCGGGTGTTTCCAGATGGGATCGCCGGCCGACGAAACGCAGCGCGGGGTCGCCGAACTGCCGCACGAGGTGACGATCAGCCACGGCTTCTGGCTTGCCGACACGGCGTGCACGCAGGCTTTCTGGACGGCAGTGTGGCCGGTCAATCCCAGCCACTTTCAGGAAGACCCGCGACATCCGGTCGAGAACGTCGCCTGGCACGATACGCAGCGCTTCCTCGCCGAACTGAACCGCCGGCTACCGGGATTGAACGCCCGCCTGCCGTACGAGGCGGAATGGGAATATGCCTGCCGTGCCGGGACGACAACGCCGTTCTCCTTCGGCAACCAGATCACCACCGAACAGGTCAACTACCACGGCGATTTCCCATACGCTGACGGGATGAAGGGCGTCTATCGCCAGCGCCCGGTGCCGGTCGCCTCGCTGCCGCCCAACCCCTGGGGACTGTACGAAATGCACGGCAACGTCTGGGAATGGTGCGCCGACTGGTATGCCGACTACCCGGGCGAGCCACAGGTCGACCCGCGCGGCCCGACGTTCGGCAAGATGCGGGTCTTGCGCGGCGGGACGTGGAGTGACCCGGCCCGCTACGCCCGTTCGGCCACGCGCAGCCGCATCGAACCCGTCTACCGGCCGCGCAGCACCGGTTTCCGGCTGGTCATCGCGCAGAGCTGAGGCCGGCCCGGCGATACCGTAGTCAGGCAGGCGCAGACTGCGCCCGCCGCCAGCCGTGCCGCTGACCTGGCGCTTGGCGCCGACAGGCACAACAAGGACACGCCGGTGCTTCAAACCCGGGATCGTGCAGGCCATCGGAAGCCACGCCCGGCAACCCGGCAGCGGGAAATTTGTCGCCACGGCGACCACGGGTCGCCTGCACCGCCTACAATTCACCGTCACTTGTCACCCCACGACGCGCACAATCCGCATCGGCAACGCCGGGAACCCCAGAATGCGCACCGGAGTCAACCAGCAGCTTTTGCACGACCGTCACCGATGACTGCAACAAGATCGAACGAAGGACGTGATGAACATCGTCAGCGAAGAAGAACCAAGAAAAAGGCGCAGCTCTACGAGAAGGGCGACGACAGCGCTGAAAGCGGGCGGCGCCGAACACCCCGCCAAGGGTGATGAACGTCCTTTCATCGTTGGTATCGGAGCCTCGGCGGGCGGCCTGGAAGCACTCAGCCTGCTCCTGCCAGGCCTGCCGAAGAACCTCGGACTGAGCTACGTCGTCGTACAGCATCCGTCGCCCACCTACCGCAGCAT
>ERZ761602.5780-NODE-5780-length-14365-cov-4.708386_pt1 | contig 14365 bp, 5 predicted proteins | sample MGYA00512165_ERZ761602 | MGnify/ENA primary metagenome ERZ761602 (study PRJEB28899, sample SAMN02445085) | bioreactor sludge metagenome | biome: EBPR sludge; isolation source: Thorneside wastewater treatment plant | place: Australia: Brisbane, Thorneside...
AGTTAGAGTAATGCGAAGCAAAGTGCAAAGTGTCGTACACTACATATCCGAAACAAAATCCAGAAAATAGGGCGGAGCAAATGGCCTCACCAAAAGCAAAATAATACACACCATAGAAAAACAAACCGATGGGCAAACTCACCCCCGGAGGCATCACCAGGCGCTTGGAATCATTCGGGTAATCATGATGAACGCCGTGTGTGACAAAATGAATGCGCTGCCCCAATTTCGATGTGGGATGATAATGGAATATAAAGCGGTGCATCACATATTCAAAAATCGTCCAGAAAAACAATCCTAAACCGAAATATCCCAAAGTAGTGAGGAAAGATAGCTCATAATAAAAAATAGACAAACAAAAGAAAAGAGTTACAACAGGAATAAAAATGGCCATGGGAACCCAATAACTCACCCGGCTGAAAAGGTCCAAAAAGTCGCTTTTGAACATCCTTACAGATTCATCTTTATGAGATACAAATAGGCGTTTCTGTTCCATTATCAATAATTATTTCGGTGGCAAAGGTATAAAAAACGATTTCATGGGGGTTTGGGTTTAACCTATTTCACTTTTTTGGGCGAACTGTTTATGGTGCCAGGGTAAACCTGATGCTTAAACCCACGTTTGTGTTGGCGGTTTTAAACTGATTGGCCACAAAAGGATTATTTTGAATGCGGTCGTAATACAAGCGCACATTCAGGTTCTTGGTGACAGCATAATCTGCGAAAAATTTAATGGTAATGTTTTGTTGCCCGGCCGTTATCGTCTGTTGCGATGCAACCAATTCATCAGCCACTTTGCGCACTGTAGTCACATTATCACGAATCCCGATATCAAGTCTTAGGTTCAACGCGTTTTCCAGTCGTTTACCGGCAACGATAATCGGCAGTCTGAGTTTTTCAATTTTATAGCCCATTCCAAATGTCCACTCCCAAGTGCTTACTTCTGTGAGCTGGTTGTTCATGAAATTCATTCCTGTGTTACGCGTTTTTTTCACTTCAAATTTCGTGGTGAGGCTGTTTTTCCAGGTCATATCGAGGTTAAACAGGGGCGAGAAGGCCTCCATTATCGACATGTTTTGAACCAGATAACGTGCCACAAAGTTTCCGTTCGTATCGCGCTCAGCGGTATAGCCCGGGTTGTTGGGGTTTTCGTTCCACAACTGATTTTTCATAAAATTGCTCTGGCTCAGCGTACTTTTATATCCGTGGGAAATTACAATATTCTTCAATAATTTTTTGAGAATGCCAATATTCTTCAACCCGTCATAAGTTACGGTCCAATTGGGCATGGGAATGGCCGGCATGGAATTCAGTTTTTGCGTTCTGGGGTCGCGTTTGTTGTAGGCCGAAAGGAATGCATACATCAATACATCCTGCTGGCTTGGATTATAACCATCGCGGAACAATGGGTGTGTGGATGAATTGCCGGATGAGGCCTGGTTTGCATTGCCCAATAGTTCTGAAATCGCTGCTCGGTTATCAAGCATTGTAGCAAACAATGGCGATTTGCCTTCTTTGTCCGTACCAATAAATGAGGTGGAAATAGGCAGGTAAGAAATCGTAAAATTCCCATTTTCGATATAATTTTGTCTGTCAAAGTCTTGTGTATCTTCGGAATAGCGATACAACTCCTGGCTTCCGCGGGTATACTGTCGGGTGGCTGTAAGCTGAATTTTCAAGCTTTTTATTGGTTCTATTGTGGCCGAAGCATTAATGTTTTGGGTGTGAGAACGCATAAAGAAGCTGTTCAGCGTAGGGTCTTTGGTTAGCCATCCGCCTTCGGCTGCTCGGCGTGCAAGCGCATTTCCCTCAAACTGTTCGCCAAAAACAAATCCAAATCCGGGAGAATTGGTGTTGAAATCCTGCCCCATCATATTTGAATTGTTAATATAGCCCGGCAAGGTGGTTCCGTTTGTCTCGGTGTAATTCACCGAAACGCTTTTTATTCCTGTGACAATACCGGCCAAAATGCGCGGAATGGTTCCCCAGTCAAATCCTTTTTTCTCAATTTTACCTTCAATGCTGAATTTTGCCTTTTTCACATCACGGGCAGGTGTGAATTTGATGCGGTTTTTATCCCAAACATCTACTTTCCCTTTCACTTCTGTTCCGGTTTCATCCACCACTTTCACCTTCACATTCTCCGTTTTGAGTTTGTGCTTGATGGTTTTCACCCTATCCTTTTTCAACATCACGCTTTCCTGCTCGTAGTTTACAATTTTAAATTTAGGCTCGTCGTCTGCAGGTTTTGCTTTATCTTTTTCAGCCTTATCCTTATCGCCGTCCTTGCCTCCGTCTTTCGATTTGTCCATATTGCCGGGGGCTGCTTTTACAGGTGGTTTTGCAGGGGTTTTATTGTTCAAATTTTTCAGATAGGGCACCTTGTTATAAAGCATGGTCATGTTCAGCTGCCCTGTAATATTTTTTGTTTGTGAGTTCGAGATGGTATTTCCCCATGGTTTTTCGAGCCTTTCCGTGGTGGGATTCAGGAGCAATTGTCCGGTAGCCCAGTTGAATGAACCGCCATAGGTTAAGTTTACGGTAATCCAGTCTGTTGCAGGTATTTTGCTCAGCGGTAAATTGTAGGTAATATTAAAGTTATGTGTGTAATTGGTTGTGCGCCCAAAACGGAAGAAATTGGTGCGAAGGGAGTCTTTTTTCTCTTTGGTATCTATTGCACCTTCAGGTTCGTCTATCCTGGAATTATTAAGGGCATTGAAAGTAATGTTTAAAGATTTGAAGGGAGCATAAGCGAAATCGTATGTTCGGTTCCAAATGAAATTTTTACGGTATGATGGCAAAATCAGCAATTCATAGGTACTGTTGTTCCTGAATTTCAGCTCATTGAAATCGCGTTGTATATCATTTCGGAACACAAACTGTTTGGGTAAATAGGCAAAATTGAAATCCTTTAAAAGTTTGGTCCATTTGGACTTCCAGAATTTCGATTTCGACTTTTTAAAGGGTTCCCACGGCTTGGATGCCGGCGCATACGTGTAGCCTAAAATTCCGCGATGTGTGGTGGTATTGTCGTATTCTACAGTGGTGTTCCGAAGCGTTGTTTTGGTATAGGCGTAGGTAATGTCCCAGTTTTCAATGTCCCATGGCATGGCCAATCGCTGGGTGTTTGTTCTGTTTTTGCGCACGTTGGTAAAGTTAATGCTCCTTCGGGTGAGGACTGATTGAGCCACATTGCGCAGGGAATCGCGACGCTGATCGGCGGTTTTTCCGGTGATATCGCCCAAATCACTTAGTGCATCGGTGAATTTAATATCCGGATCTACGGGGTTAAATTGTGGATTGGCAATCGTGGTGCTGTAGCCCACAAACATCGGCACTGTCAATCCCCATTTTTGCGGTGTAAATTTTGCAAGTTCAAATGTTCCCGAAAAGTCAAACATGAGGGTGTTGTTTCGGGCTCTTTCCAATGGTTTTTTATCAATGGCTCCAAATCCAAATCGTTCGTAACTCAGGGCCAGATTCACGGTTCCCAAATCAGCCAGATTTGCCGAAATTCTCGTATTGGCAGCCCATCCTCCTTTTTCGAAGAAATCCGTAACCCTTAATTCATTCACCCACACTTGAGCCGATACCGGAGTTGCATCATCATTTTTATTATAGACGTTGTATTTTTTATGTGGATTCCGCACGCCAATCATGATGGATTTTATATCCTTTAAATTGGGGTTACCGCGCACTGCTATGCGGCTTCCATCGTCCTGCACCTCCCGATACAAATCAGAATAGGCAATATTCTTCTGGTTTCTTACTCGCTTCACTTCCGGCAATTTTTGAAGTGGGATTTTCATGTGATTCACATCAGGCCAAACATTTCCGGGAGTTTGGTCTCCAAAAACCGATGGTTTTACAGCAATTTCATACTCATAATAGTTTTCGCTTGGGTCGGTTCCTAAGCGAATAAACACGGTTAAATCGCCTTGCACAATTTCTTTTTGGCCGGGTTTCGACTCCGCATGCACAAACATTTCTAATTGCTTGTAGGCCCGAAGGTCAAGATTTGCATTTTTAAATACACCGCGGGCCAAACCATCGGCCAGGTTGTTTACATCTAAAACCAAAGACTGCTCATTCAATTGCTGCAATGCAGGATTCGACGGGTCAATCTCGCGGGTAACGCCCGGAGGAAGAACGTAGTTAAACGGTTGTTTTTGAGAGTTTTCCTCAATGTTCACGGTGGTCACATTGAAATTCTCCTCCTGATCGGGTTCCAAAAATCCAATCTCGTCATAGATTTGGTTCGGGAATCTGCGCCAATCAGCACGAACAAGTTCCATACGGGCAAATCTCAAGTGAATATCATCGGGGAAGCCGTTCAATACAAAGCGCATAAAGCGGATGGAGCGCCAATCGGTGATATCGCCGTAGGTCTCGCGCTCAGGTGAACGCACAGGCACCCGGAATTGGTACCAGGTCACTGATTTGGTAGTTCCATCCGGAACTGTGGTGGAACGCACTACTTTATCGGTAATAAAATTCTCGCCCACATTCATGTTTTGAGGGCGCAAACTCACCCGATACTGGAAATAACTTTCGCTTTGGTTGAGTGTATTGTCATTGTTGATATCCTCCGAATTGGGCATTTGTGTTTGCGCATCGTTAATATTGCCGGCGGGTGAATTGTTCTCCGGAAGCTGGTATCTTTTGTACCTTTCGTGAATGTGATTCCCCGGCACCAGCACATCATTATCCAATGGCGTGCCTTTGTCATAAGCTGTACCATTATAATGGCGATAGTTGTCAGCCGCCGGGTCGGCCAAAATTTCGGCAAGTGCGACAGGGTCTGTAACAAAATTCCCTACATTTTGCACAAACTTTTTATAAAAGTTCTGCTCTGCCTGATCGTTCATTCCATCCAGTCCCACATCTTGCAAGGCACGCAAATCAGGGTCATTAATGAAGTTTTGGTTGATGAGCTGCTGAGCGGGTGTTTCTCCCCAAACAGATTTAACGGTGGTGAGTCCATTCGTTCCGGCAGGCAAGCCATTTTCAAACATGAGGCGGCCATCCTGAAGAAAATCTTCTGTCATATTCCCGATTTGAATCAGGAAGTCTCCACCCGGGTTAGGGTCTGTAAGGTTTAAGTTTGTGGCGTTGGGATCGTTGGTCTCCCATTGTTTTAGCTGGTTCAAATCCTTATCAAATGGGTCCATCACCCAAAACTCAATATAATCAATATTTGCACCGTCCCAATCGGTAGTTTCCACCCGGCGCATCATACTTCCGAAACTATTCCTTGGGTTGTTCAGCTTGCCGTTAGGCGTAAGCGACTTATAGTCAAAATTGTAAGGTCCTCGTTCTGCAGGATAGAATGCAACATCTAATATGGGAATATTGGGCTGAGTTCCGGGTGGCAATTGGAGGTTAGGGAAAAGCTCAACAGATTTTACCTCTCGAACATAGTTATTTGATCTTTCGGCTTTGCTATCGAATATTCCCTTTGGAGTGAGGTTATTCTGTCTGAAGAAAATGGGATCCAGATTATACCATGATAAACGTGCCCTTCCATAGCCGGCTTCCAAATTATTGATTTTCTCGGCAAACGGAAATCTATTCAATTGTTTATGAGGCACTGTACCCAATCGCCACATGCTGAAAACCCGAACATCAATGTTTGTCTCAGCGCCTTCAAAATCGTCTATTTGTGACACACCATCCTTACCAATAACCTTATTATGGCCCGGAATAATCTGAGCGTATTCAGCTGTAATGCTCACATTAGATGGTGCTTTGGTGTTAATCAAAGGGATTTTATCTACCAATCGGGTGAGAAAGGGAGCCTCTCGTTTAAATGACCCGTCAATCCCAATCATGGTATTGGATATGGGCTCGTCGCCTACATTGATTTTCTGCGTAAAGGGCCTTTCTGTGAGGTTCATTATGGTGGCTCCCATCACAAAATCCTTGCTGAATTTGTAGTCGAGGTGGGTTCCTACCATCCGCTTGGTTTGCTGATTAAATAATGCATTTGACTCGAGCGAAACCTTGATGGGAACTCCCGATGTCATCAAACCCGGATTGATGATTTTTACCCTGCCCAATGTGTAATCTACGGTGTAGTCGATATTTTCCTGAAGCAATTTTCCACCTGCTGTAACTGTGACAGAGCCCTTGGCCACATTCACAGCATTCAGCATAATCTCGGAGCTATTGCTGCTTTGGTATTGACCTCCTAAATAAAAACGATTTCGTTCTGTATTTAATTTTGCCAGCTGTTGAATAGTGGTGTAAAGAGAGTCGAATGCATATTTTGCACGTAATGCAGGTGAACCCAATTTCTCGCCAATAAACTGGCCGAATGGCTCACGCACCGGGAAGATAATTCGTCCATTTTGGGAATTAACAGTAATATTTTCTATATAATCAAAAAATCCATCGGGCTGTTGGTCGTTATTTTGATTCAGGCGATCAAGATTAAAAACCCGAAGCAATGGAGTTTCTTTTACTCCTTGTGGGGCCGATGGGTCAGGAATCACGTTAATTAATACGTTTCTTTCCACATCACGATACAACACATTTAATACGAAGTCTTTATTGCTGATTTGATAACCCCCAATGGCATAGATATTTTTCATCATCCAATTCCAGTTTGGCTTTCGCACGTTTAACTGAGTACTTTTCAAAAGTTTCACCATGATAGTGGCAGGTGCTGCCAAATCAGTTGAGAATTCACCCACTTGATGCAAAATTCCATCTGACCCTACGTATTGATACGCCACCCCTAAAACCTCGTCAGTATTTAATGGCTGGTTTAATGAGATATAACCCAATAATTCATTGTATGTGTATTCTGATGGATTTAGCAAGCGAGCATTGTTCACATACTCAATTTCTTGACCACCTACAGCATTGGCAAACAAGGAACTTGCCACATTCGATCTGGATGGTTGGTCCCAATTGCTTGGTTTAAATGGGTTGTTTGGGTTGTTATTATCCGGGAAGCCTGCGGTGCCGGGCTGTGTTAAAATTGGCCATGAAGTTTCGCCCAATCCCAGTGTGGCATTGATGTTACGCACATTCTCAACGGCGTTGATCCTATTGGTGACCCAAACTTCAATCCGGGTAATTCTCACCTGAGAAGATATGAGTGGAATTCTTTTACAAGATTCATCGTATTGTTGTTTGAAATATTCACCCAGGAAGTAGTGTTTATTTGCCTCATAATCAGCGGCTGAAACTTCAAATTTTTGAATTTGTGCACCACCTTGCACATTTATTTCTTCGCGTGTTCCCTGTTGCTGCGAGAATACCGAGGTCACTGTCAATTTTCCGAATTGAAGCCCAGCTTTAATCCCAAAAAGACTGCTCATTCCGGTAATCAATGTTCCTGTCAATGGCAATTGAACGTTACCGGCTTCAATAATCTTGATAATGTCATCTTCCTGCCCTTCATACTTTAGGTTGAGCCGGTTATTCTGGCCAAACATTTCCTGTGTATTGAAGTTGGTATTGATATTGATCTTATCACCAATTTTACCGGTTACATTGAGTTGGATGTTTTGCTTGAAATCGAAATTGCCCGTGCGGCGCTGACGCTCCGGGATGGATGGATTGTCGGAACGGTTAAATACGCCGCCTAACAATAATTCCACTGTTCCCTGGGGACGTATATCAATAACGTTGCTCCCAAAAATTCCCTTGAAAGCATTGCTGCTGCCCAAATTAATTTGCGGTATTAAGCTGTTGGATTCCTTCCCTTTTTTGCGTGCTTCTTCTTTTTCACGCCAGTACTTTTCGCGCTCTTTTCGCAATTTATATTCCTGGTATTCTTCAAAAGACAAAACCTCACGTCCCACTTCAATATCACCAACCTTTGTGATAATGATGTACTGATTTTTTTCTTCATCATAAATCACCTCTTCAATCACGTTGGAGGGATTCTGACCATACACTCCGCCTTCGCCGGCATTATCGGGAGTAATGGGGTATTGCATACCGCCATCGGTTTGCGAAAACGCAGCACTGTGCAGGCAAATGAGCAATGCCGAATAAAGTAAGGTGTATAAAAATCTTCTGCTCACGAATACAATCACAAATGTTTCAAGGCTATTTTAATTAATTGTTCAACTGTGGCATCAGCAGAAGCTTCCATCAATGTTTTTTCAATTGCTTTTTCAGATTGAAGGCGCGAAAATCCTAATGCTGCCAAGGCTGCCAAGGCTTCATCGCGGCTCGAAATGGTGGCTCCCGGCAGGGCTGCTCCGCTAGTTGAGATTCCGCCCACTTTATCTTTCAAATCTACAATAATCCTTTGGGCGGACTTTTCGCCAATTCCTTTTACTGATTTAATTTTTCTTACATCGCCCATTAAAATGGCGCCCTGAACCTCTGCCGGATTCATTGCCGATAAAATCATACGCGCAGTGGATGCGCCAACTCCTGAAACCGATGTAAGCAACAAAAACATTTCCCGCTCCTGCTTATCGGCAAATCCAAACAGCAAATGAGCATCCTCACGCACAACAAATTGTGTGTAAATCAATATTTGTTTGGCATCTTTTATTTTCGAATAGGTATTCAGAGAAATGTGCAGCATATACCCTACACCCGCGCAATCCACAACTGCGTATGTAGGGGCAATTTCCTCTAAATTTCCTCTTAATTGAGTAATCATCTGTTTGTAATCGTCCTAAAACAATGTAAAAGGGTGGCAAATTTCGTCTTTTTTTTTTACTTTTTGAAACCAAAATTCGTCTTCATCGTACACTTAGTCAACCGTCTCAATTATCGTTCTAAATTCCTGATTTACAACGATAAATTTTTATCTTTTACTTGCGGTTCAATACAGTAAAAATCAAATTTTACAAAATTTGACCTTCCGAAAACGAAACAATACTCATATTATTGTACCGGAATTCGTTTTCTGATACATTTTTAATGATACTCACTGATACCCACACGCATTTGTACGAAGAATCTTTACTCACTGATTTCGATGCGATGTACAAGCGTGCGCTGCACAATCGTGTGAGGCGTTTTTTTATCCCCAATGTAGATTCATCTACAGCAGAAAAACTAATTGAAATCTGTCAAAATTACGAAGGGGTGTTTGGAATGATGGGTTTGCATCCTTGCAGCGTGAATGAAAACTATAAAGAGGAACTCAATCTTTTATATCAAAAATTCAATGACTTTAAATTTGTAGCTGTTGGCGAAATCGGCATTGATTTATATTGGGATAAAACGTATTATTCGCAACAGGTAGATGCATTGAAAACCCAGCTGCAATGGAGTCTGGAGTTGAATTTGCCGGTGGCGATTCATTGCCGCGATGCTTTTGATGAAATTTATCAAATTATAGCCTTGCCGGACTTTAAAAATGCAAGAGGAATTTTTCATTGCTTCACCGGAACGGAAGAACAAGCCAATAAGGTGATTGATTTAGGATTTTATCTGGGAATCGGCGGTGTGATTACGTTTAAAAACAGCGGACTTGCCGAAAATCTGAAAAATGTTTCTTTAGAACACATGGTTTTAGAAACCGACTCTCCTTACCTTGCTCCTGTTCCATACAGAGGAAAACGAAACGAGAGCAGTTATTTGCTTCAAATTGCCGAAAAACTGGCGGATGTAAAAGAAGTTTCGCTTGCAGAAGTGGCCGGGGTAACGACACAAAACTCAATTAAAATCTTTGGAATCTAACCCATAACCATGAATTCAAAATCAAAAATCCTGGTGATTTACACCGGTGGAACCATCGGGAGCTTTCGCGATAAGAAAACCGGAAGCCTGATGCCTGTGAATTTCGAAAAGCTGAAAAGCCTGCTTCCGGAACTTGATCATTTGAATGTAACACTCACCGTAAAATCATTTGAAACGCCAATAGATTCTTCGGATATGCTTCCGGAAGACTGGTTGAAACTTTTGGAGATCATTGAAATCAATTACAACAAGTTTGATGGTTTTGTCATCCTGCACGGAACAGACACAATGGCTTACACAGCGTCTGCTATAGGCTTTTTAATCAGTGGATTACAAAAACCTGTCATCTTCACAGGCTCACAATTGCCGGTGAATATCAATCGCACTGACGGACGGGAAAATTTAATTACAGCCATCGAAATTGCTTCAATGAAGCACAATGGCACACCTGTAATCAAAGAAGTTTGCATCTATTTCGAATACAAATTATTCAGGGCCAACAGAACATCCAAAACCAGTGCAGAGCATTTCGATGCCTTTGAATCACTGAATTATCCGCCCCTCGCTGAGGCCGGAGTCCATATAAATTTCAATAAAAAAGCGTTTTTAAAATCAGGAAAAAGCAAAACTACATTTCATAAAAACTTAAACACGTCGGTATGTTTAGTGAAACTTTTTCCCGGTATTTCGGCTGAAATTTTCGAATCAATCATTCAAAATCCAAACACAAAAGCCTTGGTGATTGAAACCTTTGGGTCAGGAAATCTGGGCAATAAACCCGAAATTTTAAAATGTCTGGAAGTGGCTGTAAACAAAGGAATTATAGTGGCAAATATTACCCAATGCCAAAAAGGAAGTGTAAAACAGCAGGAATATCGCGCAGGGCAAGTGCTGGAAACGATTGGGGTGATTGGAGGGGCTGATATTACCACCGAAGCCGCTCTAACAAAATTGATGTATTTGCTAAGTAAAAATTACTCTTCCGATAAAATTAAAAGCCTGTTCTGCAAATCGTTAAAAGGCGAAATGAGCAATTAAATTGATATGATAGACATCGAAGCGTATAACTACCACCTACCGGAAGATAAAATTGCTAAATTTCCTGTATCTCCAAGGCATGATTCGAAATTATTGGTTTATAAAAATGGCAAAATCGAACATACTCATTTTAAGCATATTGCAGCACATATCCCTGAAAATGCAACACTTTACTTCAACGAAACAAAAGTCATCAATGCCCGATTGAAATTCAAAACAGAAAAAGGCAGCGATATTGAAATTTTTCTTTTGAATCCCGTTGAAATCCATGAAAAAATAGAATCACACCTCAGCAGGAAAGGCTCGGATTATTGGGAATGTATGATTGGCCGCAAGAAAAAATGGGATAGCAGCGAAACATTAATTTGCAGGCAAGATTCAGTAATCATAAATGCGACACAAATCGCTGACTCTGTGGTAAAATTAGCCTGGGAACCTTCGGAAAAAACCTTGTCAGAAATTCTAACCCAACTGGGCGAAACCCCTTTACCTCCCTACCTCAAAAGGCAGGCTATTGAGTCCGACAAACAAAATTACCAAACCGTGTATTCAAAAAACGAAGGCTCGGTGGCAGCCCCAACAGCGGGATTGCATTTCACGGAGCAAGTTTTTGAATCACTTGAAAAAAAATCAGTGACCATACAAAAAGTAACCTTGCATGTAGGCGCAGGCACATTTGCGCCTGTAAAAGTCAAAAACGCCGTGGAGCATCCTATGCATCAGGAACAAATCATTGTTACCCGAAAAAACATTGAAAATCTGTTGGCTGATAATAATTTTATAATTCCTGTGGGCACCACCTCCATGCGGTGGCTGGAAAGTGTATATTGGTTTGGGGCAATTTTAAACTCGAATCCGGATTCAAACCTTAGTGTAATCCAATCAACTCCAATAGAGTACCCCGCGATTGATGTAAAAAAAGCACTTCAAAATATCCTCGAAAAAATGAAAAGAGAAAATTGTGAGGAAATTGTAGGTAATACCTCCATTTATATTTACCCGGGCTATGCATTTAAAATCTGCAAAGGAATCATTACCAATTTTCATCAGCCCAAATCCACATTAATGCTTTTAATTTCGGCATTGGTGGGCGACAACTGGAAAAAAATTTATCAAAGTGCCCTTGAGAATGATTATCGCTTCTTGAGTTATGGAGATAGCTCATTATTAATCCCTTAGAGCATTTTTGTCGTTTCCTCACCTTAAATTAATATTAGATTTTTCATCGGCTCGATGTGTAAGTATAAGATTCATATATTTGTAGGTTGAAAAAAATGTAGGCAATCCATTTTAATTAAGCTAAAATTGAAAGTAAAAATTAAAAATAAGTTGCTGAAAGAGAGAATTTTAACAGTTATTAGGATTTATTGAAAAACAATTACATAGATTAAAATGAATTTATTTGCATTCAGGAAAGCGAAGCTAACTGCCCTATTGGCTATTATTTCAATTGTTACAATCCCATTCAAAGTTCAAAGTCAAACCTGCGGAATTTGGCAAGTAAGCAACACCGCAGAACTTACAACTGCCTTAACATCAGCATGTGGTACAGCCGGAGGTGGTATCATTCGAATGGCTGCCGGAACTTATACACTGAATTCCGAACTATCATTATGCAACAATGTTGTACTTGAAGGAGGATACAATAGCACTTTTACTACAAAGTCCAGTTTATCAGGACTTACCGTCATCAACCGGACACAGCTTAGCCCCGGCTCGCATCCTGACGGCACACCGTTCATCAGAGGATTAGTAGCCGTAGGCGCATCAAACTGGCGTTTGCAAGATTTGCAAATTGAAGTAGCCAATGCAGCAGCAGGTTCAAGGGTCACCAATTATGCTGTTTATGTAAACAATTGTAGTAATTACAATATCGTAAGATGCAGAATCCTTAGTGGAAATGCCGGTTCCGGTACAAGCGGAATCCCGGGTGCTTCAGGTGGCAATGGAGGAAACGGACAAAATGGACAAACCGGCCACCCCAATGATGCATCGTTCAATACGAATGCAAGCACTGCATTAGGCGGGACATCGCCATGTGGCTGTAACGGCGGAAACGGAGGTCAAGGCTCCTGGGTTTCATTCTTCTCTGGAAGCGGTGGAGCCGGCGGTTGCGGAGGTCCTTCAGGTGGAGCCGGCGGGGGCGATAATTGCAATTTATTCGGTTGTTCAAACCCAGGAAATGGTGTGAATGGAACGAATGGATTCAATGGCGGACCGGGAAGTAATGGAGCTTTAGGTGCAGCACCATCAATAACAACAGATTGGGGACTACCGGGAGGTGCAGGAGCTACCGGAGCTAATGGAGGCAATGGAACAGGTGGAAGTGGCGGAGGCGGTGGCGGCGCCGAGAGCGGTGGCCTTTGCGATGATGGATCCGGCGGCGATGGCGGCGGTGGCGGTGGCGGTGGCTGCGGAGGTGCCGGGGGCACGGGCGGTACAGGCGGAGGAAACACTTTTTGCATTTTTATTGCCAATAATGGCGGCGGTGGCAATGTAATTGATTGCCAATTTGTGAATGGAACAGCAGGAGCCGGCGGGCTTGGCGCTGCAGGTGGTGCAGGCGGCACAGGTGGTACAGGTGGCACAGGATTAGCCTTTACAGGAACCGATGCGTGTGATGTTGGAAAAGGAGGAAACGGTGGCAACGGTGGAAATGGTGGCGTAGGCGGTACCGGTGGAAACGGCCAAAATGGATTATCTGCTTCGGTGCAAGTCGCTTCCGGAGCTCCATTGGTAACAAACAGTACTTTATCACTGAATACCCAGGCACAATACACAATCTCTGCAGTATCAGGCGCTCCTTATTGCTCAAACACCAATTACACACAAAGCGCGTGCGCAACAGGAAATATTAATTTTGCTACCAGCGGATTGAAAACGATAAATGCTTGTGCCGGTGTTTATACCAACTTTGTAACAGTTGGTGGCGAAAATGAAACACCAACCATTTCAGCAGGAGGACCGCTTAACTTTTGTTCAGGAGGAAGTGTAACCTTAACATCCACATCAGGACCAGTTTCACAACCTTACACAAGCTATCAGTGGTTCAATAATGGCGTACCAATAAGTGGAGCAACAGGGCAAACATTTACTGCCACAATTTCAGGAACCTATACCGTCCAGGGAATAACATCGTGCTGCGGGAATACCTTAACCTCAAACTCCATAGTTGTAAATGTAACAGGTACAAATTTCTCCTATTCATCTACAACATTTTGTCCTTCAAGTCCCAATCAAACGCTATCGGTTCTACCAACCACCTCAGGAGGAACTTATTCCATCAGCCCTTCTTTGCCTGTGGCGAATTTCAACCCTGTCAATGGTCAAATTTCTCAATTCAACACCATTCCACAGGGTCCTTACACGGTAACGTATGAAGTAGTAGGATGCTCCAGCTCAGTAAACATCACAGTGCTTCCATCAAACTTCACACCCATATCATATCCACAGCTCAGTTATTGCTCCAACACAGGGTTGCAAAGTCCAAATCCATTTTCAGGGTCGGGCATTTTCAACTCTTTCCCAAGCTTAGGTGCAGCATTGGATGTGAATACCGGTCAAATCAACACTGATATTGCTACTGTTGGAAACAATTATTTAATTCAATTCACACCAACCGGGGTGGCTTGTCCTCAGCCCAGTACAGCTATTGTGAATATTTTGC
>ERZ761602.5785-NODE-5785-length-14356-cov-52.119222_pt1 | contig 14356 bp, 11 predicted proteins | sample MGYA00512165_ERZ761602 | MGnify/ENA primary metagenome ERZ761602 (study PRJEB28899, sample SAMN02445085) | bioreactor sludge metagenome | biome: EBPR sludge; isolation source: Thorneside wastewater treatment plant | place: Australia: Brisbane, Thorneside...
TTCTTGTCACGCAGCATGGCCAGCGAGCGGGCGATGCGCTTGCGCGTGGCGTGCGGCATGATGACATCGTCGATGAAGCCGCGGGCGCCGGCCACGAACGGGTTGGCGAACTTCTCCTTGTATTCGGCTTCCCGCCCGGCGAGTTTGGCGAAATCGTTCTTTTCCTCGCGGAAGATGATCTCGACCGCTCCCTTCGGACCCATGACCGCGATCTCGGCCGACGGCCAGGCGAGGTTGACGTCGCCGCGCAGGTGCTTCGACGACATGACATCGTAGGCGCCGCCGTAGGCCTTGCGGGTGATGACGGTGACCTTGGGCACCGTGCATTCGGCATAGGCGTAGAGCAGCTTGGCGCCATGCTTGATGATGCCGCCATATTCCTGGGTGGTGCCCGGCATGAAGCCCGGAACGTCCACGAAGGTGACGACCGGAATGTTGAAGGCATCGCAGAAGCGGACGAAGCGGGCGGCCTTGATCGACGACTTGATATCCAGGCAGCCGGCGAGCACGAGCGGCTGGTTGGCGACGAAGCCGACCGGATGGCCGTCGATGCGCCCGAAGCCGATGATGATGTTCCTCGCATAGTCGGGCTGCAACTCGAAGAAGTCGTTGTCGTCGACGACCTTGATCAGCAGTTCCTTCATGTCGTACGACTTGTTGGCGCTGTCCGGAACCAGCGTGTCGAGCGAGTAGTCCATGCGGCCAGCCGGATCGTTGGTCGACGTGTGGGGCGGCTTTTCCTGGTTGTTGGCCGGAATGAAGTTCATGAAGCGGCGCAGCATGGACAGGGCTTCGACATCGTTTTCGAAAGCCAGGTCGGCGACGCCGGACTTGCTGGTGTGGGTGATGGCGCCGCCGAGTTCCTCGGCGGTAACGTCTTCATGGGTGACGGTCTTGACCACTTCCGGACCGGTCACGAACATGTACGACGAGTCCTTGACCATGAAGATGAAATCGGTCATCGACGGCGAATACACCGCACCGCCGGCGCAGGGACCCATGATCAGGGAAATCTGCGGGACGACGCCGGAAGCCATGACGTTGCGCTGGAAGACATCGGCGTAGCCGCCCAGCGAGGCGACGCCTTCCTGGATCCGCGCGCCGCCCGAGTCGTTGAGACCGATCACCGGGGCGCCGACCTTGATGGCATGATCCATGACCTTGCAGATCTTCTCGGCATGGGTCTCGGACAGCGAGCCGCCGAACACGGTGAAGTCCTGCGAGAAGACGAAGACCAGACGGCCGTTGATCGTGCCGTAGCCGACGACCACACCGTCACCCGGGGTCTTTTCCGACTGGTCCATGCCGAAATCGACGCAGCGGTGCTCCTTGAACATGTCCCATTCCTCGAACGAATCCGGGTCGAGCAACAGCTCGATGCGTTCGCGGGCGGTCAGCTTGCCCTTCTTGTGCTGGCTGTCGATGCGCTTCTGGCCGCCGCCGAGGCGGGCCATTTCACGCTTTCTTTCCAGCTGGCGGATGATGTCGATCATAGAGAACTCCCTAGGTGGTTCGGGTGGCTTGAATCAGTGTTTCAGGTAGTCGAGAAGCGCAAAGGCCGCCGCCGCCGGGGTCGTATGCCCCTGTTCGACGGACCGGGTCAACGCCGGCAGGTTTTCCTGCACGCGCGGGTGATGACGAAAATGCCGGCGCAGGCCGGAGTCGATCAGTTGCCACATCCAGCTCAGCGCCTGATGCCGGCGCCTGGCGGCGAATTCGCCGGTCGGCTTGAGCGCGGCCTGATACTGCTCGACCTGCTCCCAGAAGCCGGCGATGCCTTCCTTGTGCAGCGCCGACAGCGTGATCACCGGCGGCGACCAGTGCCTGGATGCCGGGCGCAGCAGGTGCAGCGCATTGCGCCACTGGCCGCGGGCGACCGCCGTCGCCTTGGGGTCGATGTCGGCCTTGTTGATGACCACCAGGTCGGCGATCTCGACGATGCCCTTCTTGATCGCCTGCAGGTCGTCGCCGGCGTTGGGCAACTGGAGCAGGCAGAACATGTCGACCATGCCGGCGACCGTCGTCTCCGACTGGCCGACACCGACGGTCTCGACGATGATCACGTCGAACCCCGCGGCTTCGCAGAGCAGCATCGCCTCGCGCGTCTTTTCGGCGACGCCGCCGAGCGAACCGGCCGACGGGCTCGGCCGGATGAATGCCTCCTCGCGCTGACTGAGCAGTTCCATGCGCGTCTTGTCGCCGAGGATGGACCCGCCGGTCACGGTCGACGACGGATCGATGGCCAAAACCGCCAGCCGCTTTCCCTGTTCGATCAGCCAGACGCCAAGCGCCTCGATGAAGGTGGACTTGCCGGCTCCCGGCACGCCGGAGATGCCGATGCGGATGGCGTTGCCGGTCTTCGGCAGCAGCGCCGTCAACACCTGCTGCGCGCGCTGCTGGTGATCCGCCCGCGTCGATTCGATCAGCGTGATCGCCTTGGCCAGCGCCCGGCGCCGGCCGGCCAGCACGCCGTCGACCAGCGCCATGTCCTGCCCGGAAAGCACGGGGAGACTCAAGTCAGTCAATCTCGAGCACTCCCTGGGCGCCTGACTGCAAGAATCCCTGGATATATTCCGCTTGCGCCAGTAGCACCTCCCGAATGCGTGTATTGCTGACATTACCCAGATTCAGCAGGATCACCTTGGGCGGGAAGCCGCGCAATAACGCAAGCTCCAGAAAATCTGCATCCTTGCTGACGGGCGCAAAGCCCTCTGTCCGGGCGAAGTTCCAAAGCGCGGCATCGCTGGCGGTGTCCAGCCCGCACCAGGCAACCTGTGAAGAGCCTGGAAACAGGCTTTCAAGTTCGGGCAACAAACGCCGGGAAAGGTTTTGATCGAACAACAACTTCACGCTGCCAGCCGTAAAATCTGTTGCTCACGCTGGGCGGCGTAGCCAAGACAGGCCAAAATGTCATCGCGTTCGAGTTCGGGGTAATCCACCAGAATTTCCGCTTCACTCATCCCGGAAGCCAACCAGCCCAGAACATCGTAAACGCTGATACGCAGATGGCGGACACAGGGGCGCCCGCCACGCTTTCCCGGCTCCAGGGTAATGCGAGAGATCGTCACTCTACGTCCTCCCAATCCCGTTTCAAGATCATTGCGGCATCGTTCCCGAATCACGCAAAAGCTGCTGATTGATGAACCTGGGCGCAGTAGCCCGCACGCAACGCCGCCAGTATGGCATTTGGCGTTAGCACTTCAGCCAGGGATTTGGCGGCTATCTTGATCTCCGTCTGGCTATGGCCCCTGACTGACCACAACCAGGTTTTTCCTCTCCAGCACAGATACGGCCTACCGTAACGCAAAAACATTGCGCCATCCGGCAACTCATCAAACTGGACAAGGCTGGTTTGCGTGAAATCATGTCGGCTCGCGCAACGATCCTGGTGGAGTTCGTGATCGACCAACTTTGGATCAGAGTCGCCTTCCTCAATCGCCTTTGGCTTGCACCACGCGGATTTGAAAGCCGCATGATCCGATTTCCTGCATGTCCCGCACGGCCGATGCCCCGCAGAAAGCGCGGTTACCTCGTCAAGGAAGAAAAGCTCGGAGTAATCCTTCAGGCTTGCCATCAGCCGCAATTTTCCTTGAATTCTCTCGCCTCGTTGCCAGCCGCCGAAATTCAAGCGGCAAGCGACCCAGGATTCATGCTGCCAATCCTTGGAAACCGGGCCATGGATTTGCCGATGGAGAATCCCGCGATTCCCCATCGGCATCGCACTTGGGCAGACCACCTCAATGCGACCCGCGCGATGAACGCCGTTCGGCAAAGGCATGGGAAATCGCCTTGAGCCTAGCCACGCGCCTCGTGGATTGCTTCCAGCACCTTCCTGGCGGAATCCTCGATCCGCGTGCCCGGTCCGAACACTGCCTTGGCGCCGGCGGCGAACAGCGCATCGTAGTCCTGCGCCGGGATGACGCCGCCGGCAAAGACGATGATGTCGTCGGCCCCCTGATCCTTCAGCGCCTTGATCAGCTGCGGCACCAGGGTCTTGTGGCCGGCGGCCAGCGACGAGCAGCCGACGGCATGGACGTCGTTCTCGATGGCCTGGCGGGCAGCCTCTTCCGGAGTCTGGAAGAGCGGGCCCATGTCGATGTCGAAGCCGAGGTCGGCGTAGGCCGTCGCGACCACTTTGGCGCCGCGGTCGTGCCCGTCCTGGCCGAGCTTGGCGATCATGATGCGCGGGCGCCTCCCCTCCTCGTCGGCGAACCTGGCGACATCGGCCTTGATCTGTTCCCAGCTTTCCTGACCTTCCACGACGCCTCCGTAAACTCCCGAAATGGTCTGGTTGGTGGCGCGGAAGCGGCCGAAGACGGCTTCCAGCGCGTCCGACACCTCGCCCACCGTGGCGCGCAGGCGGATCGCCTTGACCGTCAGGTCGAGCAGGTTGCCCTCGCCGGTCCTGGCGCACTCGGTCAGCACGTCCAGCGCGGCATCGACAGCGGCCTGGTCGCGCATCTTGCGGATGCGGGCGAGGCGTTCGATCTGCGCTTCGCGCACCGCATGGTTGTCGATGTCGAGGATGTCGATCGCGTCTTCCCTGGCCAGCTTGTACTTGTTGACGCCGACGATGACGTCCTTGCCCGAGTCGATGCGCGCCTGCTTGTCGGCGGCGCAGGTCTCGACCTGCATCTTGGCCCAGCCCGATTCGACAGCCTTGGTCATGCCGCCCATCGCCTCGATTTCCTCGATGATGCCCCAGGCCTTGTCGGCCATGTCCTGGGTCAGCCGCTCCATCATGTAGGAACCGGCCCACGGGTCGACGACGTTGGTGATGTGGGTTTCTTCCTGGATGATCAGCTGGGTGTTGCGGGCGATGCGCGCCGAGAACTCGGTCGGCAGCGCGATGGCTTCGTCGAGCGCGTTGGTGTGCAGCGACTGGGTGCCGCCGAAGACCGCCGCCATCGCCTCGATGGTGGTGCGCACGACGTTGTTGTACGGGTCCTGCTCGGTCAGCGACCAGCCGGAAGTCTGGCTGTGCGTGCGCAGCATCTTCGACTTGGCGTTCCTGGCATTGAAGCCGGTCATGATGCGGTCCCACAGCAGGCGGCCGGCGCGCATCTTGGCGATTTCCAGATAGAAGTTCATGCCGACCGCCCAGAAGAAGGACAGGCGGCCTGCGAAGGTATCGACGTCCATGCCCGAGGCGATGCCGGTCCGCACGTATTCCATGCCGTCGGCCAGCGTGAAGGCCAGTTCGATCGCCTGGTTGGCGCCGGCCTCCTGGATGTGGTAGCCGGAGATCGAGATCGAATTGAACTTCGGCATGTGCTGCGCCGTGTAGCCGAAAATGTCGGCGATGATCTTCATCGACGGCTTGGGCGGATAGATGTAGGTGTTGCGGACCATGAACTCCTTGAGGATGTCGTTCTGGATGGTCCCCGAGAGTTGCGCCTGCGCCACGCCCTGCTCCTCGGCGGCGACGATGTAGCCGGCGAGGATGGGCAGCACGGCGCCGTTCATCGTCATCGACACCGAAATCTTGTCGAGCGGGATGCCGTCGAAGAGGATCTTCATGTCCTCGACCGAGTCGATCGCCACGCCGGCCTTGCCGACGTCGCCGAGCACGCGCGGGTTGTCGGAGTCGTAGCCGCGGTGGGTGGCGAGGTCGAAGGCGACCGACACGCCCTGGCCGCCGGCGGCGAGCGCCTTGCGGTAGAAGGCGTTGGACGCCTCGGCGGTGGAGAAGCCGGCGTACTGGCGGATGGTCCACGGCTTGACCGCGTACATGGTCGGCTGCGGGCCGCGCAAATACGGGGCAAAACCGGGCAGGGTGTCGGCGAATTCCAGCCCTGCGACATCGGCCCTGGTATACAGCGGCTTGACCGCCAGACCTTCCGGGGTGTTCCAGTTCAGGTTCTTGACATCACCGGCCGGCGAGTGCTTTGCCGCCAACTTTTCCCAAGCACCCAGGTTATTGGAATCAAAGAACTTTTCAGACATGAAACCCCCTCGTCGATTCGGTTTTCTCAGGCTGCTGCTGCCGCAATCCGGATTCTACGCTGTCGCGCCCGGCTTGACATGCCAACCTTCGCATAATACTGTATCCATAATTACAGGGGAAGTCGGCACCCGCCCGCACCGCACCAGGAACATGACCCGCATCGCACCTACCGCGCTCTACCAGGAAGTGGCGGAACGTCTGCGTCAGCGCATCTTCTGTGACGAACTGGCGCCGGGCGAGCGGATCGACGAGCAGCGACTCGCCGAGCAATACGGGATCTCCCGCACACCCTTGCGCGAGGCATTGAAGGTTCTGGCGTCCGAGGGGCTGGTCGAACTCAAGCCGCGCCGTGGCTGCTACGTCACCGAGATTTCCCAGCGGGATCTCGACGACATCTTTCCGCTGATGGCCATGCTCGAGGGACGTTGCGCGGGGGATGCGGTTCGCCATGCCGTGCCGGCGGACATCGCCGACCTCAGCGAGATCCACTCACGTCTCGAATCCGCCGCGCGTGACGGGCGCATCGCTGCCTTTTTCGAGGCCAATCAGGAGTTCCACGGGAAGATGCAGGAACTCGCCGGCAATCGCTGGATGCTCTCCGTCATTCAGGACCTGCGCAAGGTACTCAAGCTCTCGCGTCTGCATTCGCTGTCTCTGGAGGGCCGCCTCCAGCAGTCCCTCGCCGAGCACCGCGCGATCATGGCGGCGATCAAGGCCGGCGATGCCGCCAGCGCCGAGAAGCTCATGCACGATCATATCCTGTGCGGGCGCGAGGCGCTGGCAAGGAAGGAAGCCAGGACGCCAGGTCCGGCGTAGAAGCCCTCGATCAACGCGAACCGCGCCGACGCGTAAACAGGAAAGCCCCGGCGAGCCGGGGCTTTCCTCCTGGACGAGAGCCCTGGCGCCTAGTGCTTGGCTGCCCCCGAGGCGCCGAAACCGGTCTGGGCGCGCACATACTGGTCTTCGAAGGCTTCGATCTCCTGCCTGGCGCGAACGGTGCTGTCGCTCTTCGAGAAGATGTAGGCGAGCAGGAAGGCGATCGGCATCGCAAACAGCGCCGGCTGGGTGTAGGGGAAGATCGCCGCCTTGTTGCCGATGACGTCGACCCACACCGACTTCGAGAGGACGACGAAGGCGACCGCCGACAGCAGGCCGCCGTAGCCGCCCCACAGGGCGCCGCGGGTGGTCAGGCCCTTCCAGTACATCGACAGGATCAGCACCGGGAAATTCGCCGCCGCGGCCACGCCGAAGGCCAGACCGACCATGAAGGCGATGTTCTGCTTCTCGAACAGGATGCCGAGGACGATGGCGACGAAGCCGAGGCAGATGGTGGCGATCTTCGAAACGCGGATCTCCTTGGCTTCCGTCGCCTTGCCCTTCATGATGACACGGGCGTAGAGGTCGTGCGAAATCGCCGATGCGCCGGCGAGCGCCAGGCCGGCAACGACGGCGAGGATGGTGGCGAAGGCAACGGCCGCCAGGAAGCCGAGCAGCATGTTGCCGCCGACCGCCCTGGCGAGGTGCATGGCGACCATGTTGCCGCCGCCGATCAGCTTGCCGCCCACCGTTCCGCCCTCGAAGAACTCCGGGTTCTGACCGACGATCAGGATGCCGCAGAGGCCCATCAGGAAGATCACGTTGAAGAAGTAGGCGACGAAGCCGGAAGCGTACAGCACCGACTTGCGCGCCTCCTTGGCGTCGGTGACGGTGAAGAAGCGCATCAGGATGTGTGGCAGGCCGGCGGTGCCGAACATCAGGCCGAGGCCCAGCGAGATGGCGGTCACCGGGTCGGCCAGCAGGCTGCCCGGATACATCAGCTTGGGACCGAGCTTATGCACGGCCGTCGCTTTCTCCAGCAGGCTCTGGTACGAAAACCCGAACTGGCTGAAGGCCAGGACCATGACCAGCGTACCCCCGGTGAGCAGCATGCAGGCCTTGATGATCTGTACCCAGGTCGTCGCGACCATGCCGCCGAAGGTGACATAAACCATCATCAGCAGGCCTACGGCGAAGATGGCGATGTTGTAGTCGAGGCCGAAGAGCAGCTTGATCAGCTGGCCCGCGCCGACCATCTGCGCCAGCAGGTAGAAGCAGACCACGGTCAGCGACGAGATCGCGGCCATGGTCCGCACCTTGCCCTGGTCGAGGCGGTAGGCGGTGATGTCGGCGAAGGTGAACTTGCCGAGGTTGCGCAGGCGTTCGGCCATCAGGAACAGGATGATCGGCCAGCCGGCGAAGAAGGCCAGCATGTAGACGTAGCCATCGTAGCCCTGGGTGTACACCATCGCCGTCAGGCCGAGGAGCGTCGCCGCCGACATGTAGTCGCCGGCGATCGCCAGGCCGTTCTGGAAGCCGGTGATGCCGCCGCCGGCGGTATAGAAGTCGGCGGTCGTCTTGGTCCGGCTGGCCGCCCAGTAGGTGATCCCCATGGTCAATCCCACGAAGATCAGGAACATGATGATGGCGTGCCAGTTGGTCGCCTGCTTCTCGGTCGCGCCGACGGCGTCGGCGGCGAGGGCAAGCGAAGAAAAGCCGAGCAGCGCGAGCGCGGTGACGATCTTCCTCATTACTTGTTCTCCTTCCACGCGTCGCGGATGAGATCCTGGGTCATCGCGTCGAACTCGCTGTTTGCCCGCATGACATAGAAGGCGGTCAGGACCCAGAAGAAGATGAACAGGAAGGCCTCGACGGCGACCCCGACGGTCAGCATCGATCCCTCGGCAACCGGCCGCCCGAGCGCGGTCGGGTTGAACGCGATCGTCAGGACATAGCCGTAGAACAGGGCCAGGACGATAGTGGCCAGGGTCCACGCGAAACGCCCCCGCCGCCTGACCAACTCCTGGAACTTCGGATTGTTCCGCATATGCTCATACATTGCACTGCTCATTGTTATCCCCCTCTCTGTTAACAAGAATGTGGTGCCGCGACATACTATCCCATGCAAGCCGCAATTCGCGCAAGCCGCAAGTCGTTGATCCGGATTTCCGCGAGGCTACAATGACCTCCCCTCCCGCAGGATTTTGCCGATGAGCACGGTCGACCTCTCCCGCGATGGCGACATCGCCACCCTGACCCTGAACAACCCGGGCAAACTGAATGCCGTCGATCTCGGCATGTGGCTGCAGCTCGCCGAAAACATGGCTGTCCTGTCGGTCGACCGCGACATCCGCTGCATCGTCCTGCGCGGCGCCGGCGAGGAGGCTTTTGCCGCGGGGGGCGATCTCGAGGAGTTCGTCACCGCCCGCGCGACACTCGAACAGGCGCTCCACTATCACGACCGGGTGGCCGCGGCGCTGAACGCCATCGCCAACTGCCCGCACCCGACGGTGGCGCTGATCCAGGGCGCCTGCATCGGCGGCGGGCTGGAGATCGTCGGCGTCTGCGACCTGCGCATCTGCAACGCGTCGGCACGCTTCGGAGCGCCGATCAACCGCCTCGGCTTCTCCATGTATCCCGGCGAAATGGAAGGCCTGCTCAAGCTGGCCGGCGCCGCGGTGATGAAGGAGATCCTGCTCGAAGGGCGCATCCTGAATGCTGCCGAGGCTTGCGCGAAGGGCCTCGTCACCCGCGTCGTACCCGACCCCGAGGCGGCCGGCGAAGCCTACGCCACCGCCCGCCGCATCTGCGCCGGGGCGCCTCTGGTGGCCGGCTGGCACAAGCACTGGATCCGCCGCCTGCAAGACGGCCGGCCGCTCAGCGACGAAGAAAAAACCGCCTCGTTCGCCTTCCTCGACACCGAGGATTACCGGGAAGGCCTCGCCGCCTTCCTGGAAAAGCGCAAGCCTGTGTTCAAGGGGCGCTGAACAGGGTCCACAGCATCTTCGCGGCAAGCAGGATCAGGATTCCCGCGAAGAGGCGCTTCAATGTCGCCACCGGCAGACGATGCGCCAGCCGCGCGCCGAGCGGCGCCGTAAGCACCGTCGCCAGGACAAGGACCGCCAGCACCGGCAGGTAGACGTAGCCAAGGCTGGCTGCAGGCAAGCCGGTCTGTCCCCAGCCGTTGAATACATAGCCGAGCGTCCCACCCAGGGCGATCGGCAGGCCGACCGCCGCGGAAGTGCCAATCGCGTTCTGGACGCGGACATTGCACCAGGTCAGGAAGGGAACGGTCAGCGAGCCGCCGCCGATGGCCACCAGCGACGACAGCACGCCAATGGCCAACCCGACGCCGGCGACCCCAAACGGCCCCGGCAATTCGCGCGCCGGCTTGGGCTTGAGGTTCAGGGCCATCTGCAGGGCGACGGCGCAGACGAAGAAGGTGAAGAAGACGGCCAGCGGGCGGGCTGGAACGCTCGATGCGAACAGGGTGCCGAGGGCGGTGCCGAACAGTATCCCCGGCGTCAGGGTTCTCACCACGTCCCAGAGGATGGCCCCGTGACTCTGGTGCGTGCGGATGCTGGCGATTGCGGTAAAGATGATGCTGGCCATCGAGGTTCCCAGCGCCATGTGCAATGTCTCGCCCGCCGGAACCTGCCCCTGCGCGGCAAACATCAGCGTCAGCGCCGGAACCAGGACAAGGCCGCCGCCGATCCCCAGCATGCCCGCCAGGAAGCCGGCGAAAGCGCCGAGCGCAAGGTACTCCGCGATCCACAGGATGGTCATGCCGATGATCTCCGAAAGATGAAGGGCCCGCTGGCCGCCTCTCCCGGTCACCCACGCCTGTCGCCCCCGGGAGAAGGCGAATGTTAGCAGGCTCATCATCCCGGCGCCGGCCGGCAGGCGCCGAATTCGCCACCAATCGCCCGTCGACCGCGACAGGCAACGAGAATCCGGGTGGTGCATTGCGCACCCGCTACAGTGCGTCGGACTCGACGATCGTGACCCCCGGACGGCCTTCGACAACGCCACGGAGCAGGGCGGCGGCGATGGCTTGCGGGCGCACCGCGCGATAGCGGCGCGGGAGCAGCGGGCGCAGGAGGCGGGCAATAAGCAGTCCGGCCTGTTCGCCGGGCCGGGCCTCGTTGCGCTCGGCGTCGATCAGCGAGGGGCGGACAATGGTCGTGCTGGCGAACCCGAGATCGATGATGCCCTGCTCGGCCTCGGCCTTGGTCCGCAGGTAGAAATTCCCGCGCGCGCTGGCGCCGAGCGACGAGTTCAGCGCATAGCGCGTCGCACCGGCGGCGCGCGCCAGTCGCCCGACGGCGATCGGCAGATCGCGGTCGATGGCGGCGAACGCGGCCTGCGACCCCGCCACCCGGATCGTCGTGCCCAGGGTGCACACCACCGCATCGACCTTCCACCACGGCGCTTCTTCGGGAAGCCGGGTGAAGTCGATGACCGGATTCAGCAGCCTCTCGCCACCGGCCACCGCGGCTTGCAGCGGACGGCGGGTCGGGGCGACGATGCGGGTGATGCGCTCTTCGCTCAATGCCTGACGCAGCACCGCCTGGCCCACCGCGCCGGTGGCGCCAACCAGAAGAAGATTCACGGGGCTCGCCATCAGCGCCTGAGCATCCGGTAGGCCAGCCACGGAAACAGGCTGCGCGGCAGAATCCGGTTGGCGAAGGCGGTCGCCCGATTGGGCAGACCGGGTACGACCGAAGCCTGACCGGCGTCCAGCGCCTTGAGGCCGATCTCCGCCACCGGCCGGCTCTCCATCGTCAGCACGTCGGGCAGAGGCATGCTTCCCTGGCCCGACACGGCAAGAAAGTTGGTCGCCGTGACTCCCGGGCAGAGCACCGTGACCGTCACTCCGCGATCCTTCAGTTCCTCATGCAGGGCTTCGCCGAAACTCAGCACATAAGCCTTGCTCGCGGCGTAGGTGGCATACATGGGCAAGGGCTGGAATCCCCCCAGCGAACCGACCAGGAGAATCCTGCCGGCGCCGCGCCTGGCCATGTCGGCGGCAAAAGCATGGGTCAGCTCGGTGAGCGCAATGACGTTGAGCTGGAGCATGTCGATCTCGCGGTCCACATCCTGGTCGACAAAGTCGCCGAAGACGCCGTAACCCGCATTGTTGATGAGGATGTCGATGGCGACGCTCCTGGCCTTGACCTTGGCGTGCAGCTCGGCGCCGACGCCGCGACGCGCGAGATCCATCGCGATGACGTGGCAGTGCGCGCCATGCGTCCGCTTCAGTTCGGCAGCCAGTTCCCGCATCGGCTCGCCGCGTCGCGCCACGAGCACGAGGTTGGCGCCGCGCGCGGCGAGCAGGTGTGCGAAATCGATGCCGAAACCGCTGGACGCACCGGTGACCAGCGCCCACTTGCCGTGCAGATCGTGCCGGATGCCGGTCACCGCCGCTTCACTCCTTGGCCATGGGCGCCGCTCGCCGGGCGCGCGTCCGCCGCGGCGCAACCGCCGGCCCGGTCTGCGCAACCGCCTCCTCCTCGCCGGTTGCGGCAACGCTTGCCGGCTTTCGCCGGCGCGCCGGCGCGGCCTTGCCGGCGGGAGCGCCCGTGGCCGGCGCCCTGGCGTGCTTCGGGTCGCGGGCGATCGCCCCGGCAAGGAGTTCGGCAAAGCTTTCCCTGAGGCAGTCGCAGAGTTCGGCCGGATCGGGAACCATTTTGCGGCAGGCAACGAAGCACACCCACAGGGTCCCGTGGTAGCTGAAGCCGGTCACATTGAGCCCGATCCCGTCGAAGGCGATCGATACGCCGAGGAACAGCTCCAGCTGCGCCCCTGCCATATACAGCGGGACATCCGGCCCGCGCACGTTGGATACCGTGGCGTTGCACAATGCAACCAACCCGACTCGAACCAGTTGCTGCGCCACCACTGCGGGAATCACATCCACCAGCCTCGCCAGCAGATCCTTGCCCAGCGCCGAAGTCGCCGCCTTGGTCCGGGTCGTCCCGCGCCGGATCGCCAGCACGCGCTCGACCGGATCGGCGAGGTCCGTGCGCAAGGCCATCGGCGCCATGCCGATCTGGTTGCCCGAATCCATCTCCTTGTTGCCGCCGCGCGTCGACATCGGCACCATGGCGTTCAGTGTTCGCGCCGGCAATTCGCCCTTGCGTTCGAGATACTTGCGGATCCCGCCGCCGGTGGCCGCCATGAAGATGTCGTTGATCGTGATGCCGTCGACATGCTCGCGAATCGTCTTGCATTCGGCCAGCGAGAACCCCACCGCATCGACCACGCGGTGCGGCGATACCGGCCGGTCGAAACGGGTCTCGGGTTTGCGTCCGGCCATGTCGCCCGGCGCCTTCTCGCTGCGCCCGCCACGGCCTCCGCCAAAGTGCTTGGCGATCAGGCTCCGGGCCGTCTCGAGCGCCTTGCCCGAGGCGACGAGATCCTTGCCGGCCAGCGCCGCGCGCCCGCCAAGTTCGACGGCGAGCCTGGCTGCATCGAAGGCCTGGCGCGCCCGGTTGCCGACTGCCCGCGAGTAGAGTTCGACCTGCGCGGGGATACTGTCGGCAAACACCGTCCGCTCGCCGCTCGCCGTTTCCTCCGCGAAGTCCGCCGACAGGGTGTGGATGGCCTTGAGGATCTCGGCGCCGCCTTCGCCGTCGACCCCCGCATGGTGGAACTTGACGTACAGCGCGAAGCTGCCTTTGGCGACTCCCGGAATGTTGTCGAGGCCCTCGATCACGTAGACCTCCCACAGCGGCCGGCTGCGGTCGAGCGGACGCGAGTGGATGCGCGCGACCTGGATCATCAGTTGCCGCCAGTCGCCGGGCTGCGGCAGGGCGATATGCCGGACATGGTATTCGGTATCGATCTCGCCCTCGTCGATCCAGTAGGGCCGATCGAGCCCCAACGGCGCGCCGACCAGTCTGCGGCGAAAGATCTTGGCGCTGTCGAGTCGCCTGGAGAAGAAGTCCAGAATCTGCTTGAAGCGGACCTGGCCGCCGGGTGCGGTTGACGGGTCGTAGATGCCCAATCCGGCGACGTGCATGTACTGGTTGCCCTGTTCCATGTGCAGGAACAGGCTGTCCACTCCCGAAAGCAGCTTCATCCGGACCTCCGTTGATCGTCGTTGGCGTGAATCGCCGGGCCATTCCGTCCTCCCCTGGCAGCGGGAAGCGGAACGGGATCCAATGGCGCGGGACGAGTATCCACGCCTCCGGCGGCGTCCGTCAACGGCGAATCCCCCTTCCCCCGAAGGCCCGCCGCGTGGCTCGCGCGCGCGGCGCGCCAACGGCATTGCAGGGAAAGCCGCGACGGCGCATCCGGAGGACACCCGATGCGCCGGACTCTCGCCCCGGCGGAGAGCGCGAAACAGGGGGAATGCGGGCGCGTTCGGCCACGCATCCGATCGAGAAGGATGGCCCCCGCGAGTGCCGTCAGGCCGGCATCCTGAACCTGGGTCCAGAGTGGCTGCTTTCCTCTCGCATCAGGCACTCTCGAAGAAGAGAGCGCACAACAGCGATTTCGATGGTCGGCAACCGATGCCAATCAGCATTGGTCCAAGGAATCTATGGCCTTAACAAACACCGCAGGGGACGCTCGGCGGGCGGCGCCGGG
>ERZ761602.5786-NODE-5786-length-14356-cov-8.363331_pt1 | contig 14356 bp, 14 predicted proteins | sample MGYA00512165_ERZ761602 | MGnify/ENA primary metagenome ERZ761602 (study PRJEB28899, sample SAMN02445085) | bioreactor sludge metagenome | biome: EBPR sludge; isolation source: Thorneside wastewater treatment plant | place: Australia: Brisbane, Thorneside...
TCAACGAGAACCTGTCCATCCTGGTGATGACCGGCCTGTATTACCTGATGATCCGGCTCGATGTGTCGATCTACATCGTGGTCACCCTGTTCGGGCTTTGCGTCAGCGGGCTGATGTACGTGATCCGGCAGCGCCATCTCGCCAACCAGCGCGAGCGGGATGACGTCCGCCACCTCGACGACAGCGCGCACCACTAGGCGGGACGCCTAGAAAGGCAATTCCCCACTGCCGGCAGCCATCGCTTCGCGCAGGCAGCGCCGCGCGAAGACCAGGTCTTCCCAGGCCTTGGCCTTTTCCGGCAGGTTGCGCAGCAGGTAGGCCGGATGGTAGGTGACGACCACCGGAATGCCCAGATACTCGAAACGCCTGCCGCGCAACGAAGCGAGCGCCTTGTCGTCGTGCAGCAGAGAATGCACCGCTGCCTTGCCGAGCAGGACGATCACCCGCGGCCGCAGCAAGGCGATCTGACGCTCCAGCCACGGGCGGCAGGCAGCCATCTCCGCCGCGTCGGGGGTGCGGTTGCCGGGTGGCCGGCACTTGACGGCATTTCCGATGTAGACCTTGTTGCCGCGGGCGAGGCCGAGCGCCGCGAGCATGTTGTCGAGGAGCTTGCCGGCCTGGCCGACGAAGGGTTCGCCCTTGACGTCCTCCTCGGCCCCCGGACCCTCGCCGATGAACAGCCAGTCCGGGTCGCGATCGCCGACTCCGAGCACCGCCTGCCGGCGCTGCTCGCACAGCTGACAGGCCCTGCACTTGGCGACGGCCGCCGCCAGATCGGGCCAGTTCAGAGCGTCGACCGCAACCGCCTCCTGTGCCGGGACGGCCCTGGCAGCGGGTGCGGCGGTCGCGGCCGGCGCTGCGGCGGCCCGTTCCGCTGGCAGACCGGCCGGAGCCGCTGCACGCTCGCGCCACAGCGGGGTGATGCCCATTTCGGCCAACATCTGTTCGCGGGTCAGGTTCATCGCAGTCCGATCTCAAACACCAGCGCATCCTCGCGCCCGGCGACCGCCGGATAATAGCCCCGGCGCACGCCGATCTGCGCAAAGCCGAGACCTTGGTAGAAGGCGATCGCCTGCGTGTTCGCCGCCCGCACTTCGAGCAGCAATCTCACGGCGCCGCCGGCGCGGGCAGTTGCGATGACCTGCCGCAGCAGGCGGGCGCCATGCCCGTGCCGCTGCTGGCGCCGGTCGACGCCGATGACCAGCAGGTGCGCCTCGTCGACGATGGACATGAGCACGGAGAAGCCGACGAGATCGCCCTCCACCCGGAGAACCCGCATTTCGTGGCCGGCCGCAAGCGAATCGGCAAAGTTGCCGCGCGACCAGGGAAAAACCTGCAGCGAGGCCTCGAGCGCGACCACGGCGTCGAGGTCATCCGCGGTCATCCGGGAAATCTCGCATTGCCCTGCCGTGATCACGCCTTGCCCCCGCTGCCGAGACGCTCGTCGATCGTCCGTGCAACCTTGTCGCGGACATAGAGCGGCGCCGCCAGCGCCGGATCGATGCCACCGCCGTGCCGAAAGCGGCGCGCGGCCAGTCGCGCCACCGCGTCAGCCTGCGGCAGGATCCCCGGCAGCACACGGATTCCGGCATCAAGCAACCGCCCGGCCAGGGCCGGATACACCGCCGGCGCGTTGCCGCAGGCGACCCAGCCTTCTCCCTCCGGCAGTTCGAGCATGGCGGGAAGCCCGAGGCGGATCTCCCCGAGCGGCTCATGGGCGGCGGCGCGCAACTCGTAGGCCGCCAGATAGACTTCGCCCATGCGCGCGTCGAGCAGGCTGACAACGCGGCCTGCGCCAGCAGTCTCGGCCATCGCCGCCAGCCCGCAGACCGGCAGCAGCGGCAGGTCGGCGCCGACCGCCACGCCCTGGGCGACGGCGCAGGCGATGCGCAGGCCGGTAAAGGCACCGGGTCCGGCGCCGAAGGCAATCCCGTCGAGCTGATTGAAGCCGATTCCCGCGTCGGCCACCAGATCCCTGACAAGCGGCAGCAGGGTTTCGGAATGCGGACGGCCCGAGGGACAGATCCGCTGCTCGATCACGCCGTCCCGCCACAACGCGCAGGTGCCGAAATCCGTCGATGTCTCGATGGCCAGGATCTTCATGACCGGCATTTTACCGGAGTGCCGTCGGCGCCGCGCATCATGGAACCGGCGACAAGCTGCCGCTCAGCGCCACCCGCCCCGCTGCCCGCGACCGCCACCGCCGCCGCCATGCCCAGGCGGCGGACCATAGCCGCGCATCTCGTCGCGCATCCGCTGCCGGTCGTCGTGCGGCATCGGCCGCCATTGCTCGCGGCGGTCCTCGCGGAACCGCTGGCGGTCGTCCTGCGGCATCTGCCGCCACTGCTCACGCATTTCCTGCCGCATCTGGCGGCGCTGGTCCGGCGGAATCTGCGCGAGCGTCGCCCCCGTCGCAGCCGACAAGGCCGAGAACACGAGCAGCAAGCGCGCCATCCTTCGCCAGACAGACATCTTCATGACTTTCCTTCTTGACCCGGCTCCATTCTTGCATTGCTCGGGCAAGGCAGCGAGCACCCTGGCCGGCCGCTTTGTAACAACTTGTTTCCGGCTCCGCGGCTGAAAAAGCTTGTTACCATTGGCCGCGTGCCAACCATGACCCCCGGATTATCCTTCACTCCATGAACGACAGACAACAACGCCTTCTCGTCGTAGACGACGACAGCCGCCTGCGCGACCTGCTGGTCCGCTACCTCGGCGAACAGGGCTTCGAGGTCAGGGCCGTCGGCGATGCGCCGCAGATGGACAGGTTGCGCACACGCGAACATTTCGACCTGGTCGTCCTCGACCTGATGCTGCCCGGCGAGGACGGCCTGACGATCTGCCGGCGCCTGCGCGGCACCGGCGACACAACGCCGATCATCATGCTGACCGCCAAGGGCGAAGAGGTCGACCGCATCGTCGGACTCGAAATGGGGGCCGACGACTATCTGCCCAAGCCGTTCAACCCGCGCGAACTGCTCGCCCGCGTTCACGCCGTGCTGCGCCGCCAGTCATCGGCGCCCCCCGGCGCACCGCAGGCGGACGAGCCGGCGGTCCGCTTTGGCGGCATCGAGGTCGACTTCGCCGCGCGCGCGCTCAAGCGCGGCGACGAACTGCTGCCACTGACCACCGGCGAATTCGCCGTCCTCAAGGTACTCCTGCAGCATCCGCGCCAGCCGCTTTCGCGCGACAAGCTGATGGCCCTCGCCCGTGGCCGCGAGCAGGGCCCGTTCGACCGCGCCATCGACGTTCAGGTTTCGCGCCTGCGCAAGTTGATCGAAAGCGACCCCGCCCAGCCGCGCTACCTGCAGACGGTCTGGGGATTCGGTTATGTCTTCGTGCCGGACGGCGCCGAGCGGCAATGATTCCGCGCACGCTGCTGGCGCGCACCTTCCTGTTGCTGGCAGCCCTCGTCGTCCTGACGACTTCCGCCTGGCTGAGCCTGTTCCGCTACATCGAAGCCGAGCCGCGCGCCAGGGAAACGGCCCAGCTTGCGGCTTCCGCGGTCAACCTGATCCGGGCCGCACTTTTCGCCGCCGCTCCGGAAAGACGCCCGGCGCTGTTCAGCGACCTGTCCACCTGGGAAGGCATCCGCCTGCTGCCGGCCGAGGCTGACGACCGCATCGAGGCGATGCCGGATTCCCGCTTTCACCGCCTGATCGAACGCGAGTTGCTGGCGCGCCTCGGACCGCACACCAGGATCGCCGCCGAGGTCGACGGCGTCTCCGGCTTCTGGGTCAGCTTCCGCCTCGACGAGCACGACGAGGACGAATACTGGCTGATCCTGCCGCGCGAACGCGCAACGCGGACGGTTGCCGGTCACTGGCTGATCTGGGGCCTGCTGGCGCTGGCGCTGGCGCTGGCGGTCGCCTGGCTGATCGCGTCGCGCATCAGTCGCCCGCTCAAGGCACTGGCCATCTCGGCCAAGGCCGTCGGGCGCGGCCTGAATCCGACACCGCTCCCGGAATCGGGCGCCGAGGAATTGCGCCTGCTGGCCGGTGCCTTCAATGCCATGGCCGCCGACCTGCAGCGGCACGAAAAGGATCGGGCGGAAGTCCTCGCCGGCATCTCGCACGACCTGCGCACTCCCCTCACCCGCCTGCGCCTGGAGGCCGAAATGAGCGTCGCCGATGAATCGGCACGACAGTCGGTCGTCGACGACATCGAGCAGATGGAAGCCGTCATCGCCCAGTTCATGGATTACGCGCGCACCGATCTTGGCGAAGAAGCCGTTGCCACCGATGTCGGCGCCCTGCTTGCCGGCGTGGTCGAACGCCAGCGGCAGCGCGGGCAGGCGATCCGGTTGGCCACCGACGTTATTCCCGAACTGCCGGTGCGCCCGCGCGCCCTGACCCGGGCAATCGGCAACCTGATCGACAACGCGGTGAAATACGGTGGCGGCGAGGTTTCGGTAAGCCTGTCGAGACAGGCGGAAGAAATCTGGATCGAAGTCGGCGATCGCGGCACCGGCATTCCGGCCAGCGAGACCGAGCGCCTCAAGCGTCCATTCACGCGGCTGGACGTCGCCCGCAGCAACGCCACCGGCACCGGCCTTGGCCTCGCCATCGTCGACCGCATCGCCCGCCTCCATGACGGGCGGCTGGAGTTGCTGCCGAATCCCGGCGGCGGACTGCTGGCAAGACTGGTCGTCATCGCCGCGACCGGACAGGGATCCACCGCGAGGAGCGGTTGGGCGAGCCGGGAAAGACAAAGCGGATAGGCGCGTGCTATTCTTATTGACTACGGCGCGTGGCGGGGTAGGCGCCGGTCAGGCTCGTGCCGGTTCTGGAACATTGGTCAATCAGGAGGGAATGTCATGTCGATCGGACGCATCGCGTTGATCTTGGTCGGACTGGTCCATTGTGGCATGGTCCACGCACAGCTGGGCAGCGCGGCGAGCATTCGCGGTGCCGGAGCCAGTCTTCCGGCAACGATCTACACATCCTGGGGGCAGGGCTTCACCAAGGAAAGATCGATTCCAGTGACCTTTCAGGCGGTGGGTTCCGGCGAAGGCGTCAAGCGCATCATCGCCAGGGAGGTCGATTTCGGCGCCAGTGATGTCCCCGTTTCGCGCGAGGAGATCAAGCGCACCAACCTGTTCCAGTTCCCCACGGTCGTCGGCGGGATCGTGCCGGTGGTCAGTTTCCGCCCCGGCGGCTCGGGCCAACTGCGGCTGACCGGCTCGGTCCTCGCCGACATCTTTGCCGGACGGATCACCGAGTGGAACGATCCCCGCATCGCCGAACTGAATCCGGGCGGCGACCTGCAGAAGGCGGCCATCACCCGCATCGTCCGCGAAGACAGTTCGGGCACCACCGCCGCCTTCACCAGCTACCTTTCCCTGGTCAATGAAAACTGGTCACGTTCGATCGGCAGCGGCAATACCGTGTCCTGGCCGGGGACCGTCACCAGGGCGCGCGGCAACGATGGCATCGTCGAAGCCCTGAAAGGCGCGCGCGGGGCAATCACCTATGTGTCGCTGGACCGTATCGCACGCGACAAACTCAACCCGGTTCTGCTGGAAAACCGACAGGGCAAGTTCGTCGCGCCTTCGGAGGCCGGCCTGAAGGCGGCGGTCAAGGCATCGGCGATGAACCTGACGGCCGATGAATACGCGTCGCTGCTCAACATGCCGGGCAGCACAACCTGGCCGATCACGCAAGCGACTTTCGTCCTCGTGGATCGGGCGCCGAAGACTGCCGCAAGCGTTTCGCAGACCCTGAGTTTCTTCTACTGGGCGTTCATGAAGGGCGACGACATCATCACCAACACGGGTTTCGTGCCCTTGCCGACCGCCATGCAGGCGCGCATCACGGGTCGCTTCAAGGAAGAGATAAAACCCCAGGATGGCGGCCCCCTGCAGTTCATGAAGTAGGCGGCGCCAGCGGGGATATGTTCGCGGCCGGGGCTCAGGCGGCCCCGGCGAGCAGCGGGAACTCGGCAATGACCCTGTAGGACGACCCGTGCGCCGACGGGGTCGAGCGCGCCAGGACGAACTGCCGGTTGCTCCACGCAACCGGTTCGCACCTTGGCATTTCGCCATCGAGCGCGACCAGCTTGCGCACCAGCGTGACATGCGGGATGTAGGTTCGCCGGGCATCGGCGACGGCGAATCCGGCTGCCGGCAATGCCGCGGCGAGGGCGGCCGCCAGCCCGGAAAGCGCCGCGGGCGGAACGCTGCAGCCGGCCTGGAATATCCGGTTATGGCGCCACAGGCCGAAGCGGTCCAGCGTCAGGGCGAAGGCTTCGCAGCGCACCTCGCGCGCCGCGCGCTCGAGATCCGGCAGGCGTTCGACCGCCACGTCGCCGAGGAACGCCAGGGTCAGGTGGATCGCTTCCTGACGTATCGCCCGCCCGCCGGCCCGTGCGGCAAAGGTATCGGCGATATCCGCCAGATACCTTGCAGACTCCGGCGGCGGCCACAGGGCGAAGAAGACCCGCGCCTGTTCGGGCCGCGTTCCCGGCTGCTGGCCGCTCTCAGGGCGCACGTTCGACAAGCACCACCGCCTGCGCCTCGATCGCTTCCTGGCGCCCGAGATAGCCGAGCTTCTCGTTGGTCTTGCCCTTGATATTCACGGAATCGGGCGAAATTCCGAGGTCGACCGCGACATTCGCCACCATCGCCAGCGCGTGCGGGGCGAGCTTCGGCTGCTGGGCGACGATTGTCGCGTCGACATTTACCGGACGCCAGCCGCGTTCTGCCAGCAGGGCAACGGCGGCGCGCAGCAGCACGCGGCTGTCGGCACCCTGGTAGCACGGGTCGCTGTCAGGAAAATGGCGACCGATGTCGCCCAGCGCAACGGCGCCGAGCAAGGCGTCGGTGATCGCATGCAGCAGCGCATCGCCGTCCGAGTGGCCGAGCAGGCCGGTTTCATGGGGAATCTCGACACCACCGAGGATCAGCCTGCGGCCGGCGACCAGCCGATGCACGTCGTAGCCCTGCCCGACCCGGAAGTTCATTTTCGCCCCCTGAGAATCAGCGCCGCCAGGACCAGATCGGCCGGGTAAGTCACCTTGAGATTGGTCGAGTCGGCCCTCACCAGGCGCGGCCTGAGGCCGAGCGCCTCGATCGCCCCGGCTTCGTCGGTGACGGCGCGGCACTTCTCCAGCGCTTCCCTGAGAAGCCCGTAACGGAACATCTGCGGCGTCTGTGCCTGCCACAGGCCGTCGCGCGCCTCGGTGGCGGCGACGCGCTGCCCGTCGCCGGCCCGTTTCAGGGTATCGGCGACCGGAACGGCGAGGAGGCCGCCCACCTCGTCATCCGCCAGTTCCGCCAACAGCGCAGCGAGCATTTCCTGGCTGAGGCACGGGCGGGCAGCGTCGTGCACCAGGATCCAGTCGTCGTCGCCAGCCACCATGGCCGCCGCCCGCAGGCCGTTGCCGACGCTGTCGGCCCGCGTAGCGCCCCCGCAGCGCAGGGTTTCCAGCTTGGGGCCGAGTTCCGACCAGTCGTAACGATCCCATTCGCAATCGTCCGGCGCGAGGACGACCCAGACGCGGTCAATTTCGGGACAGGCCGCCAGCGCGGCCAGCGTATGATGGAGCAAAGGGCGCCCGAGCAGGCTCAAGTACTGTTTCGGCTTCTCCGAACCGAAGCGCGAGCCGCTGCCGGCAGCGGGAACGATTGCGAAATGGCGTGGCATGGACTAATTTTACTGAATAAGGCAGAGCAGGAGAAAAGGTCATGAGCTTCGTCGATCCCGAACTGGCAGGGCCCGTCCAGGCCTTCGCCACGGCACTGGGGATCGGGCTGCTGGTCGGCATGGAGCGCGAACGCCGCCCGGAGTCGGCGGCCGGGTTGCGCACCTTTGCGCTGGTTTCCATGCTCGGCTGCCTGTTTTCCCTGCTCAGCGACAGGAGCGGCGGCCCGGCAGTGCTGGTGACCGGCCTGCTGGTCGTTGCCAGCGCGATGATCGCCTCCAATTTTTCGGCGCGCCAGGAGGAACAGTATCGCGGTTTCACCACCGAAGCAGCGATCATCGTCACCTATGGACTGGGCGCCGCGGTCTGGTCCGACTATGCGACGCTAGCCGTCATGCTCGCCATTGCGACCACCGTGCTGCTCTACTTCAAGGCGGAACTCAGCCGCTTCAGCCGGCGGATGACGCCGAAGGACATCAATTCCATCCTCCAGTTCGCCGTGCTCTCGCTGGTCGTCCTGCCGATTCTCCCGAGCCAGGACTACGGGCCCTACGGCGCCCTCAATCCGCGCCAGATCTGGTGGATGGTCGTCCTGATTTCCGGCCTCGCCCTTGCCGGCTACCTTGCCCTGCGCATCATCGGCGCCCGGCATGGCGCAGCGTTCCTCGGCATTTTCGGCGGCCTGGCGTCGAGCACGGCGACGACCATGATGTTCTCGCGCCACGCCCGTGACCATGGCCACCTGGTGCGCATGGCGGCGATCGTGGTTCTGATCGCCAACCTGATGGTCATGATTCGTCTCGGCGTTGTGGCCGGCGTCGTGGCGCCGACGCTGGTCGGGAAGATCGCCGTCGTTTTCGCCTGCGGTCTGGTGCCGGGCCTCGCATTCACGCTCCACGGCTGGAAGATTCTCAGTGCCGGCGGTGAACTGCCGATGCCCTCGGTCAAGAACCCGACCGAACTCAAGACGGCAATTTCCTTCGGCCTCCTCTACGCGATCGTGCTGCTCGCTTCCGCCTGGCTCCAGGACATCGCCGGCAACCGGGGCCTCTACGTCGTCGCGCTGGCGTCCGGCCTGACCGACGCCGATGCCAGCGTGCTGTCCGCCCTGCGTCTGTACAACCTCGAAAAGGTTCCGGCCGACCATGCCGTGACCGCCGTGACGCTGGCGCTGATGGCCAACCTGACCTTCAAGATCGGCCTCGTCGTCAGTATCGGCGGCGGCCAGCTTGCCCGCCATGCGCTGCCCGGCCTGCTCGCCATCGGCGGCGGCATGGCTCTTGGATTGTTGCTCATTTGAGGAGTCGACCGTGACCATCACCCGTTCTCCCGCCGTTGCCGGCATGTTCTATCCCGCCAGCCCGGCCGCCCTCGCCGCCACCGTCGACCAGCTGCTGGCCGCGGCGCCACGGACCGATGCGCCGCAACCCAAGGCGCTGATCGTTCCCCACGCCGGTTACGTCTACTCCGGGTCGACCGCCGCCATGGCCTATGCGGCGCTGGCACCGTGGCATTCGACGATCCGCCGCGTGCTGCTGCTCGGCCCGACCCATCGGGTTGCCGTCGACGGAATCGCCGTACCGAAAACCGACGCCTTCGCCACGCCGCTCGGCGCCGTCCCGCTCGACGGCGCGGCCATTGCCCGCCTCGCCGCGCTGCCGCAGATCGTGTTCAGCGACCGGGCGCACGCCGAGGAACACTCGCTGGAGGTCCATCTGCCCTTCCTGCAGCGCCTGCTCGACGACTTCACCCTCGTTCCGCTCGCCGTCGGTCACGCGACGCCCGAAGCCATCGCCGAGGTTCTCGGGCTGCTCTGGGGTGGGCCGGAAACGCTGATCGTCATCAGTTCGGATCTCTCGCATTTTCTGCCGTATGCCGCCGCCAACCAGATCGACCGCGACACCTGCCAGCACATCCTTCGGCTCGATACCCACATCCGCACGGACCAGGCTTGCGGCGCCTACCCGGTCAACGGCCTGCTGCTCGCCGCCCGCCGGCGCGGCCTGGTACCGCAACTGATCCACCGCTGCAATTCCGGCGACACTGCCGGCGACCGGCAGCGCGTCGTCGGCTATGCCGCCTTCGCCTTCCACGAGGCCGCCGATCATGGCTGACCTGGGACCGACACTGCTCACGCTCGCGCGCAATGCCATCGTCGCCTGCTTCGGGCAGCCGGGCACTGCTGCGGTCGACCTGCCCGAATTGCACGAAATGGGCGCCACCTTCGTCACCCTCACCCAGCACGGCCAGTTGCGCGGCTGCATCGGCAGCCTCGAGGCGCGGCGCCCGCTGCTCGCCGACGTTCAGGAAAACGCACGCAGCGCCGCCTTCCGCGACCCCCGCTTCGAACCGCTGACAGCCGAGGAACTCCCTCTTACCCGCGTCGAGGTTTCGCTGCTGACTCCGGCAGAACCAATGTCCTTCACCAGCGAAGCCGACGCGCTCGCGCAGCTGCGCCCCGGCCGTGATGGCGTGATCTTCAGCGCCGGCCGCCATCGCTCGACCTTCCTGCCACAGGTGTGGGAGCAACTACCCGACCCGGCCATCTTCATGGCACACCTCAAGCAGAAATCCGGGCTGCCGGCGAGCTACTGGGGCCCGGACGTAATGCTGGAACGCTACACTGTCACCAAATGGAAGGAACCCGCACCATGAACCCGTCACAAACCCTCTACCCCGGCCGCTGGTGGCACGCCCTGAGCGACGGCCGCGTGCAGTGCGACCTCTGCCCGCGCGACTGCCAGTTGCACGAAGGCCAGCGCGGCGCCTGCTTCGTGCGCCAGATGGTCAATGGCGCCATGCAGCTCACCACCTACGGCCGCTCGTCCGGCTTCTGCATCGACCCGATCGAGAAGAAGCCGCTCAACCACTTCTACCCCGGCAGCAGCATCCTCTCCTTCGGTACCGCCGGCTGCAACCTCGCCTGCAAATTCTGCCAGAACTGGGACATCTCGAAGTCGAAGGACATGGACCGCCTGATGGACGAAGCCAGCCCGCAGACGATCGCCCGCGCCGCCCGACGCTATGGCGCCGACAGTGTTGCCTACACCTACAACGACCCGGTGATCTTTGCCGAATACGCCATCGACACCGCGCTCGCCTGCCGCGAACAGGGCATCCGCAACGTCGCCGTCACCGCCGGCTACATTCACCGCGAACCGGCCCGCGAATTCTTCGCCGTCATGGATGCCGCCAACGTCGACCTCAAGGCGTTCACTGAAGATTTCTACCACAAACTCTGCGTCGGCCACCTGCAGCCGGTGCTCGACATCCTGGCATACATCCACCACGAGACCGACTGCTGGCTGGAAATCACGACGCTGCTGATCCCCGGCAGCAACGACAGTCCCGAGGAGATCAACGAACTCGCCACCTGGATCGCCCGCGAACTCGGCCCCGACGTGCCGCTGCACTTCACCGCCTTCCACCCCGACTGGAAGATGGACGACGTCCCGCCCACGCCGCCGGCCACGCTGACGCAGGCCCGCCGCATTGCCCGCGACGCCGGCCTGCATCACGTCTTCACCGGCAACGTGCACGACAGCGAGGGCGGCACGACCTACTGCCCAAGCTGCCACGCCGCGCTCATCGTGCGCGACTGGTACGACATCCGCCGCTACGACCTCACCCCGGAAGGCCACTGCCCGCACTGCCAGACCGCCATCGCCGGCCGCTTCGGCAAAACCCTGGGCCGCGACGGCCACGCCTTCGGGCCGCGGCGGATCCCGGTGCACCTTGCCGTTTGAGCATTTGCCCCGGCGTGCGTAACGGGTCGCCATGACTGCGGATGGCCTCAACGTCGCTGGCGAACAGGCGGGCCTCGTCGCCGCGCTGAGGAATCCCGCCTGTTATCCGCATCCGGCCGGGCAGATCGAGGTAATCGAGACGCACATCTCGTACGTGCTGTTGAGCGGCGCCTATGCCTACAAGATCAAGAAAGCTGTCGCGCTGGGATTTCTCGACTTCACCACCCTCGCCCGACGCCGCTTCTTTTGCGAGGAGGAGTTGCGTCTCAACCGCCGTCTGGCCCCCGAACTGTATCTGGCGGTGGTCGCGATCACCGGCTCCCCCGATGCGCCGCGTTTCGCCGCGAACGGCGAGGCCATCGAGTATGCGGTGCAGATGATTCGCTTCCCGCAGGAGGCCCTGCTCGACCGGCAACTGGCGGCGGGCTGCCTTTCCCCGGATGTCATTGACCAGCTCGCTGCTCGGCTGGCCGATTTTCACGAACGGGCGAAACGGGCTTCGCCCGACCAGCGCTTCGGCTCGCCGGAAGCGGTGTGGGAACCGATGGTGCAAAACTTCGCCCAGCTCGGCGAAGATCTGTCCGGCCCGGCCCACCGCGTCCGGCTCACCGATCTGGAAGCCTGGAGCCGCCGACGCTTCAGCCAGCTGGCCGACTTGCTCGCGACCCGCTTGCGTGACGGCTGGGTCCGCGAATGTCATGGCGACCTTCATCTTGGCAACATCGTCGCGACAGGCGCCGGATTGCGCATTTTCGACTGCATCGAATTCGACCCCGGTCTGCGCTGGATCGACGTCCTCAACGAGATCGCCTTTCTGACCATGGACCTGGCGGAGCGTGGCCGTGCCGACTATGGGCATCGCCTGCTCAACCGCTATCTGGAGGCGATGGGCGATTACCGCGGTCTGCCGCTGCTCGCCTTCTATACTGTCTACCGCGCCCTGGTGCGGGCCAAGGTCGCCGCGATACGTGCCAGTCAGGAAAACCCCGTGGAAAGGCCGGCGGAACTTGCCAACTGCGATCAATACCTGGACTGTGCGGCAAGGGCGACGCTGTCGCGCAACCCCAGGCTGCTGCTCATGCACGGGCTCGCCGGTTCCGGGAAGAGCTGGCTAGCGCAGCAACTGCTGGAGAGACTGGGTGCATTGCGCATCCGCTCGGATGTCGAGCGCAAGCGCCTTTGCACCCTGCCCGCCCTCGCCCGCAGTGGCTCCGCTGTCGGCGACGGCATCTACGACGCGGCGGTGACCACGGCAACCTATGACCGCCTCGCCGAGCTCGCCGGGCAAATCCTTGCCGCCGGTTATCCGGTGCTGGTGGACGCAGCCAACCTGAAGTTCTGGCAGCGCACGGCTTTCCGGGAACTGGCGGCAGCACGGGGAGTCCCCTTCGTCATCCTTTCCTGCACGGCGCCGAACGCGGTCCTGCAGTCCCGGCTGGCAAGCCGCCAGGCGGCCGGCGGCGACGCCTCGGAGGCGGACCAGGCGGTGCTGGCCTACCAGATGCGCACCTGCGAAGCCATTACGCCCGATGAAGAAGCCTGCACCTTCCGGATCGACACCAGCGCCCCGTTCCCGGACGCGCTGCCGGCGGCATTGCAAGACGTTCCGGCTGCACGCCGGCTTTCCGCCGCCTGCTGAAAGCCCGAAAATGCCCGCCCGTTCCTGCCCTCGGCAAGAAAGAACCGACGAAGTGCTGCTCGTCGCCCTGGCACTTGCGCATCGGGTGCGTTGATGGAGTGGCAGACCTTTGCCCACGAGGCCGATGTCGGCGTCCGGGGCAGCGGCCTGACCCTGGCCGATGCGTTTGCCGGCGCCGCCACCGCGATGACGTCAGTCATCTGCGATCCGGGTCGAATCGCGGACAGCGAAGCGGTGACCATCGAATGCGCCGCGCCGGACGTCGAGTTGCTGCTCGTCGACTGGCTGAACGCGCTGATCTATGAAATGGCGACGCGGCGCATGCTCTTTTCGCGATTCGCCGTGGACATCGACGGTCACCATCTGACGGCAACCGCCTGGGGTGAACCGATCGACATTTCGCGCCATCAGCCGGCGGCCGAGGTCAAGGGCGCCTCGTACTGCGAACTGGCGGTCGGGCGCCAGGCTGACGGCCGCTGGCTGGCCCAGTGCGTGGTCGACGTCTGAGTCGCGCCCGTATCCGAAACCATGACATGAAGGCAGGAAATGGACATTTCGAGACTTAAACGACGCGGCAACTATGAATGGGAACTGCCGGTCGCGGGCCGCATGCGGGTACCGGGGGTGATCTTCGCTTCGCGCGAATTGCTGGAAGCGATGGACGAAAAGGTCGCCGAGCAGGTGGCCAACGTCGCCAGCCTGCCGGGGATCGTCGCGGCGTCGTACGCGATGCCCGATGCCCACTGGGGCTACGGCTTCCCCATCGGCGGCGTCGCCGCCTTCGATCCCGAGGACGGCGGCGTCGTCTCGGCCGGTGGAGTCGGTTTCGATATTTCCTGCGGCGTGCGCACCCTGCGCACGGGTCTCACACTCGCCGACGTCGCAGCGCACAAGGCACGCCTCGCCGATGTGCTGTTCGCGCGCATTCCGGCTGGGGTCGGCAGTACCGGCAGCATCCGCCTCGATGCCAGGAACATGGAGGCCATGCTCAAGGGGGGCGCGCGCTGGGCAGTGCAGGCGGGTTACGGATCGGCTGCCGACCTCGAACACATCGAGGAGCATGGCCGGGTCGCCGGCGCCGATCCGGCCTGTGTCTCCGAACTCGCCAGAAGGCGCCAGCGTGACGAACTGGGCACGCTGGGTTCGGGCAACCATTACCTCGAGGTGCAGGCGGTCAACGAAATATTCGACTCGGCCGCCGCTCACGCCTACGGTCTTGCCGCCGGAGACGTCGTGGTCAGCATCCACTGCGGCTCGCGCGGCCTCGGTCACCAGATCGGCACCGACTACCTGCGCGAGATGGTGGTGGCGGCGCCGGCCGCCGGCATCG
>ERZ761602.5787-NODE-5787-length-14352-cov-16.149332_pt1 | contig 14352 bp, 9 predicted proteins | sample MGYA00512165_ERZ761602 | MGnify/ENA primary metagenome ERZ761602 (study PRJEB28899, sample SAMN02445085) | bioreactor sludge metagenome | biome: EBPR sludge; isolation source: Thorneside wastewater treatment plant | place: Australia: Brisbane, Thorneside...
ATGGCGGGCGGCACGACCGGCCGCTGGCGTCATCCCGGCGTCGCTGATCGGTCACTCCGTGAACGACAACGCCACGATCGGACAAGAACCCGCAACACCGTGACGATCCCAGAAGCTGTCGTAGCAGCGGCCGATGCGGTCGGGATGACAGTCGATGCTGATCAACTGGGCAGAACCGCCACGCGCAACGATGTACCAGGAATCGGTGATGTCATCGGGGAACTCGTCGCCCACGATCTCGAGGTTCGACCGAGCAAACGAGTGGGGCTCGACGACTCGCATCGGATAGAGGCGACCATCGAAGAGGCGAACCCCTCCACACAGCGCGTAGAAGTCGCGCAAGTCCTGCGACAGGCGATCCTGCGCGCGTACGGGCGGCAAGCCGCATGGCTCCAGCACCGTGCAGCCCGTGGTGCGGGCGATCCGCTCGAGTATCGTCGCGATGCTGCTCATCTTACCAACGATATCGCCACGACTGACTGCTCACACCAGACGCTACTCGACCAACATCGAAGCTAGAGCATTCCCTGCCGCATCTGTTCCACGACCACCGGCCAGTAGTGCTCCTCGCTACGCATCGCTTCTCCGTCGGAGACCTTCATCCGTTGTTCGATCTCGTCGATGAGCGCCTCCGCCTCCCCATCGCTGAGTGCGCGGACGCGCACGCGATAGTCCTCGTAGATCATGAGAAACTGTCCGAACTGCCGGACGCTCGAATTGACAACTCGTCGGCCATCGTCTTCAACGACCACCACCGCCCCGGCAGCTTCGGGCAGGACGCAGATCGGGAACGGCCCGTCAAACGCCAGCACGGGCATCGATTCGACTCGCCGGACGTCCGACGCAGACGATGGCGGGACCACCTCCAGGTTCCAGTCCACTCCGACGGGCAGTCCCACGGTGCTCAAGTAGCTTGCGTCGTCAGCGGCAACACCCATCCCCGCCACGGCACCAGGTGGCCAACGGATGAGCGCGTCACCCCAGAACTCGATCTCCGATCCACGACTCACGTCTCCACTTCTCACATCACGCTCCTCGTCGCAGCTCAGTTCGAGTCGAGCGTGCGCCGCACCATTCACCCGTGGGAGGTGAGGTGGCAATCTTGTTCCATCTCCTTCCAGGTGCGTGGCTGATCGAAGCTGCGTGCTAGCGTCGCCGTTCCTCGACGGCGGTTTGTCGTGGTGACGGCGCGCGAGGGAAACTCCACAGGAGCTACTCATGCGGCATCGGTCGCTGCTCATCTCGGTCACGCTCTTCGCAGCGTGTTCGATGTCCTCGAGCACGTGCGTGAGATGTTCTGCAAACTCCCGGAGTCTCCCGGCGACTCCGGTCGCCAGGCCGAGGGGATGCTCAGCAGGGTCGAGGTGCTCCTGCGATCGCCGGACAAGACCGTACGCCCCGGCGCCAACCGGGTCGGCAAGTCGATCACCGAGCGCATGTCCGGTCTCCAGCGGTTGATGGACGACGAGCTGAAGGGCTCGAACGATCCCGACGTTCGAGCCAAGATCGAGCTCGGCAAGACGGAGCACAAGCGGATGCAGGCCGACTCGTCGAAATGCGACATGGCCGAGGTGACCATCCCGGGCGAAGGGATGCGTCTCGACTGCGTCCGGGTGTCGAGCGGTACCTGCTACATCGTGGAGATCAAGCCGAACAACTCGGATGCCCAGGCCCGCGGCCGGACCCGCCTCGGCGAGTACAAGACCGGCGTCGAGAAGTACTTCGACCGGAGCAAGTCCGACATCAACCGCAACTTCACCGACAAGCTGGAGGTCTTCAAGCGGTGCATCGCCAACGGCCGCATCACCCTGGAGACCGAGCTTCGCGTCTACGAGTACTGTCCCGCGGAGGGTCAGCTCTTCAACGACTTCCTGGTCCAGTAGGTAGATGCAGCTCCATCTCGGGTTTGCCGGCTACTTCGCGCGTCCGCTGTGCGCCGACCCCGAGCGGGCCGCCCGGGTTGCGTCGTTGCTGGTGGACCCGCGATGGCCATGGCCGCCGTGGTGGGCGAGCTTCGGCATGGAGGCGCGGCTGACCCAGCGAACGCGGGCGCGCAAGGTCTCGGGCGCCCGCGGCCGAGATCAGCTGCTCGCCGGCATCCTCGACCCGGCGCACCGTTCGCTCGAGCTGCTGCGAAGCCGTCAGGAGGCCGACAACCACGCCCACGTGCTCGTCACGACCGGTCGCGTGGCCGTGCCGGCCGACGCGGAGTGCGCATTCGAGATCCAGGGGCAGACCCGCGGCGACGAGCTACCGGCCGGCGCCGATCTCGGCGCCTGGATCGAGCTGGTCCACGAGCTGATGGTCGCGTGCGACGTGGGCCATGCCGTGATGCCGGCATGGCCAACCGCGTCGGCATGCCTCTCCGACGTCTCGTTCATGCGCATCGTGGTGGACAGCCGCTGGGGCCTGTACGACCAGGGACCGCCGCCGGACTTCGCGCTGCAGAACGCGCGCGCGAGCTACTGGCGGATCGAGCTGGGCGGAACTTACGTCCGCCATACCCGATGGGGCACGTACCTCAGCCGCTCTCACCTCGAGCGAATCGGCGGGCTGGAGGCGATCCACGCCGCAGTGCCCCCCGCCCGCACGATCGACCTGGGCAACCTGGTGTTCATCCAGCTCACCGACCGACCGGAAGACGCGTTCACCGCCGAGGCCGAAGCCCGCCGCCAGCGCCTCGAGCAAGTGATGGCGCCGATCGTCGCCCCGGCGCGTCCCCAGGAAGCATAGTCCGCTCGACCGGTGTCCTAGTGCGGCTCGTCCCAGGCGCGATGACGATTGTACGGACCATCCGCGAGCGGCGCCGGCCACCACCACCAGTGGCCCTTTGGCAGACCGCGCGGAAGCTCGTCGTCGGGCAACGGGCCGTACGCCTCGCCGAGGCGACGGAGCTCGTCGTCGAGCAGCGCAACGTCTTCGGCGAACCCATCGCGTCGCGACTCCTGGCCCGGCTCGGCCAGGACGGCGGCGTGGTCGTCGAGGAAGAACTGGATCGCGGAGTGCTGCCACGAGATGTCGAACTGCTCGTCGTCTCGCGCCGCCTGCGCGTCGACCTTGGCGTCGATCACGAAGTCCCAGACCTGATCGATGTGGCCGCGAAGGGCATCGGTCACCCGCGCCATGAACCGGCGATGCTCGCCATCGTCGCACTGGCCGTCGACACCACGACGCTCGTGATACCGCACCAGGTGCTCGAACGCGCCGCGCACCGCCGATGGCGTCCCCGACTCGAGCGCGCCCTCGACGAGCCTCACCTCGTCCGTCGCCGAGCGGTCTCGATCCATCCAGAACGCTGCCGCCGGCATCGGACCGTAACAGGGTGATCGGTTTGCCTGGCCTGTCAACCGGCCTGCAGTCAGCTTGGGAAGGTCGCGGACGCCACTGTGAGTTCACATGGATCCGAACGAACACGGCAACTTGCTCGTCTCCTCCCGTTCCAGCGCGTGCCGTGTTTGCTCGGTTCTGGTGGTACAGCAGGTGGGACCGATTCTCGCGTTTCATCTGGTACGCTAGGTTGGTGAGCTCGGCGGCACCAAAGCTTCTCGATCAGGCGCTCGCGCTCTCTGAAGAAGAGCGCCTGACGCTGGCGTCGGAATTGATCGCGAGCGTCGATGGCCCGGCGGATGGCGGCTGGGACGACGCATGGCAGGCGGAGCTCCTCAGGCGCGAGCAAGCAGCTGCGGCACGCGCAGAGCCGGCGCCAGAGTGGTCCGCGGTCCGCGCGCGCATCCTGGCCAAGCTGGCGGCCCGGTGACACGCGTCCTTCGCGTACGCCCAGAAGCCGAAGAAGAGTTGGATGCAGCGGCCCAGTGGTACGAGGCACGTAAGCCGGGACTCGGCGCGGAGTTGGTCGCCGCTGTCGATGAAGCCCTCATGTGGATCGTCGAGTCGCCCTTGGCATCGCCGATCTGGCGGCCCGGGATTCCCCACCGGTTTCACGCCGTCCGGAGGTTCCCCTATCTCGTGTTCTTCATCGTCGACGACAACGTGGTCGAAGTCGTCGCGATCGCGCACGGAAAGCGGCGCCCCGGCTACTGGCAGCGCCGCTAGGTCCGAGCGTCGAAGAGGCGAGGGGCGAGGGGCGAGGAGCGAGGTTCTTAACCCGGCCGTCTTCACGTGCGAATCGTCGAGCGGGATATGGGATTCGAACCCACGACGTTCAGCTTGGGAACGTTGCGGATACCTCAGTGAGTCCACATAGATCCGAGCAAGCATGGCTACTTACTCGTCTCCTCCCGTTCCATCGCGTGCTGTGTTTGTTCGGGGCTAGTGGTACCTACCGTGGTACCGCTCCGTGGCTCGCTTATAGCATCGAGCAAGATGGTCAGCTCGCGCCGTCGGATTCGAACTCGTCCCAAAGTTCCGTGAATCGCTTGATACCGGACTCGCACGGCCCTTCGTAGGCGCGAATGAGTTCGTGCCATGACGGTGCCTCGTGTCCGTACCTAGCACGAAGCCAGGTCTCAAAAGTCCGCAATTGCTCCTCTTCACGCAGCCATTCCGCCCGATTGACCGCTGCGAGCCCGCGGAGGAACCCGTGGTAGTAGTTCGATACCCACATGACCGTGGGTTCCCCGAAGTACATGCCAAGGCGACCGGACGCGAGGGCCGCGCGAACCTGTTCGATGGGTGTTTTCGTCGCCATCGGACCCGGGCTCGATGTCAGCCGCCCATTCGCGACGACCATTCGAAGCTCGCGGATTGTGTAATGCAGACTGGCGGCTCCGGCGCCCCTAGCGAGGAACGCCCGCGTGCACGCGTCCGCTGCGTCTGGCCCGGGAATCCTTTCTAGAAGCTGTCGCAGTGGCTGCGCGGCACCGGAGTCGGCCATTTTGTACCCCACCAGGAACGCGCCTAGCGACATTGCGCATTCGCGATCGAGATAGCGGCGCGGGTGTTCGCTTACCAAGTCGAGCGTACCAAGCAGGTCGTGTTGTTCTCGCATGGGGCACACCGTCGCAGAGTTTGGGTAGAGATGAGGCGACGCGCATCCTAGAACGGAACCGCGGTGATTTCGATCCCGAACGCTGCGTCGAGAGAGCGGACGTACTTGTCATACGGAACGCCGCCCCTGAAGTAGTTATCAAAGACCGTGTCACCGACGCGGATTGCTTCATGATAGCCGTTCTTGGTGATCGGATTGTTGACGCTCACCATGTGATTGATCATGTAGTCGGCGCCGCCCTTCGCACGAATGCTGAGCACTTGCCCCTGGATCCCGCGTGCCACCAGCGCATCCTTCATCGCTGCTGCGCACTCGACACACTGCATCGGTTTGAACAGGGACTTCGCTACGCTCGCGATCGCATCGCGTGCCGCCTGGACGCAGGCGTAGTTGTTGTGTGCCAGAACCTTGGCGTCGTGGACGTAGTACTGGTGGACGCCATGGACCTCGAGGTTGTACACAGGGGTGGGAACCGCCGTGTACGCAATGCTCGACGTCACGCGAACCGAACCCGCCTCGGTTGCAATCAGGTCTCCTTTCTCTAAGACCCCTGCAGCAACCCACTCATCGCGATCGAGTGAGTAGAGCGGGTGGTTTGGCGTAACGTGAAGCGTGGCGTCGCTTCCATCGAACTCCAATGCGCGCAACGACGTAGCATGGTGCCGGATCGTTCCTGTGATTGGACAGCCGGGTCCGCGCCCCACGACCACTGGGCCGTGAATCGCGACTACAAGCGCCTCACCCTGAACATTCAACTCCTCAAGATTCAACCAGAGCACTGCCCCCAGCTTCACGTCGAACCGCGAAAACCAACCTGGATCGCGCAGAAGCATGAGTTCGATCTGGTCACCGTCGGATCCGGACATCGTGAGCTCAACGGCGGACCAGTCTTCGAACGAGGTCTCGCGACAGGCCTGAGCATCGTTCGGAACGCGCTGCCCAATCTCAAGAGACTCGATCGCCGCGACCGTGTCGCCGACTCGCACCAGCGTCCCCGCCGCGAAGCACTTCGGAGCACCGCACGCGCCACCAGCGCATGAGGCTGCGCGCGCGGCGGACGCCTGAACAGCACCCGGGCTGAACTTGATAGGCAAGACCAACTGCGTGCCGATCGCGACCGTGGTGCCCCATGTGTACTCGCTCGAGCTGGTATCGATGACGTGCCCGTAACCAGCCAGATTGCGCGCGACCGGTCCGAGGCCCCACGACATCCCGTCCCACCACGCGACCGACGCTGTCAGCTCTCGCTGCACCCAGCGCGGCAGCCTTGACTCCGTCACTTGGCCGTTGACCGTCATGGCCATGAGGACGCCTTCGAGCTTCCCGTCGAGGTTGGCGTAGCTACCGCCGGCGAGACTGTCGTAGTCGAAGTCCTCGCCCCCGTAGAGGCCCTGTCCCGCGGCGCGAGCAGCAAGCAGCATCCCCGGCCCTGTGACAGCGCCTCCAGGCGTACGAATGCCCTCGCCACCGAAGCCACCTCCCGCTCCGCCGCCACTCGGATCGCCAAACGTCGTGAACCCTGCGTTGATGGACAAGGCAACCGTGGTCGCCAGCCAACCACCGACGCCGCCTCCCCCATCTCCTCCGCCGCCCCCGTTACCGCCGCCATCGGGTCCTCCTCCAAAGAGGCCAACGAAGAACACCCATCCGCGCGGCGTGAGTCCGCTCGGGTCCGCATAGTTCACGGGATCCGAGAAGGAAAACGCGTACGGGTTCGCGCGCGACGCGCGAGACGTGACCGAGATGGGATCGCGCTGCAAGAAGCGACCGAGATCCGGATCGTACGCCCGCGGTCCGAGCAAGACGACGCCGAGCTCGGGGATGTCGTCGCCGCCATTCCACAGGTTGTCGGTCGAGGTCATCGGATCGCTGCCGCCGTTCTGTGTCAGCTCGCCGTACGTGTGATAGGTTGGCGCCTGCACCACGTTGCCATCGTCGTCGGTGAACACCCGCGGGGCGCGACCGTCACCGTGGTTGTAGACGATCGTGTCGCGGACCCCGTCGCTGCGGCGCGTGGCGATCATCCCGCCGGGGCCTGGGATGCTTCGCTCGACCTGGCGGCCGCCGTCGCTGCGCTCGCGCTCTTCGATGAGGGCTCCGAAGTGCCAGTAGGTGCGCTTCTCGTCGCCACGGATGTACGTCCTCGCGCGGCCCGCCGGACCGTGGAGCAATTCGGCGAAGTAGTTGCCGCGCGCGATGACGAGGATCCGACCGCCGGCGTCGTACTTGAAGACGCGCTCGTCGGCTTGCGTGGTGTCGCTTTCGACGTTGCCGAGCCCGTCGTACCTGAAGTCGCACGGTCCACTTGTGCCGGGCGTGGCGTAGCGACATAGCCGGTCGGGATCGGATGGGTCGGCCTCGTACTGACGGTCGCCAGCGCCCGTGGTCGACGTGCGCGATACCAGATTCCCGAGCGCGTCGTGTTCGTACTGCTCGACTCCTGGCCAGCCACCGCCGAACTGAACCGTGTTGTGAAGACGACCGAGGGCGTCGAATTCATGGCCGCGTTCATCGGTCGACCACGGTGTCCCGAGGGATTCTCGTCCGATGCGACCGGCCGCATCGTAGAGGTATGAGTAGCGGTAGGGTCCCTGGCGGGTGTCCACGCCCCATGACTCGATCTCGCGCCGTCCCGCCCCCGACCGCTGCGCCCACGACCTCACACCATTGCCGAGGGTAACCGACGGGACGAAGCCGTCCCACTCCGTGACGTCGGCTTGCCAGTAGGCGTATCCGGCACCGTCGTGGACCGTGACCACGCGACCTGCGCTGTCGTGCCGGTAGGCGACCAAGTCCGACGTCGTGGGCGTTTCCAACAGGAGTGACTCGAGTCGACCTGGCGCCGTGTAGGACGCGCTCTCCCGGATGAGCTGGTCGTTTTCCCAGTAGCGGTAGCTCGTGGAAGATGTCCGGCCGAAGGGGTCGTACGCGAAGAACACGGCACCAACACCGTCGGTCTCGGTCCACGACAACCGTCCTCGAAGATCGCTCGCCGGCTGGCTGTAGTCGTTCGAGAGCTCGTCGTAGTGGAACCTGTCGGTCGACTGCGTGTTTTCGGTTCCACTCACGGAGCGGATCAACGAGCGCTCAACGATGCGCCCGAATCCGTCGTAACGTGATCGCGTGATGTTTCGAACCACGCCGTCCTCCCACCACGACTCGATCGGATTCCCCTGCTCGTCATAGCGCGTGTGCTGTGGCGCCGTACCCGGCTCGGTTGAGGTCAACCGATTGCCGAGCGAGTCGTACTGGCTGTTCCAGCTCACGGCGATGTTGCCTGTCGCCGGATCGACGTAGCGGTTCGTCGTAACCAGTCGGCCGAGGCGATCCCAGCGCTGCCGGACCAGATCGATCCGCTGACCACTCGGGTCCTTGCGGTTGCGTTCGACGACGCGCCCGAGCGCCGTGCGCCAGATCTCATCGTGGTGAAGCGCATCCGGTGTCCCCGATGCGTTCTCGGACGGCCCTTGCCGCGACACCATCGCAAGCCCATCGAGATATCCGTACTGGTACGACGTCACGTAGATATCGTCCTGAACCGACGTGGCTGACTGGAAGTTTCGATTCGGCGCCTCGACCGACCTGAGCAGCCGGCCGCGACGATCGAACGTGTTGCCGACGCCCTGCCCCCACTGCATCACCTGCGACGGCGAGAACGGGGCGCTCGACGCATCGAACGGTTCAGCTGCGAAGACCAGCTGTCCGAGCGAGTTGTACTCGACGTACCGACTCACGACCGTTCGACCGCCGTAGTCCGCCCCCAGCTCCTCCTGTGTGAAACGTGGACGGCCGAGAGCATCGAGCACGGTGACGGAACGATGCCGCTCGAGCGCTGAGTCTTCCTGGCCCGGCGTCGTGTCGACGGGAAACGACTCCGTCGTCACCTGGCGCGCGCCCGCGTCCTGGTACGTGAACCGCCGAAGGGTCGTCTGCGCTCCTCCCTGACCGCCGGCGATCCACACCTTGGCGATGCGCCCGAGTCCGTCGCGCTCCGTCCAAGTGACAACGCCGTTGACGTCACTCTCCCACGCCGGTTGGCTCGGCCAGCTCGACGTCCCCGCGGTGCTCGCCATCACCTGTCCAACGTCGGAGGCGACCTCCTCGATCTTCGTGAGCGTGTAGCCGAAACCGTCGCGCTCGTATGTGCTCGCCTTGGTCGCTTGCGACCCGAGGGCTCGACTGCTGGTGACACTGTCGATGAGACCCGCTTCGTCATAGGTGACGGCTGCGACTTGATGGCTGTCGAGGTAGCCGGTCTCGTCGTAGCGATCGACGAACTGTGCCGACATGCGGCCGCGGCTCACCTGACCTAGCGGGAGCTCGTCGTAAGCGAGGTGCGTGGCCGCGAGGATCCGCGGCGTGCCCGGCTTGCCGTCGTCCCGGACGTCGCCCCAGCCGCAATCGGTGATCACCATGGAACGAGGCAACGAGGGAAATGGGCCTCCACCAGCCGGTTCGGCATAGGTCACCGTCGTGCACACGTCATCGTCGGTGCGACGCACATCACCATGGTCCCACCAGCGGACCGGGCGCCCGAGCGCGTCGACCTCTTCCATCGCTCGTCGAGTCAGCGTATTTCGAAGCGATGGTGGCGGGTCCAGCCCCTCCCACGCCTCGGTCGTACCGGTGTAGACGATCGCAGCCGCATTGCATCGGGCGAACCCGACCGCGGTGCCGAAGTAGGGCTCGAGGTCAGCGCACTCGATCGGCGAGTAGGAAAGCCCTGGCGGAATCGGGAGCGTCGTCGCTCCAGTTAGCGCGGTCGACTCGGCGAAGGGTGCGCCGCCGACGATGTCGGGCTGGCTCAGCATGTACAGGTTGAACAGCCCCTCGATGCGACGCTGCTTGTACGGGCGACGCGCCGACGCGTGCTGTGCAAGGCTCGAACCCGGGGCTGCGCCGGGGGTCAACTCGGAGATGGTGAGGACTCCGCTCGTCATGATGCCGCGCACCCAGCGTCCCGACAGCGCGAGCTGACGGCGGTAGCCTGCGAACACCCACCGACCAAGGAACGGGTTGTACTCCTGCTCGGCCGTCCCGTACGCGAAGTACGTTGGCTCCAGCGAGGGCGCCGATCCGTCTGTCACCTGGGTCCTGATCGACCGGAGTACGATCTCGGGCGATGCAACGTGCGCGGTCTGGTACTCCTGCTTTGCGTTCGCATACGTGATCCGCGTGATCGCGCCGTAGCCGTTGTCGAACGACACGAGCCGACCGACACCGTGCAGGTTCTCGCCCTCGCCAGCTATCAGCTGCGCCATGTACAGCTGCCCGCCGAGAACACGTACGAGCTCGACCTTGCCATCGCCGTCGAGATCAACGAGGCCGGCCACGTTGTGGGCGTTGCTTCCGCATGTCTCTTGCGACTCGGAGACCGCGAAGGCGAGGTTCGGCGAGTCGATACGACGAGAACCAACCATCCAGTTTCCGCTGTTGGCGTCGAGGTAGATGCGATCGACGCAGCCGTCACCGTTGAAGTCGGCCTCCGCCCGCTCCTGCTTCGCGACGATCGGGGTCGACGACGAACTTCCGGCTCCACACGCCAGGTGACGATCGGTCTCGAACGCGTTCGGCGAGCTAGCGTAGGCATTGGCTCTGTGCCAGCGTAGCTTGCCGGAACCGTTGGGGTCGCGATACGCGCCCGACTGCCAAGAGAGCCCGCCTTCCTCCTCGAATGGCGGCGGCTGACCGGAGAGGTTGAGGTTGTCGTCCGTGCCGCTGGTCCAGTGGCCGACGCCGAAGGGAGCGGAGTAGCCGTTCTCGCGTGGTTCCGACGAGAACACCTCGAGGCCCATACCCGTGAACGGCCCCATGCGGTTCAAGTAAGCGAGGCTGGGATTCGTGATCTGCGGAATCTCGTCGCACGTTTCCCCGGCCCAGATCCACTCGTAGCGGTAGGTCGTGCAGCCGTACTCTCTGAGCGGATCCGACGTGTCGACGGGCTCTGCGCTGCACTGCGGTACGTTGCCCCAGGATTGCCCTCTCTTGCAGTAGCGTACCGGGTCACCGGCCGTGAGGAGATCCTGGAACCCGTCGGCGTTGATGTCGGCGAGCTTCCATTCGGTAATCGTGTCCGTCGCCCATACGCGTTCGAATTCGGAGTCTGCGGGGCACGACAGGTGGTCGTCGGGATCGCAAGACCACTCACACGAGTCACAGGGGTAGCCGCAGGTGTAGCGCTGGCAAGTCTGCCGCTCTGCGCGCCACCAGGATCGGCTGCGCTCGATGACGAGACGATCGTCCCAGTTGAGCTGTGGGAACATCTGACTGAAGTCGGCGCGTCGCAGCCCGCGAGATCGTAGCTGCGCTTTGGCTGCCCCGATCCGGACCTGCACGGGGCGCCAGACGATCGGCTGGTTCGTGCCGGCGCGATTCAACCAGACCTTCCAGTGATCGAGATCCTGTCCGCCGTTCACGTCGATGACGTCGAGGCGTCCGTCGCCATCCCAGTCAGTGAACTGCGCCCACGTTTCCGACGTGATCAAGGACTCGCGCGCGAACTGCCCCGCTTCATGCGCTACCGTTGACTCGGCGAAGCGCCAGGTGCGCTGCACGTGGAGCTCCGCGGGCCCATTGCTGCTGTCCCACTGCATCAGCGGGCTCGACGCGAACGTGACGCCGTTGGTCGCCAGCTTGCTCGGGTATAGCCACCACTTCCCGTCCTTGGCGAAGACAAGGTCCGCGACACCGTCGCCGGTGAAGTCGCGCAGCAGATGACGCGCCTTCGTCGTCTCGACGCGCAGCTTGACCCAGTGCATCCCCGATTGCAGCGACGTGTACTCGTCGGAGGTCACCTCCGACGTGGCGATGTCATCGACTTGGTCTACTCCCAGTGTGCTTGGTCGCGGCACGTGCACGGGCGCACCGAATCGGATCCGCGGGTCGGATGTCCCGCCGCCGGTTGTGAGCCGACCGTAGTTGTAACGCGCGACCGGAAGCATCGGCCCCGGCGTGCCCTCTTCGCCAGCGACGTCGACGGCAGAGAGTGATGGACGCCCGGTGTCGGGATCGGTGCCGTAAGCGAGATGATAGCTCCGGATCACCTTCGCGTCGGCTTCGGCGTCCAGGTTGTTGCGCGCATGAACGCGAACGGCACTGAGTCGGCGGAACCGCGTGAACTCCAGGTCGTGGTCGTGCACCTGATCGAACGCTCCTACCCGGTCGTAGGCAAGCTCGATCTCGTAGAGTGGCTTCTTCTGGTCCTTCAGATGGTAGCCGTACGCGATGCGCGAAAGCGTAAGCTCCCGGTCGGCCCCATTCGTATCGTACGTGAGCGTCACACGATCAGTGCCGGTCCCGTCCCGGATCTCCGTCAGGATCCACAAGTCCTTTTCGAAGCCGTGGCCGACATGACCCTCGAGCCATGCGAGCGGCGTGAACGTGTACTCGAGGTTGCTCAGCGTGCGCAGACGCCAGACGTCGCCCTCCGCTCGAAGTTCCTGATACTCGGATCCCATGAACGGCACGTAGACGCCGCCCTTCTTGACCATCAGTTGCATTTCGCCACCCGTGGCAACGAAGATTCTCTCGACGTACCGATTGCTCCCGTCTGGCGTTGCTTCGGGCTTGCGATGCCAGTCCGAGACCGAGCGCCGCAAGTACCAGAGCGGCACGTCCCAGCTCTGCCCTGCAGCACCACCTCGCGTCGTGCCGGTGTAAACAATCGAGAGAGGGACGGGCAACGGGCCACGCGGACGGGGGAGATCAAGTGGAACAGATGCGACGTAGCCGCCTGTTGGTGAGACCGGCGAGTCGAGACCGCCGCCAGGACCTGCGGTCGTGTGGTGCGCGCCAACGGGCGAGACCTGAGCGAACGCCACCTGCGCGCCAGCGGCGACGATGGCAGAGAGCGCAACGCAGAGGAAGCGAGTCCGAGTGCGGGCCAGAGCGGGTGTGGTGATCACGATGGATACTCCTCGTCGACAAGAGGCGCTGGTGAGCAATCCGGAGACCAACGCCGCTGAGTTCAGAAATGCGAGCCAGCACCAGTGCTTGGTCTGCCGTCACCGCTTCGGGGTGACACGGACCTGCTCACCGGTGAGCATTGGAGGCGCCTGCGTGCGCAGCTCTTGTCATCGGGGTCCGCGAGATCCCGTAGCGCTTCAACTTCGACACGAATGTCCGTCGAGAAACGCCGAGCAGTTGGGCCGCGTAGCGCTGGACCCAGCCCGTCGCCTCGAGCGCGTCGATCATCGCCTTGCGTTCGAACGCCGCCACCTGCTCGGCCAGCGGCACGAGTCGCGGCGGCGGTTCGTCGAGCCTCTCGTTCTCCATGCGCGCATCTGGCGCGAACGCCCGAAATCCGGCGTCTGCGAGATGAGCAACCGTCACCTCGGTGCCATCGACGGTGAGCGCGACGAGCTCCATCAGGTGCTTCAGCTCACGAACGTTTCCTGGCCACGTGTGACGGAGGAGCGCATACCGCACTCGCGTCGACAGCGTGGCCTGCGGCAGAGTTCGTTCCACGCGCGCTGCGTCGAGAAGGTCCTGCGCGAGAACTGGGATGTCTGCGACCCGCTCACGCAAGGGAGGGATTCGCACCGAGGCGACCCGCAGGCGATAGAAGAGATCTTCACGGAAGCGACCGTCGCGAACCTCGGCGGCGAGATCGCGATTCGTTGCCGCGACGACGCGGACGTCGATCGGTCGCATTCGAACAGCTCCAACACGACGCACCACGCGATCGTCGAGAAACCGCAGGAGTCGGACCTGTAGTTCCAGCGGCAGCTCACCTACTTCGTCGAGGAAGACAGTCCCGCCTTCGGCGCTCTCGAGGAGACCGGCCTTGGGCGTATCGGCCCCGGAGAACGCGCCGCGTTCGTGACCGAAGAGCTCGGTCTCGACGAGCCCCGCGGGAATCGCGCCGCAGTTGACCGGAACCATCGGCCCGCTCGCGCGCTGCGAAAGCGTGTGGAGCGCCTGCGCGGCCACCTCCTTTCCCACCCCGCTTTCCCCCGTGAGCAGCACCGGAATGCGATCGCTCGCAAGGCGCCGTAGGCGAACGAACACACGCCGCATTTCGGGATCGCTCACCTTGATGCTGGTCGAGTCGATCTCGATCGCATCGGGCTCGATGGCGTCGTCGGTGAGCGAGATGAGCCTTGGCGTCATGGGACACTCCTTCGATTGGAATGCCGCCCCTGTCGGCTGGCTCCCGCCGCGGTTGCGTACCGATGCTCCGAAAAGTGATCAGCGCCTAGCAGGCACGATCTGGCACTGCGCCAACCACGCCTGACGGACAACGTTCGGTGGTACCAGCGAGCCCGAAAAGGCGACGGCCGGTTGAGGTTCGATCTCAACCGGCCGACTTCAAACGGGTTTTCTTGAGCGGGATATGGGATTCGAACCCACGACGTTCAGCTTGGGAAGCTGACACTCTACCACTGAGTTAATCCCGCAGCGGT